>Ga0070675_100001708_pt1 | contig 16210 bp, 13 predicted proteins | sample KBSM43metaG_FD_65343 | JGI IMG/M metagenome (GOLD analysis project Ga0070675, IMG submission 65343) | Miscanthus rhizosphere microbial communities from Kellogg Biological Station, Michigan, USA - KBS M4-3 metaG | ecosystem: Host-associated > Plants > Roots > Rhizosphere > Soil ...
GCCGAGCCCTTGCCGGGCTCGAGGTTGAGGTCGATGCCGGCGTCCTTGTACCAGCCCATCTTCTTGGCGTAGTAGTACGGCGCGTGGTCGCCGCCCGGCACCCAGTTGAGGATGAAGTCGATCTTCTGCTGGGCGAGCGCGGGCGCCGCGGCGAGCACGGCCACGGCAGCGCCGGCCAGGATGGCGATGCGTCGAGGAAGCTCCATGTCGTCTCCTGAGGGGGTCGTTCTGCGGGGTGCGGAGCAGTCTAGCAACGGCCCTGCCGCGCCAAGAGAGCATTGACCCCGAGACCCGGGACCTATCATTCCGCGCCGACCGCCGCGACATGACCTCGCTCGACGACCGCACGACCCGAACGCTCACCGCGGTGGCGTCGCACCTGGCGCTGCTCGTCGTCTGGTACCTGTTCGTCAAGTTCGGCAACGTGCCGAAGTTCGTGATGCCGTCGCCCGACGACACGGTGAAGACGCTCTTCGCCGGCAACTACAGCTGGTGGACGAACACCGCGGTGACGGCGGCCGAGATCTTCGGCGGCTACGTGCTCGCGCTCCTCGTCGGCGTCCTGCTCGCGCTCGCCTTCACGTGGTCGAAGCCGCTCGAGGCGGCGATGATGCCGCTCCTCGTCAGCCTCAACATGATCCCGAAGGTCGCGCTCGGCCCGCTGATCATCGTCTGGTTCAAGTACGGGATCGTGCCGAACATGCTGATCGCGTTCTCGATCTGCGTCTTCCCGATCCTGCTGACGACGGTGCGGGGCTTGCGCGAAGTCGAGCCCGACCTGCTCGATCTCGTGCGGACGCTGCGCGGCTCGCGCTGGCAGGTCTTCACCAAGATCCAGCTCCCCGGCGCGCTGCCGTACATCTTCTCGGGAATGAAGGTCGCCGCGATCCTCGCCGTCGCCGGCGCGATCGTCGGCGAGTTCCTCGGCTCCGACAAGGGGCTCGGCTACCTCATGCTGCAGGTGCAGGTGACGCTCGACACCGCGGCGATGTTCATGGCGGTGCTGCTCATCACGCTGATCGGGATGGCGCTCTACGGTGCGGTGCTCGTGCTCGAGCGCGCGCTCGTCGTGCCCGACGCACGTGTCGGCTGACCGCCGTGGCGACCGAGCCGTTCATCCACCTCGCCGGGGTCGCGAAGACGTACCGCACCGGCAAGCGCGCGCACCAGGCGATCTCCGACGTCACCTTCGACGTCCTGCCGGGCGAGCTCGCGTGCCTCGTCGGCCCGTCGGGATGCGGCAAGAGCACGCTGCTGAAGATCCTCGCCGGGCTCCATCCGCACGATGCCGGAACGGTCAAGATCGGCTCGACCAGCGTGCCGTTCGATCCGAGCCGCGACATCGGCATGGTGTTCCAGGCGCCGCTGCTGCTGAAGTGGCGGACGATCCTCGACAACGTCGTCCTGCCGGCCGAGATCCTCGGCCTGCCGGTCAAAGAGAGCCGCGAGCGGGCGCGCGATCTGCTGGCGCTCGTCGGCCTCACCGGCGCCGAGGACAAGCGCCCGTACGAGCTCTCGGGCGGCATGCAGCAGCGCGCCTCGATCGCGCGCGCGCTCGTCCACGATCCCAAGCTCGTGCTGATGGACGAGCCGTTCGGCGCGCTCGATGCGCTGACGCGCGAAAAGATGAATCTCGAGCTGCTGCGCATCTGGAAGGAAGCGGGCAAGACGATCCTCTTCGTCACCCACGGCATCTCCGAGGCGGTCTTCCTCGGCACCCGCGTCGTCGTCTTCACCGCCGGGCCGGCGCGGATGGCGGACGACTTCGCGATCGAGCTGCCGCACCCGCGCACGCTCGACCTGAAGACGCACGAGACGTTCGGCGGCTACACGCGGCGCATCTACAAGCTGCTCGGGATGGAATGACATGACGACGACCGATGTCCCGCGGCTGCGACCGCCGCTCGTCCGGCTGGCGATCGCGCTCGCCTTCGTCGTTCCGGTGCTGATCGCGCAGATCGCGATCTGGGGCGTGAAGCGTCAGATCGGCACCTTGCCGACCGCGCTGCTGTCGACCGCGATCGCGACCGTGGTCGGCTGGTTCGCTTACCGCGCGTACGTGCGCCGCTTCGAGCGGCGCGCGCTCATCGAGCTCAGCGTGCCCGGCGGCGGCCGCGAGCTGTTCGCAGGGGTTGCCCTCGGCGTCGGTGCGTTCGCGACGACGATCGCGATCCTCGCGCTCGCGGGCGCGTATCACGTCGTCGGCGCCGGCGAGCTGCTGCCGGTCGTGCTCGCGCTGCTGTCGGCGATCGCGGCCGGGACGATCGAGGAGATCGTCTTTCGCGGCGTCGTCTTTCGTCTCGTCGAGGAGTGGGGCGGCACGTGGACGGCGCTCGCCATCTCGTCGCTTCTGTTCGGCGGCATCCACCTGCTCAACCCTCATGCGACATGGCTCGGCGCGGTCGGAGTCGTCTTCGAAGGCGGTGTACTGCTGGCCGGCGCGTACGTGCTGACGCGCCGCCTGTGGCTGCCGATCGGCATCCACGCCGGATGGAACTTCGCCGAAGGCGGCATCTTCGGCGTCCCGACGTCGGGCTTCGCGTCGACCGGCATCGTTCGCGGCGAGATCGTCGGGCCCGAGTGGTTGTCGGGGGGGATCTTCGGTCCCGAGGCATCGATCGTCGCGGTCCTCGTCTGTGTCGTGCTCGGCACTGCACTGCTCGCGCGCGCGGCGCACCGCGACCGCTTCGTCCAAGCGAGCTGGAAGAAGCTGCCGCAATCGACCGCCGGCGTGACGGCTCGGCGCGTCAGCTGACGCGCAGCTTCAGCGCGTGGTCGTACGGCAGCGCCGGCGTCGCGAACTCGACGCCGTTCTTCACGTAGTGCAGCGCGCACGCGCGCCGCCAGCGCGGGCTGTGGTTCGGCCCCGACTGGTGGAACGTGTTGCCGTGGTGAAAGCTGACGCCGCCCTTTCGCACCGGCGCCGGCGTCATCGGCTGCTTGTCGAGGATCTCCTTCGGCAGCTGCAGGTTGAACGGCTCGGCCGCGGGCGCGACGTGCGGATAGACCGGTCCGAGATTGGTGCCTTCGCCGAAGTAGAGGCAGCCGTTCTCGAGCGTCGCGTCGTCGAGCGCGATCCACGCGGTGACGATGCCTTCGATGTCGCTCGGCCCGAAGTAGAAGTTGTCCTGGTGCGCCGGCTTCGGGCCGCCGCCCTCGGGCGCCTTGAAGAAGATCTGGCTGAAGTAGACCGACACACCGGCGCCGACGAACCGCTCGACGAGGGCGACGAGCCGCGGGTCGCGCGCGATCGCCTGCACCTGGGCGCGATGCGCGTGCGGGTTGTCGAGCTTTCTGAGCACCGTCTTCGCCTGCACGCCGCCGTCGACATACCACGCGCGCTGCTCCTTCGGCAGCGCGGCGAGGAACGACTCGCCCCACGCCTCGATGTCGGCGACGATCGCGTCCATCTCGGCGGGTGTGAAGACACCGTTGACGGTGACGTGGCCCTGGTGGCGGTAGAAGCCGAGATCGATCGCGTCCATGGCCGAGCCTTCAGCGCTGCCGCGGCCAATCGGCCTTCGGCATCCGATCGGTCGTCGAGAGGTCGGGAACGACCGCGCTGCCGAACCCCGGGCAGTCGAGCGAGCCGAGCGCGATGCGGCCGTTCTCGATGCGCAGCCGCACCCGCCGGTTCTCCTCGTGGTAGAGGTCGGGGTGCGCGTCGAGGAACGCGAGGCTCTCGTCGAACGGGCGCGCCGCGAAGCCGTCGATGAAGTGGTGGCCGTTGCGCTCGACGTCGGCCAGGCCGAGCAGTGCGACGAGCGCGAGGTCCTGCTGCACGGCGAGGCCGGCTTGCGTCGTCAGGTCCTCGCCCGACATGAAGAAGTCGCCGCCATCGGATTCCGCGTTCCACACCCGGCAGCGCGCGAGGTTGACGATCGACTTGTAGAAGCCCTTGCAGTCCTTCGACGAGACGCCGCCGTAGCCGAGCGCTCGCGCTCGCGGGAATGCGTCGAGCTCGCCGTCGGACTCGTCGATGATCACGGGCCTCAGCCGCGCGAGCGGCGCGATGCTGCGCGCGAGTGCGACCTGGCGCTTGATCGGCTGCTCGATGAAGAGCGTCGCCGCGCACAGCTTGTGCAGCCCCGGCTCGGCCTCGATCGCCGTCCACAGCTCGAGGGCGGCTTCGACGTCGTCGTATTGCTCGTTGCCGTCGATCGTGACGTGCAGGCCCTCGACGCGGTCGAGCACGCTCGCGATCCTGAGCAGCCGGTCGAGGTCGGCGCGGACGTCACCCGAGACCTTGAGCTTGAAGCAGCGCTGGCCGTAGCGTGCGACGACCTCCTCGAGCGTCTCCGGCAAGCCGTCGTCGACCCGCGTCCCCGGCGGCTGGTCGGCGGCGGTGATGGGGTCGACGAGGCCGACGGTGTGGCGCGCCTCGATCGTCGCCACCGGCTCGAGGCTGGCGAGAAAGGCGTTGAAGTCGAACGCGCCGAGATCGGCGATCGCCGGATGCGCAGTCATGCCCGGCAGGTTGCTGCGCATCGCGGTCCAGAAGCTGACGCCGAGCAAGCGGCAGATCGCGTCGAGCACCGCACGGTCGAGCAATGCGTTGCCGAAGCTCGCGACGAGCGGCGGCAGCTCGGCGCCGCGGCCGGCACGCAGCTGGTAGCGGTAGTTGTCGGCGAAGAGGTCGAACGCGGTCGAAGGCGGCGCCTCGCGGTACGCGTCGGCGGCGATCTCGATCGCCTTGCGCAGCTGGTCCTGGTTCTCGGCGTCGCTCAACTCCGGGTTCTTGTCGAACCACTTCGCGGCGAGCATCTCGGCGGCGTAGCCGAAGCCCTCGCGGCCGTCGTCGAGGCGCAGGTGGACGCGAACGAACGCCTGCCGCCCTTCGGTGAGCGTGATGACGCCGAAGCGAAACGGCATGCGCAGGCGAAACGGCTGCTCGAACGCCTCGACGCCGAGCACCTGCACCCGGGGCGTGTACGCGGGGACGGGCGAGCCGTTGGCCATGCGCCGATTCTGCAATCGAAACGGCGCGTGCCGCGCCGCCGGGCGATCAAAGGATGCGCGAGAAGCGATCGCGCGCGCGGTCGCCCTGGAGGTAGCGGTCGAACACCATCGCGATTGCGCGGACGACGTACCAGCCGGGCGTCGTCACCCGGATCGCGTCGGCGTCGCGCTCGACCAGGCCGGCCTCGACCAGCGGCTCGAGCGCGGCGAGCTCGGTCGCGAAGCGCGCCGCGACGTCGACGCCGTGGCTGCGCTCGAGCGCGGCGAAGTCGAGGCGGCCCTGGCACATCAGCGCCATGATGACGTCGCGCCGCAGCAGGTCGTCGGCGTCGAGCGCGAGGCCGCGAACGACCGGCAGCCGGCCGGCGGCGAGCGCCTCGTAGTACTCGGGCAGCGTCTTCGCGTTCTGGTGGTAGCTCGCGCCGATGCGCCCGATCGCCGAGACGCCGAGCGCGACGAGGTCGCAATCGGGCTGCGTGCTGTAGCCCTGGAAGTTGCGCTGCAGCCGGCCCTCGCGCTTGGCGACCGCGAGCGCGTCGTCGGGCAGCGCGAAGTGGTCCATGCCGACATGCGTGTAGCCGCGCTCGAGAAAGCCGCGCACCGCGCTGCCGAGCATCGCGACGCGGCGGGCGCCGTCGGGCAGCTCGGCGGCGACGATCCGGCGCTGCGGCTTGAAGCGCTGCGGCAGGTGCGCGTACGCGTAGAGCGCGATGCGGTCGGGGCGCAGCTCGCCGATCTGCTCGACCGTGCGGGCGAAGCTCGCCGCCGTCTGCAGCGGCAGGCCGTAGATCAGGTCGGCATTGATCGACTCGAAGCGCAGCGCGCGCGCGCTGGCGACGAGGTCGCGGACGTTCTCGAACGGCTGCACGCGGTGTACGGCCTTCTGCACGTCGGGGTCGAAGTCCTGGACGCCGAAGCTGACGCGGTTGAAGCCGAGCGCGCGCAGGAGGCCGAGGCGCTGCGGCGTCACCGTCCGCGGGTCGACCTCGATCGACATCTCGGCGCCGGCGACGATGTCGAACGCGTGGTGTAGCGAGAGCATGACGCGCTCGAGCTCGGCGTCGGAGAGAAAGGTCGGCGTGCCGCCGCCGAAGTGCAGCTGCGAGACGCGCTGGTCGGTGCCGAGCGCGCGCGTGACCAGCCGGATCTCGGTATCGAGCGCGTCGAGGTATTCGGCCGCGCGCTCGTGGTGGCGCGTCACCACCTTGTTGCACGCGCAGTAGTAGCAGACCGACTCGCAGAACGGAATGTGGACGTAGACCGAGAGCGGGCCGAGGGCGCGGCCGGCGGCGGCGCGCTCGCGCAGCGCCTCCTCCCCCATGCTCGAGGTGAAGCCGTCGTGGAAGCGGTCGGCCGTCGGGTACGACGTGTAGCGCGGTCCGGGCGTGTCGAAGCGGCGCAGCAACTCCTCCGACAGGACCGCCGGAGCGTCGTCGCAGGCAACGACCGAGCACATGCCTCGGATGCTGCCCAAAGGCTCCCGGGAAGCGATTGACGTGGCGCAATCCAGCCGCGCGCGGCGCGCGGCCGCGACGATCAGCGGGGTCCGGTCAGTCCAGCCAGCGCTGGAGGTGAGTGCGTACGAACGCGTCGTCGGCGAGGTCGGCGTGCTCGGCGAGGACGCGGTCGATCTCGGCGGCCTGCCCTGGTCCCAGGCCTTCGTGCGGGTCGAGGCAGGCGATGCCTTCGAGCAGGCCCTGGCGGCGCAGCACCTCGTGGCAGCCTGCGATGCAGCCGGCGAAGTCGTTGGCGACGTCGAAGAACGCGCTATTGCAGTCGGTGACGCGGCTGTCGAGCGCGAGCAGCTCGGCGTCGATGCCGGCGCCCGCGTCCTGCGCCGCGGCGGCGGCCTTGCAGCGCTCGAGCAGCTCGACCGCGCCCTTCGTCCACACCGACCAGTGGCCGAGCAGCCCGCCGCGAAAGCGGACGCGAACGCGCGCGCCGCCGCGCACGACGTCGAACGGCGTCACCAGGTCGAGCACGATGTGATCGTCGTTGCCGGTGTAGAGCGCGATCCGCCGCTCGGCGCGCGCGGCGACGAGGCCGCGGACGACGTCGAGCGTGCGATAGCGGTGAAACGGCGCGACCTTGATCGCGACGACGTTGTCGATCGCCGCGAAGCGCGCCCAGAACGATGCCGGCAGCTCGACGCCGCCGACCGCCGGCTGCAGGTAGAAGCCGATCAGCGGCAGCTCGGCGGCGACCGCCTCGCAGTGCGCGATGCGCTCGTCGTCGCTCGCATTCCTGGTCGCGGCGAGGCTGAGGAGGACGGCGTCGTAGCCGAGCCCGCGCGCGGTGCGCGCCTCGGCGACCGCCTGCCGCGTCGGACCGACCGCGCCGGCGACGAGCACCGGCCGGTCGCCGCCGCCGAGCGGCCGCCACTCGCGCGCCGTCTGTGCAGCGAGCCCGAGCACGTCCTCGAACAGGCCCGCCTCGCGAATCGCGAACTGCGTCGTGTGCACGCCGACCGCGAGCCCGCCGGCGCCGGCGTCGAGGTAGTAGCGCGACAGCGCACGCTGGCGGCGGCGATCGAGCCGGCGCGACGCGTCGAGCGCGAGCGGATGTGCGGGGATCGCGATGCCGGCGAACAGCCGCTCGCGGAGCGCGTCGGCGGCGAGTCGTTCAGCAGCAGCGGTCACGTCAGCCGAACTCCGGACCGGCGACGGCGAACGCGCGCGCGTTGGCGTGCAGCGCCGGCGCGTCGTCGAGCGCCATGCGGACGAACGGTCGCTGGCGAACGAAGCCGCGATCGACGAGCACCTGCGCGAGCGACGGCGAGCTTGTCGGCGCGTCGATGAAGACCGCGCTCGACGCGGCGGCGAGGGCGCGGTCGAGCAGCTCGATCGCCGCACGTTCACTTGCCGCCACGATGGGACCGAGCTGCTCGGCGCGCCGGCCGGCACGGAGCACTACGAAGCCGCTCGCGTCGGCGGCGAGCCAGGCGCGCGTCGACGGCCGCGCGAGGAACGCGCGCAGCAGCGCGCCGCGGTCGAGATCCCAGAGCGAGCGGTCGATCGCGATCAGCGCGTCGCGTGCGCGCGCATCGATGACGGCGGTCGCATCGCCGTCGCGAACGGATGGCGCTGAAGCTTCGCGCGCACTCGCGGCGGCGTCGCGCTGCCAGCGCTCGAACGTGAATCCGGCAACGAAGCCGTGCTGCCGATACACGGCAGCGCCGTCCGGCGTCGCATCGAGCACAGCGATGCGGCCGGCACCGCGCAAGTCCTCGACGCACGCAGCGAGCAGCCGCGTCGCGTGGCCGCGGTGGCGATGCCGCGCATCGACGAGCACCATCGAGATCCAGCCGACGTTGGCGCCGTACGGCAACGCTGCCGCGGTCGCGATCAAGCCGTCGGCATCGTCGCGGATGCCGAACGCGTCGCCGTGGGCGATGAAGTGCGCCCAGTCCTCGGCGGTCTGGTTCCAGCGCGCCGCGTCCGACAGGCGCAGTCCCGCGTCGACGTCGGCGGCGCCGAGCCGCTCGATCGCGAGCGACTCAGAAGGTGCCATCGCGGACCTCGAACTTGGTGGGCTTGCCGAGGCTCGGGCCGCCGCGCTTCACCCAGTCGGCGACCCAGTCGAGCATGCGGCCGAGGGGGACCGATGGATAGCCGAACAGCGCCGCCGCGCGCGTCGTGTCCGAGAGCAGCGCGGTCGGCGCCTCCTGGCCGACGATGTGCGCCGTCGTGTCCAGTCGCGCGGCAAGCTGGTGCGCGAGCCAGCGCACCGAGACCGTCTCCGGGCCGGTGACGTTGAGCGGCGACGTCGGCGTCGTGCAATGGGCGAGGCAACGCAGCACCGCCGCGTTGGCGTCGCCCTGCCAGATGACGTTGACGAAGCCCATCGTGACGTCGACCGGATCGCCGCGGTGCACCTTGGACGCGACGTCGAAGACGACGCCGTAGCGCATGTCGATCGCGTAGTTGAGGCGGACGATCCGCCCCGGCGTGTCGTGCTTGGCCGAGAAGTGCTCGAACATCCGCTCGCGGCCGAGGCACGACTGCGCGTACTCGCCGACCGGCGCCGGCGACGTCGTCTCGCTCGCGCCGGCGTGGCCGGCTGGAGCGAAGCCGTAGACGTTGCCGGTCGAGAAGGCGACGATCCGCGCCGCGCGGAAGCGCTCGGCGACGAGCGCCGGCACGTGTGTGTTCATCGCCCACGTCAGCGCCGGCGCACCGCTGGCGCCGAACTTGTGGCCGGCGGCGAAGACGATGTTGGCGGCGTCGGGCAGCGCGTCGACCGACCTGCGATCGAGAAGGTCGCACGCGATCGTCTCGATGCCGTCCGCGGCGAGCTGCTCGCGCACTGCGGGGTCGCTGAAGCGGGCGACGCCGACGACGCGGCGCTCGGGCGACGCGCGCTTGGCGAGGCGGGCGAGCGTCGGTCCCATCTTGCCGGCGACGCCGAGGATCATCAGGTCGCCGTCGACGCGCTCGAGATCGGCGACGAGCGCGCGGCTCGGCCGCGTCATGAACTCGTCGAGCGCTTCGACCGATGCGAAGCGCTCGGGCAGGTCCGAAGGGTCGAGAAGATCCACGGGCACGAAGGATGACGGACGAGTGTAGCGGCGCGTCGTTTTCCCAATCGCCGCCGCGTGTTGCTACGCTTCGCGAACGACCACGGGAGATGGCATGGCGGCCGAGAAGATCGTTCGCATCGGCGGCGCATCGGGCTTCTGGGGCGACAGCCGCGTCGCCGCGCCGCAGCTCGTCGCCTCGGGCCAGGTCGACTACCTCGTCTTCGACTACCTCGCCGAGACGACGATGGCGATCCTCGCCGGTGCGCGCCTGAAGCGCCCCGAGCTCGGCTATGCGACCGACTTCGTCGAGGTCGCGATGTGCTCGGTGCTTCGCGAGCTGGCGGCCAGGAAGATCAAGGTCGTCAGCAACGCCGGCGGCATCCACCCGCGCGCCTGCGTCGCCGCGCTCGAGAAGATGATCGCCGACGCCGGGCTCGTGCTGAAGGTCGCGGTCGTCGAGGGCGACGACGTCTCGGCGCAAGTCGCCGCGCTCGTCGCCGCGGGGACGCGCGACCTCGCGACCGGCGCGCCGCTGCCGGCACGCGTCGTCAGCGCCAACGCGTATCTCGGCGCGCTGCCGATCGCCGCCGCGCTCGCCGCCGGCGCCGACATCGTCGTCACCGGCCGCGTCGTCGACAGCGCGCTCGCGCTGGGGCCGCTGATGCACGAGTTCGGCTGGGGCTCGAGCGACTTCGACCTCCTCGCCGCAGGCAGCCTCGCCGGCCACATCATCGAGTGCGGCTGCCAGGCGACCGGTGGCCTCTTCACCGACTGGGAGTCGGTTCCCGACTGGCCGACGATCGGCTATCCGATCGCCGAGTGCCGCGCCGACGGCGTCTTTCGCATCACCAAGCCGATCGACACCGGCGGGGTGATCGCGCGCGCCGCGGTCTGCGAGCAACTGCTCTACGAGATCGGCGATCCCGGCGCGTACGTCCTGCCCGACGTGATCTGCGACTTCCGCGACGTCGTCATCGAACAGGACGACGCGCGCCACGTTCGCGTGCACGGCGCGCGCGGGCTCGCGCCGACCGACACCTACAAGGTCTCGGCGACCACGGTCGACGGCTATCGCTGCACCGGCTCGCTCGTGATCGTCGGCATCGACGCCGTCAGGAAGGCCGAGCGCACCGGCGAAGCGATCGTCGAACGGACGCGGTGGCTGCTGCGCAATGCCGGCTTCGCCGACTACACGGCGACCCACGTCGAGGTGCTCGGCGCAGAGACGTCGTACGGCCCGCATTCGCGCACGCGAGCGAATCGCGAGGTGATGCTGCGCGTCGTCGCCGACCACGCCGACCGGCGCGCGCTCGACATCTTCGCGCGCGAGATCGCGCCGGCAGGCACCTCGTGGTCGCCGGGGACGACCGGCGCCGGCGGACGGCCGTCGGTCTCGCCGCACGTCAAGCCGTTCTCGTTTCTGCTCGACAAGGGCGCGGTGCCGGCGTCGTTCGCGATCGGCGATCGACGCGTGGACGTCGCGGTTCCGCTCGCCGGCGGCAGCGTGCCGCGACCGTCGACGCCGGTCGTCGCGCCGCTCGAGACCGCGTCGCTCGTCGTCGAGACGGCCGAGCGCGTCCCGCTCGTTCTGCTCGCGTGGGCGAGAAGCGGCGACAAGGGCGATCTCTCGAACGTGGGTGTCGTCGCGCGGCGCGCCGAATGGCTGCCGCTGCTGTGGGATCGGCTGACGCCGCTGCGCGTCAAGACATGGCTCGGTCATCTCGTCCTCGGCGAGGTCGAGCGCTTCCATCTGCCCGGGATCGCGGCGATCAACTTCGTTCTCCATCAGGCACTCGACGGCGGCGGCATGTCGTCGCGCCGGCTCGACCCGCTCGGCAAGGGGATGGCGCAGATCCTGCTCGACATGCCGATCGAGGTGCCGCGATCGATCGCGCGCGACGCACGTGAAGAAACGTGAAGCTGCGACCCTAGGAAAGTCCTGAGTCCTCGCGTCGAAATTGGGAGCGCGCGTTGCTACGCGACGCGCACTTTCCGTCACGACAAGCGCCGCGCACGGCGCGCACTCAGGAGACTCATGTGAAGCGGTGTCGATCTCTACCGGCAGCATTTGCCGCCGTTGTCGTTTCTGCCGTCCTCGCCGCGTGCGGAGGAGGAGGCGGCGGAGGCACCAGCAACGCGCCGACGATCACCACGTTGTCGACCCGCGCCGACCTCGTCTCGGGCGGCGACGTTCTCGTCGAAGTCAAGCTGCCGCCGATCGGCGCGGCGTCGAGCCTGAAGGTCGACGTCGACGGCGTCGACGTCACCTCGGCATTCACGACGCGCTCGGACGGCCGCACCGTCGGCCTCGTGACCGGCCTCAAGAACGGGGCGAACAACATCACCGCGAGCTCGACGAACGGCGGCTTCAACAGCGCCCGCATCGTTGTCACCAACCATCCGAAGGGCGGCCCGATCCTGCTCGGCTCGCAGTCGTCGCCGTGGATCTGTGCGACGCCGGTGCCGACGGCTGCGACCGCGAGCTCGCCGGCGACCAACGCGAGCGGCCTGACGACGGCAGCGACCGACGCGCAGTGCACCATCGCGACCGAGACCAAGTTCTTCTACCGCACGCTGACGCCGGTCACGGTGACCGCGGGCGACGGCGGCTGCTCGTTCGTGGTTCCCGATCCGTCGCCGACGATCGCCAACCCGAACCCGACGACGCCGGCGAACTCCTGCCTGCAGCCGTATGTGGTCGGCACGACGCCAGCGGCTTCGGTCGCCTCGACGACGACCACGAACGGCGTCACGGTGCCGTACATCGTGCGCGTCGAACGCGGCACGATCAACCGCGGCATCTACGACATCGCGGTGCTCTTCGATCCGGCCAAGCCGTGGACGGCGAACTCCCCGCAGCCGCAGTGGAACGGCAAGCTCAGCTACACCTACGGCGCGAGCGCCGGGCAGCCGCGGCTGCAGTTTCGCAGCGAGCAGAACTGGGTGGTCAACGGGATCACCGGCGTGTTTGACGACTCTGCCCTGCGCATGGGCTTCATCGTTGCTGACAACAGCCTGACCGATCAGCTCTACAACGCCAACGCCGTCCTCGTCGCCGAGACGACGATGATGATGAAGGAGTACATCGCCGAGCGTTACGGCGAGATCAAGTACACCGTGGGCAACGGTTGCTCGGGCGGCTCGATCCTGCAGAACCAGACGGCTTCGATCTACCCCGGTCTGCTCGACGGCATCCAAGTCGAGTGCGACTACCCCGACGCCGTGACGACGCTGCTCGAGGTCGCCGATTGCGTGCTGCTCGTCAACGCCTACCAGACGCCCGAGTGGCTGGCGCTGCAGACCGGGCTGACGCAGGCGCAGATCAACGCCAAGAAGGCGGCGATCAACGGCCACCTCGACCAGGTCGGCTGCCAGTCTTGGAACAACTCGTTCGGCTTCATCAACAAGCCCGGCAACTACGTGCCGTTGCTCGTCGTCGACCAGAGCACCGGCGCCCTCGCGCCGACCGGGGCGCCGCGCAACAACTGCCTGCTACCCGCGTCGCAGGTCTACGACGCGGTGACGAACCCGAACGGCACGCGCTGCGGCCAACCCGACCTCGCCGTCGCCGTCTGGGGAACGACGGCGGGCATCCCCGCCGGCAGCACGCGCGCGGTGCAGCCGTTCGACAACGTCGGCATCCAGTACGGCCTGAAGGCGCTGCTCGCGGGCACGATCTCGCCCGAGGAGTTCGTGACGCTCAACGAGAAGATGGGCGGCATCGACGGCGATGCGAACCGGATGGCGGCGCGCTCGGTCGCCGACGCGCCGGCGCTCGACATCGCCTACCGCTCCGGCATCATCTCCAGCGGCAAGAACCTCGGCAAGGTCGCGATCATCGACTGGCGCGGCTACGACGAGCAGGGCATCCACTACATCTGGCGGAGCTTCTCCGAGCGCGCGCGCCTCGACGCGTCGAACGGCGACCACAACAACCAGGTGATGTGGCGCTTCGGGACCGGGCTGACGCCGCCGCTCGCATCGGGGATCATGCAGAACTCGCTCACGGTGATGGACACGTGGCTCTCCAGCCTCGTTGCGACCGCGCCGAAGGCGTTCCTCAACGACGAGCACAGCCACGACCAGGTCGTCGCCGCGAAGCCCGCCACGGCGTTCGACTTCTGCTACCTGACGAGCGACACGACGTTCTCGAACAAGGTCACCAACTTCGCGACGTGCGACACCGACCCGAAGCTGAAGGCCAACACGTCGCCGCGCCAGGTCGCCGGCGGCCCGATCGTCGAGAACATCATGAAGTGCCAGCTGAAGCCGCTCGTCTTCACCGACTACACCGGCATCACCTTCACCGCCGGGCAGCAGGCGCGCCTCAACACGCTGTTCCCGAACGGTGTCTGCGACTGGTCCAAGCCAGGCGTCAGCCAGCAGGATCCGACGTCGCCGCTGACGTTCGCGGCCGGCCCGGGCGGCGTTCCGCTGCCGCCGGCGCCGACCTCGGTCCCGCTCTGATCGTCGACCGACGAACGAACGAAGGCCCCGCACTGCGGGGCCTTTTTTCGCTCGCGGCGGCAGCGAGAGATCAGCCGCGGTAGGGATCGGGATAGACGAGCGCGCGCAGCCCCGAGCGATCGAACGGCCGCCATCCGCCTTCTGGCTGCGCGAGCCGCTCGGCAATCGCGTACAGCACTGCCGGATGCGCGCCGAGGCCGCAGTGGCTGCCGTCGACCTCGATGCTCTCGCTCGTCGCCGTCTTCGGCTCGACGCTGCATTGCCATGCGACGACGCCGTCGCTGCGGCTGAAGATCGCCGTCGTCGGCACCGGCGGCACCGCCGGATCGGGCAGCTGCAGCTTCGGATCGTCGACGCTCTGGCCGCTCGCGAGCTCGTAGATGCGCCAGGCGTTGGTCGAGCGCGGGTGGCCGTGGATCGGCGAGCCGAGCATGATGCAGTTGCGCACCGCGTCGGGCAGCTCGGCGGCGATGTCCCGCGCGTAGACGCCGCCGAGGCTCCAGCCGACCAGGCTGACCTTGCGGCCGGTCTCTTCGTGGAGTTCGCGCACCGAGGCGAGCATCTTGTCGCGCAGGCCTTCCTTCAGGCCCATGTTGCGGCCAAGGCCCCAGCCGCGGACGTTGTAGCCGCGCCCCGAGAGATACGAGCGCAGCAGCTGCGTCGAGACGTCGCTCGCGATCAGGCCGGGCAGGACGAGAACGGGATGGCCGTCTCCGCGCGGTGCGCGCTGCAGCAGCGGCATCAGCGCCAGCGAGGCGGAGAGCTCACCGAACGCGCGCAGCTCCAGCCACTGGAGGAGGCGCGATGGCGGACGGTGGAGCTTCGGGGCGGGGTGGCGTTGCAGGGTTGCGGTTGCGGAGGTCATGAGAGCGATCGGATGGCTTGAATCCGATCAGTTTCTCTCGCCGCTCGCTCGCCGACCATCGGTGCGGGCGCGGAAGCTGTGTAGCAGTTGTCCGACATCACGACTCGGCTCGAGAACAGATGCCATGCTGTCTCCCGCGCGACACACCACCGCAGCCACTCCGACATTGTCGATTGGCGCGCCCGGCAGGGATCGAACCTGCAACCCCTGCCTTCGGAGGGCAGTACTCTATCCATTGAGCTACGGGCGCAAGCGCGCTCGCAGTCTACCAGCGCGGTCGCGCGCAGGCGGCCACGCACATTCGCGCCCCTATAATTTCCGGCTCGACGCGAATCGGTTTCTTCAGACGCATGCCGTCTCGTCGCGTCGTCGACTTCCTTCGAGGACCGGATGAGCGCAGTGCACGAACCCGAAGAACTGGACGGCCCGCACGAAGGCCCGATCAAGACTCCCAAGCAGCTGATCCTCACCGTTCTCTTCGCCTTCCTGGTGCCGATCTTCGGCATCGTGCTGCTCGTCATGTTCGTGACTGCGGACAAGCGGCCCGCGGCAGGCAGCGGCGCGATGACCCCCGAAGCGATCGCCGAGCGGATCCGCCCGGTCGGTGTCGTCGAGATCAAGGACGCTTCCGACGTCGCATCGATGAAGACCGGCGAGCAGGTGTTCGGCGCGCAATGCACGGCCTGCCACGCGACCGGTGCGCTCGGCGCACCCAAGCTCGGCGACGTCGCCGCTTGGGGGCCGCGCATCAAATCCGGCTTCGACGCACTCCTGCATTCGGCGCTCGCCGGCAAGGGCCAGATGCCGCCGCAAGGCGGCGGCGACTTCAGCGATTTCGAGATCGCACGCGCCGTCGTCTACATGGCGGACAAGGCCGGCGGCACGTTCCCCGAGCCTGCGCTGCCGGCGGCGGCAGCGAGCGCCGCCGCCGCGACGACGACCGCGGCCGCCGCGCCCGCAACGCCGGCACCCGCAACGCCGGCACCCGCAGCCGCACCGCGCGCGGAGGCGACGACGACCGTGGCAGCAGCGACGAACGCGACGACGAACTCCGGTCCCCCCGCGCTCTACAACCAGGTCTGCAGCGCCTGCCACGCGACCGGCGTCGCCGGCGCGCCGAAGGTCGGCGACAAGGCGGCGTGGACGCCGCGCGCCGGGCAAGGCGTCGACGCGCTCACCGCGAGCGCGATCAAGGGCAAGGGCGCGATGCCGCCCAAGGGCGGCTCGAGCGCGAGCGACGCCGAGATCAAGGGCGTCGTCGCGTACATGGTGAGCGCGTCGAAGTAGCGTGCCTCGAAGTCGCAAGCGAAGCCGGCCTTGCGCCGGCTTCTTCGTTTCCGGCGTCTAGCCGCGATCGGCGGCCGGGCTCAGGCGAAAGCCGAAGCGCTCGACGAGCGCGT
>Ga0070675_100001709_pt1 | contig 16206 bp, 14 predicted proteins | sample KBSM43metaG_FD_65343 | JGI IMG/M metagenome (GOLD analysis project Ga0070675, IMG submission 65343) | Miscanthus rhizosphere microbial communities from Kellogg Biological Station, Michigan, USA - KBS M4-3 metaG | ecosystem: Host-associated > Plants > Roots > Rhizosphere > Soil ...
CAAAGCGGTCGGTCTCGACGCGGGCGTTCGACATCGCCTTTCAGCGCACCGGGCTGACGCATATCGAAGAAGGCGTCAGTGACGCGCCGCTGCGCGCGGTGTTCGTCGAAATGAAAATCGCCGGACCGTACGGGTTCGTTGGTCCTGAGAGCGGTGCGCCGCCGGCGGCGTCCGGCTTCGCGACTCAGAAGCTGGATAACGACCGCGCTACCGTGTGGGAGTTCGCGACGCCGCCGGCCGCCGCGTCGCATCGACACGCACGCGACACCGTCGTCATCACGATCGACGGCCGGACTCCGCGCGCCGCATGGATCCCTCACGGAACGACGCATGATCGCGATGGCGATGGCTCCGGCTCGCGTGTCTACCTGATCGAACTGAAATAAGATGGCCGCGAGGAGGCAACTGTGAAGCTCGTGATTGCGACGGGGTGCTCGCTCGTTCTGGCCTTCGCCGTAGCTGCCGCGCAGGCGCCGCCGCAACCATCACGGCCCGAGCCGGCTCGGGCGGTGCCGACGATACCGTTCGACACCCAAACCGACTATCTGAAGAACTCGCCCGACATGAATTTCGGGGAAGTGCTCGGCGTTGCCGTCAATTCCAAGGGCCACGTCGTCGTGCTGAATCATCCCGGCAGCGCGTCATCCGGTCCGCTCTACGGCAACGCGTCGACGCAGCTGCTGGAGTTCGACCAGACCGGCAAGTTCGTGCGCGAGATCGGCAAAGGCGTGTACGGCGTCGGCTATTCACACAGCGTTCGCTTCGACAAATACGACAACCTGTGGGTGGTTGACAAAGGCACCAACGTCGTCATGCGATTCAATCCGGCCGGCTTCGTCACGTTGAATCTCGGTCGGCGTCCGGAAGGCCCGGACGATCCCGCCGAATCGTACTACCGGCCAGGACGCCGCGAGCCGCCGGTGCATGTCGACGGCTACTTCCGTCAGCCGACCGACGTGGCCTGGGATTCGGACGACAACATCTATATCAGCGACGGTTACACGAACTCGCGGATCGCGAAGTACGACAAGCGTGGAAACTGGGTGAAGTCGTGGGGATCACGCGGCAGCGGCGGAGTGCATGCTGACGAGAATCCCGGTCAATTCAACACACCGCACAATATCGCCGTCGATCGCCAGAACAACGTTTATGTCGCGGACCGCGGCAACCGCCGGATCCAGGTGTTCGACACCAACGGCAGCTTCTTGCGCATGATTCACATCAACGTGCCGTACGACAAGAAGCGTCACCCGGTGCTCGGCAACCTGCCGGCGAACCCGCCGGACGAAACCGCGCCGTGGACGCTCTGCATCAACACCACCGGTCCAACGCAGTATCTGTTCACCACTGACCAGGAACCGGGTCGGCTCTACAAGCTCTCGCTCGACGGCAGCATCGTCGGCATGCTCGGCGAGTCGGGCCGCGACGTGAAGCAGTTCAACTGGATCCACGGCCTGGCCTGCCCGTCCGAGGACGTGATCGTCGTCGCGGACATGAACAACTGGCGGGTGCAGCGGCTGACGCTGCACCCGGACCGCGCCAAGCCAGCTACGCGATGAGCGATTGCGCCACTTCTTCGAGGCGGTCGTAGCTGATCGCGGCGCCGCGCTCCATCCCCGACTTCAGCACCATGTCGCGAACCTCGCGTGACGGGTAGGCAGACGTGATGGTGAAGCGCGTCTTGCCATTCTCTTCGGTCAATTCGACCGTGACCACCGATTCAGCATCGGGAAACGGGGCGTAGATTTCGGTGAAGACCATCCGCGACGGCGGATTGATTTCGCGGTAGACGCCGTAGAATTCGGCCTGGCCTTTCGGATGGCGATTGACGTAGCGCCATTTGCCGCCCGGACGCAGATCCACTTCGCAGATCGGAACGGAATAGTCATCGCCGATCCTTCCCCACCATCGGGTGACGTGCTCCGGCTTGCTCATCGCCTCGAACACCAGCCGCGGCGGCGCATCGAACAACCGCGTCATGCGGATTTCCCTGTCGGACGGCGTAGTGAGCGCGAACGTTTCGCTATTTGCGGCGCTTTTGACGGCCATGGCCCTTCTGCTCCTTTGCTTTCATCTCCTGCAGGTAATTCTCGAGGCGATCGAAACGCTGCGCCCACAAGTCGCGGTAGCGCTCAATCCAGTCCGACACATCCTTCAGCGGCGCCGGCTGCAGCCGGCACGGCCGCCACTGCGCTTCCCGGCCCCGCGCAATCAACCCGGCGCGCTCGAGCACGCGCAGGTGCTTCGACACGGCCGGCAAGCTCATGTCGAACGGTTCGGCCAGCGCAGTGACCGAGCACTCGCCCGACGCGAGCCGGGCAAGAATCGCCCGCCGGGTCGGATCGGCGAGCGCCGCAAAGGTCGCGGTCAGCCGGTCGGCGTTGTTAACCATTCGCTTAATTAACTTATAGGTTAATTGCGATGCTTTGTCAAGAGGCGCTGAAAAGCCGTCCGTTGCTCGCTGCTCGCGACTCGCTAATTCGCACCCGGCACCCCGCACCCGGCACGAGCACCAGCACCCGGCACCAGCACCCAGCACTCAGCACCCGCCCCCCGGCACCCGGCGGGGCCGTATACTTCCGCCATGAAGCACGCCTTCCTATCCGCCGTCATCGCGCTGGCCGCCGCCAATGCGCCGTCGCCTCTCCCCTCATTTGCCGAACCCGGCATTTCTCCTGACGGCGCGACCATCGCCTTTGTCAGCGGCGGCGACATCTGGGAAGTGCCGGCGCGTGGTGGCGACGCGCGGCTGCTGGTGTCGCACTCGGCCACGGAGTCGCGGCCGCTGTTCTCGCCCGACGGCAAGCGCCTCGCCTTCACATCGTCCCGCACCGGCGGTGGTGATGTGTATCTGTTGACGATCGCCACTGGCGATCTCGCGCGGCTGACGTTCGACGATGCGAGCGAGCTGGTGAGCGGATGGTCGGGCGACGGCAGGTGGATCTACTTCCAGTCAAGCAGCCACGAAGTATCAGGCGTTCTGGATGTGTATCGCGTGAGCGTCGAGGGCGGCACGCCGATGCCCGCGGCCGCCGACCGCTACACAACGGAATACTTCGCTGCGCCGGCGGCCTCCGGCGACGTGGTGGCAATCACCGCGCGCGCCAATGCCGGTTCTCAATGGTGGCGCAATGGGCACAGCCATCTCGACGAGAGTGAAATCTGGCTGGTAAAGGGCGGAGCGGCAACGCCGACCTACGAGGCCGTGACGAACGGTGGCGCGAAAGACGCGTGGCCGATGTGGAGCGGCGACGGCAAAACGCTCTTCTTCATGTCGGACCGCAGCGGCGCGCAGAACGTGTGGAGCGTCGCGGTGGCACAAGCCGCCGTCAGCCCGGCGAAGGCGCTGACGAATTTCAAAGACGGTCGTGTTCTCTGGCCTTCGATTACGAAGGACGGCAAGACGATCGCGTTCGAGCGTAACTTCGCTATCTGGACCGTCGACACCGCGACGGGCCAGTCGCGTGAAGTACCGATCGCGCTGCGCGGCGCGCCGGCTGCCGCGGCGGCCGAGCATCGGTCGTTCACGGATCAGTATCAGGAACTCGCGCTCTCCCCCGACGGGAAGAAGGTCGCGTTCACCGTGCACGGCGAAGTGTTTTCCGCTTCGGCGAAAGACGGCGGAGACGCGGTGCGCGTGACGAACACCGCGGGCGAGGAAGCGGAGCTGGCGTGGGCGCCCGACAGCCGGCGACTCGTGTACCGATCGGACCGCGATCGTGTGCATCACTTGTTCCTGTACGACTTTGCGACCGGCAAGGAAACGGCGCTGACCAACGGCCCAGGCCGCGACAACCTGCCGCACTTTTCGCCGGACGGGAAGCTGATCGCTTTCCTTCGCAATGCCACCGAGCTTCGCGTTCTCGATCCGGCGAGCAAAGAGGACCGCCTCGTCGCGACCGGGGTTTTCGACACGCCGCCGTTCTTCGATCTCCAGCAAGTGGCGTGGTCGCCTGATTCGCGCTTCATCGCCTATTTCACTGCGGGCGCCAAGGCGTTCACCGGGGTGCAAATCGCGCCGGTTGCAGCAGGGACGCCGATGAAAGCCGGCGAGGGCCGGCCGGTCAGTTTTCTCGCGAACACCAACGCCGGATCGCTGGCGTGGAGTCCGGACGGCAGCTATCTGCTATTTCGCACGTCGCAGCGGACCGAGCCGAGCGCGATTGTCCGCATCGATCTGACGCCGCGCACGCCGAAGTTCCGCGAAGATCAGTTCCGCGATCTGTTCAGAGACGAGCAACCGAAGACGCCGCCGGCCGAGCCGGCGCCGCCGGCTCCATCCTCCCCGCCTGCGTCCCCGGCCCCTCAAGCCCGTGCCGCGCGGAACGTGTCGATCGTCTTCGACGACATCCGGACGCGGGCGAGCACGATTCCGGTTGGCGTGGATGCGGGCAGCCTGTCGATCAGCCCGGACGGCAAGTCGCTACTGCTGACGGCCAGTGCCGCCGGACAGCAGAACCTGTACGTGTATTCGCTCGACGAGCTGTCGCGCGACCCCGCCGTGGCGCGCCAGCTGACGTCGACGCCGGGCGCCAAGCGCAGCGCGCACTTCACGCCCGACAGTAAAGAGGTGGTGTATCTGGATCGCGGGCGCGTGTTCAACGTCACGCTCGAACGGCGCGAGCCGCGCGCCGTGGGCGTCACCGCAGAGCTCGACGTCGACTTCTCGCGCGAGAAAGTCGAGTCGTTCCACCAGGCCTGGACGTATCTGCGCGACCAGTTCTTCGACGAAAAGATGAACGGCGTGGACTGGGAAGCGGTCCGCGCGACCTACGAGCCGCGCATCGCCGGTTCGAAGACACCCGACGAAATGCGCCGGCTCATGTCGCTGATGCTCGGCGAGCTGAACGCTTCGCACATGGGCGTCTCCGCGCCCGCGGCCGGTCCGGGTGCCCAGACGCTCGGACGCCTCGCCGTCGATTTCGACCTCGCCGAGTACGAGGCCGGCGGCAAGCTGCGCGTTTCGAGGGTCATTCCGCTCGGCCCGGCGGCGCTGGCCGAGATCAAGCCCGGTGAATACCTCGTGTCGATTGACGGCCGAGCGATCGGTCCGCGGGTCAATCTCGACGAATTGCTCGATCACTCGATCAACAAGCGGGTGCCGATTCAGGTGGCTGCGACCGCCACCGGCTCGCCTCGGGATGTGACGGTGAAGCCGATCGACCAGCCGACCGAACGCGGTCTACGCTACCGCGAATGGGTAGAACAGAAGCGCGCCTACGTCGCCAGGGCGAGCAACGGCAAGCTCGGCTACGTGCATATGTACGACATGTCGGGCGGCGCGCTCGAGCAGCTGCACATCGACCTCGACGCCGAAAACCACGCACGCCAGGGCGTCGTCGTCGACGTCCGGAACAACAACGGCGGGTTCGTCAACGTCTACGCGATCGACGTGTTCGCGCGGCGCGGTTATTTCGACATGACCTCGCGCGGCTACCCGCGCACCTCGTCGCGCACGCTGCTCGGCCAGCGCGCGCTCGAACTGCCGACGATTCTCGTCACCAACCAGCACTCGTTGTCCGACGCCGAAGACTTCACCGAAGGCTATCGCACGCTGAAGCTCGGCAAGGTAGTCGGCGAGCCCACGGCCGGGTGGATCATCTACACCGGCAGCGTCACGCTCGTGGACGGATCGGTGCTTCGCATGCCGGGCACGAAGATCTTCGGGAGCGACGGCACGCCGATGGAGATGCATCCGCGACCGGTGGACGTTCCAGTCAAGCGGCCGGTGGGAGAGAGCTACTCGGGAAAAGACTCGCAGCTCGACACGGCAGTCGCGGAGCTGCTCAAGCAGATTGCAGCGGCAGGGCCGACGACGGCGGGCAGAAATGAGAAATTAGGAATAAGGAATTAGCGAGTCGCGGAACGAGCGACGAGCGACCAGCAACGAGCGACGGCTCGTTACGGCAGCGCCAGCGCGATCCATTCAGCGGGCTCGTCGCGGCCGCCGATCGGGACGACGATGAACTGTTTGCCTTTCACCAGGTAAGTCATCGGGCCGCCGGTGGTGCCGGCCGGCAGCTCGGTTTCCCAGACCACGGTGCCCGTCGCCTTGTCGTAAGCGCGGAACTTCTTCCCCCACATCGACGGGTGCAGGCCGCCGAACGTGTTGCTGCCGTCGCCGATGAACAGCAGCGTCTTGGTGACCAGCGCGGTCGGACGGCTGGCGATGCCGAGCGGCGGCAGATGCAGATCTTTCAGCAGCGGATGGTCACGCGGCCCGTCGCCGTTCACTGCTGTCCACAGGTGCTCGCCACGATTCATGTCGATTGCGACGATCCGGCCGTACGGCGGTTTGATGATCGGCAGGCCATCGATGTACGGAGCGTCGCGGTTGGGACTGTAGTAGTCCATCTCCGCGTCCGGCTCGGTAGTTTTGGCCAGCCGATAGACGCGCGGGATTTCATGCGAGAACGCATAGTAGATGCCGGTGTCGGGATCGAACGCACCGGTGTTCCAGTTGCCGGAGCCCCACGATCCGGGGACCATCAGCGTGCCTTGCTTTCCGCCCGGTTCCGAACTGACCAGCGACGGCGGCGTGAAGATCGGACCGATCACAAATTGCCTGGCCAGTTCGCGCGCTCTCGCGCGCAACTCCGGCGTGAAATCGATCAAATCATCGTCGGTCAGACCGCTGCGGGCGAAGGCTGGCGGCTTACTCGGGAACGGCTGCGTTGCCGCGGCGTGTTCACCAGGCACGGTTGACGCCGGCACGGGACGCTCTTCAATTGGCCACACCGGTGCGCCAGTGACGCGATCGAAGGTGTAGAGAAAGCCGGTCTTGCTCGGCTGCATCACGGCGCGGATCCGACGGCCGTCCACCGTAATCTCGCCAAGCGTCGGCGGTCCGACCGTGTCGTACTCCCAGAGATCGTGGTGGACCATCTGGAAATGCCAGACGCGCTTGCCGGTTTTGGCGTCGAGCGCGACGAGCGCGTTCGAGAACAGATTGTCGCCCGGGCGGAAACCGCCAAAGTAGGCCGCGGTCGGCGCGGTCAGTGGAATGTAAACGTAGCCGAGCGACTCGTCCGCCGAAATGCAGCACCACGACCCGAGATCTCCCGACAAGGTCCCCGACCCGTTGCCCCAGCTGTCTGCACCGTACTCGCCGTTGCGCGGCACGACATGGAAGGTCCACAGCAGCCGGCCGGTGCGCACGTCGAATCCGCGGACGTCTTCTGGTGGACTGCTCTTCCACTTCCATCCTTCGTCGCCCGCGCCGTCGAGATTGCCGGCAATCACCGCCACGCTGCCGACGACAATCGGTCCCGAGCTCCAGTTGAAACGGTGGGCGCCGGCGGGCAGCAGGTTTACCCGCCCGTTGTCGCCGAACCCGCTCACCCGCTTGCCACGCAGATCCAGCGCATAGAGGTAACCGTTTCTGACGGTCAACAGACGATAGTCAGACGCGCCGCCTTTCCAGACATCGACACCGCGCGTGCTCGACGCCGTCGCTTCATCGGCCATCTCCGGCGGGGACTCTTGACGCCACAGCAGCTGCCCGGTCGCGGCGTCGATCGCCTGAATCAAGCCGGCCGCGTCGGGCCCATACAACACGCCGCCAATCATCGTCGGCGTCGCCCGCAGATAGTTGTTGGTGCGAAGTTTGGGAAACCGCTCCTTCAACCCAGGGTCGAGCGCGGCGTGCCGCCACACGACGCGCAGGTCCTTGACGTTGTTACGAGTGATTTGCGCCAGCGGGGAGTAGCGCTTGTAGGTCGAGTCGCCGCCCGATGACCGCCATTCGCCAGATTTCAGTTCGTCCTGCGCGCGGATCAGCAGCGCCGCGCCAAACACGACGCTCAGCACCAGCGCGCTGCCGGCACGGCCCCGCCGATTCACTTCTGCTTCTCTTCCCATCGCGCAGCGCGCAGCATGTTCTCGACGGCATGGTTGCCCTCGTGACAGGCGTACTCGTACAGCCGATACGTTGGATCGCGATGCAGCGGAACCGCAACCGTCCACGCAGCAGTGAACATCGTGGGATCGTCGATCGTCGCGCGATAGTCGATGGTGTCCGCATCGATCCGGGTGAACCGCTCGACGACGTGGAGCGATTCAGATTGCGGGATGCCTTTGATCCGTCCCGCGGCCGCCTGCGTCGCAATCCACCCTTTGTTGTTGTAGTTGGTGGTGTCGACGACCAGGGTGTTTCCTTCCCAGCGCCCGCGTGCGTCGCCATTCCATGATTTGACGTGCGCCGGCAGATGGTCGCGGCCGTCAATTGGAATGATCCGCGCCTCGTGGATCATTTCGTAGTGGACCACGACATAGCCCGGCGTCTGGACGATTTGATAGGCATTGTTGTAGCCGGCGGGAAACATGCCGCTCGGCACGCCGCGAGTAATGCAGCGGTCCCAGACGCTAAGGAATTCGTAGGAATCGCCCTGATGGGCGGCGGCATAGTCGCGCGCCGCTTCGGCTTCTTTACGAACCGGCACGCGGCCGTCTGGCGGATCGATCACCAGTGAAGTCCGGCGGGTCGACACGACGCGTTCGCCCGAGTCGAACCAGAACTGGTTATAGTTGCCGACGTCGCCCTTCCGCGGCGGCCCATCCTCGTCGCGGCGGTTCGCCGCCTGGCGTTCGAAGGTGCGCGCTTCGGCTTCGGTCAAAAATTCTTTGCCGGCGAGCGCCGCTGGCCGCTCGAACGGCGTGATGGTGGGATTGGTCCATGTGCCCTGCAGATCCGGTTGGCCGTCCGCGGTTTTCGCGGGAATCCAGGCACGCGTCGGTTTCGACTGCGCCGTGATGGTGCCGGCGAACTGGAGCGAGGCAGTCAGCACGACGAAAACAAGCCCGATGGTGTTGCGCATCCGTCCTCCTGCTTCGTCGGCGGTCATTCTACTCGTAATGGCGATCGCGACGGCCAGCGCGTGCCGATCTGCTGTGCCCCATGCCCCGCCGGAAATCGCCCTGCCACTCGATGCCGACAGCCGCCTGCTTGTATTGGCGCCGCATCCCGACGATGAGTCGCTCGGTGCGGCTGGATTGATTCAGCGGGTAAAAGCGGCCGGTGGGTCGGTGCACGTGATCGTGATGACCAGCGGCGATGCGTTCCCCGAAGGCGTTGCGGTGGCCACGCACAAACGCGATCCGCAGCGGAGCGACTATCGCCACTACGCCGAAACGCGCGAACGGGAAACGCTCAGCGCGCTCGCGCGATTCGGGCTTTCACGCGCCGACGTGCGCTTTCTGGGCTTTCCCGACGGCGGCCTCTGCCTGATCGCGTCGAAGTATCTGACGGCGAAGTCGCGTGCGTTCGAGTCGCCTTACACCGGCCGGCGCCAGCCACCCGCGTCGGAACACGTCATCCGCGGGGTCGCATATCGGGGCGAAGATGTGCGGCGCGAGCTCGAGAGGATTCTGCTCGCTTATCACCCGACGATCGTCCTCATGCCGTCTTCTGAAGACGACCATCCGGATCACTGCGCGACATCGATATTCGCGCGCGAGGCGATCGACGCGACCCGCTCCAGCGATTCGCGGGTGCTGCAGTATCTGGTTCATCATGAAGGCTGGCCAAAGAGCAGCGCCGCCGAGAGCAGTCCGCTCGAACCACCGGCAAGCTTTCCGAACAACGCCGGCGAATGGCGGACGCTACCGCTGACACCCGAGGAAGCGGCGCTCAAACAGCGCGTTCTCGTCGATGCCTACCCGACGCAGATGCAGGTCATCGGCAAGTTTCTCACCGCCTTTGCGCGGCCCAACGAGCTGTTTCTCGACGGCCGTGGCAGCGCGGCTCCCGAATGCTGGTGCGACGAGAGCCACGTCGCCACCGAAACACCGCCCACACGCTATCGCCGCCGGCCGAGAGCGCGGCGGTGAAGGTCGCCGCGCACCATCTCGAGTCGCTGGATGTCTTTCGGGGACTCACCGTCGCGGCGATGATCCTGGTCAACAATCCTGGCGATTGGACCGCGGTCTTCCCGCAGCTGGTCCATGCCTATTGGACCGGTTGCACGTTGGCCGACCTGGTGTTTCCGTGGTTCATCTTCATGATGGGCGTCGCGCTGCCGTTTGCCTTCGCACGGCGCCGGCAGCAGGGCCACGGCTCATCGCAGATCTATCGCCGCATCGCACGCCGCGTCGTGCTGTTGATCGCGCTCGGCCTGGTATTGAACGCGGTCGCGGCGTGGCCGGCGGTTTTCCCGCTGCGGTTTCCCGGCGTGCTTCAGCGGATCGCGTTGTCGTATCTGATTGCCGCGGTCGTGGTGCTGCAGTTCGACGTGCGCGGCTGGTCGGCCGTCATCGCCGCGTTGTTGCTTGGCCATTGGGCGCTGCTCGCGCTGGTACCGATCGCCGGCCACGCCGCCGGAACGCTGTCGCCGGACCAGAATGTCGCCCTTTACGTGGATAGGCAGCTGTTCGGTCGCCACCTCCTGCTGACCCCGATCGATCCCGAGGGATTGCTCGGCACTCTATCGGCGGCGGCGACTGCGTTGCTCGGCGCGCTGGCCGGCCACTTGCTTCAACAACCGGTCGTCGCCGCCGTTCGGATTCGACGGCTAATTGCCGGCGGCACATTCGCGGTAATCATCGCAGCCGCGTGGTCGGCGGTACTGCCAATCAGCAAGCCGCTTTGGACGGGGTCGTTCGCGTTGCTGGCGAGCGGCGTCGGAACGCTGCTGCTCGCGGCACTCTACGGAGCGATCGACGTGCGCGGTGTGCGCCGCTGGTCGAGGCCGTTTCTGTGGCTCGGCGTCAACCCGCTGGCGATCTATTTCCTGTCGGAAGTCGTCGGCCACTTGCAGGTTGGGGCGAAAGCGTGGCTGTTCTGGACAGTGCTGGCGCCGGCCGTGCCGGACCGCATGGAGTTGGCGTCGCTGATCTTCGCGGTTGGCTTTGTCGGCGTCTGGACCGCGGTCGCCGGCGTGATGTATCGCCGGCAAATCCGCGTCCAGGTCTAGAAGACTACTGCTGCGGGTTTTTCGTCACCGTGATGTCACTCAGCGTCTGACTGTCGACCGAGTAGAGCGTGAACGGCTGATACATTTCGTCCCAGCTCTGCTCCGACCAGTAGACCGGCAAGTTCGGCGCCGGGTTCCACTTGTTCTTCGGCGAATTGTCGTACTTGCCGATGCCGAGAATCTTGCTGCCGGCCGGAATGCGCAGCGGCGTTTCCAGCTCGTACTCGATCTGCCAGTTGAAATCGAACTTGGGCACGTCGAGGATCGTCTGCTCGCGGCCATCCGGATAGACAATCACCCACTTCAGGCTTTTACCGCGCAGGTGCATGTGCGGCGACATCGCGTAGAGCGTGATGTCTTCGGTGACTGGCGTGATGCCGGTCAGCGACCAGTCTTCAGCGTAGGGCGGGATGTCGGGCGTCTTGCTGCGACGGCGCGTGCTGCCTTCGTCGGCGCTGTACTCGACTTCCTTGCCTTCGGCACGATAGAGCGACAGGCCGCCCTTGGTCGTCGCCAGCGCATCGCCGGCCTGGCGAATCAACAGTTCGTGCGTCACCTTCTGCTTGTTGAACCAGATGCCGAGCCGGCTCCGATCGGTGGTTTCTTTACCGTTCGGGTTGTAGTGCATTTGCCAGTTGATGTATTTGCCGGCGGGAATCCGCTTGCCGATGTCGGCGCGATGCGAGTCGACGCCGCGACCGGGAACCCACGACAGCAACTTGTTCGCTCCAGGCAGCGCGGTGGTATCGGCACGTCCGGCCAGGCCGTTACCACGGTCGGTTGCTGACTTCCCGTCTGCGCCGACCAACCGTCCGTGTTCGTCGATGCGCGCGCCCTCTGGAATATCGACCACGAATACGCCGGCGTGATGCACGACCGAGCGGTTGCCTGGCCGAATCTCCAGCGTCTCGGCAAAGCGATCTTCGCTCCACGGCACTTTCGAGTAGAACATCTGCACGCCGAGTTCGCCTTCAGCCGGAATAGTGAAGTCGACCGGCATCTCGAGAATCACGTCCGGTTCGCGGCCGGCGGTCCAGCCTTCGGCGAACTTCGGCGCCGGCGGCATGTCGGACGGGTTCCCGCGTGGCGCGCCGCCATCGACCCACGCGGCGATCGTGTCGATCTCGGTACGGCTCAGGCTGCGATCGTTCCGGAACTTGAGGGAATGTTCGGGATCAGCGCCCCACGGCGGCATCTCGCGCGCCATCACCTTGGTCTTGATCACTTTCGCCCACGGGCGCACGTCTTCATAGGTCATGAACGCCATCGGCGCGACTTCCCCGGCGCGATGGCACATCGTGCACTTGTTGTAGACGATCGGTGCGATGTCTTTCGTGAAGGTGGGCACGACCGCGGGCGCGCTCGCATCCGCGCTCAGTATGGTGGCCGCCGCAACGCCGAGAGCTCCGAGGACCGCTGGCATAACTTGCCTCATAGTTCCTCCAGGCAGCAGGGGCGCCGGCACACGTGCCGGCAGTCTCGCCGAAGCCGCGAAGCGGCGCAGGCGGAACAGTTTAGCCTATTTCGCCGCGGCCGGGCACGACGCCGCAACCATCGTCACCGAGGTCATGTTGACACGGCTCAGCGGCGCTGCCTTGATGAACAACCCCTTAATGATGACCGTGTGCCCTTTGTGGGCCGGCAGGTTGAACTCGGAAACGCCGATCAGGCGGTAGCTGTTCTTTCCAACCGGCGGCGTCGACGGAATTTCTTTCGCGGACGGCGCGTTCGCCGCACTCGGCACGGGCTCGGTGGCGTTCTCGAGCGTCCAGTTATTGGGCGTCGCCTCGCGAAGGCAACCGGTGATACTGACGATGTCTATTCTCTTATCCGGGGGCCCCTGCCCCCCGGAGTCCTTCGCCGAGGGCTGGGCCGACTGATACAGACCGACCGCTAGAATGGCCGCCAACACCATGGGCCGTATTCTAGCCGCGCGTCCATCCCTTTGTGTCCTTTGTACCCTTTGTGTCCTTTGTGTCGTTTGTGTTGCCGATGTTCAGACCCACGATTTGGAAAAAACCCAGGTCGTCATCACCTTCAATCGCGACGGCTCCTTCATCGTGGACGTCTCCAACGATCCGCGCTGGCTACGCGATCGCATGCAATCCATTCCCGGTCCTTTCGCCGATCGGATCGTATTGTGGGTTGATGGCCGCGAAATCCGGCCAGAGACAGTGGAGCTGATTCACGGCAGCGAAACAGACATTCACCGCCTGCACGGTCGCATGCCGATCGATGCGAAGACGCTGCGCTGGTACTACGGGCTGGTCATCGATCCGTATCCGCTGACACTGCGTCGGGCCGACGGCCGGATCGTCGTCGAGGAAATTGCCGGCGGCGCCTGGAGCGTACCGCTCGACCTGTCGGGACAATTCCGCGCACCGTCCTGGCTCAGCGCCCGGATCACCGCGATCGTCTTCGTCGTTGCGATCCTGCTGGCGCCGCCTATCGTCTGGCTGTCGAGGCGCCGCCGCTAGGCACGAATTTCTGAATGCGCTGGCCGTAGGTGTCGGCCGCGTAGACCGCGCCTTTCGAGTCCTGCACGATACCGTGCACCCAGTCGAATTCGCCGGGGCCCCACCCCTGTTTACCCCACACCGCGAGGATCTTGCCATCGGTCAGACTGAACTTCAGTACCCGTTCGTCCTTGTGATCGGCGATCCAGCCGAAGTCCTCGGTTCCCTTGCGCGAGATGTTGACATCCCACGGATTCCAATCATTGCGAATCTCGCGGAGGTAGTTGAGATCCTTGTCGAACACCTCGAGACGATGCCCTTCGCGATCGATGATATAGAGGTTTTCTTTGGCGTCGACCGCGATCTTGTGCGGCAGGTTCCACTCGCCCGGGCCGGTGCCCTTGTCGGCCGGACCACCTTCGCCCTTCCCGACTTGCTTGATGAATTTGCCGTTCTTGTCGAACAGGATGACGCGGTTGTTGCCGTAGCCGTCGGTCACCACCATGTTACCGCTGCGCAGGATCGCGATTCCCGATGGCAGGTTCAGGTGCGTCGCGTCATTGCCTTTTTCGTTGGTGGTGCCGAGCTGCAGCAGGAACTTATCGAGCTTCGGACTCAGCTTGACGATGCGATGCGCGTCGCGTTCGATGACATAGACGTTGCCGTCCCAATCGACGCCGCCGGAATGCTGCCACGACGGGTTGATGGCCTTGCCGTTGATCTCCTGATCGGCGCCGGCCAGCACGAGGTTGCCGTCGGTGTCGAAGACCATCACCGGCTTGACGCCGCGGTTGAAGACGTAGATTCGATCGTGCTGGTCGATTGCCAATCCGGAAATGCCCGGCTGGTTCGTCGGGCCGCCGGCGTTTTGCGCCGCGCCGCCGCTCCGTCCGCTGGCACGCCGCGCCGCGGTCTGGGCTTCGCGTTCCGCCGGTGGTGGCGGCGCCTCTTTCAGTCCAAAGTGCATTCCGGAAGGCAGATGCGGCCAGTTCGCCACCAGCCGGTAGCCGCCGTCGCCTTGCGCCGCCAGTCCCACCGCAAGCGCTCCGACGATTAGCGTCGTCACAACTGCACGCATCGCGCCCCTCCTTACCAGGGTGCCGAAAAACGCCACCCTGAATGCAAGATGTCAAATGCCAAACGCAAACCCCAGAATCCCAGAACCCCAGAATCCCAGAACCCCAGAACCCCAGAACCCCAGAACCTCAGAACCTCAGAACCTCAGAACCTCGCGAACCTCGTGAACCCCGGAACCCCGCGAACCCCGCGAACCTCGCGAACCTCGCGAACCCCGTTATTGTTTCCGCCACCATGGATTTCCGTAATTGATGAACGGACCGGCGTTGTCCGACACGCTGATCGCGACACGATAGTTCAGCGGCGACAGCAGCCGCAGGTTGTGTTTGATCCGAATCGTGTGGCCGCTGTACGTGAACGGCGAACTTTCGAGGTAGACATAGTAAATGCCGCCGGCATCACCGGTGACCGGCGCAGATTCACGATACTTAAAGCCGCGGCTGTCGGTGATGTCGCGCGTCAGAATCTTCTGATCGCGGTCGTAGTGGATCGCTTCGTGGATCTTGAAAGATCCGGCCGGTCCGGTTGCCTCGGTATCGGCCACGAACGACGTCTCGTCTACCTTCTTATATGTCGTCGTACCGGAGATGCGGCCAGACGGCCCCAGCGGCCCTTCGGGCACGTCCCATTCGAACCCCCAGCTACCAAGGAAATACTCCGCAAAATTGAGCGGCGGCGCGACGTCTCCGGGACGGGTCGGCCGTCCAAGATCCGGCATCTGGCCCTTCGGCATCGGCTGGGTCTGGGCGAACGGAGATGCTGCGACGATGACAACAAACGCTACGGTGATTACGAATCGCGGCGTCATCGCGGCGAGTATATCCGAGGTGGCGCGGGCAAGGTTCGAGGCGCCGGCAATGTTCCGATTGGCGACCGAAGGAATTCGCCAACCGATTCACGATTTCGTACGGCAGAGGGGTGCTGGTCCCTGTATCGTAGTAACGATGAGCACGTCGGTAGGCCCCACGCCAGGTCACTTTCACGCAGTGCGCTTCTACGAGAACAAAACGTCACTGTGCCGGACGGTAGCCGATTTTCTGGCCGAAGGCTTCCGCGATCACCAGCCCGGTCTGGTGATTGCAACGCACGCTCACACCATCGGCGTGCTCGACCAACTCCGTGCCCGCAACTTTGACGTCGAGCGAATGCAGGCCGCGGGAGAGCTGCTGCTGCTCGACGCCCGCGACACGCTGGCGACCTTCATGGCCGACGGTATCCCCGACGCGGCTGCATTCAAGACGATTGTGCCGGCAATCATCGAGCGTCTCCGCGGCGATGGCAGCGACCGCACGGTTCGCGCCTATGGCGAAATGGTGGACGTCTTGTGGAAAGACGGCCGGACGGCGGCCGCAATTCGTCTCGAAGGGCTCTGGAATCAGCTGGCGATGACGCACGCCTTCTCGCTGCTGTGTGGCTACGCGGTCAGCAATTTCTACAAGGACGCTGGCATGCGCGAGATCCGCGCGCAGCATTCTCACGTGATTCCGTCGGACTCGAGACTGCAGCCTTCCGTTCCGCATACCCACTGATCGGCCGAATCGCGTAACGTCGTGCGGCGACGTCCGTTGCCGCTGAAACCGACGGTTCGCCGGACTCAAGCAGCGGCTCGTCGCGCGGCTGCTCGTCACTCGTCACTCGTCACTTGTTGCTCGTTGCTCGTTGGTCTGGCAGGCTGCGGTCGTCATGGTGGACAATGGCTCACCATGCGCGGGCATTCGATTGTCGCGGCTGTCGGGATCGCCATCGGATTATCGACTGCTCAG
>Ga0070675_100001711_pt1 | contig 16201 bp, 12 predicted proteins | sample KBSM43metaG_FD_65343 | JGI IMG/M metagenome (GOLD analysis project Ga0070675, IMG submission 65343) | Miscanthus rhizosphere microbial communities from Kellogg Biological Station, Michigan, USA - KBS M4-3 metaG | ecosystem: Host-associated > Plants > Roots > Rhizosphere > Soil ...
CTGCAGCGCCTCACCGGCCTGGAGCGGCAGAAGATCCTCGACGAGCTCGCTGAAATCCTCAAGCTGATCGAGCGGCTCCGCGCGATCCTCTCCAGCGACAAGCTGCTGCTGGACATCATCGTCGGCGAGTTGCGCCATGTCGTCGAGAAGTACGGCGATGACCGTCGCACCGAAATCCTGCCCGAGGCCGGCGAGTTCCGCGCCCTCGACCTGATCGCCGAGGAAGACATGGCGATCACGGTGACCAACACCGGCTACATCAAGCGCACCGCGATCACCAACTACCGGAACCAGCGCCGCGGCGGCAAGGGCCGGATCGGCATGCGGACCCGCGAAGAGGATTTCGTCAGCCACCTGTTCGTGGCCTCGACGCACGCCTACATCATGATTTTCTCGGACCGCGGCCGCGCCTACTGGCTGAAGGTGCACGAGATTCCCGACGTGGGCCCCGACGGCCGGGGCAAGGCGATCGCCAACCTGGTGTCGATGCAGGAGGGTGAACGCATCGCGGCACTGCTGACAGTGCGCGAGTTCGAGGACGACAAGTTCATCGTCATGGGCAGCAAGCTCGGCGAGGTCAAGAAAACCGAGCTCTCGGCGTTCAGCAACCCGCGCGTCGGCGGCATCATCGCCATGGACGTCGAAGAGGGCGACGCGGTCATCGCGGTTCAGGTTTCCGAAGGCAGCAACGAGATCTTCATCGGGACCCGCAACGGCATGGCCATCCGCTTTCGCGAAGGAGACGTGCGGTCCATGGGGCGCACCGCCGGCGGTGTTCGTGGCATCGAGCTGCGCGACCAGGACGAGGTGGTGGCGATGGAGGTGCTGCAGCCCGGTGGCACCATCCTCTCCGTTACGGAGCAGGGCTTCGGAAAGCGCACCGAGCTCGACGAGTACCGGCTGCAGACCCGCGGCGGTGTCGGCATCATCAACATCCAGACCAGCGATCGCAATGGCAAGGTCGTCGGCGTCGCCCAGGTGAGCGACGACGACGAGCTGATGCTGATCACGCAGCAGGGCAAGATCCTGCGTATGGCGTCGAAGGACATCCGGACGATCGGCCGTGCCACCCAGGGTGTGCGCCTCATCGACATCGAAGGCGACGATCGTGCGGTGTCGATTGCCAGACTGGCCGAGAAGGACGAAGAGGAGCCGGGCACGCCCGTCAGTGAACCGCCCACCGAGCCGCCGTCCGAGCCACCCGCGGAACCGGAAACACCTTCGTAGGGGCCGGCTTTAGCCGGCCCAGGGCCGCGTGAAGGCGGCCCCTACTGCTGCGGCCGAAGCACTTCCTCTCCAGACAGCCCGTACCGCCTGACGACGGCAGGCGCCTGCGTGAAGTCAGAGAAACTCATCCACGCGCGGTTCTGGTCGTCGAGATACATCCGCGACACGACGTTGGTCCGGCGATCGAGAAACCGGATGTAGGCGCCGCCCTTCGCGTCGGCGACGAGGGTGATGCGCTCGCGGTTGGCGTCGTTGCCGGTGCCGGGCGGCGCGTCGAGCCCAAGCACCACGTTCCCGTTGTCCATGAAGGCGACGCCGAACCGCTCGACGCCGCTGGCATCGTTGATCCGCAGGCCCATCCGCCGGTCGCTACTTGAATCGAGCGGGCCCACCACCAGTCGCGATTGCCCCTGCTCGTCCTCGACGATCAACTGCCGCACCCGCATCGACGCACTGGGCTGTTGGGCCTCCGGCTTCGGAGCCAATGCCATGGCGATCGCAAGCACCGCCAGTATCACGGCGGCAATCTTGAGCACCCGCAACTGCCGCTCCAGACGATTCATCCGCGCGTACATCGACTCGAGCTCTTCAGGCATCGCTTCGCTCCGTTGAGGCACGGGGCGCCACAACGGTGATTACTCGCGCCGTGCCGGCAGGTTACTCCTTGACACAGTTCGACGTTTAGTTAATCATCTAAATGTGAATGGCGTCTTCAAAGCTCTCTCCGATCCCACGCGGCGGCAAGTGCTTCAGCTCCTGCGCGAGGGCCCGAAGACGGCGGGCGAGCTGGCCGAACATTTCCCGGTCTCCAAGCCGACCATGTCGGCGCACTTCGCCGTGTTGCGCGAAGCCGGCCTGGTCCAAGGCGACAAGCACGGCAAGACGATCGTCTATCGGCTCAAGATGTCGGTCCTCGAGGAGGCGCTGCTGGAGTTTTCGCAACTCCTCCGGCTCGACCTCGCTCCGGCGCAGAGACTCTCACCTCGTGCCGCCCTTCGCAAAGGAGCCTTGTGATGCGCAAAGAAATCCTGTTCGGCCTGGGAGCCGCGTCTCTCATCCTCGGGGCCGCCGCCGCGTCACGCTATGGTCAAAGCGCGGGCCTGATCGACGGGGACACCGGCAAACGCGTCGTGCAGGTGGTCATCGGGCTCTACCTGGCGTGGTGCGGCAATCGCATGCCCAAAAGCCTCGGCAAGTGGTCGTCGCTGGGCAAGGCTAGGTGGTCGCAATCTGCGCTGCGCGTGGGCGGATGGTCGCTGACGCTGGCGGGCCTCGCACATGCTCTGTTGTGGGCCACGCAGCCCATGCCAGTGGCTCGTCCGGCCGCCATGATCGTCGTGGCCACCGCCACGCTCGTCACGATGGGCTACGCCGTCTGGGCGCTCGCCGTGTGCCGGCGGGCCAGCTAGGCGGGCTCGAGCTTCGCGAACTTGGCCCGTAGTGTTTTCGGGCCCACGGAAAGGAAGCGGACGACGAGCTTGATGTCGTCGTCGAGGACCTCGAGCGCTGTTACCGTCCCAACCCCGAACGTGGGATGGCGCACGCGGAGTCCGACCTTGAGGCCGCCAGGCACGGACTGGTCCTCGTCCTCGTACTGGTATTCGCGGGTCTCCTCTTTCTTCTTCCGTCCGTAGCCCGCCCACCGGTCACCGCCGCGCGGCGCGTAGGCCTGTGCCGAGCCGAACGACATCGCCGACGGCACCGTTTCCATCAACTCGGGTGGAATCTCGTCGATAAAGCGCGAGGGCTCGGTGGCTTGGTAGTCACCAAATACCCGGCGGCGCGCCGCCGAGGTCAGGACCACGCGGCGCTGGGCTCGCGTGAGACCAACGTAGCAAAGACGACGTTCTTCCTCGAGCTCGGCGTCGTCGTCCACCGACCGGGAGTGGGGAAACAGCCCTTCTTCGAGACCGGCGATGATGACCACCGGGAACTCGAGCCCTTTGGCGCTGTGCATGGTCATCATCAGCACGTGGCTGTCCTTGGCCCCGGCTTCCTCGTCGGCATCCGAGAGCAGCGACAGTTGATCAACGAATCCAGCGAGGGACGGCTCTGGCGCCCGGCTCTCGTACTCGCGGGCCGCAGACACCAACTCCATCAGGTTCTCGATGCGCCCTTCCGCCTCTTCACTGTGCTCCTCGCGGAGATCCTTGAGGTAACCGCTGCGATCGAGCGCCTTGCCGAGCGTAATGGCAACCGACTCGCCCTTTGCCAGGCCGGTCAGCTCCACCAGGAGATCGCGGAACCCGGCCAGCGCGGTCAGCGCCCTGGGCGCGAACAACCGGCGCTCCAACCCCACGGTGAGCTTGGACCAGAGCGAGGTGTCGCTCACGATCGGCTGCAGGCCAACGAGGAGCGGCGGCATGTCGTCGTCGGGCCCCACTTCCACCGCGTCGAGCGACTCCATCACCCCCTTGCCGATGCCGCGCGCCGGCACGTTGATGACCCGGCGCAGGCTCACGTCGTCGTGCGGGTTGAGGACGAGGCGGAGGTATGACAGCGCGTCCTTCACCTCTCTTCGCTCGTAGAAGCGGACGCCGCCGATGATGCGATAAGAAATGCCGGAGCGGCGCAGGGCGTCTTCGACCGTACGCGACTGGGCGTTGGTGCGGTACAGCACTGCCGCCAGGTTCTCCGTATCCTCACGCAAGGCCTGGCGGCAGGTGCGGGCGATGAACTCGGCTTCGTCCAGATCGTCGCCGGCGCGGTAGTAGAGGATGCGCGCCCCGCCCGCCTGCTCGGTGTAAAGCCGCTTCTCCTTGCGATTCTTGTTCTGGGCGATGACCGCCGAGGCGGCGTCGAGAATCACCTGCGTCGATCGATAGTTGCGCTCGAGCCGCACGACCGTCGCTTCCGGGAAATCGTGCTCGAAGTCGAGGATGTTCTTCAGGTCGGCGCCGCGCCACTTGTAGATCGACTGGTCCGGGTCACCCACGACGCACAGATTGCGATGGGCCGAGGCGAGCCGCTGGATGAGCAGGTACTGCGGCCGGTTGGTGTCCTGGTACTCGTCCACCATCAGGTAGCGGAACTGCTCCGCGTACTTGCGGCGCACCGATTCCGACTTCTCCACGAGCTCCACCGTGTAGAGCAGCAGATCGTCGAAGTCGAGCGCGCGCGCGTCCTTCAGCGCCTTCGTGTACATCGCGTAGAGCTTGCCCAGGTGCTGATCGCGCGGGTTCCAGGAGCTTTCGAAGACCTCCGGCCCCTCCATCCGGTTCTTGGCGTGGCTGATGCGCGACAGCACCATCCGCGGCTGGGTCGCGGAATCGTCGATGCCGAGCTCCTTCAAGCCCTGCTTCACCACCGACAACTGGTCGTTGGAGTCGTAGATGACGAAGTCGCGCGACAAGCCGACATGCGACGCCTCTCGCCGCAACAGGCGGGCGCAAAGCGCGTGGAAGGTCGAGATCCACATGCGCCGGCAGTCGGTCTCGAGCAGGCGCTCGACCCGGGTCCGCATCTCTTCCGCCGCCTTGTTGGTAAAGGTGACGGCGAGGATCGCCGACGGGTCGGCGAAGCCCTCGCTGACAAGGTAGGCGATGCGGTGCGCGATGACGCGCGTCTTGCCGGACCCGGCGCCCGCGAGAATGAGCAGCGGCCCGTCGGTCTGCAGTACGGCTTGCTGCTGTTCCGGGTTGAGGCTGGAAACGAGACGATTCCGATAGGCCCGTTCGAGGAGTTCTTCCATTAGGTAGAAGGTTTGACCGCCGGCCGCGGCGCACTCGAGCGAGCGCCCCGCGAAGCCGACCGCCTCCCTATTCTACCGTGACGCTCTTAGCGAGGTTGCGCGGTTGATCGACGTCGCAGCCGCGGCGCACGGCGATGTGGTATGCGAGCAACTGCAGCGGAATCGTCATGATGATGGGGGTCAGCAGCGCCGATGTCCGCGGCATCGCCAGCTGCACGTCGTTCTGCGGATCGAGCACCGCCGCCATGCGATCGTCCCCCGTGGTCGTGATCGCGATCACCGCGCCGCCACGCGCTTTGGCCTCCTGCACGTTGCCGACCATCTTCTCGAACACGTGATCGTCGGGGGCGAGCGCCACCACCGGCATGCGCTCGTCGATGAGGGCGATCGGACCGTGCTTCATCTCGCCGGCGGGATAGCCCTCGGCGTGGATGTAGGAGATTTCCTTGAGCTTGAGCGCGCCTTCGAGCGCGATGGGATAGTTGATGCCGCGGCCCAGGAACAGGAAGTCGGTGCGGCTGTAGAACCGCTCCGCGATCTTTTCAACGCCCGCCGATGCCTTGATGGCCTCTTCGATCGTCTGCGGCAGGTGCAACAGCTCGTCGATGTGGCTGCGGATTTCGTCGGTGCCGAGCGTGCCGCGCGACTGGGCGAGGTAGAGCCCGAGCAGCTGCAGCGCCACCAGCTGCGACGTGAACGCCTTTGTCGACGCGACGCCGATTTCCGGCCCCGCATGCGTGTACACGGTGCCGTCGGCATCCCTGGTGACCGCGCTGCCGACGACATTGCAGATCGCGATGCTGCTGGCGCCCTTGCGCGCGGCCTCGTGGAGTGCCGCCCGGGTATCGGCGGTCTCGCCCGACTGGGTGATGACGATGGCCAGCTCGTTGGCCGCGACGATGGGGTTGCGATAGCGGTACTCGGAGCCGTACTCGACCTCGACCGGCACCTGTGCCAGCGACTCGAGCATGTACTTGCCGACGAGGCCCGCGTGCCACGACGTCCCGCACGCCAGGATGGTGACCTTGCGCAGGTTCTTGAGCGTGTCTGGCGGGATGTTCAGATCTTCGAAGAAGATCTCGCCGCGGTCGAGAGAGACCCGTCCCAGGATGGTGTCGCGGGCCGCGGTGGGCTGCTCGAAGATTTCCTTGAGCATGAAGTGCTTGTAGCCGCCCTTCTCCGCCGCAATAGGGTCCCACAGCACGCGCTGGCTGGTCTTCGACACCTCCCGCCCCGAGTAGTCGGTGAACACGACACCGGATCGCGTGATCACTGCCATCTCTTCGTCGCCGAGGAACACGACGTCGCGCGTGTGCGACAGGATGGCGGGGATGTCGGAGGCCACGAAGAACTCGTTGTCACCGAGGCCGACCACGATCGGCGGCCCGTTGCGGACCGCCACGATCTTCTCGGGGTCGTCCACCGAGACCAGCACCAGCGCGAACATGCCGCGCATCACCTTGAGCGCGCGCCGGACGGCGTTGTCCAGGCCGTCGGTGCCCATCTCGCGTTCGACGAGGTGCGCGACGATCTCGGTATCGGTCTCGGTCTTGAACGTGTGGCCCTGGCCCTGCAGCTCGCGTTTCAGCTCGAGATAGTTCTCGATGATGCCGTTGTGCACCACGACGATCTTGCCGGTGCAGTCACGATGCGGATGCGCGTTCTCTTCGGTGGGCCGGCCGTGCGTCGCCCATCGTGTGTGTCCGACCCCGTAGACGCCGTCGAGCGGCTCGATCCGGATCGCGTTCTCGAGATTGGCGAGCTTCCCCGCCGAGCGGCGCAGCTCGATGCCCTCGGGGCTCACGAGCGCCACGCCCGCCGAGTCGTAGCCGCGGTATTCCATGCGCCGCAGCCCGTCCAACAGGACCGGCACGACGGGCTTCGAACCGAGATATCCGATGATCCCGCACATACGAGACTCCCCTATCCCTTCTGCGTCACAGGTTTCTTGCGTTCCGACCAGCCTTCGACATTGGCCTGCCGCGCCCGTGCGATCCCCAGCGCGCCCGCCGGCACGTCTTCGACGATCGAGGAGCCGGCGCCGACGTAGGCGCCCTTGCCCACCTTCACCGGCGCCACGAGCTGCGAGGCGCTGCCGATGAACGCGCCGTCTTCGATGACCGTCTGGTGTTTCTTCTCGCCGTCGTAGTTGCAGGTGATGGTGCCGGCGCCGATGTTGACGTCGGCGCCAACGGTGGCGTCCCCCACGTACGAGAGGTGGTTCACTTTCGAGCGGGCGCCCAGCGTCGTCTTCTTCATCTCGACGAAGTTGCCGATCTTCGCGCCGGGCCCCACGTCGGACGCCGGGCGGAGATGCGCGAACGGGCCGATGGACGCACCATCCGCGATCCGCGACTCGACGATCACGCAGAAGCTGTTGACGTTCACGTGATCGCCGATCTCGGCGTCGGCAATGCGCACGTGCGCCTGGATCTCGCACGCCTTGCCGATGCGCGTCGCGCCCTCGATGATGACGCCGGGATGGATGACCGTGTCGCCGCCGATCTCGGCGCGCGGGTCGATGTAGGTCGTCGCCGGGTCCACCAAGGTAACACCGGCGGCCATCAGCTCTTCGTTCTTGTTCTGTCTCACGACCGTTCCCACCTCAGCTAGTTCGGTACGGCTGTTGATGCCCCGGATTTCCGCCGGGTTCTCGACCACGAGTGTCTCGACCGGCAGCTTCCGCCGCCGGTAGATGCTCACCAGATCGGTCAGATAGAACTCTCCCTGCGCGTTCTGCGAGGCGATCCCGCGAAGCGCGTCGAACAGCGGGGCCAGATCGAACGCGTAGATCCCGGAGTTGATCTCGCGAATCTGCCGTTCGGCGGGCGACGCATCCCGCTCCTCGACGATCCGGGCGATCTGGCCGTCGAGGCGCACGATCCGGCCGTACCCGTAGGGTCGTTCGACCAACGCCGTCACGACCGTTGCGGCGGCGTTCGCGGCGGCGTGTGCCGCGAGCAGGCGTTCGAGCGTCCGGCCTCTGAGCAACGGCACGTCGCCCGAAAGCAGGATGAGGGTGCCGGTTTTCCCGGCCAGTAGCGCTTCGGCCTGTTGCAGCGCGTGCGCGGTACCGAGTTGGGGTTCCTGTACGGCGAACCCAACGCCAGGACGATTGGCCAATCTCGCGCGGACGGCGGCGCCTCCGTGGCCCACGATGACGGTGATCGTGGCTGGAGCCACAGCGCTGGCGGCGTCGAGCACGTGCTCGACCATGGGCCGCCCGGCCACCGGGTGGAGCACCTTGGGAAGCTTTGATTTCATCCGCGTGCCTTGGCCCGCGGCGAGAATCACGACATGCGTCACAGACTGGTTCATCGGGTGGGGGATCGGGGCCTCGATACGGTGAAACCGTCGGTGTTCCGACCGCTCGAACCTCCAAGCGTTGCACGAGTTGCGCCAACCGAGCCTTGGAAATATAGAACCAGGGCGCGGGCCGGGCGCCCCTTTCGACCTAGAGTTTCGCCCTCTCGATCGCTCGATACACTTCGTTCGCCGAAATGCCCAGGTTACGGGCGACCTGGCTGATGGCCCTGCGCTTCCCGCCAGCGGCACGATTTCCCTCTAATGCCCGAAAAGCGGCAACAATGGAATCGTCATCCACGTCGGGAGGTGTTGCAGAACCGGCCTCTACAGGCGCGACCACCAACGTGAACTCACCTTTTTGGTTTATTGACAGAAATTCAGGATCGTTTGCAGCACCGATCCTGAACTCTTGATGCGTCTTTGTCATCTCTCTTGCCACACAGATCCGGCGCTCCAGAAGGCATTTGCCCAATTCTTCCAATGTTGACACGACGCGGTGAGGCGACTCAAAGAAGACAACCGCGTGTTGCGATTGGGCTAACGCCAGAAACCATGCAGTGCGATCCTTTGCCTTAAGTGGAGGGAACCCGAGAATCGTAACGGAATTCAGCGGAAAACCAGACGCCACCGCCGCGAGCAGCGCGGCACTGGCCCCTGGGATGGGATCGACGGCAATGCCCCGTTCACGGCACGCGGCGACGAGCTCCACACCCGGATCGGAGATACCCGGCGTTCCGGCATCGGTGACGAGGGCGACACTTTCGCCGCGCTCGAGGCGACCGAGTAGTTGAGGCAAACGCGCACGGCTGTTGTGCGCGTGGAAGCTCAGCGTTGGCGTCGGTATCCCGTAATGGCTGAGGAGCTTGGCGGTGCGCCGCGTGTCTTCGGCGGCCACGAGGTTGGCGTCGCGAAGCACCCGCAAGGCCCGCATCGTGATGTCCTCGAGGTTGCCGATGGGCGTGGCAACCACGAACAGCGTGCCGGCCATGTGTCGTCGGGGATGCGTGAGAGCAATGGTTATTGTACCATTGCCGGATGGGCGCTTCCCGAGTTCCGCCACTGAGCGCCATCAGTCACAGTTCATGCACCCATCGGAGCCGTTCCCGCACTTTGTCGACGATTACCTTGCCTATTTGCAGGAGGTTCTCCCCAGCCAGGCGAGTCTCGACGGCGTCCATCTCCATGACGACCTGCTCGAGGATCTGAGCCGGCCCGCCATCGACGGGCACGTCCGCGCCCTGGCGGGGTTCAGCCGCCGCCTCAATCAGATCGACCCGTCGCACCTTACGAAGCTCGAACAGACCGAACGCGCAATCGTGGTCTCGAACATCGAGGCTCGGATGTACGAACTGGAGACGGTGCGGACGTGGGACCGCAGCCCCCAGATGTACGCCGACACCATCGGCATCGGCCTGGCGGGGCAAGCCCTCTTCGGCTATGCACCCGAGGCCGAGCGGGCCCGCCGCGTCGTGTCGAAGCTGCGCCAGGTGCCGCGTCTGGTGCAGGCGGCCCGCGACAACATCAAGGAGAGTCCCGGCATCTTCGTCAAGACCGGGCTGGAAAGCTGGCGCGGCGTCCTCTCGTTCATCGAGAAGGACCTGCCCAAGGCGTTTTCGTCGCTCGACGATCTCCACATCCTCGGGGACCTGGCCGACACGGCGACCGAGGCCTCGACCGCCGTCTCCTCCTACATTGCCTATCTCGAAACCGACCTGGCCCCGCGGGCCAAGGCGTCGTTCCGGCTTGGCCGTGAGCGCTTCGAGCAGAAGCTGAAACTGGAGGAGGGGATTTCGCTCAGCGCCGACCGGCTGCTCGCCATCGCCCTCCGCCAACTACAGAACGTGCAGGAGGAGTTCCGGAAGGTGGCCTCGCGGCTGAACGGGACGACGGATCCGCTGGAAGCGTGGCGGCAGGCCAAGGAACAGCATCCCGAGCCGGGCACGCTCGTCGCCACCGCGCAGGCGCAGCTGGAGGAGCTCGAGAAGTTCCTGCAGCGGCAGTCGATCGTGTCGATGCCGGCGTCGGAGCCGGTGATCGTCGCGCCGTCCCCCGAGTTCTACCGCTGGGCGTTTGCCAGCATGTGGACGCCGGGGCCGTTCGAGACCAAACCGAGCCGCGCCTACTACTACCTCACCGACGTGCTCCGCAGCTGGCCGCCGGAACGGCAGAAAGAGCACCTCCGCGACTTCAACCTTCCGACTCTCTGGACCATCTCGATCCACGAGGTCTATCCCGGGCACTTCCTCCACTACCAGCACCTGCGGCAGGTGGAGTCGAAGGTGCGCAAGTCCACGTTCTTCGCCGCTGCGTCGTTCGTCGAGGGCTGGGCTCACTACTGCGAGCACATGATGGTGGAAGCCGGATTCCGCAAGGGCGATACCGCCTTCCGGCTCGGCCAGCTCGCCGAAGCGCTGGTGCGCCTGGCGCGGTTCGTCGTCGGCATCCGGCTGCACTGCGAGGACATGTCGGTGGAGCAGGGCATGCGCTTCTTCCGCGACGAGGCGTTCCTCGAAGAGGCGACGGCGCGGCGCGAGGCCGAGCGGGGCACGTTCGATCCGACGTACCTGGTCTACTCGGCGGGCAAGCTGATGATGCTGAAGCTGCGGCACGACTACGAGGAACAGCAGGGCGACAAGTATTCACTGCGGGGGTTCCACGACGCCGTGCTGGGCAATGGATGCGCGCCGTTCTGGGCGCATCGCCAGATGCTGCTCGGCGATACGTCCAAGGACGCGCCGCTCGAGTAGCCGCGCCGTCAGAAGGAGTCAGGGCGACCCATGCCGCTCTACGAGTACCAGTGCGACGCCTGCGGGCATCGCCTCGAGATCATCCAGAAATTCTCCGACGGCCCGCCCGCCGCGTGTCCGAAGTGCGGCAAGGGTCCGCTGCAGCGTCAGCAGTCGTCGCCCGCGATTCAGTTCAAGGGCACCGGCTGGTACGTCACCGATTACGCGGGCAAAGGCAAGAGCGGCAGCGAGAAGAGCGACAGCGAATCGACGCCGACGGCGGCGGCGGCGAAGGGTGACGCAGGCGGCGACACCGGCAGCGCGAGCGACACCAAGAAAAGCGACAAGAAGAGCGACACGAAGAAGAGCGACGCCCCCGCGGCTGCGCCCGCCGCATCGAAAGACTGATAGCGAACTGGCGCTAGCGCGGCGCCGGCACTTTCAAATCGAGCGATTCGAGATAGTGGCGGAACGGCTCTGCCAGGTCCGGCCGCTTGAGCGCGAAATACACGAGCGCCTTCAGGAATCCGAGCTTGTTGCCGGTGTCGTGACGTACGCCTGAAATCTCGCACGCGTAGATCGGCCGCGTTTTCTGCAGTTCGCGCAGCCCGTTGGTCAGCTGAATTTCGCCCGTGCGGTCGCGGGCCGTCGCCTCGAGCGCAGTGAAGATGTCGGGCGTGAGGATGTAGCGGCCGATGATCGCCAGGTTCGAGGGCGCCTCCTCCCGGCGCGGCTTCTCCACCAGGCTCGTGATGCGGTGCACGCCCGGTCCCAGGTCGGACGACTCGTCGACCGCCACGATGCCGTAGCTCGACACGTCCTCCGCGGGGACGCGCTCTACCGCCAGCACCGGACCGCCGACGCGCTCGAAGACCTCGGTCATCTGCTTGAGCGCCGGTGGCGTGGCGTCGATGACGTCGTCGCCGAGGACGACCGCGAACGGCTCGCCGCCGACGAGGTTCTTGGCGACGAGCACCGCGTGGCCGAGTCCGAGGGGCTCGCCCTGCCGGACGTACGACACGTTGATCATCTGCGTGATCTTGCGGATCTCTTCGAGCTGCTCCTTCTTGCCCCGCTGTTCCAGGAAGCTCTCGAGTTCGACCGCGCGATCGAAGTGATCTTCGATCGCATTCTTGCCGCGGCCGGTGACGATGACGATGTTGTTGATGCCCGACGCCACGGCCTCTTCCACGCCGTACTGGATGACCGGTTTGTCGACGAGCACCAGCATCTCCTTCGGCTGCGCCTTCGTGGCCGGCAGAAATCGGGTGCCGAGTCCGGCGGCGGGGAAGACGGCGGTGCGCACGGGAGCGGTCATGGGCCGATCGTAACCCAGGTACAATCGAGATGTGCTCGATCCGGCCCTTCTGAGAGATCGTTTCGACGCCGTGCGCGACACGCTGCAGACCCGCGGCACCAACCTCGAGGCCGAGCTGCAGTCGATCGCGGCGCTCGAAGCGGAACGCCGCCGCCTGCTGCCCGAGGTCGAAGGACTGAAGCGCGAGCAGAACGCCGCCGCCGACGAAGTGGCCAGGGCGAAGAAGCAGGGCCTCGATACCACAGCACTTCAAGAGGCCAACCGGGCCCGCGCCCAGCGCATCAAGCAGCTCGACGCCGCGCTGGCCGAGATCGAGCAGCGGCGCAGTCAGGGTCTTCTCCTGCTGCCAAACCTGCCGCATGCCACCGTGCCGGTGGGGGAGTCGGCCGACCACAACGTGGAGGTGCGCCGGCACGGCACGCCAGCGACGCCGGCCTTCGCACCGCAGGCGCACTGGGACCTGGGTCCAGAGCTCGGTATCATCGACTTCGAGCGCGGCACGAAGATCGCGGCCGCGCGCTTCTCCGTGCTGATCGGGGCGGGCGCGCAGCTGGCGCGCGCGCTGATCAATTTCATGCTGCAGCTCCACACCAGCGAGCACGGCTACACCGAGGTCGAGCCGCCGTTCATGGCCAACGCGGCGTCGCTCACCGGCACCGGCAACCTGCCGAAGTTCGAGCCCGACCTGTTCAAGATCGCGGGCGACTGGGACCTGTATCTCGTCCCCACCGCCGAAGTGCCACTCACCAACATGCACCGCGGCGAGATCCTCGACGGCCGCCAGTTGCCGATCCGCTACACCGCCTATACGCCGTGCTTCCGCAGCGAAGCGGGATCCTACGGCGCCGACGTGCGCGGGCTGATTCGTCAGCATCAGTTCGACAAGGTGGAGCTGATGGCGTTCACCACTCCAGAGGCGTCCTACGACGAACACGAGCGGCTCACGAAGAGCGCGGAAGAGGTGCTGAAGCGGCTCGAGCTGCCGTATCGGACGATGCTCCTGTGCACCGGCGACATGGGCTTTGCATCGGCGAAGACCTACGACATCGAGGTGTGGCTGCCGGGACAGAACAGCTACCGCGAGATCTCGTCCTGCAGCAACACCGAGGCGTTCCAGGCCCGGCGCGCCAACATCAAGTTCCGGGCGGACGGAACGGGCAAGCCCGAGTTCGTGCACACCCTCAACGGCTCGGGCCTGGCGGTCGGCCGGACGCTCATCGCGATTCTGGAGAACTTTCAGCAGGCCGATGGCTCGGTGGTGATCCCCGATGCGCTCCGCCCGTTCATGGGCGGCCTCGAGCGCATCACGAAACGTACGTAGGGGCGGGGCCTCGGATCTGGCCGGTCCGCCTTCGCAGGGGCAGGCCTCACCCAGGCGGCACGCTATGTCATGATCGACCCGCCGGAGAGGTGGCCGAGTGGTTTAAGGCGGCGGTCTTGAAAACCGTTGAAGCCGGAAGGCTTCCAGGGGTTCGAATCCCTTCCTCTCCGCCACATCTTTCATTTTTCACGCGCTGGAAACTGACGTCCCCGTCTCGCCGCGGGATGGTTTCCTGGCACGAACGCCGAATTCGGCACCCTACTCATCGAACTACGGCGTGAGATAGACGTTGAGCATCGTCGGTTCACCAACCGATCCTTGGTTCGTCAACCAGACGATGTAGCTGTTGGCGGCAAGGGACTCGACCGTCGCGGTTCTGCGGGGCACCGACACTGCGCTGCGATCCGAATACAGCCACGGGCAGCTATTGGACAGATATTGAGGAGTTCCGCAGGCTGCCTCCAAGGCGAATTCGAGTCGGACCAGATTGGATGCGCTGCCCCACGATGTTTCGATTTCGAGCCGTCCTAACCGTGATGTCCTGAACGAGGACCCTGTACCGCTTCGCGCATTGAGCGCCAGCGAGCGGCTGTAGATAAGGCTACGCGTGCCGGTCAGTCGGAATGAAATCGTCTGAGGCGCCGTGAGGGAAATGCCTTGCGATTGCGGCGCGAAGCCATCGGCCGAAGCGGTTACCGTGAAACCTCCCCGCTCGAGTCCCGAGAAGCTGTAGTTGCCGGAGGCATCCGCGGTTGCCGATTTCCCGGCGTTGGGACCATCTGCGATAGCCACGGTTGCACCTGCGACCGGTGACGACGTTAGAGCCGAGATGACCTGGCCGCTGAGCGAAAACGAGGTTGGAGTCGGTGAGGTCGGCGACCCGCCGCAAGACACCGCCAGTAACGCAGCCAGAACGGCAACCAGGTACCTTGTCGTCATTTTCGACACCTCAAGACGGGCGGGCATCCGCGCGGTGCTGAGCGCGAATCAGCGTCGCGGCGATTCTAGCTCAGCTGTGGGAAAGGCGCGCACCGCGCAGGAGCGCAAGTGTCCGGAATGGACCCACGAAGGTATGGCGTCCCACCGGGATTCGCGAAAAGGTGGAAGCCAGGCCCGTGGCAGGCTTGCGTCTTGCACGCACGGTAGCGCCCCTGCCCGAAACGTCCCACAACTGCACAAAAACGCCGGTGATCGGCGGACCCTGGCGCAGGCCCTGCGCTCGGCCGGGAGGCATTTGTCTGCCTGAGGGATGCCTCCATGATGCGCGCCTTTGTGGCCCTGGTCTGTCTTGCGTGCGTCGGGCCAGCGCTGCTGGCGAAGGACTGGCCGCACTGGCGCGGCCCGCACTCGAACGGCGTGGCCACGGTGTCCAGCGCCCCGGAGCGATGGTCGGCGTCGGACGGCGTCAAGTGGCGTGCGGAGATCGAAGGCTACGGCATCTCCTCGCCGGTGGTCGTCGGGGGACGTGTGTATCTGACCACCGCGCTCGTAGCCCGGCAGCGCACGCCGGTTCGGCTTGCCTGTGACTCTCTGATCGGATTGCTGGCGGTTCTCGGCATCCCGGCGCTTCTATGGCATCGCCGGAGACCGCGTAGAACGACGTCCGAGGGCCGGCACGGTCTCATCCATCGCATCATTCAGACGCTGGACCTTACCCTCTGCGTGCTGCTCGGGGGCGTCGTCGTTGTGTTTGCCGCCCTTCTGGTCCTCGGGCCAAACGCCGTTGATCGCGGCCTCAACGCCGCCCGGGACGTCGGCATCCTGTTCGCGAGATTCTTCGGACGCCAGCAGACCAACTTCTCGTTCCTCGATTGGGACGAGGGCAACCGCCACAACACCTGGATCATCTGCAGCGCCATGTCGCTGGCTTCGCTGGCCCTGGTCGCGTTCCTGTTCCCAGCACGGTCGGTGATGCGGTTGTTTAGCGCGATGGCGTTGTGCGCCGGCGTTGCGATGGCCGTGGCGTTCGTGCCTTGGGCGGCTGCGTACGGCACCCGTTTCCCCACCGGTGCCCTGGTGGTGTTCTATTCGCCGGTAATCGCGGTCGCGATGTGGCATCTTCTGCGGTTCGGTGCCAGCCGCTGGCGGACGGAGCAGGAGGCCGAACCCAGGGCGGGGATGGCTGCGCGAACCGCTGCCAGCGTGCCGGCGTTGCTTGGCCTGGCGTTGTTCGTGTCGCCGAATTACCTCTACGAGCGTGAGATGGTCACCCGGCGCCTCGTCTGCCTGGACCTGTCGAGCGGGACGGCCCTCTGGCGCACCGACGTGTTCACCACGCCGCCGGAAACCAAGTCCGCGCTCAACTCCGGCGCAACGCCTACACCAACGGTCGCCGGAAACACCATCGTGGCGGCCTTCGGACCAGGGATCGCCGCTGTCAACACTGACGGCGAGGTCCTCTGGTCGAAGATGTTTCCACGCTGGATCGAGAACTCGATTTACGGCGCCGGCAGTTCGCCGGTTACCGACGGCAAGGCCGTGTATGTAACCGTCGATGGGGAGTACGAAGCAGAGGGAGAGTCGCGCGTGATCGCGCATTCCGCGAGAACCGGCGACGAGATCTGGATCAAGGCCCCTGGGTTCGCCCACGATGGGTATGCCACGCCAATCAT
>Ga0070675_100001712_pt1 | contig 16197 bp, 13 predicted proteins | sample KBSM43metaG_FD_65343 | JGI IMG/M metagenome (GOLD analysis project Ga0070675, IMG submission 65343) | Miscanthus rhizosphere microbial communities from Kellogg Biological Station, Michigan, USA - KBS M4-3 metaG | ecosystem: Host-associated > Plants > Roots > Rhizosphere > Soil ...
CCCCAGCTCTCGTACTGCGCAGCGAGGACGAGGAACACCAGGAACACCGCGAGCGCGAACACCACCGCAACGCCAGGCGCGCGCCGCTCCTGGTACGACATGTCCGCCCATTCATAGCTCATGTCGGCGGGCAACACCTCCTTGGCGGTGGCTTCGAGAGCGTCCAGCGCCTGCGCCGATGAGAAGCCGGCGGCGGGCACGCCGGTGAGCTCCGCCGAGCGGAACAGGTTGAAGCGGTTGGTGAATTCCGGTCCGGAGGCGGGCCCCGCAAGGATCAACGTGTCGAGAGGAACCATGCCGCCAGTCTGGTTCCGGACAAAGAAGAGACCGAGCTGGCTTGCGTCCTTGCGGAACTCAGGCTCGGCCTGCAAGTAGACCTTGTAGACGCGGCCGAACTTGTTGAAGTCGTTGATATAGGAGCTGCCGAGCAGCGCGCCGAGCGTCGTGTTGACGTCGCTCAGCTGCACGCCCGACTTGAGCACCTTGCTGCGATCGATGTCCGCGTACACCTGCGGAACGCTGGCGCGGTAGAGCGTGCCGATCCGGGCGATCTCCGGCCGCTTCCGCGCCGCTTCAATGAAGCGCCGGCTCTGATCGGCGAGGTACTGCGGCGGCCCGCCGCTGCGATCCTGCAGTTGCAGTGTGAACCCTGCGCCGGTGCCGAGGCCCGGAATCGAGGGCGGCCCGAACGCCAGCACCTGCCCTTCCGGAATCCCCTGTCGAAACTCCCGGTTGAGCGCGTTGACCACTTCTCTCGAATGCGACTCCGGCGTATGGCGATCGTGCCACGGCTTGAGCTGCACGAAGAAAAAGCCCATGTTCGACGAGTAGGCCGACGTGAGCAGCGAGTACCCGCTGATCGTGTTGAACCCTTCGATCGACTCGTTCTTCTGGAGGATCGCCTCGGCCTTTCGCATCGCCGCGTCGGTGCGTTCGAGCGACGCCGCGTCGGGCAGCTGGGCGTTGACCATGATGTAGCCCTGGTCTTCCTCCGGCACGAAGCCGGCGGGAATGCGCTGAACCAGCGCGACGATCAGGTAGATCAGCACGCCGATGAACGCGAGACTCCGGAACATCTTGCGGACCAGGATGTCGGCAAAGCTCACGTAGACGTCGGTCCCGCGGCCGAACCACTTGTTGAAGAAGTTGTAGAACGGCGTCAGTAGCGTTTTCTTCCCCGTCGGCGCCTTCAGGAGCAGGGCCGCCAGCGCCGGGCTGAGCGTCAGCGCGTTGACCACCGACAGCAACACCGAGATCGCGATCGTGATCGCGAACTGCTGATACAGCCGTCCGGTGATGCCGCCCATGAAGCCGACCGGCACGAACACCGCGATCAGGATCAGGCCGATTGCGACGACCGGGCCCGACACCTCCTCCATCGCCTTGATCGTCGCTTCCTTCGGCTGCATCCCGTGCTCGATGTGATGCATCACCGCTTCGACGACCACGATCGCGTCGTCCACGACGATGCCGATGGCGAGCACGAGGCCGAGCAGCGAGAGCACGTTGATCGAGAAGCCGAGCAACGGGAAGAACATGAACGCACCGACCAGCGACACCGGCACCGTCATCAGCGGAATGAGCGTGGCGCGCCAGTTCTGCAGGAAGATGAACACCACGATGATCACGAGGACGACCGCTTCGAACAGGGTGTGGACGATCTCGTTGATGCCTTCCGTGACCGGCAGCGTCGTGTCGAGCGAGATCGTGTAGTCCATGTCGCGCGGAAAGCGCTTCTTCAGATCGTCCATCGTCGCCTTGATCGTGTTGGCGACCGCGACGGCGTTGGTGCCAGGAATCTGGAAGACGGCGATGACGGCGGCCGGCTTGCCGTCGTGGCGGCCGACGGCGTTATAGAGCATCGTCCCGAGCTCGAGCCGCGCGACGTCTTTCAGACGGACCTCGGAGCCGTCGGGGTTGGTGCGCAGGATGATGGAGCCGAACTGCTCCTCGTCGAGCAAGCGCCCTTGCGTGCGGACGGTGTAGGTGTACTCGGTGCCGGCCGCGGCCGGCGCTCCGCCGATCTGTCCGGCGGGCGTCAACTGGTTCTGCTGGCTGATGGCGTTGGCGATGTCGGGCACCGTCAGGCCGAGGCGCCCGATGCGATCGGGACGCAGCCAGACGCGCATCGCGTAGTCGCTGCCGCCGAACAGGTTGATCTGGCCGACGCCGGGAATGCGGGCGATCGGATCGTTGATGTTGATCGTCGTGTAGTTCGAGAGAAAGTTGTTGTCGTAGGTCCCGTTCGGCGACTTCACGGAGATGACGAGCAGCGGAAACGCCAGCGCTTTCTTGACCGTCACGCCGTAGTTCTTCACCGACTGCGGCATCTGCGGCATCGCTTCGGACACGCGGTTCTGCGTGAACACGTTGTCCATGTCCTGATTCGACCCGATCTCGAAGGAGACCTTGAGCGTCAACGTCCCGTCGTTGGCGTTGGTCGACTTCATGTAGATGCCTTTTTCGACGCCGTTGATCTTCTGTTCGAGCGGCGTCGCCACCGACGCTTCGACGTCAGTGGCGCTCGCGCCGATGAACGTCGTGGTCACCTGGACCATCGGCGGCACGATCTCGGGATACTGCGCGATCGGCAGGCCGCTCATCGCGACCACACCGAGCAGGACCATGATGATCGACAGCACCATCGCGACGATCGGCCGGTTGACGAAGAATCGCGCCATGACTTACTTCGCCTCTCCGGCGGTCGTGGTCTTCGCGGCCTCGGCTGCAGGCATCGGTTTGGTGCGGACCGTCATTCCGTCGGTGACCGATTGAAGGCCCTCGGCGACGACCTGCTCGCCGGCTTTGAGGCCATCTTCGATGACCCACAGCGAGTCAACCCGCGGACCAACCTTGACGGTGCGGAACGCGACCTTGCTGTCCGAGCCGACCACAGCCACGCTGTAGATGCTTTGCAGTTCCTGAACGGCGCGCTGCGGGACCAGCAGTGCGCCGGCCTTGGTGTCGAGGAGCAGTCGCGCGCGTCCGTACTGTCCGGGGCGAAGCACGGAATCCGGATTGGGAAACAGGATCTGGATGCCGAGAGTGCCGGTGGACGCGTTGACCGCGCGCTCGACCGGACCGATATTTCCCAGATGGGGATGGACCGCGCCGTCCGCCAGCGTGAGCTCGATGCCGCGCGTTTTCGGCTGCGCGGTGGCGCGCGACGGATCTCGCTTGATCACGCGGAGGTAATCGGCTTCCGTGACGGCAACGCGGAAAATGATCGGATCGATTGCGGAAATTGTCGTCAGGAGTGTGCTTTCACCACGCCCGACCAGGCTCCCCGGCTTTACCTGCGTCGTGCCGATCAGCCCATTGATCGGTGCCGTGATCCGCGCGTAGCCGAGATCGAGTTTTGCTTTGTTCAGCGCGGCGCGCGCCGCTTCGACCTGCGACTTCGCAGAATCTTGTTCCGAACGGGCGTCGTCGAGTTCCTTCTGACTGACCGCCTGTTTCGCGACCAGCGGCGTGTAGCGCGCGACGTCGCCATTGGCTTTTTCGAGCCGGGTGGTGGCGACGGCGACGTCGGCGTTCGCCTGAGCGACTGCGGTCTGGAGGGGTGCCGGGTCGATCTGATAGAGCAGATCGCCCTTGCGAACGAACGACCCTTCGCGAAAGTTGACGCTGTCGAGGAACCCTTCGACGCGCGCGCGGATATCGATGTCCTGGAATCCCTGGGCCTGGCCGACCAGATCCAGGTACACCGGTACGTCCTTCTGCACCACTGCCGCGACGTACACCTCGGGTGGCGGAGGGGCGACAGCCGCTGGTTTCTCGCACGCTCCGCTCAGCATGGCGACGGCCGCCAGCGCGGCGACGCACATCGGTCCTCGGTCCGCTTGCATGCTCCCGTCCTTCCTTACGTTTCAGGGCTCCGTTCAGCAGCAGCCATGCCATTGATGTGCGATCAAGAATCCCGCGAGTTCCTGCGGAATTAGGCCTGCAATTGGCCGCTCGACCACCGATCGCTCCGCGACGCGGCGCCTCGGCATCCGAAATAACGGAGGCAACGGTCGTCGGACCGGACCCCGCTCACCACCGGTCGTCACCGCGCAGCACGTCGAGTTCGAGCCGGAGATACTGAGGCAGGCCGACAAGGCGCGCTCCCTGCTGCTCAATCCGCAGCAACGCGTCGATGCCGACGGCGTCGGCCGAGACGAGCTCGTCGAGTTCGAGGACGGTCTGCGCTGGCTGAGCGCAAGCGGCAAGCAAGTCGGGAACGTGTACTTCGCCAAGGCGGCCAGCGAGGCGAACGATCATTCGCGTCGGCTCGCGTCGGCACTCGATTCGGCAAAGCATGCTAGCGCAAACGCAAAACGTGATCCGGAGCGGTGCGGGGCGATTTGTGAAATCAGCGCCTCGGCTTCACCACCGGCCGTGAGGCGCTCTCAACCGGTGATGGCCGGATGGCGCCTCACGCCGGCACGCGGCCGACGTCGACGACCAGGCACTGCTCTCTCGGCCGCTGCACACCGAGCTTCTTCATCCGGAACCGGAGGGTGTTGGGATGGAGTCCGAGGACGTCGGCGGCATTGCCGGGACCGTTGATCCGCCACCGGCAGCGCTGCAGCACGCTTTCGATGTGGCGGCGCTCGACGATCTCGAGCGTCGACTCTTCGCCGGGCGCTGTCCACGCGACCGGGCCCGGCCCATCGTCGAGCAACAGCGTGCTGCCGGTGGAGTGGATCATCGCGCGCTCGATCACGTTCTCGAGCTCGCGCACGTTGCCAGGCCACGAATGCTGCGTCAACGAGGCGAGCACCGGCGGCGGAATGCTGGTGAAGCGGCGGTTCAGGGCGCGCTGCCGTTGATTGATAAAGAACCAGGCGAGCCGCGGGATGTCTTCGGGCCGTTGACGAAGCGGCGGCAACGCAATCGGAAAGACGCTGAGCCGATAAAACAGGTCGGCGCGGAATCGGCCTTCCTTCACGGCTGCATCGAGATTGTGATGAGTGGCGGCGACGATCCGGACGTCGACCCGGCGCGACTCCGACGAGCCGACACGTTCGAACTCGCCCTCCTGGAGCACGCGCAGCAACTTCGCCTGGACGTCAGGCGGCAGGTCACCGATCTCATCGAGAAACAGCGTCCCGGTGTGTGCCACCTCGAAGCGCCCGCGACGGTTGGAGACCGCGCCGGTGAACGCGCCGCGTTCGTGGCCGAATAGTTCGCTCTCGATCAGCGTCGGCGGCAGCGCGGCGCAGTTGACGCGAACGAACGGGCGGCCGCGACGGCGGCTCCGCTCGTGTACGGCGCGCGCGAACAATTCTTTCCCGGTGCCGGTTTCACCGATCAGCACGACCGAGGCGTCGGTCGGCGCCACCTCCAATACGCGCCGCAGAGCGGTGCGCAACGCCGGACTATTGCCGATAATGTCTTTGAAGTCACCGTCGCCATCATCCTCGTCGCCGTCGGACGCCGCGCGGACGACAGCCATATCGGTGCACCTTCGCTCCAGGGCGCGCATCCGCTCGGCGCACCGGTTGGCGACCGCCACCAGGCCGGCAAGGCGCTCGAGCCGCTCCTGCACGTCGGGTGGCCACGAATAGTCGTCATGCGGCGCGGTCAGCGACAAGCGCGCCACATATCGTCCACCGGCCAGGACCGGGATGGTCAGATCGGGTCCGGGCGCCGTCAACGGACCGGGCCGGCTCCATACGCGCGGTACGCCGCAGGCCCCGCCGTTGGCCGAGACGTCCTCGAACCACGCGCGATCGATCGCCAGTGCTTCGCCGATTTGCCCGAGCATCGACTCGACGACGCTCGCGTGGTCAGCGCACAACATAACGGTCACGAACTGGTTGAGGACGTGATCGAGATCTCGGGCAATGACGTCGAGCGGCTTCGCGTCTGTCATCGGTGTGATGGGGCGGAGAGCACGGCATGTGCCAGCCAGCTGAGTGGCCGGATTTGGAGGGAATTCGACAGACCGCGCTCTGCTCGAACGGAGCGACTCCGAACTATCGGAGCACGCGGAACGGGTCATTCGCCGATGCTTCGCGAACGTATGCCGCGATACAGGAAACTCCCTAGTACCGGACGTGGCATGCGGCGTGCTGACCTCGCCGCACCATGACCATTCTCTCCTTTGATCGCACCCATAGCCTCTCCGCACTGTTCTGCCTTGCTCTGGCCGTTCAAGCGCCTGCGGGTGCCACGATCACCGCCACCGCCCGCGTGAAAGGCGCCGGCGGCGTCGAGGCATCGGCGCCCGTGACCGTCACGATTGATCGTTTTTCGAGCGACGCCGAGCGCACGGCAATCATGGATGCGCTCAAGCGCGGCGGCACCGGAGGCGTTAAAACCTTGCTGGCGACTCGGGATCGCATCGGCTCGGTGCAGATTGGATCGAGCACCACGCCGGTCAAGTACGCCTACGGCACGCCAACCGCCGATGGGCGGCTGATTACGGTGGTCACCGGCTCGCCGATCGCGTTCATCGGGGCGGCCGCACCGGGCGCTGGCGACAAGACCGGCTTCGACCTCGGGCTGGTGCTGCTCGAAGTCGCGACCTCCGGATCGGGCAAGGGGGAAATCGTCCCGGCCGCCAAGGTGAAAATCGGTGAAAAGGGCGAGATCGTGACCGACGACTACAGCAGCGAAGTGGTGCACCTGGTCAATGTGACGCGAAAGTAAGTCGGGAGGCTGACGTGCAGGGCGCGCGCGCGTGGCTGCCGCGATACGAGCGCTCGTGGCTGCGCAGCGATGTCATCGCCGGCATCACACTCGCAGCCTATCTGCTGCCCTCGGCGATCGGCGACGCTTCGCTCGCCGGGCTGCCGCCGCAGGCCGGTCTCTATTCCTGCCTCTTCGGCGGACTGGTGTTCTGGCTGTTCTGCAGCTCGCGCCACACTGCGCTGTCCGTCACGTCCGCCATCTCGCTGTTAATCGGCGCCACGTTGAGCGAAATGGCCCCGGGTGATGCCGCCAGACATGCGACGCTCGCCGCCTGCACCGCAGTGATGGTCGCCGGGTTTGCCTTTGCCGCCTACGCCGCCCGCGCGGGAAGCATTGTCAACTTCTTCTCGGAAACCGTTCTGGTCGGATTCAAGTGCGGCGTCGCGCTGTTCCTCGCCAGCACGCAGCTTCCCAAATTGTTTGGCTTCAGCGGCAGCCACGGCGATTTCTGGGAGCGCATGGGTCACTTCCTCCGCGGGCTAGGCGGCACCAACGGCACATCCCTGACGCTCGGCCTGGCCGCTCTCACGGCGCTGCTGCTCGGCAAGACGGTGCTCAAGCATCGGCCCGTGTCGCTGTTCGTCGTGATTGGCGGCATCGTCACGGCACGCATCTTCGGGCTCGATGCTCGCGGCGTCGCGCTGCTCGGAACCGTGCCGCGCGGGATCCCGGTACCGGCACTGCCGCTCGTCAGCCGCGCCGATCTGAACGCGCTGCTGCCGCTGGCGATGGCCTGTTTCGTCCTCGCCGCCGTGGAAACCGCCGCGATTGGCCGCATGTTCGCCGCCAAGCATGGCTATCGGCTCGAGGCCACGCAGGAGTTTCTCGCGATCGGCGCGGCCAATCTCGCCGCGGGCCTTGGCAGCGGACTGCCGGTTTCCGGCGGCATGTCGCAGTCGCTCGTCAACGAAACCGCCGGCGCGCGTACTCCGCTCTCCGGGTTGGTCGCCGCGCTGATCACGCTGGTGGTCGCGGTGTTCTTCACAGGGCTGCTGCGCTATTTGCCGCAGCCGGTCCTGGCGGCGATCGTCCTCGTCGCGGTGACCGGATTGGTGCGGATCGACACGCTGCGCCATATCTGGCGATTCAGCCGCACGGAGTTTGCGGTCGCGATGGCAGCGCTGATTGGCGTTCTCGGTTCCGGCCTGTTGAACGGCGTGCTGGTGGGTGCCGCTCTATCGATCGCGCTGCTGATTCATCGGGCGTCGCGTCCGAGAGTGGTTGAAGTGGGCCGCGTGCCAGGCACGTCATACTTCGCGGATCTGGTTCGGCACCCGGAGAACGAACGGGTGCCTGGCGCGCTGATCGTCCGAAGCGAAGGCGCGATGCTCTACTTCAATGTTGACCACGTGCGCGATCGCCTGTCGGCCCTTCTCGCCGAGCGCGCCGTGCCGCCCCGCCTGGTGATTCTCTTCATGGGGAACGTCCCGTTCGTCGATCTCGCGGGCGTCGAGATGCTGGCGGATTTCGGAGAAACGGCTCACCAGCGCGGCATCGAGTTCCGGCTCGCCGAAACCCACGGGCCGATTCGCGAAGCTTTGCGACGTCTCGATCGGCCGATCACGATCGGCCTCGCGGAAGCGAACCAGACCGTTGACGACGTTCTCGCTCGCTGGAAGGCGACCCTCCAGGCTACTTAGCGCCTTTGGGCGTCCTCTTTGTGCCGACCGCTCCGGTCTTGCGAGCTTCCTGCTCGGTCAGCATCTTGTAGGCGAGGTAATACTTGTAGATGTTCGCGACGTACTGCACGGTTTCGCGGCCGATTTCTCGCGCCGCGACCAGTTCCACGTTGTTGAACCAGCGATTCGGGTCCAGGCCCTGCGCCTCCGCTTTTTTGCGCAGTTGACGGATCCTGGCCGGCCCTGCGTTGTAGGACGCAATCGCAAACAGGCCTTTCGTGACGCGATCCATCGGTTCGTCGGCGTAATACTGATCGACCAGGAACCGGAGGTACTTCGTGCCGGCCTTGATGTTGTTCTCGAGCTTCTCGACATTCCGGACTTCAATCGGCTTGCCGGCGGCGGTGCTCGGCTTGATCTGCATCACGCCGACGGCCCCGACCGGGCTGCGCGCGCTCTGATCGAGACCGGACTCCTGGTAGGCCTGCGCGGTGACGAGCAGGTATGGCAGATCCGCCTGGTCGCCGTATTTGCGAAATAGCCTGACCATCTCTTCGAATTTCTGGCGCTCTCGTCCCGCGGTGGCGTTGCGCACCCATTTCGTGTTTCCCAGATAGGTGCGGAGCAGCGTGTTCCCGAATACTGTGCCTTCGCCGTGAGTCTTGACGAATTCGTCCACCGCCGCCTTCAGCTTCGGTGAACCCTTTCGAATGGCCCAACCGGTCGCGCCGCTTTCGGTCAGCACGACATCTGAGTAGGGATGAAGCTGATTGAACACCTTCGCCCAGAACTCGGCGGCCAGGCTGTCGGCAAGCGTCAGCGGCACGATCCCGGCGTTGACCATTTCGAGGATGTCCGAGGGTTCGAGGTTTTCGTCCGCGGCCTCGATGACGATCGGCGCCCGGCCGGCAGTGCGGAACTTGTCGTTCAGCTTCTCTACGACTTCGGCAATCGCACTCGCCTTCGGGATGTATACGGTCTTGCCCGCCAGGTCCTCGAGGCTGTTGATCGCCGGCGCATCAGGGCCGCCAACCGGAATCAGCTTGACGTGGTCGCGAGCCGGCACCGAGAAATCGACCATCTCCCGTCGCGCATCAGAGATCCCCAGGTTGCCGGCGGCGATGTCGCCTTTTCCCTCGACCAGGGCGTGCACAATCTCATTGCGGCGCATCGGAACGAACACGAGGGCGATCGGCGTCTGCCGTTTTCGGAACTTCGTGTTCACGAACCTCTCGAACTCCTTCATCGCGTCGTAGGTCGCGCCTCGCATCTGGCTGCCATCGAAGAAGAAGTTCATCTTGTCGGGAATCACGAGAATGCGGAGGTAGCGGCGTTCGAGCATGCCGTCGAGATCGCCGATCCACGGTCGCGCCAGCAGTCGGCCTTCGGGCGTATCGGGATCAGCAACTTGCGAAACCGCCGCCGGCGCCGAGTCCGAGGCGCCGGCGCTGGATTGTGTCGCGTTCTGGTTCGACGGCGCCTGGCCGCCGCCACAAGCCGCAACCATCATCGTGAGCAGAACGATCGATTTCAGTCTCACGGTCTAGTACTCCGAGGCACGCTCATTGCGGCCCTGCCGCGGCGCTGACGCGCTCCCGCTGCGTAACAACGGTCGGTTCGACGATTTGACCCGATTCTGTCGAGTGGAGGTGAAGCGTCTGGGATGGCAGCGCCATCACTGCCCCGTTCCGCTCGACGATCCCCATGACGTCGAGCAACAGCTCCTGCTGCGTTTCAAGGAATTGATTCCAGTCGGCGGCGAGCACATAGGCGAAGATTTCGATATCGAGGGAAAACGGCCCGAACCTGAGGAACCGGACGCGGATGGTGTCGGCGCCATCCACCATGGGATGGGCGGCCAGGTAGCTGCGCGTTTCGTCGACAACGGTTCGCAGCTGCGACGAAGTGGTCTCGTAGCGGAGCCCGACGAAATGATGAAACCAGAACTTGTCGCGCAGCGAGAACGTCTCGATGCTCACGTTCGCAATCTGACCGTTCGGCACGCTGACGATCGTCCGATCGAGCGTGCGGATCCGCGTTGAGCGCAATCCGATCGAATCCACCGTGCCGAGTGTCTCGCCAACCTTCAAGGCGTCGCCGACCCGCACCGCTTTGTCGAAGATAATCGACAAGCCGCCGATCACGTTTTCAAGCGTCTTCTGGGCGGAGAGCGCGACGGCAATACCGCCGATCCCAAGGCCGGCGAGCGCCGCGGTCGGATCGACGCCGAAATAGCGCAGCGTCACGATCACGCCCGCCGCGACAATCAGCCCATCCGCCATGCGCCTGATCAGGTGGACCATCGCGCCGACTTCACTGCGGCTGACGCGGCGATTGACATAACGCTCGATGCTGCCGTTCACCAGCACCATCGTCCAGGTCATGGCGATAATCAGCAGCATCGCGGTGATGGTCCACCAGAACTGTCGTTCGGGCAGCGGCAGTTCGACGGTGTAAAGCAGCCACCGGATCCCGATTGCCAGCAGCAGCAGACGAACGCTTCCGGGCACCACATTGCTGATGGCGGCATCGCTCGGATTGCGCCAACGCCACCACATCGCAACAAGCGGACGGAGCACCGCCCCCAGCAATGCGGTCAGGCGATAGCCGAGCGGTAGAAGCAACGCCAGCGCGAGCCATTGGAACAGGCGGATCCCGGCGATGCGCGGCGCGGTCAGGAATGACGGAAGAAAGCGGTCGAGCACGACTCGGTCGATTTCGGCGTACGCATCGGGAATTTCATCGAGCGTTTTCCGGGAAAACAACCAGACAGAGCCGAGGGCGCCACGGTTCACGCGCTCGAGCACGATGTCGATCGTGCCGTCGCCGACGGTGATGCTGCCGACAACATCCCGATCCGGTTGGAGCGGGTTGGCAAGCTTCCCTTCAGGCTGGTCGCTCAACTCGTTGAGGCGCGGCGGCAGCCGGCGATCGAGAACGACGAACAGTTTGAAGGCGAGTTCAACAGCTGCGCGATCGCGCAGCGTAGTGTTGAGGTACATCGGCGCCACCTCGTCACGCGAATTGCGGGCGGCATTCATGAACCCCAACACGGTCCCGCGCGGCGTTTCGCGACCAAGCGTGTCCCGGGCCGGGGCTGGAACGGGCGCGGTCGGCGCGGTCTTAGCTGGCGGACTCGGCTGCTGCGCGCGAGCTGGAACTGCGGCGATCAGCGCGGCGAGCGTCAATAACGCCGGCGCGATCGGCTTTCTAGTCACCGGGTGCACCTTTTACGCTCGAGGCGATGGCGGCGGCCTGCAGCGGCGCGACGATGGCGGGCACTTTCGCGGAATGGAGCACCTCCTTTTCGTTCAGGGGATTCCTCCCCACGGCCGCGAGAATGGCCGCCATCGTGGCTTGGTCCACGGCATCGCTGCCGATGGAAAAGGGTCGTCGGCATCTGAGGACTCAATGACGTTTGTGAAACGCAGAGGGCATGCCAGACGCGATGCCCCGGGAACGAGCCGTCGCGCACTTGTCCACGGGCGATTTCTCCCCGCACCGGCGACGCGGGTGCCGATACGGCACCCATTCCCCCGTTTGAACGGAGCGACTCCGAAATCTCGGACCATCGGCCAACCGCGATTTCATCACCGACGTAACGGCAGGTGGATGGAAACGGCGTGGCCGGCCCGCGACCGGCGGGTGCGAGCTTTGCACTCGCGTCAGTCGGACTGTTCGTTTTTTGACGAAAGGACTGTGCACGTGACAAGGATCAGACCGTCTACAGTGGTGCTCACGCTACTGCTCGGCGCGGCCGCCGCCCAACCCCTGTTCGCGCAGGATGTGCGATACAACTTCGACAAGTCCGCGAATTTCGCCGCCTTCAAGACCTACCGCTGGGTTGACATCAAGGGTGCGACGAAGCTTTCCGACCTGGTCGACCGGCAGGTGAAGGCGACGGTCGAGGCTGAACTGGCCAAGAAGGGACTCGCGAAGTCAGAGTCCGAGACCGCGGACCTCTACGTCGGCTACCAGGCTGCCGTCGGTACGGAAAAAGAGTACACCTCCTACGACACCGGATGGGGATACGGCCCCGGATGGTACGGCGGCGGTTGGTACGGCGGTGGAGGCGGCATGACGACCGGATCGACATCAACGATCTACGTCGGGCAGCTCGCGCTCGACATGTACGCGTCGTCGCCAAAGACACTCGTCTGGCGCGGCAATGCCAGCAAGACGCTCGATCCGAAAGCCAAACCAGAGAAGCAGCAGAAGAATCTCGAGAAGGCGGTCGCGAAATTGCTGAAGAACTACCCGCCCCCGCCGCCGAAGAAATAATCGAGCACAACATTCGCAGCGGCCGGCCAGATCCTCGAGGCGGATCGCCGGCCGCTTCATCCAGTTACTTCTTCTTACGCGTCGGGTACTCAGCGAACAACGCCGCGGCCGCACTGTTGATCGCCGCCTCGAGCTTCGCCGGCTCCGTGTCGATCGGCTTGTCGGTGCGCAGCCGCAACAGCCGCTTGCGGCTTGCCGGCTCGAGGAGCGCGACCACCAGCGTGCCGACCGGATACTGCGGCAACCCGTCGGGGCCAGCCTTTCCTTTCAGATCAACGTCGGTGCGCATCAGCGAGTAGTAGGCAACCAGCACGTCGCCAGGTCCTTGGGCCGCTTTGGTCATACCGAGCGCGGCGAGTTCCCGATCGACGGCCGCCATCACCTGTGCGTCAATCGTTTTACTCGGGGATGGCTGGCCCTGCGTCCACGAGTAGGTCTTGAACTTCGCAAAGTCAACGCCCTTCTCCGCTGTTACCGTCACGCCATACTTCGGCATCGGCGTCTGAGCCGCAACACCGATCACACCAGCAATACAAATCGCGAACCCGACGACGAACGGCTTCATGAATACTCCTCGATCTGCGGTCACGAGTTTATGGTCGCGGACTGCGAGCCGTGAGCTGTACTTCGACCGACGCGAAATTGTCGACCACGGGTCCATCCGGCGATGGTTTCACTCGTGCTGCCCCCATCATCCTGCCCTTAATCGCACCCTGGGCGTCGAAGTGCAGTTCGACAATCGTCAACTCGTAGCCGGTACGATTCCTCGCCGGATCACCGTCGAAGAAGAGGGGACGATCGGCAACCAGCAGCAGTCGGCGTCCGCTGGCTTCGGGCTGCTCGTGCGCATAGCGAATCTCGACCGACCGATCCTTCAGCGCGATGGTACCGACCGGCGGCAGCGAGCGAAGCGCCGTCATGAAGTTTCCATAGCCGCTGTGGGTCAGCGCGTCGGTGACACGTTTGTGCCGGGTCTCGAGCATCAGACGATCGACGCGAACGTTCAGGGTCGCGGCGATCGTCAGCGTCTCTGTCTTAGCAGTCGCATCAAGGGTCAACGACAGCGGGTATTCGACGGCCGCTCGCGCCGGAACCATCGCGCACAGCGCCAGGCCGGCGCCGCAGAGAATCCGAATGGTCGGTTGACGGAGAGCGCGCGTCATGGCCATGGTCTCTCGACCGTTACGCGGTGTACCTTCGCAGACGAATCAACGCCCGAGACGCCGATCACAATCGTCGACCCGGACGAAGTCGTAGGGGCCGCCATGCACGGTAACGTGAAGGCTTTCGTCGCGCCGGCAACGACCCGGGTTGAACCAAACTGGCCGGATAACTGCGGTTGCGGAAACGTCAACATCGGTCCCCCAAGGCTCGAGCCGTCAATTAGGCGGATCGTCACTTCCTGAACATCGACCGTCCGCGATGCGGAAATCACGACATCGCACGGAACACGCAGCTGCCCACTGACGCCCGAGATACCGGCAGTTGCCGGGCGGATGAACGCCGTGAACACTGGCGAGGACGTCGGATTCACGTAAACGAACCAGTCTCCGGAACTGCAGCCGCTGGCCGCAACCCCGGCGACTAGCGCCGCGAATCCCCAGAACCCGGTTCGCATGCCTGCCTCCCGAACACGATTCCAGAGCACTCGCTGCAGATCCAACGCCAGCGCGGCACGACTCGGATCATCTCATAGCAATGCCGATTCCGCTCATCGCCCTCCTCCCGGTGCCGCATCGTTCTCCGTGAGATCGGAGCCGCTCCGATTCGTCGGGGTCAAACAGGCGCGCGTGCCGTTTGCGAGGCGGGCACGCGACGTGCAACCCTGCGGAGCGTTCACTGGCAGTCCTCGCAAGTCACCGATGGACTGACTTCAGATCGTTCGTCGATCACCGAACCCGCGGCCGAAAGCTGACGGAGAGGCTGTCTGCGACCTCCAAATCTCCGATTGGTCGGAGGCAAAACGGCGCGGAAGGCGGCATCGGACGCGCCGATGCGGCGGTACGCCACATGCTCATCGTCGTCAAGCGTCGGCGGCGATCTTTAGTGTCACCGACAAACCCAACATGGAAGGAGATCGACCCCGTGATCGTCGTCCGACTGTTCGTGCGCGGCGCGTTGGTAGCCGCAGTCCTCAACGCCGCGAGTGCGAGTGTCTCTTATGCCCAATCGGCGACTGCCCCCCCTGACCAACCGAACACCATCACCTGCGAATCACGGGAAGGCCAGCGTCAGTACTGTCCGGCGAACACATCGGCTGGCGTGGCGCTGGTGAGGACGATGGGCACCGCACCCTGTCTCCTCGGAAAGACCTGGGGCTACGACGATGGCGGGATCTATACGTCAGATGGCTGCAGCGGCGAATTCATTGCGGGCCCGGCCGCGGGCGAGCAGATCAAGAAGAAGCCGCTCGAGCACGTTCCAAACCTCGGGTTTCTGCTGTACGACGGCGAGAAGGGCCAGATCTATTTCCGGCTTTTCAGCTACGTCCGCTATCTCAATCAGCGGAATATCGACGCGTCCTACACCGATTTCTCCGGCGTCGAGCACTCGGTGCAGCAGCGGCAAGATATTCAACTCGCGAAGTTCTTCTCACCATTCGCCGGATGGTTCCTGACACCGAAGTTCCGGTACTACCTGTACGTGTGGTCGTCGAACGCCTCGCAGGGGGATCCCGCCCAGGTCGTCGGCGCCGGCAATCTGAGCTACACGTTCAACCGTTTCGTTTCGGTCGGCGCCGGCATCACGTCGCTGCCGACGGTGCGCAGCACCGAGGGACAGTTCCCGTACTGGATCGGCGTAGACGGCCGGATGATCGCCGACGAGTTCTTCCGCGGGTCGTACACCAACGGCGTCTGGCTGAAAGGCGATCTGCCGGCCAAGCTGAAATACAACGTGATGTTCGCGACCAACATGAGCATCCTCGGCGTGAGCGCGTCACAAATCGACAACAAGTTGGACACTCAGTCCTACGCGCTGCAATGGCTGCCGACGACCGGCGAATTCGGCCTCTACGGAACGTTCGGCGACTACGACTACCACGAAAAGGTGGCGACGCGCGTCGCCGTGCACTGGTCGCACAGCCTCGAAGACAAACAAAGCCAGCCGAACACGAACGGGATCGAGAACACGCAAATCCGACTCACCGACGGCAGCATCATCTTCACCCCGGATCTCTTTGGCAAAGGCGTCACGGTCAACACCGTCGACTACAAGATGACGAGCATCGACGCGGGCATCAAGTACCGCGGCCTGTCGCTCGAGGGCGAGTATTACCGGCGCTGGCTGACGAACTTCACGGGTGTCAACACCGGCGGCATTGCCGACATCACCGACAACGGCTACCAGCTTCAGTCGTCAGGGATGGCGATCAAGGATGTCCTGCAGCTCTATCTGAGTGGGTCGCAGATCTTCGGCCGCTACGGCGACGCCTCCGAGGTGCGGGTCGGCGAGAACTGGTACTTCATGAAGGAGCGCGGGCTCCGGCTGAACGGCGAGTACATCCACGTCAACCGCAGCCCGGTCGGCTACACCGCGTATCCGATGCCGGTCGGCGCCAGCGGCAACATCTTCCACATCAATCTCGAGATGAACTTCTGAGGCGATGCTGATGATC
>Ga0070675_100001713_pt1 | contig 16196 bp, 16 predicted proteins | sample KBSM43metaG_FD_65343 | JGI IMG/M metagenome (GOLD analysis project Ga0070675, IMG submission 65343) | Miscanthus rhizosphere microbial communities from Kellogg Biological Station, Michigan, USA - KBS M4-3 metaG | ecosystem: Host-associated > Plants > Roots > Rhizosphere > Soil ...
GCGCCGCTGTTGAGGCGCTGACGGTTCGCTGTCGAACACAGGGGCCGGGCGGCCGAGCCGCAGGCTGAGCATGGTGAAGCTCAAGCCGCCGGTGGCGAGCAGAGCACCGATCTGATTGACCAAGGCGAGGTCCAGCCCGTCTGGGTCGCCGCACCTCAGAGGTAGGGATAGCGGCTGCCGAGGGTAAAGTGCAGATGTTGGCCGCCGACGCGGCGTCGCGTGGTTTCATCGCGCGGAGCTGGCCCGGCCCGACCGGACCGAGCCGCACCACACGGCCAACAGGCATTGCGCGGCGCCGTGTTGCCCTCGACACTCGTGCTCTGGACCTGCCGTCGACCGGCTGCCGATTTCCTGGCCCGAGACGCACGCCCGTATCAACGCCGCGAAAGCTGGACGCCCTACCGGTGAGGTGGCCCGATGACCAAGCCGATGCTGCTGGCGGTACACGACCGGGCACCCGACCGGGCACGCATCGAACGGGAGTTGACGAGCCGGTACGCCGCCGACTATCAGATCGTCTGCGAGGAGTCGCCGCTGTCGGCCCTGCAGACGCTGGACACGGTGCGGGCGACGCCGGACGGGGTCGTTCCGATCGTGTTCGCGGCCAGCGACATGGCCGAAATGCCCGGTGCGGAGTTCCTGGCGCGGGCACACGTACTGCACCCCCACGCCCAGCGCGTGCTGCTCATACCGTGGAGCAACCGGTCGGCGTCCAAGCCCATCCTGAGGATGATCTCGCAAGGCCGGTTCGACCGTTACGCGAGCACCCCGGTCCGGTCACCGGACGAGGACTTCCACCAGCTCGTGACCGAACTCCTCGCCGGCTGGCAGCGCCAGCATGCCGATCGCACGACCGTGGTCACCCTGGTCGACAGGCGGTGGGCGCCGCGCTCCTACCAGATTCGTGACCAGCTGCAACGGGGCGGGCTGCCGTTCGCCTTCCATACCGCGGACTCGCCCCGGGGCCGCGCGCTGCTGGAGGAGACGGGGTACCGCCACGGCCCGTTCCCGGTTGTCGTCCGCTACGACGGGCACGTCCTGGCCGACCCCGCCGACGAAGAGATCGCGCATGCCCTCGGCGTGCGGCACGCGTCGACGGACGGTGTCTTCGACGTCGTCGTGATCGGGGCCGGACCCGCCGGCCTGTCCGCCGGCGTGTACGCAGCCTCCGAGGGACTGCGCACCCTCATCATCGACCGGGACTCCATCGGCGGCCAGGCCGGCACCAGCTCGCTCATCCGCAACTACCTCGGATTCCCCCTCGGCGTCGGCGGCGCCGACCTGTGCAACCGGGCCGTGGACCAGGCGTGGTCCTTCGGCGCCGAGACGTCGGTGCTCCGCGATGTAGTGGATCTGCGGGTCGACGGCGACTACCGGATCGTGCTCCTCGACGACGGCACGCACGTCACCGCCCGCACCGTCGTGCTCGCCACCGGCGTCACCTACCAACGGCTCGGGCTGCCCCGCGTCGAGGCGCTCCTCGGATCGGGCGTCTACTACGGCGGCGGGATCACCGAAGCGCCTGCGATGGCCGGACAACACGCATTCGTCCTCGGCGCCGGCAACTCCGCCGGACAAGCCGCCGTCCACCTCGCCAGATACGCGGACCGGGTCAGCATGATCGTCCGCGGCGGAAACCTGGCCGCCAGCATGTCCGACTACCTGGTGACAACCATCGACGCCACCGGCAACATCGACGTGCGGCTGCACACCACCGTTGTCGACGGGCACGGCGCCGGACGCCTGGAGCACCTCGTCCTGAACGACAGCAACACCGGCCAGGTTCGCACCGTGGCCGCCGACGCCCTGTTCGTGCTCATCGGCACCAAGCCGCACACCGACTGGCTACCGGCGGAGATCCTCCGCGACAACAACGGATACATCCTCACCGGCCACGACCTGCGGCCGGACCAGGCAGCTGGCCCCGGCACGCCGCCGGACGCGACGCCGGCTCGGGCCGAGCACCGGCTCGCCAGCGAGATGATCACGCCCACCCGAAGCCCGCTCCCACTCGAGACGAGCGTGCCCGGCGTATTCGCCGCCGGAGACGCACGCCACGGCTCCGTCAAGCGAGTCGCCTCCGCCGTCGGCGACGGCAGCATCACCGTCCGCTCAGTCCACCAGTACCTGTCCCCAACGGCATGACCCTGGCGTTGAACCGCTTGCTATGGATCGCTTCCGACGAAGCCGTCGATCCTGCCGGCAGGTGGACATCGATCGAGGATGGTCCCGTGAACGCTGACGGCCGCGTCTCGGCGTTCGGCGTACCAGCCGACACTTGTTCACCTGTATGCCTTCGTGGTCACAGGTCTGGTCACACCGGGCGGTCCTCGGCGCGGCGGCGGTGACGAGTACGGCCGGCAGGTCGCCCTGGCGCACGCCGACACCCTGGAACAGCCCGGCAACCCGAACACCACCCGTTTGCTGAACATCCTCGTCGGCGTGCGGTAAGGACCGGACCTGTCCGACCCTTCTGTCACTGCTCCGTGGGGGAGGGCGCGGTCAGCAGACGTCGATGTACCAGACCGGACCCCAATCGATCGAGGTGGTGTGACTGGGAGCTGTGGAGCTGACGAGCACGTTGCTGCCACGGCCGAGGAAACGCGCCACCGTACCCGGGGTCTGGTGATTGATGAACTCCGGGACGTTGGTGCTGTGGAAGTCGTGCAGGGCGCGCGTCGTGCACTTGCGGAGGATGAACACCTTGTAGGTGTTCCGGGTGGGGTCCCACACGTCGAGGCAGAGTGTGCCGGTCTCACACCGCTGGCCGCGAACGCCGAGCGCGGAATATATGACCTTCTCCGCCGGCGGATACATGGTCGGCTCGACCGCCGCGGCTGGAGCAAGCCCGGACGTCACCGTCTGCCGAGGCCCGGGCATCCAATCCGGCTCCGACGCCGCGGCGCCAGCGGGCACAGCGAGCGTCGCGGCGCCCACCGCGACTGTGATGAGCAATCGTCTGAACATCATCTGAACCTCCTGAGTTCTCGTGGCAACTGCGCCACGTGATCCGGCTGCGCACGATCCGCCATCGTGACCCGCACCGGTGGCCATCTGGCCGGTCATGGCGGAGCACGCGGCGCGCGGCAGGCTTGGTGTGAAGCCTTCCGGTACGGACTTTCATTTCGCCGTCCGATCGGTGACGACCCGTCGGAATCGGCGGAGGCGCACCGGTTACCAGGCCCGGAGGATTTCTCCGGTGCGCCATCCCTCCACACTTCGTTGGAAGGCGGCAGCGATTGTGGGCATGGGTACCGGGATGCGGCCCGGGTTGAACTGGCCGAACTGCGCAGAGCTGTCCTGGGCCATTCCCGGGCTGACGGCGTTGATCCGGACCCCGCGGCCCAGGGTGAGGGCGGCGGCCCGGACGAAGCCTTCGACGCCGCCGTTGGCGACGGCGAAACTCACCGTCTCGGGGATGGGGTCGTCGAAGATGTAGCCAGAGACGAGGGTGAACGAGCCGCCGTCGGAGATCTGCGATCTGCCGAGCAGGACGAGGCGGATCTGCCCGCGGAGCTTACTGTGCACGCCGAGGGCGAGTTCTTCCTCGGTTGCCGCCTCGAACGGGCCGAAGTGCGCTTCCCCCGCCGTGCAGACGAGGGCGTCGAAGCCCCCGACCTGTTCGTACATGAGCCGCACGGAGTCCGCCGAGCGGATGTCAACCTGGACGTCACCGGAGGTCCGCCCTGCCACGACGACATCATGTCGAGCCGACAGGAGCTCGACTACGGCCCTGCCAATGGTGCCGGCGCCACCAACCGCGATGATGCGCACGAGCGTTCCCCTCCGACGAGGTGAAGCGGGCGCTGCGGCAACTCGCCGTTCGGCCCGGTTGAGGATCGGTCGCTCGATGATCCGTACTGGCAGCGCCGTCGGCCAAGGACTGTTCGCTACAGCCGAACGGCGCGAGCCACGCGCTTCTGGGTCGCAGCGACGGCTCGCGCGTACGCGTCGCGCCGCGTGGCAAACCGCTCGTTCGGGGCGCAGACGCCGAGCGATCCGGCGGGCTCGTCGCGCACGCGCAGAGCTCCGGCGGCGCATGCCACGCCATTGAGCGCACGCTGTGGTCCGAGGAGCACGCCGCGGTGGTCAGCGCTCAGAACCTGGCCGAGGGGCGTCAACTCCGCCGCAACAGGGACGGTCGGAGCGGCAACTCCCCCGACCGGGACGACACTGGCGACGTACAGGACCCTCTCGCGGTCAAGGGCGGCGAGGTGGACCGTCTCGCCGAGCTCGCGGGCCAACTCGTGCGCGGCGGGGATGACCGTGGTGCTGAGCCCGTTCGACCGCAGCATCGTGCGAGCAAGCCCAACCAGCCGCCAGCCGAGCCGGTATTTCCCGCACGCCATCCGCTCCACCAGGCCCGCCCGTGCCAGTTCCCGGAGCAGCTCATACGCGCTCGACTTCGCGACGCCCACCTCGGCAGCCACCTCGGTAGGGCCCCAATAAGGCCGCTCGACAGAGAACAGATCGAGCACCTCGGCGGCCCGGCCAACGCCACGCATCTCTCGTACCATACCCTCACCCATCGCCTCCCGCCTGCGCCGCAACGTGACGGCAGTCCACACGCCAGCGGGAGCGGGTTGAAAGCGGCGCCGGCCAAGGCGTGCGTCTCGCGGCGTTCGGCTGTACCGAACGGTCCTTGGCCGACGGCGCCGATAACACGGATCCTCGAGCAACAGATCCCCGAACGCGCGAGAAACCGGCGTGAAAGCTGTCGGAAAGCGGCACTCGTCACGATGTTCTGCAACCGCCGGGGGAGCGTCCGCGCCCGGGGAAGGCTTCGTCGACAGGCGTGCGGCTGAGCCGATCGCCATGACCGAGGACACACCTTTGGAGGCTGTCTTGACCGCAGATACTGATCGGGCCTTGTCGCCCGTCCCCTTGATGCAGTTGACGACCGGCTTTTGGGCCTTCAAGACGCTCGCCGCAGCCCATGAACTCGACCTGTTCTCCCGCCTGTCCGGCACGCCCGGTACGACGGCCGGACGGCTTGCCGAGGCGCTCACGATCGAGGAGCGACCGGCGGAGATGCTGCTCACCGGGTGCGCCGCGCTCGGGCTGCTCGAGAAGGTCGACGGCCGCTATGTCAACAGCCCGCTGGCCGAGGAGTTCCTGGTCCGTGGCAAGCCCTACTACTTCGGCGGCTTCGTGCAGATGCTCGACCAGCGGCTGTATCCCGGGTGGGGCAGGCTGACCGAGGCGATCCGCACCAACCGCCCGACCACGTGGGACCCGGACCGGCAGAGCTCACTCTTCGACGGCGAGGATCCCCAGCTGCTCGCGGTGTTCTGGGAGGCGATGCACTCACTCTCGACGTTCACCGCCCGCTCCCTGGGCCAGGCCATCGACCTGAGCGGAGCGCGCAGACTGCTCGATGTCGGAGGCGGCTCCGCAGCATTCGACATCGAACTGTGCCGGCTCTACCCCGACCTGACCGCGACCGTCTACGAGCTACCGAGGGTCGCCGACATCGCCGCCGCAAAGGTCAAGGAAGCGGGCCTTGCGAAGCGGATCGAGACGGTGACCGGTGACTTCTTCGCCGACTCCGCACTGCCCGGTGGGCATGACACGATCCTGCTGTCCATGATCATGCACGACTGGGGCCGAGGACCGGTGCCGCGCGATTATCCGGAAATGCTGGGACGCACTGCCCAGCGGTGGTCAGATAATCATCGCCGAGCTGCTGGTCAACGACGCGCGAACCGGCCCTCCGGCCGCCGCACTGATGAGCCTCAACATGCTGATCGAGACCGAGGGCCGCAACTACACACCCGCGGAGTACGGCGCGTGGCTGGGCGACCTGGGCTTCCAGGACGTGCGCACGGTCTGGTTCGAGGCGGCGGGCGCGAACGGTGCCGTGATCGGCCGCAAGCCGTGACGTCACGCTGGCCGCGACGCTGAGGAGATGGGAGGCGACCGAGGCCGCCCGATGCTGGAACGCCTGGATGCTCCGCCCGGCGATCCACGCCACGTTGCTTCTCCAGGGCACCGCCGCCCTTCACCGGGCACTCGAAAGTCGCAGAGCGGCCGAAGGCTGCTCACGATCATTTGACGTCGAGGGTGACAGCCAGAGCCCACCCTGAGTCGTGCGCCCATGCGGGATCGCAGATGTCTTGCGGAAACTCCGGACTTGCGGAGTTCACATGTCCCGGATCTTGTTCAGCTTCGATGGTTACCCACCGTCCATCATGGAACCGGAACGTGTACTCGCCGAAGTGCAGCGTGTCGACCGCGTCAAGCCGCCCGAACCTCTCGTGTTCGATCGCCTGCACGGTCGCCGACAGGTAGTTCCAGTCGCCGCCCACGGCGTTCGCGAAGACCAGGTCGTAACCGGACCTCACCGGGAGATGGCGGCTGAAGAACGCGAACGTGTCCCGTCGGCCGACCTTCAACGGTTGGTCCAGGTTGTACCAGCCAGGGTCCCACCAGGCTCGGAGCTTACCGTCGGTGCTCATTTCCAAGTAGTGTTCCACTCCGGGTCATCGCTGGCCGCGGGAGGCCAGCGATGACCGGGTTACGTCACCAGTCGGATGGACTACGCACAGGAATCCCCTCCAATCGTGTAGACCGTGAAGCACGACACCATAAGCAATCGTCGACTTCATCTGGCCTACGTCGTGGGAATCTTGCGCAGACGTGGCAATGGTGAGAGCAGGATCGGGACGATCGAGGCGGCGTAGCCGATCGCGCCCAGCCACAGCGCCGGTCGCAGTCCGATCAGGTCGCCGAGGAGGCCGCCGGCGAGCCCGCCGAGCGGCATCGTGCCGAAGACGAGCGTGCGGACGCTGGCGTTCATGCGCCCGCGCAGGTGCTCGGGCGTCATCGCCTGGCGCAGGCTGGCGTTGACGACGTTGGTGTTGGCGAGTGCGGCCTGCCAGAGGAAGAAGCTCGCCATGCACGTCACGACGGCGGTGCTCGTCGAGCCGTCGGACATCGGCAGTAGGAGGACCCCGCCACCGCTGATCAACCGGGCGATGACGTAGACCCGACCGACCGGAAAGCGGGTCACGATACCATTCGCGCACGCGGCACCCAGAATCCCACCCGCGCCGACCGCGGACAGGACCAACCCGAGCAACCCGGGACTGAGTCGCAACTCGCGGACGGCGTACTGGAGGAACACGGTCTCGGTGAGGATCCCGAAGAAGTTGGCTTGCGCCGCGCAGAACGCGGTCGCGCGGATGTACGGCTGGCGAAAGGCGAAGCCCAGTCCGGCGCGCAGTTCGGCCAAGACGTTGTGCCCGGCGTCGTCATGCCTGGATGGATCTGGTTCGCGGTCCCGGACCATGACAAGGGAGGCGGCCGCGACCAGATACGACACCGCGTCCGCGATCAGTGCCAGCGGCGCGGTAACGTGCTGCACGAGCAACCCGCCGAGCGCCGGGCCGGTTACCTCCGCAGCCGAGTGGCTCGTGGCGACCTTGCCGATCGCCTCGACCAACCGGCCCGAAGGAACCAGGCTCGGCACGTACGACAACCAGCACACCTCGAACAGCGCGGTGCAGGTGCCGACCGCGAACGCGATCGTGACGAGCGCCGGAAGCCGCACCACACCGAACAGGGCGAGCAGCGGCACGATCGCTACCAGCGTTGCACGGACCAGATGTGCGCCGATCATCAGCGGACGACGTCGGCGCCGGTCCGCCCACACCCCGAACGGCAGGGTGAACGCAAGGAACGGCAGGTACTCGGCGAACCGCAGCACGCCGAGTTCGCGCGTCGTCACGTCGAGGGTGAGTAGCGCCACCAACGGCAGGGCGATGAACGTGACCTGCGTACCGAGCGACGAAACCGTGTCGCCCACCCAGTACGCCAGGAAGTCACGGCGCCGCCAGAGCGACCGTGGCCGGTCCGCTGTCGTCGTCACCCGCAACTCCGCGCTGGTATTTGTCCGCGAGATTTCGCCGGAACACTACCGACGCGCCGACTTCATCCAGGTTTCATTCCGAATCCGGTGGCTCCAATCTCGACCGGAGCTCGGAAGCCCGCGGCGCACCGAGTTCCTCGTAGATCGCGAGCGCGTGCGACCAGGCGGCACGGCTCTGCGCCGCCGCACCGCTGCGGTCGAGGGTGTCACCCAGCGCCGTCAACACGGTTGCCTGGTACCACCGGTCGCCCAGATCGCGGTAGATGTCGACGGCGGTCTGGTGGGCCTCGATCGCGGCGTCGTGTTCGCCGAGACGCGCACGGATCTCGGCGGCAAGTTGCAGCGTTCGCGCCTCGGCCCGGCGGTGCCCGATCGACCGGAATCGTTGGAGTGCACGGGAAACGTACGAGTCCGCCTCGCTCAGCTTGCCCGCCGCCGCCATGGTCGACGCTATCTGGTACAGCGAAATCGCCATGTTCCCGGGCTCGTCGAGCGCCTCCTCGAGCCGGAACGCCAACCGCGCGCTCTTCAGCGCCTTGTCGAACAGGCCGCAGTCACGGTAGGCGGCGCACAGATTGCCCAACACATTGGCGGTGCCGGTGGCGTTTCCGGAGGCACGGTAGATGGACAGCGCCTTGTGATAGGTCGCGATCGCGCGGGACGGCCGCCCCGTCGCGCGGTACGCGACGGCGATCCCCACCAGCATTTGCGCCCGGCCGATCTGGTCACCGAGCCGCTCGGCAGCGCGCAGGCCGGTCTCGTGGGTGCGCCGCATGTCCTCCCACGCGCCGGTGAGTTGAAGGTGGATCCACAAGCCGTACGCGAGGCGCCAGCACAGATCGTCGAAGCCGTATCGGTACGCAAGTTCCACCGCCGCGATCAGGTTGTCCCGTTCCGTCTCGCACCACTCCCGGGCCGAGCGCTCGTCCTCGATCGCAACGAGCGGGCCGTCCTGCGCACCCCCATGCGCGACGACCGGAGTCTCCGAGGGCTGGAGCAGCGGCCGCGCGGTGAGCGCGCCGCTGGTCAGCCGATTGAGGAGCCGGCCGAGATCGGTGGAGCGCTCGTCTGGCGGATCATGGGTTTCGGTCAGCTCGGACGCGTACGCGCGGAGCAGGTCATGGACCGTGAATCGGCCCGGGCGGTGCTCGGTCACCAGATGCGCGGAGGCGAGCTCGTCGAGCAGGGCCCTGGCCTGCGCCACCGTCCCGCCGATGAGGGTGGCCGCAGACGCGACCGATACGTCCACCAACGGAACACCTAGCCGGCGGAACAACCTGGCCGCCGGCAGCGAGAGCGAGTGGTACGACCACGACAGGACTGCTCGCACGGTGAGGGCAGCGGCTGGATCGGCGAACCGGTCCAGCGGGCTGTTGGCGTCGGCGAGTTGGCGGTCCAGTTCGACCAGCGGCGAGCCGGGCCGGCGGACGGCGCGCGCGGCGGCGATGGCCAGCGCCAGCGGCAGGCCGTAGCAACTGGCGATGATGCGATCCACCGCGTCGGGCTCGGCTGCCATCCGCTCGGCGCCCAGCCGGCGCGACAGCATCTGGCGCGCCTCGGTTGCGGTGAACGGACTGAGCTGCACCAGCCGGGCGCCCTCGACGGCGATCAGCGAGGCCAGGTCGTTGCGGCTGGTGACGAGCACGAAAGTCCGCGCGTCGCCGGGGATCAGTGGCAGGACCTGGTCCACACCGTTGGCGTTGTCGAGGACGAGCAGGATCCGGCGGCCGTCGAGGACGGACCGGTACAGCCCGATCCGGCCATCGAGATCGGCGGGCAGTTCGGCGCCCCGCACTCCGAGCGCGCTGAGCACAGCGGTGATCGACTGCTGCGGTGTCGCGGGCGCCCGGTGATCGTAGCCGCGCAGCTCGAGCCACAACTGTCCGTCCGGGAACCGGTCTGCGATCCGCCGGGACCAGTGGGCGGCGAGCGTCGTCTTCCCGATGCCCGGCATTCCGGTGAGAATCACGATCGTCGGACCGCTTGTCTCGCCCCGCTCGTGGGCATCGAGCAACTGGTGCAACCGCGCCACGTCGCCGGCCCGGCCGGTGAAGCCGGCCACTTCCGCGGGAAGCTGCCGGGGAACCACGGATGTGCGTGGCACGTCCGCCCCATCCTCCGTCGCGCCGGTGAGGATCTGTGCGTGCAGGTGCCGCAACTCGTCGCCCGGCTCGATGCCGAGTTCGTCGGCGAGATGCCGGCGGAGCACGTGATAGGCGTCGAGGGCGTCGGCACGCCGTCCGGCCTGGTGCAGCGCGGTCAGGTACTGCGCCCACAACCGTTCCCGTAGTGGGTACGTCTCCGTGAGCTCGGTGAGCTCGCTGATCACCTTCTCGTGCAAGCCAACGGACAACCACCGGTCGATCTGGCGCTCCAGCGCCCGCATCCGCTGCTCCGCGAGCCGCACGGCATGGGTTCGGTGCAGGTAGTCGGACGGGACGTCGGCGAACGCCTGGCCGCGCCACAGACCCAGCGCGTTGGTCAACGCCACACCTTCGTCGGCCTCGTCGCCGCGCTCGGCGGCCAGGTCCGCCCGTTCCATCAAGAGCCTGAAGCGCGCGGCGTCCACGGCCTGCGGCGGAAGGTCGACGCGGTAGCCGCCGGTTCCGGAGACGATGATCGGTGGCACTCCGACGGCCGCGAGGCCCGCCCGCGTGCGGGTGAGGCACACGTGCAGGGCCCGCCGCGGGCTGGCCGGCTGCTGGGCCCCCCAGATCGCCTCGATCAGTTCGGCGGCCATTATCAGCCGACCGGGTTCTATCAGCAGCGTCGCGAGAAGGGCGCGGGAACGGGGCGAGTTGAGCTCCACGCGCTGACCGGCGACCTGGACCTGGAATGGTCCCAGCAGGCCGAATGCGACGTCCGGCTTCATCCTTCGTATCCCTGTGCGCCGAGTATTGGTTGCGCTGATCCGTGCCATGTCGGACGAACCAGGTTCGAGGGTCGAGCAACGGCAAGCTATCCGGCAGTCCTTTCAGTTCTCTTTCAGTTCCGGACCGAAGCGATCTTCAGGGCGACGTCGACGAATGTCGCGAAGCCGGATCCTCCTGCCACCCCTCCATCGGCCCATCGGACAGGAACCAGAGCACCAGCGATGCGGCCGCCAAAAGCAGTGCGGCCAGCACCATGGCGCTCAGCCCAACCACTACCTTCGTTCGCAAGCGCAATTCGCCGACCTCACATGCCGCGTCTGCCCGTAGCTCATCGGCGTCAGGCTGCCGGGTGGCCACATTACCCCCACACAGATACATCGAGGTCGATCAGCGGTGAAGTCGCATGGAAGGCGTGTTGTGGTTGGCTGATGGGCGGCCCGCTTCCTATCGGGCTACGCCACGCGAATCGACGCGGAAGGCGGCGCCGGAGCGGCACGTGTCGTCTGCCACCGAGCGCGCGGTGGACCATCGAGACAGAAGGAGAGCAAGATGCTCAGACGCATCGCCGTAGTGGTTGCTGGCATCGCCGTCATGCTCGGACTCGCTGCCGGCACCGCATCGGCCGGAACCCGCGTAACCGGCGTACCGGCCGGCTCGAGCATGACTCACGACGGGATCCAGCCGGACATGACCCACGACGGGATCCACCCGGACATGACCCACAACTGAGTCCGCGACCGGTATCCCGGAGGTGAGTCGTCCGCGTCGTGGCCCTCGGAACGAGCCAGGGCCACGGCGCGGTCAGGCCACCATCCTGGCCGCGGCGATCATGTGACGGTACGGCCGGTCCGCACCATACCCGCGGCTACGGTAAACGGATGGCGTCGGTCAAGCAGGTCCAGGTCACCTTCGATTGCGCGGAACCTGCCCGCGTCGCCCGGTTCTGGTGCGAGGTGTTGGGATACGTCGCATCGCCGCCTCCGGACGGGTTCGCCTCGTGGGACGCAGCCGAGCGCGCGCTGCCGCCCGAGCGTCGGGGCTCATGGTCCGCCTGCGTCGACCCCACCGGTGTGGGCCCACGACTGTTCTTCCAGCGCGTTCCGGAAGGCAAGGTCGTCAAGAATCGGGTGCATCTCGACGTGCGCGTCGGCACCGGGCTCGTGGGCGACGAGCGGGTCGCCGCCCTCGAGGCCGAATGCGCGCGTCTGATCCCGCTCGGCGCGAAACGCCTGTGGTTGTTGCCCGCCGACGACGAGAACGAGTCGACGCTCGTGATGCAGGACATCGAGGGCAACGAGTTCTGTCTCGACTGAGCGGGCTTGCCGTCGGACTGAACTCGACGCAGCACGACGCGCTCGTGGTGCCGATGGGGCGCCGACCGGCTGCCGGGTCGTGTAACCGAAGTGAAAGCGGCGATGTGATGTAGTCGAAGTGCAAGCAAGTGGAGGAAGGATGGCAGAAGGCATGCTCATGACGATCGAGAAACTTGGCGACCGCCTACTCGGATTGGTGGTCCCGCAAGCACGGGCGTCCGCTGCGTGCAACTGTTCGAGACTCACGCTGTGTAGCCAGAAGTACGACACATACCGGTGGAGGTGCTGCAACCAGTCCGGCTGCTATACCACCGGGTGCGGATACTGCCCGTTCTGACGATCGTCGGTTCGTGTGGTCCCGAGTGCCGTGCTGTTGGGTTGCCGCTGCGCGATCGGATTGGTGTTCGTCGCATCGGTGCTGGGTAAAGTGCAGGGCCGGGAAGCGTACGTCGAGTTCATAAGGGCCGCGGGCCGGCTGGGACCCGACTGGGTGACCTCCAGAATCCCGGCCCGCATGGTGGCCGGCGGCGTGATTGCCGCCGAGGCCGCGGTGGTCGTGCTGCTCGTGCTGCCCGCGACGGCGTGGGCGGGTTTCGGGCTGGCCGCTCTGCTGGCCGTGGGCTTCGTCGCTGCGATACGGGCCGCGCTTCGACGCGGGGACCGCGCGCCGTGCAACTGCTTCGGGGTTTCGGCCCGGCCGGTGGGTCGCCTGCATCTCGTACGGAATGCGGTTCTGGCTGCCATCGCCGGGCTGGGCCTGGCCACCGGTGCGGTCTCGGCCGGACCTGTGGAGATTGCTGGCGTTGTCGCCGCCGTTGTCGCCGGTGTCGTGGTCGCCGCGGTCGTGGTGAGGGCTGACGACCTGGCCGACCTGTTTCGACCGGTCGTCCCCGCCAGTGGCGACCGGGAGAGGAAAGGACTCCACCGATGATGCCCGTTGTTGCTGTGGTGGCATTTCTCGCTCTCGCGGTCTGCTTGCTTGACCTGGTGCTGACATTTGGCGTGATCCGGCGCCTGCGTCAGCACACCGACCTGATTTCGCAACTGTCGGGGCAGTTGCCGGACGCGTCGGGGCGGCGACCCTACTCGATTCTCGGCGAGGGGACGACCGCCGGGCCGTTCGAGGCCGTCGCGACGACCGGCGAGCCGCTGTCCAGCGATGCGCTGTCCGGTGAAACGTTGGTCGGCGCCTTCACTCCGCACTGTTCCGCCTGCGAGGAGAGGCTGCCCGGTTTCATCGACTCCGCGACGACGTTCCCGGGCGGACGCGGGCAGGTGATCGCGGTGGTGCTGGGTTCGCCGGAGGAGGCGCAACCTTACCGCGAGCGGCTGGAGCCGGTCGCCCGCGTGGTCGTCGAACCGCCGTTGGGTGGTGCGATCGGCGCGGCGTTGGAGTTGGAATCCTTTCCCGCGTTCGCCGTGCTCGACGAGTCCGGGGCGGTGGTCGTGACCGGCGTGGAACTGGCCCGATCCACCGCGGGAACCAGGGCGTGAAGTCGGCTAATGGGAGTCGGCTCAGCTGGCAAGACCGGGGTCAGGGCCGCGGCTACCCGGGGCGGGTCCGCGCTGGCTCTGGCATGGCGCGCCGGCCGGCTCCAGATCCTCGGCTACGGCGTGCTGGAACTAGTGGCCGCGGTGGTGCCGGTATCGATGGCCTGGCTGACCAAGCTCGCACTGGACGCGATCGTGGGGCGGCCGGTCGGCGGTACAACGCTGACGTTTCTGGGCGGCGGCCTCATGGTTGCCGGGGTGGCGGCCGCGGTCCTGCCGCACGGGTCGAACTATCTCCGGCAGGAACTCGAGCGCCGGATCGGGCTGATCGCACAGGATCGGCTGTTCACCGCTGTCGAACGGCTGCCGGGTCTGGCCAGGTTCGAGAACCCGGCTTTCCTCGACCGGTTGGAGTTGGCTCAGGGCGCCGGCGCCAGCACGCCCAGCGAGGTGACCTTTGGCATCGTGGCCATCTGCCGGGGCGCCATCACCATCGTCGGGTTTCTCGGCTCCCTGCTGGTGATCAGCCGCTGGCTGGCGCTGGCGGTGGCGCTCGCGGCCGTCCCGGCGCTCGTCGCTGAGCTGCGGCTGTCCCGGCTGCGGGCGGCGACGATGTGGCAGCTGAGCTCGACGGAGCGCCGGGAGTTCTTCTTCCGGCGGCTGCTGACCAGCCTGCAGGCGGCCAAGGAACTGCGCCTGTTCGGAACCGCGAGCCACTTCCGTGAGCTGATGATCGCCCAGCGACGGCAGGCCAACGCGGAACTACGCCGGATGGACCGGCGCGACCTGGTCACCCAATCGGGTCTGGGGGTGCTGGCCGCCGCAATCGCCGGTGCCAGTCTGCTGTGGGCGCTGTTCACCGCCCGATCCGGTGTCCTGATGGCGGGCGACATACCGCTGCTCATCGCGTCCGTGGCAGGAATCCAGGGCGCTGCCGCCGCGCTGGTCTCCGAGGTGACGCACGCCGACCACAAGCTCGTGCTCTTCGACCATTACCTCACCATCACCACGGCCGTGCCGGACCTGCCGGTGCCCGCCAAGCCGCGCCCGGCCCCGCCAATGCGTCGCGGCATCGAGGTTCGCGGGGTGTGGTTCCGCTACTCGCCGGAGCATCCCTGGGCCCTGCGGGACGTGAACCTCACGATCCCGGGCGGCCGATCCGTCGGTCTGGTGGGCCGTAACGGCGCCGGAAAGAGCACGCTGGTGAAACTGCTCTGCCGGTTCTACGACCCTGAGCGCGGCGCGATCCGCTGGGACGGCATAGACCTGCGGGACATGGACCCGGCGGACCTGCGGTGGCGGATCAGCGTGGTGTTTCAGGACTACATGGAATACGACCTGACGGCGGCCGAGAACATCGGCCTCGGCGACCTCCGCGACCGCGACCCGTATCGCCTGCGGTCCGCGGCACGCCGGGCAGGCATTCATGAAACCCTGGCCGCGCTGCCGCACGGCTACGACACGATGCTGTCCCGCCTTTTCCCTGCCACGAACGAGCATGGATCGGAGAACGCGGACCCGTCGGCCGGCGTCTCGCTGTCGGGCGGGCAGTGGCAGCGCCTGGCGCTTGCCCGCGCATTCCTGCGTGACCGGCGGGACGTGCTGATCCTCGACGAACCCAGCTCCGGCCTGGACGCCGTTGCCGAGCACGAAATCCACACGCGGTTGCGCGAGCACCGCCACGGACGAACCAGCGTCCTGATCTCTCATCGGCTGGCCGCAGTCCGCGACGCGGACCTGCTCGTGGTACTCGAGCAGGGACAGGTAGTCGAGCAGGGCACCCACGTCGAGCTGATGGCGGCCGCCGGCACGTACGCCCAGCTGTTCACGCTGCAGGCACGCGGCTACCAGCTGGACCCGGCCACGGAAGTGGCGACGCCATGACCGGGATCGTCGTCTCCGTCGCGACGACGCTCGCCGGGGCCGCCGCACTCGTCGCCTGGCTGCGCCGCCGATTCGTGGTGATCGACGTGGACGGCCGGAGCATGCAACCCACCCTCCACGAAGGGGACCGCGTCCTGGTGCGACGCCGGCCGTTGCAACACATCCGCACCGGCGACATCGTCATCGTCCAGAACCCCGGACGTAGGAACCTCGCCGAGCAGGACTGGGTCATCAAGCGCGCCGTAGCGGTACCCGGCGACCCGGTGCCCGCGTCGATGGCCGCCGCAGTGACGTCTGCCGCCGGCAGCCCCGTGCCGGACGGTCGACTGCTCGTCCTCGGCGACAACCCCTCCCACAGCGCCGACTCCCGCCAGCACGGCTACCTTTCGGGCGACAGTGTGCTAGGCGTCGTCGTGCGGCGTATGGGACGCGGCACGAGAACGGCCGCACAGCGCTGACAAGCAGCGCTGTGCGGGCGCGCGCGGTCACCAGTCCCGGTCGCGCATGATGCCTCCTCGATGTCGAAGGTGGCTTGCCATCAAATCACCAGTTGTTTTCTCGCCTGGGTGGGCGCATCTCGGACCGTCCTTTCTGGTGTGGAGACTTGTCAACCTAGTCCGCCACCGCCTTCAGCACGCTTACACGGCAATGCGTCAGGCGACCCGGGCCCGGTGATCCTTGGCGAGACCGTGCAGTGGGCACGGCTGCCTCGGCTCGCGCGGGCACAGGACCCATACCTCCGACGCGGTCGCCCGGTACAGCCGG
>Ga0070675_100001715_pt1 | contig 16187 bp, 9 predicted proteins | sample KBSM43metaG_FD_65343 | JGI IMG/M metagenome (GOLD analysis project Ga0070675, IMG submission 65343) | Miscanthus rhizosphere microbial communities from Kellogg Biological Station, Michigan, USA - KBS M4-3 metaG | ecosystem: Host-associated > Plants > Roots > Rhizosphere > Soil ...
GAGATCCTTTGGCCACCCCTGCACGACCTCATAACCGCCGAAGACGTCCTGGCCGCCTTTCTGATTCGGGATCGCCGAGATTGACGTGATTTGTCCCTGGGCCGTGACCCATGAACCGTTCAACATGTATCCCGCCACCAGACAGATCAGGCCGGTCAGCAGAATCGGTACGCGATTACGCATCTTCACTCTCCAAAAATGGTCGGCTATCCGGAATGCCGTTTGGCGCAAATTATAGAACTAGCGTCACGGCGCGAGCCAGTAGCTCAGTTTGATCACAAAGGTATTGGTGCCGGGAGCGCCGAACGCGCCGCGAAGGTCGCGCCACGGCGAGTAGATGCCCTTTCGCGTGTCTTCGTCCGACGTTGACAGGTTCCACACGGCAAACAGCGTGCTGCCGCGCAGATACTCCCACCGGAGCACGATGGTGCCGCGGACCGACTTCTTGTTGAAGTCCGGGTTGTCGTCGAGCGTCACGGGCGTAAAGATGAACGACTTCGGCTGCGCCAGGCGGCCGATGTTGCTGTAGGCGCCCTCGGCCACGAACGGCTGCAGGTAGGCCTCGAGCGTTATGTCGCGCGTGAACGAGTACGTCGTCCGCCCCGTGAGGCTGATGACATGGCGGCGCAGACGGCCGAAGACGTACTGATCGTCTTTCTTGTCGCCGTCGGTGTCGAGGTTCTTGATCCACTGCGCGCTGTCAACCGCCGATGTGTATTCCGTGCTCACGTATCCGACCAGCCGTGTCGAGATCTGGAACCGCACGTCGGGCACGACTGTCCGCGCCCAGCCGCCGTTGCCGTCGTGCGACGTCTCGAGGCGGATGCCGATGCCGTACTGTTTGCGCGAATCGCTGCCGTAGCCCATCGCAAAGTAGCCGCCGCCCGCGCGCGCGACTGGTGGACCACCACGCGTTTCGAGGTCGTCGTAGTGGGCGAGATTGTGGTTGCGGTTGACGAAGACGTTCGAGAAGTCGGTGAAGCGCACGTTCGCGAAGATCCCGATGACGTGCGTGAGGTTCAAGCCCCCCGTGGTCCAGTCGTGACCCGTATAGGTGTTCGTGAAGACCGAGCGGATGATGCCGTGCGGATCGGGTTGAGACAGAAACAAGTTCGCGTTCACGTTCTGCTTGTTCGTGCGACTCTCGAGGAACCCCAGCTCCGTGTTGTGGAACGCGCGATCGAATCGGTCGTAGTGGAGGCCGACACCCGCGTACTTGCGGTTGAAGTTCAGGTTGGTCGCCCCGCCGAAACCGTTCTTCTTCACGCCGTCGACTGGCGCCTGCGTCCCTACCCAGTGCGCGTTCCAGAACAATCGGTTCTGATCGCGCCGCACCGTCGCGTCGCCGCCGAGCGTCAGCGAGTCGAGGTCTTTCTCGCGTGCGACGCTGGTGGCAGTGAGTCCGATGTTCGAGGTGTCACCGAGAACGTTGCGGAGCACGCGGCCGACGCTGTAGACCGACCGCGGCTCGATGAGCTTGCGTTTGCGGACGAGCGCCTCGATCCCAGTAATGTCGGTGATCTTGTCGTCAACCACTCCGTACTCACGCGACGTCACCGCCGTCAGCCCGCCGTAGGTCCATCGCGAGTTGCGTCCCGTCACCTTGGCGGCGCCGAGGATCGTCGTGGTGTCGGGCTTCTGCACGAGCGTCTCGTTGTCGGCGAGCGCGAAGTGATTTGGCTGCTGGCCAATCCGGCGTGAATAGAAATCCGGAAACTGATTGAAATTCGAGTTGCTCAGCGACTGGCTGTCTTCGACGAAGAACGGCCGCCTCTCCTGAAAGAACGTTTCGAAGACCGACAGATTCAGGACGGATGGATCCGCCTCCACCTGTCCGAAGTCGGGATTCACGGTAGCGGCAAACGTCGCGGATGACCCGAGGCCAACGCGAAGATCGAATCCGACGTTGCCGGCACCAGATGAAGCCTCGCCGCTTTTGGTCCGCAGCTGCCCCAGCACATAAGGGGTGAACTCGAGACGGCGCGGCGGCGTCAGGCGATCGTCGAAGAGCAGGTGGCCGAATCGCGAAACAACACCCTGCGCGCCGCGCGGCTTTGCGACCCACCAGTCCTGCTCGCCGCGCGCGAACACATCCCGGCGGATGTTGAAGCCCCAAACCGTCTGGTTACCCGGCTGCGAAGGAAACCGCATCTGTGAGAACGGAATCCTGAACTCGGCGTTCCATCCCTGCCCCGTCTGTAGCGTCGCCACTTCCCACACGGCCTCGTAGTCGTTGTTGGTCTCGGTGTCGCCGACCTGCAGATAGTCGTTCTGCACTCCCGACGCGTTCACCTCGAAGACGTACGCATTCTGATGGTCGTGCGCGGTGTCGAACGCGATGAACACACGATCGCTCGGCGGCGCGCTGCCTCGCCGCCCGAGTCCGTCACGCAGCTCGGATTCGTCATGCATCGCCATCTGCACGGCGACGTAGAGGTAGCGATCGTCGTAAGCGACGCGGACCGTCGTCGACTCGGTCGGCGGCATCATGTTGTCGGGATCTTCCTGCGTGAGATCGGCGATGACCTGCGCGCGCATCCACGCTTCGTCGTCAACCCGGCCGTCGACGCGGATGGAAGCCGTGCTCGGTGAAATGCGAAGGGCGTGAAGTTCCTTCCCGACCTTATCAGACGCCGCGGGCTCCGCTTCCCCAGCGGATTGCGCGAACAGGCTTCCGACGCAAGCTCCGCCTGCGAGGAGAACCCAAACCAGGGTGGCGGCGGTCCAGGCGGACACGCGCATCCGTGTTGCTGGTGTTAGACGCCGGTTGTAGAAAATTGGCTGACCGCTGCGGCTCGAGGCAGCGGGTGTCAGCTACGAGGACAACCGCTCCCGAATCTGAGCGATGTGATGGTGCAGATGGTTCCGGTATCCGATGACGATGGCCTCCAGCGGTACGGCAGCATCGCCGCCGATGGTGCAAGGAACCGAATATCTCGAGGGTGGAATGCGCTCTATCACGTCCGCGAGGTGCAGGTTGAGATGCGTCCAGAGCCCTACGAGGTGCGCCCAGTCGGCATCCTGATAACCCTGTGAACTGACCCACTGATTCTGTTCGTAGCCTGGAAACGTCAACGCCTCGGCCTGCTGAGCACGAACGAAACGCTGATGGTTGTTCGCCGCCGAGTCGATCAGATGACCAAGCACTTCCTTCGGCGACCAGCTTCCGGCGGCAGGACGACGAGCAGCGACATCGCTGCCTGCCACGAGCAACTCTTTGGAGAAGCTCGCGGCCATTGTCCGCAGCTCCGACGAAACGTCGGCGACGGTCACTGAGGGGCCAACGACGTGACGTACGCGGCAAGCGCCATGATGTCGTCCTCGTTGAGCTTCGCGACGACGTCTTTCATCAGCGGCGCCCAGGTGCCGTGCCGGGTGCCGACCTGCATGTCGTACATCTGGCGCGCGAGGTAGCTCGCCTGCCGTCCAGCGATTGCGGGCACCGGGTCGAGACCGCGCAGACCGGGTCCGTGGCAGATATCGCATCGAATGGTCTTGCCGTTGCCGCCGGTCGTGGCGAGCATCTCGCCTTTCTTCAACGTACCTGGCGGCACGTACGCGGTGAACGGCGAACGTGGGTTGCGAAGGATCTGCGCATCGTCGGGATCGTCCGGCATCTCGATGAGCCGGTTGCTGAGCGCGACCTTTTCGCTGCCTGCAGCAGGCAGGAAGAGGTTGTTCGCATTGGGTGCGAACTTCGGAATCATGCTCGTTTCGACGACTTTGTTCTTCGGGATGTATTTGATGGCTGCGAAGTACTCGGCAGCCTGTTTCCATTCTTCCGGCGTCATCGCCGCCGCCATCAGCGGCATCTCCCACGCGTTCGCTTTGTTCTTATCGCTCGTGTGCCGCAAACCGTTCTTGAAGTCCGCCATCTGGTTCATGAAGTACTGAACGGACGTACCGGACACCGGTGCATTCTCCGGCTTGCCGGTGCCGTTCGGGAAATGGCAGAGCGCGCACGCACGAATGCCGCGACGCTGATCACCGTGAGCAACGATCTCCGGCATCTTCGGATGGTCACCGGGATACCAGTCGACGGGACCGTAGTCGTTTGCGATTTCGGTGACCGTCCACGCCCCGGTGCCTCCGGGCAGCATGCGCTTGCGGCCGTCATCAGCTGGTGTGCCGCCACGCGCGCAATCGACAGGGTGCTGTACGGTGCACTTCTTCGAATAGTCCGACTCCGCAGGTGGCGGATCGACGTATCCGTACGCCCATAAAGGCATCCCCGCCGCACGAAGCAGCACGGCCCCAGCGGTTGCGAGGACGAATCCAAAGGCGAGCGCGCCGATGACTTTCTTCATAGCGCCATACCATAGCATGTTGCTCGTGCGCGCTCGTGTGTTCGTCACTTTGTACCTGGTGTCCGGCGCCGCGGCCCTGCTGTACGAGGTCGCCTGGCTGCGGCTGCTCACCATGACGATGGGACACACGACTGGTGCGGTAGGCGCCGTACTGGCGGCGTTCATGGGTGGCCTTGCGATGGGAGCCTGGATCGCCGGCCGCTTTACCGACGGATTGGAGCGGCTACGTGCGCTGCGGATTTATGCCGCGCTCGAAGGCGTCATCGCGCTGTGCGCACTCGCGATGCCGTTTGCGATCAGTGCCATGCGTCCGTTGCTCGCGTGGGCCTATGCCGACGGCGCTGGCGGCGCGGTGTTCGACCTGACGCGGCTTGCCGCGTCGATCGCGCTCATCGCGCTGCCGGGCGCAGCGATGGGGGCGAGTTTTCCGGTCGGTGTTGCTGCAATCCGGGATTCGGGATTCGGGATGCGGGATTCGAAAGGTGCACGTAGCGTCGCCGAGCTGTACGCCGCAAACACGATCGGCGCGGCGATTGGTGCGGCGCTCACGGGATTCGTACTGCTGCCTTCTCTTGGCTTGTTCGGCACGACGATCTTTGGGATCGTCCTGAACCTTGTTGCCGCAGCCGGTGCTCTCATCCTGGTCCGGACCCAGGAACCCAAGAACCTCAAAGAACCCACTGAACGGGACCCCCTGACCCTAATGAACCCCATGAACCCAATGAGGCCACGGATCATGGGCGCGATCGCCGCATCCGGGTTCGTCGCGCTCGTCTACGAAGTCGTATGGACGCGGGTGCTTGCCATGACGCTCGGGCCAACGACGTACGCCTTCAGCGCGATGCTCGTCGCGTTCATTGCCGGACTGGCAATCGGGGCCGCGATCGCCAGCGCGACGCTGCCACGCGCGCGCCGCCAGGCCATATGGCTCGGGATGTCGATCATCGTGGCAGCAGCCGCGGCGCTCGTTGCGGGCATGGCTGCCGACCGGTTGCCGATCGTTATCGCGCGCACCGCCGGGCGTGCCGATGCCAGCTTCATGTCGGTGTTCGCGCTCGACGTGGTCCTCGTGGTTGCGATCCAGCTGCCGATGACGATCGCGCTTGGTGCGGCGCTGCCGTTCGCGATCGCCGCAGCCTCAGCATCCAGAGACGCCGCGCCGCGCACAGCAGCGGTGATCTATGCATCCAACACGGCCGGCGCCATCGCCGGCGCGCTGGCGGGGAGCTTCATCCTGATCCCGCGGCTCGGCCTGCAACATTCGTTGCAGCTCGCGTCCGGCATTGCCGTGGTTGCGGGCCTCGCTGCCTGCCTCGCTGAACCGGAGGACGCGGCGCGGCTGACACGGCGCGGGCAGCGGTCTCGGTTTGCGGTCGGCGTCGCGGCGATCGCCGTGTCGGTGCTGGCGGTGCTGATGCCTGCCTGGAATCGTGGACGACTGGCCAATGGCGCGTATCGTCTGGCGCCGGCCCTGGCTGCGGGTGATATTGAAACGGCTCTCGAGGCCGGCGACCTTTTGTACTACCGTGAAGGAGCCGCTGGGACGGTCTCGGTGCGACGGCTGCTTGGCGTGACGTCGCTCGCGATCGACGGCAAAGTGGACGCCTCCAACGGCGCCGACATGCTGACGCAGAAGCTGCTGGCGCATCTGCCGCTGCTGCTGCACGACAATCCGCGATCGGTCTACATCATTGGCCTCGGCAGCGGCGTGACGCTCGGCGCGGCGCTGCGTCACCCGATCGATCGCGCGGACGTGTCGGAGATCTCACCCGAGGTCGTCTCCGCTTCGGCGTATTTCTCCACAGAGAACCGTGACGCGCTCAGCGACGGGCGCGTCAGGCTCATCGTCGGCGACGGACGATCGCATCTGCTGCTGTCCGACGATCGCTACGACGTGATCGTGTCCGAACCGTCGAATCCGTGGATGGCGGGCGTCTCGACGCTCTTCACACGCGAGTTCTTTCAAGCGGCTCGTGCGCATCTTCAGCCTGATGGCATCCTCTGTCAGTGGGCGCACACGTACAACATCAACGATACGGACCTGCGATCGATTGTCGATACCTTTCTGTCGACGTTTCCGAACGGAAGCGCCTGGCTGGTCGGCGCGTCAGACCTTCTGCTCATTGGGTCAACGTCGCCGATACGTGCGCTCGAGTCCGGTATCGACTCCGCATGGAACCGCGCGGGCGTCGCCGAAGATCTGGGGCAAGTCGGAGTCTCGGACGCATTCGGCGTCCTGACGTTGTTCATCGCGCGCGGCCGGGATCTCCAGCGCTACGCCTCCGGCGCACGGGTGCAGACCGACGATCGGCTGGCGCTCGAATATTCCGCACCGCGCGCCATCTACGGTCGATATCAGACCAGCAACATCGATCGGTTGCGCGCGACGGCCGCGGACGCCGCATTGCCGGCAGCGATCGCCGGTGTACGTGCATCGGCAGACGCCGCCAGCTGGCGCAACCGTGCCGCGATGCAAATGAAAGCCGACACCCCGGAACTCGCATTCCAAGACTACGGCGACGCACTGAAGATCGCGCCGCAGGACCTCGACGCGCTTGAACGTTATGTCGGCGCCGCTGCCGCCAGCGGGCAACTCGATGCGGCGGAGAAGTACCTGCGCAACCGGATCGCGGCGACCGACACCGCCGCGCTCAACGTGGAATTGTCGCGGGTGCTGGCGGCACGTGGCGATCTCGATGGTGCCGCCGCGGCGGCGCAGCATGGCGCCGCGCTCGATCCCTCGAGTGAACGAGCGCTTGATCAGCTCGTCACCGTTCTCGCTGACAATCGCAACGACGCCGCCGTCGAACAGCTGGTCACGCTGCTCGTTCGGACCGGTGCCACACGCCCAGTAACGCTGTACGCGCAGATGCGCCTCGCGCACATGCGCGGACGGTTCGAGCAGGCCAGGGCATTTGGTGAACGACTCACTTCGACGGAGACATCCGAGGAGAACGCGGCGCGCAACTCGAACCTGCTCGGGCTCGCCTACGACGGACTCGGCGATCACGATCGCGCGCGACAGATGTTCGAAGCGTCGCTGCGGACGTCGCCGCGGGCGCCAGCCGTGTTGATGAATCTGGGGTTCACGGAACTCAAGGCTGGCCGGCCGGACGTCGCGGAGAAGCGTTTCTCGGAAGTGCTGTTCCTGTCGCCGACGCTGGCGCCGGCGCTCGACGGGCTCGCGCAGGCGCTGGAGCGTCAGGGGAAAACGTCGCGCGCCTCAGCGGTCCGCCGAATTGGTCAGGATAGGTAGCGAATTGGTCGTGTGATTGCGACGGTTGTGGCGAGTTGTTGCAGCGGCAGGTCCGTCAGCCGGCGACGCGTCGCCATCCCGGACGCGGTCATACCGATTGGCATAGGCGGCTCGCAGCCGCGTCTTCACTCCCGTCCTCCAGTTCGACGCCGCGGCAAAACGCTGGCGTCGGCTCGTCGTCCACAACCTCGTGAGCGAAGATGCAGTTTTCGATGCTTGGCGGTCTGGGCCTGCGAAGCCTCCGCCGCGTGTTGTCCCTGCCGCCGATCGCGGCGCTCACAGTCGGTCGGTCGTGAACACGCGACTGCAAGGCGCTGGCCTTTCCACTGTCAGCCGATGCGGCCGTGCGGGTGAGAAGAACCGGTCCGAAAATACTGCCGCCAAATGGCTCCGGGGAACGCTTGGATCCAGGGGGACGGCTATGGCACCAGCCGCGTTCTTCGAAGCCGCATGGCCGCGTCGGCGAACCGTCCCAAAGTCGAAAGGGCCGACTCAAGCGATCACTGCGGTCCCGATTTTTTCGGAGCCGAGCGAGGCAAGTACCATTTGAAGCCCAACTCCTCGATTTCCTTTTCGTGTTCGCCGTTGCCCTCGTGGCAGGCGTGCTCCCACGATTCCGCCTCATACGGATCACGCACGGCATTTGCCCCGCCACGGCCTCCGGCGCCCTGCCGCCGCTGCGGCGCGTTGAGCGTGAATGGGCGTGTAAACGTTTCCGGATCGTCAACGGTCGCCTGATAGTCGAGCACGTTCGGGGCGGCGAGGCGGATGCGCTCTGTTACCTTCGCATTCGGCCCGATGAAGTTGCCCGCGCTGTCGAGCCACATCTTGCCATTCAGATTCGTCGTCTCGATGACGAGCGTATCGCCCTCGAAGTGCCCGCGTGCGCTCCCCATCCACATTCGAACCGCACTTGATGGACGCGCAGCGCTATCGAGCGGGATGATGCGGTAGATGTGTCCCCAATTGAGCATCATCAAAACCGCGTCTTTGGTCTGCACGAGCTCATATCCGCGCTGCGAGTAGCGCGGCACGCTCTTCATACAAAACGCCTGCGGATCGTAATAGAGACGCTTACTCGGATCTTTCGACCACACCTCGCGACCGAGTCCCTCGCGGTGCGCGATTCGCTCGGCGAGCGCCCAGGGTTGGTACGGCAGCTTGCCATCTGCTGGATCCGCCACCCAGCTCTCCCACGGCGGCGTCGTCACGTCGAGAAATATCGGAATTTCCTCGATGTCGTCACCGCTCCACGTGCCACCCCAGCGCCCCTGCAGATCCGGCTGACCGTCCGGCGTGCGCGATGGCGTGAACGGAGGCAGCTTGCCGCGTTCCGCGATCCACGACTTCGCACCAGGCCCCCGTTTACCTTCGGGCCAGTCCTTCGGGTTGAAGATGGCCTGCGCCGTTGCCAACGCGGGCAGCGTCAGGACGAGCGCCAGGGCGCAAACGTGGCCTCGAAGCGTCATGTGCGGTCTCATTTCTTCGTGAACTCGTTCTCGAGCTGATAGGCGTAGCACTCGTATTCGAGCAGCTCGACGTGCGGATCGATTCGCCGGTAGAGAATCGCACTGAGGTTCCACGGGCGCGAAAAGACTTTCGGATCCTCGATCGTCACTTCATATCGAATGTGGTACGGACTAATCGGCGTGTAGCGCTCGACCACGTGCAGCGCATCGCTGTGGTAGTTGCCGGCGCGATCGAACCAGGTCTCCTCGCCGAAATCGACGACGTCGACGACCAGCGTGTTGCCCTCCCAGCGTCCACGCGAATCGCCCATCCACCAGTCGATGTGTCCTGCCGGATGTGGATTGCCGTTCATGTAAATCTGGCGAATGGTGTGGTTGTACTCGTACAGAATGTTGACCTTGTCCGCCTGCTGCACGATCTGAAAGGGGAACGGCATGAACGTGATGCGTGGCACTCCCGAGAGGTAGCACTTCGATTCAGGATCGCGGGTCGCGCGGTTCGCCTCGTTCTCTTTCTTCTTGGCAAGCGCTTCGGGCTTGTACGGAATCTCGTTGTCGACGACAACCCCTCGGCCGGCCGGGACGCCGAGACGCGCACCGTGATCCTGCAGGTCCCAGGCCGCGGTGTTCAGCACCTGCCAGATGCCTGAAATGTCCGGTTGCCCATTCGCCAGCTTCGGCGGTGTATACGGTGGCATGTTCGCGGGCGCCTGCGCGTACGCCACCCGCGGCACCAAGGCGCTTGTCACCACGAAGATCGCGAAGAGCGCGAAGAGCGCACAGCGAAAAACGCGAACGGAGCCAGCGTGGTTCATGGCCGGATAGCTTGAAATAGAATCCTTTGAATGTCCACTTTCAAAATCGCGGTCATAGAGGGCGATGGCATCGGCCACGAAGTCATCCCCGAAGGGTTGCGCGTCCTCGAAGCAGCCGGAAAGAAATTCGGACTGTCGTATCAGATGACGCATTTCGACTGGAGCTGCGAGGTCTACGCCAAGACCGGCCGCATGATGCCGGAGGACGGTCTCGAGCAGTTGAAGAAATTCGATGCGGTGTTTCTCGGCGCCGTCGGCTATCCGGGCGTCGCCGATCACGTCTCACTGTGGGGGCTGCTGATTCCGATTCGACGCGGCTTCGATCAATACGTAAACCTGCGCCCTGTCCGTCTGTTCAAAGGCGTCTCGACGCCATTGGCCAACCGTACGCCCAAAGAAATCGACTTTGTCGTCATTCGCGAGAACACTGAGGGCGAGTACTCGTCGATTGGCGGGCGGATATTCAGCGGCACCGAGAACGAATTCGCGATCCAGGAGACGGTGTTCACCAGGCGTGGTGTCGATCGCGTGATGCGCTACGCGTTCGACCTGGCGCAGAAGCGGCGCAAACACGTGACCTCGGCCACTAAATCCAACGGCATCATCCACACGATGCCGTTCTGGGACGAGCGGTTCAACGCCCTCAAGAAGGACTATCCCGACGTCAAGACCGATCAATTCCACATCGACATCCTGACAGCCCACTTCGTCCGTAACCCGGACTGGTTCGACGTCGTTGTTGGCAGCAATCTGTTCGGCGACATTTTGTCGGACCTGGGCCCCGCGGTCGCCGGCGGCATCGGTATCGCGCCGTCGGCCAATCTGAATCCCGAACGGAAGTTTCCGTCGATGTTCGAGCCGGTTCACGGATCGGCGCCCGACATCGCAGGGCGGAATATCGCGAACCCGATTGGCACCATCTGGTCGGCGGCGTTGATGCTCGATCACTTCGGCTTTCCGCAGGCGGCGCGGGCCGTGGAAGGCGCCATCGAAGCGGTCTGCGATAGCGGTCCGAAAACGCCCGATTTTGGCGGGAAAGCTTCTACGCACGAAATGGGCAAGGCCATCGCAGCGGCTGTATAGTTGACCGCGAACCGACCCCGTTTTAGAGTCACCGCACATCGGCATCGTAAGGAACTCCAGGAGGAGCGAATGGTTAGATTGCGCGCGGTTTTTTGTTCACAGCAGGGGGCGTGGGCCGTGCTCGCGCTGCTGCTGACGCTGGGGCTCTCAACCCCGGCCGCAGCCCAAGGTGAGCGTGGCGTCATCGGCGGCACGGTCGCTGATGCGCAGGGAGGCGTCCTCCCCGGCGTCACCGTGACGGCGCGCAACATCAATACTGGCTTCACGCAGAATGCCGTCACCGAAGCGGACGGCAGGTACCGCTTTGGCGCGCTGCCCATCGGCACCTACGAAATCAAAGCGGAGCTGACCGGTTTCACCACCGCCACCGTGACCAACCTGACGCTCACGATCAACCGTGAGCTGCAGCAGAACATCACGATGGGCCTCACCACGCTGCAAGAATCGGTGACCGTCACCGGGCAGGCGCCTGTGGTCGAAGTCACCAAAAGCGAGGTGTCCTCGGTCATCACGCAGCAGCAAATCGAGATGCTGCCGGTCGCCAATCGTGCGGCCGTCACGCTTGCGTTGCTGCTTCCCGGCACGAGCCAAGACGGCACGCGGCCGCGCCGCAGCAACGCACAGGTCGGCGCCGGCACGCTGCAGTTCACAACGACCAATCTCGCCGACGGCACGATGAACATGTCGAGCAAGGCCGGCGAGCCGCGGCAGGACTTCCCGCAGTCCGCCATTCAGGAATTCAAGGTGTTCACCACGCAGCCGCCGGCTGAGTACGGCGGTCGTGCAGGTGGCGTCATCAACGTCGTGACCAAGAGCGGCACCAACAGTTTCAGCGGCGAGGGCTACGAGTTCTTCCGCAACAAGGCCATGGGCCGGCTCGACAAGTTCACGCAGGTTGCCGAGGATGCGGGTCAGGGCAAGAGCCGTTACAACCGGAATCAATTCGGTGCCGCGCTCGGCGGACCGATCGTGCTGAACAAGATCCACTTCTTCGTCGCCGAGGAATACACGCAGGAAAATTCAAGCTATCTGGTCAATACCGGCCAGCCGCAGTTCTACGGCAAGTTCGAAGGGGTCTTCGATCAAAAGCTGCCCAATCAGATGTTCCTGGGCCGCGTCGATGGACAGTTGACACCGAAGCAGAGTGGGTTTGCACGATGGGCCTACGAGCGGCAGGAGTTCAGCTGCGAGGGGTGCGGCGGCAAACAGGCGAATCAGGGCAACACGCTCATCCCGCGTGATGCGCTCGTCATGGGCCACACCTGGGTGCTCGGCTCGAAGTTCCTCAACGAGTTCCGCTTCAACTACGCCAAGCAGTGGCAGTATCAGGCGCCCGAGGGTCTCCCCTATTACAAGAAGTTCGACTTCTCGCCCGAGCGGTTCAATGGCACCACGCCGACTTACCAGTTCCCGAGCTTCACGTGGGGCAGCGACACCTTCGCGGCGATCAACCTGATGATGCGGGAGTGGCGCGACGACTTCACCATCTCGCAATCGAGTCACAACCTGAAGTTCGGCATGGACGTCCAGAATCTCCCGCTCCAAGAGGATGTGCAGGGGAACCCGAGCGGCACCTGGACCTTCTCGCAGGATCAGCTGTTCGATCCGAGCAACCCTGTGGCCCTGGCAAACCTGAGAGGCGCAAACCGTTTTCAGGCATCGTTTCCGGCGCTGATTCGTCGCCAGCCACACCACTACTTCCAGTACTACGCGCAGGACGAGTGGAAGGTCGCATCTGGCCTGACGTTGAACCTGGGCATTCGCTACGAGCGGGATACGAAAATCTGGAACGACGACCGGAAGAATGATGGGTCGTACTACCCGCGCGTCCTGCCGTTTGTGAATTTCGCATCGCGCGGTGATAACAACAACTGGTCACCGCGTTTGGGCCTCGCGTGGGACCTGCGGAACAACGGCACCAACGTGGTCCGCGCCGGCTACGGCCGCCTGTTCAACACAATCATGAACGGCACGCCAGGCGCCGAGACAACGACGCTGCTGCAAACGAGCATCAGCATCAATAACCCGACGTACCCGGATCCGTACGGCGGCCGCTCGCCAGCATCGTTTGCCTCCACCGCGCCGCCGAACATCAGCATCGTCGACGACAACATGGTGAATCCCTACTCCGACATGTACAACGTCGGGTATTCACGTCAGTTGGGCGCCGACATGGCGATCAACGCGGACGGCGTCTACGTCAAGTCGAATGCCTTCAACGCGAGCCTCAACGTCAATACGCCGTTGCAGTCGGCGCCGGGCATCCCGGCCACACCGATCGTCAGGCCGAATCCCGCATGGGGCAACATCGCGCAGGTGCAATCGATTGGTGAGCAGGACTACCGCGCGCTGCTGTTGCGACTCGAGAAGCGGTTCTCGCAGCGCTATCAATACACGCTCTCGTATACGCTGGCAAGGGTGACGGACAATTCGTTCGGCGCCACATCCACCGGGACGGTCACCGACTTTTACCACCCCGAATGGGACAACGGCTACGGCAACGCCGACCGCCGCCATACGTTCGTCGGCAGCGGCGCGTACCTGCTGCCCGGCGACGTGACGCTTGGCATGGTCTGGACGCTCCGCAGCTCGTCGCCATTCAGCGCGCGCGCGGGCCGCGATATCAACAACGATGGCGCGACGACCGATTTCGTGCCGGGAACGACCAAGGGCATGGGCAACCGTGACAACGACGCGATGATGAAGGCCGTCAACGCCTATCGCGTCGCGAACGGTCTGGCACCAATCACCTTGATCAACAACAGCAACACCTACAACCGTTTCGATGTCCGGGCCAGCAAGGCGCTCACGTTAGCCGGCCGGAAGCGCGTCGAGTTCATCGGGCAGGTGTTCAATCTGTTCGGGCGCAATAACCTGGCCGGCATCGGCGCCAACTTCACCAGCAACGCGCTGTCGGACACGTTCGGTCAGTACACGACCGCGCAGGCGCGGCAGCAAGGGGAGGTCGCTGTTCGATTTACCTTCTGACGCTGCCTAATTCGGTCTCCCGGTCAGTTCAGGTATCAGGTGTCAGGCGTGGTCAAGGGGCCAGCCTGACACCTGGACCACGCCTGAAACCTGATACCTGAAACCTTCCGATCTACATCTGCGACGCCGTCACTCCGATACGAGGACGTGTCTGCGTTCAGATTTGAAAAACAGCGGGTCTCCGCCACCCTGACGCTCGCCCCGGGCAACTCCGTTACCGGGTGCTTCTTCGTCGCCGGTCACACCGCGCACCGCGCCGGCGCCGAGCGCATCGGCGACCTGCTCAACGAACAGACCGGCTTCTTCCCCTTCGAGCACCGCGACGGCACCACGGTTCTTTACAACCGCGCACATCTTGTCGCAGTGTCGCTCGACCCCGGCGTCAACGAGGCCGAGTGCGATCCGGGCTATGAGGTGGCCACCCACCGGTATGTCGGGATGCTGCTCTCCACGGGGATGCGGGTCAAAGGAAAGGTGGCGGTGTACGCGGCGCCCGGCCGCGACCGCCTGAGCGACTACGCGCGCTCCCCGCAGGCCTTCCGTTACGTGGTCACTCAGAAGAACACCCTGATCGTAAACGCAGCTCACATCGTGGAGCTGACGGAACTGGCGGATTGATGGCGACCGAAGCGGCAGCCTCCTACATCGACACCCTGCTCAAGCGCGTCGCCGCGCGCGGCGCCAAGCTCGGTATCCGGTTCGAAAGCGGCGCGCCGGTGCGGGTCCTGGACGGCCATGGAGGTTTGCGGGACGTCACCAACCGCACGCTCTCGCCTCAGGAAATCATGGCGGCGATCGGGCCGATCGTGCCGGACGCCATCAGACGACTGCCGCAGACACCGTCGGTCAACTTCAACTACGACTGCGCCGGCGTCGGTGTGTTCAATGTTGCCCTGCGGCGCGATGGCGAGAAGATATCGGTTTCGATTGATCCCGGCGATGGCGCGGCTCCCGCGGACCCGACAAGGTCCGCGCCCCAGCCGACCAAATCCGAATCGGAATTTGTTGTCGAAACCACGTCTGTAGGCGCAGTGATTGCGGCCAATCGCCCTGCCGCGGCGGGTTTCGTCGAAACCGTCAGCGCATCGACGCCGGAGGCCGGGATTGAGGCAACCTCTTCCTCACCCGTTGCACCTGTCGCGCCCATTGCACGTGTCGCACCTCTCGCACCAACCACATCACCCCCGATCGACAGACTCTTCAGGCTGATGTGCGACGCGAAAGCGTCCGACCTGCACCTGAGCGTCGGCATGAAGCCGCTCGTGCGCAAGGACGGCGAGATCAAAGTGCTCGACGAATCAGCGCCGGTCTTCGACCCAGAATCGATGTCGGCGATGCTCGAGCCGATCATGCCGGAGCGCAATCGTGAGGAATTCGGCAGGCGGCACGACACCGACTTCGCCTACGAGATTGCCGGCCTCGGCCGGTTCCGCTCCAACATCTTCATGGACCGGAAGGGCCCGGGCGCCGTGTTCCGCGTCATTCCGTCGAAGATTCTGACGGCAGAGGACCTCGGGCTCTCGCCGCACATCCTCAAGCTGTGTCAGTTGAACAAGGGGCTCGTGCTCGTCACCGGACCGACTGGTTCGGGCAAGTCGACGACGCTGTGCGCGATGGTCGACTACATCAACCGCACGCGGCGCGACCACATCATCACGATCGAAGACCCGATTGAGTTCGTGCACGAGAACAAGCAGTGCCTGATGAATCAGCGTGAGGTGCACGTCCACACCGACGGGTTCAAGGACGCGCTCCGCGCCGCGCTGCGCGAAGACCCCGACATCGTGCTGGTCGGCGAAATGCGCGACCTGGAGACGGTCGCAATCGCCATCGAGACCGCTGAAACCGGCCATCTCGTCTTCGGCACCCTGCATACGACGACGGCGGCGTCGACCGTCGATCGCGTGATCGACCAGTTTCCGACCGATCGTCAGGCGCAGATCCGCATCATGCTGTCCGAGTCGTTGAAGGGCGTCATCGCGCAGACACTCTGCAAGAAGATTGGCGGCGGCCGTGCCGCGGCGCTCGAAGTCCTGATCGTCACCAGCGCCGTCAGCAACCTCATTCGCGAGGCGAAGACCTTCCAGATCCCATCCATCATGCAGGTGGGAAAATCCGTCGGGATGGTCTCGCTCAACGACGCGTTGATGGATCTGGTGGCGAAGAAGCTGGTCGCGCCCGAAGAGGCCTACTCGAAGTCGGTGGACAAGGGCGGGTTCGAAGCGCTGCTCAAACGCAGCGGCATCGACACGAAGTTCACCGCGGCCGC
>Ga0070675_100001719_pt1 | contig 16183 bp, 11 predicted proteins | sample KBSM43metaG_FD_65343 | JGI IMG/M metagenome (GOLD analysis project Ga0070675, IMG submission 65343) | Miscanthus rhizosphere microbial communities from Kellogg Biological Station, Michigan, USA - KBS M4-3 metaG | ecosystem: Host-associated > Plants > Roots > Rhizosphere > Soil ...
AGCTCCGCATGCGCCAGCGCAAAAAGCGGGTCGAGCGCAATCGCCTGCTCGAAACACTCCTTGGCTATCGCCATGCTGTCCGGTGTCCACCGCTGTGCGTAAAAGAGTGCCTTCAAATACTGTTCGTACGCCGGCAGACTCGGCGTGTGCCGTCGTCTGGGCGAGAGCTTGACGTGCAGCGCCCCGGTGATCGACGCCGCGATCTCGTCCTGGACGGCGAAAACGTCCGCCAGTTCGCGATCGTATCGCTCCGACCACAGGTGACTTCCGTCAGCAGCGGTAATGAGCTGCGCCGTCACACGGATGCGGGAACCTGATTTGCGGATGCTTCCCTCGAGCACGGTGGCGACGCCCAGTGCGCTGGCGATACGGCGGATGTCTTCGTGCTTGCCTTTGAACGCGAACGCTGAGGTGCGCGCGATCACCTTCAATCCGGGGATGCGCGTCAGCGCGTTGATGATCTCCTCCGCGAGACCGTCGCCGAAGTATTCGTTGTCCTTGTCGGCGCTCAGGTTCTCGAATGGCAAGACCGCAATCGAGGGTTCAGCCTCGGGCTGAGCTCGCGTCACGTCCTCGAGCGCCGCGCGCACCTCCGCCATCGTCTGATATCGATGCGAGGGGTCCTTCTCAAGGCAGCGGCTGGCAATGCGCGACATCGGAGACGCGGCGAGTGGCCGCGGCGTGTCACGCAACACCGCGCTCAGCACCTCGCCGCTCGATTCACCTGCGAACGCACGGTCGCCCGAGAGCAGTTCGTAGAGCACCGAGCCGAAGCTGAAGATATCGGAACGCCCGTCCAGTGGCTTCCCCTGCACCTGTTCCGGGGACATATACGGCGCTGTGCCGACGACCGCACCTTCCGCGGTTCGGGTCATGTCGTCGTTCGTGACGAGCTTCGCAATGCCGAAGTCGAGCAGCTTCGCATGTCCGTCCGTCGTGACCAGCACGTTCGCCGGTTTCAGGTCGCGATGCAGCAGACCGCGTTTGTGCGCGGCCTCGAGGGCGCTTGCCACCTGCAGCGCAAGACGACGGGCATCGGCATCGGGAAGAGGCCCGCAGAGTGGACTTCCTTCGACATACTCGAGCACGAGGTAGTCGGGGCCGACGTCGTGAATCTGACAGATGTTCGGATGGTTCAACGCGGCGACTGCACGCGCTTCCTGCTGGAACCGGCGAATCCGGTCGACGTCGGTGGCGAAGGCTTGTGGAAGTACCTTGACGGCGACATCACGCTCGAGCCGCATATCACGGGCTTTCCACACTTCGCCCATGCCTCCGGCGCCAAGACGCGACATGACTTCATAGGGACCGATGCGGGTGCCGGCGCCGATAGACACAATCGGCATTATCTGCCGGAACACGGCGGCGCCGAGCCGTAGTCCGGACGTTGTACAATCGCCTGGTCTCGTCGTCGCGCGACCTCAACCCTGCAACCTCGTTCGATCCCTGAGAATGGCTTCATCCTTCGAAGACGTCGGCGGCGCTACTGATCTGCTCGCACGCGAAATCGCGCGCCGGCGGACGTTCGCGATCATTTCCCATCCTGATGCCGGCAAGACGACCTTGACGGAGAAGCTGCTCCTGTATGCCGGCGCGATCGACCTCGCCGGGGCCGTGCGCGGGAGCCGGACACAGCGCCACGCGGTGTCGGACTGGATGGAGATGGAGCAGCAGCGCGGTATCTCCATCAGCGCGGCGGCACTCGAGTTCGAGCTCGATGGGCACCACGTCACGCTGCTCGACACGCCCGGCCACCAGGACTTCAGCGAGGACACGTACCGCGCCTTGCTGGCGGTGGACAGCGTGGTGATGGTGCTCGATGCGGCCAAGGGCGTGGAGCCGCAGACGCTCAAGCTCTTCGAGGTCTGTCGCGGGCACGGTCTGCCCGTCCTGACGTTCATCAACAAGCTGGATCAGCCGGCGCGGGATCCGTTCGAGCTGCTCGACCAGATCGAACGCGTGCTCGGGCTCTCGGCAGCGCCGATGAACTGGCCGCTCGGTGACGGACCGGACTTCCGTGGTGTCTACGACCTCGAGGCCGACGCGGTGCTCTTCTACGAACGGCAGCAACGAGGGCGGAGGATGGAACCGGTTGCCGTCGCGGCCCCGACCGACCCGGTCGTCGAAGAACTGGTCGGCGCCGAGCGCCAGCGACAGCTGATCGAGGCGGTCGAGATCATCACGGGTGCCGGCACCCGTTTTGATCCCGAGGCATACCGACAGGCCAAACAGACACCGGTCTTCTTTGGGAGCGCGCTGAACGACTTCGGCGTGCAGCCGTTTCTGCACGCGCTGTTGACGCTGGCTCCTCCGCCCGCGCCGCGGGCGAGCAGCGCTGGCCTCGTCCATCCCGGCGATCCCGACTTCTCAGGATTCGTGTTCAAGATCCAGGCGAACATGAACCCGCGTCACCGGGATCGCGTGGCGTTTGTGCGCGTCTGTTCGGGCCGGTTGGCGAAGGACATGCTCGTCACCAACACCCGACTTGGCACTGAGCTGCGGCTCTCGCGTGTGTACCGATTCTTCGGACGCGATCGCGAGACTGTTCCTGAAGCCTTTCCAGGCGATGTGGTCGGCGTCGTGAACCCGGGTCGGATCACGATTGGCGACACGCTGTGCGCGGGCCGCCTCGTGGAGTTTCCGCGCATACCGCGCTTCCCCGCGGAGCAGTTTGCGATCCTGCGACCGTCCGACATTCGTCACAAAAAATTCGACGAGGCCGTCGCTCAGCTCGCGGAAGAAGGCCTCATGCAGGTCTTCATGCCCATCTCCGGGACACGGAACCCGATCATCGGCGTCATCGGAAGCCTGCAGCTCGACGTGGTCGAGGCCCGCATGCTCACCGAGTACGACATCCCGTGCACGGTGGATCGGCTTCCGCACATCGCCGCCCGGTGGCCGCTAGCGAAGACGGCTAAGCCGCTGGTTCTTCCGACCTCGGGCGTGCGACAGGCGCTCGACTCACAGCACCGCGAGGTCCTCGTGTTCGAGGCGCAATGGGTGCTGCAATACACCCTCGAGAAAAACCCTCACATCGACTTCCGCGAGTCGATGTGAGGGTCTCGATAAACTGCCGTGCTACGGCTGAATCCGCAGCACCTCGCCCGTCCCCACCGAAACTCCGTTGTTCGACACATAGATCGCGCCATCATCGCCCACGAGCACACTCGTCGGTCGATTGAGCGCCTCGGTGATAAGGGTCCGCGTACCATTTGGCGCCACCCTGGTCAGCCGGCCTGGTCCGCCGAAGAATGTGTCTGATGACGCGTGCTCGAGCACGTACATCGATCCATCCGGCCCGAAGGTGAAGTCGATGACCGTCTTGAATCCGCCCTGGACAAGCTGCGGCTGCCCATTCACGATCTTGAAGATTCCTGCGACGCCTTTAGTGAATGGTGCGCCGGTCAACTGGCTCACGTACAGCGCACCGTCGGGTCCCAGTTCCACTTCAGTGGGCACCGGTTCGGCTCCGTTGGAGGCCGGCGAAAACTTGGCGACCAGCGACACGTTACCGTTGGCAGCCACGCGCAACAGATCGTTGCCGCCGGCATCGGTCACGTATTTGTCTCCGCTCAGAACCAGCACCCCGTAGGGGTTCGAATCAACGGGTACGCCAACAGGATTGTTCGCAGCCTCGAAGTCCGAGATATCGGCATCGAAGCGCCATTGTCCGCTCGGTTGGACCTGTAACAGCACGCCGACGTTCGAGCCCACCCTCCCGAGATTCGCGCGCAGGGTCGGGTTCCCGCCCCAGCCGATGGTCACGAAGGCCGTGCCGCGTCCCTGAAAGGAGATGTCGTTGGGACCGACGATGTCGCGACGCATGGTGTTGAAGATCGAGGGGAGGCCCGTAACAACACGCTCCTGTTGACCGTGAAACAAGCGTGTGATCTTGCCAGTCTCGCTATAGCAATTAGAGCCAACGGCCACCGGGGTGCACGGCCCGGTCGCCGTGCCATCGCCCGCCTCAGTTACGTAGAGGCCACCTTCGGGACCCCATGCCAGCCCACGGGGGGCGTCGAGATGTGACATGACCTGGGTGATCGTCTGCGCATTGGAGGGAACAGCGGTCAGCAAGAGACCAAGGCAAAGCACACTCGCGCTGATAGGAATCCGGCTGATTCGTGAAGTCATACTCGTCCTTTGTGTCCCGTGATGTACTGCAGTGAATACCGCACACGATTCTGTAAATCGCGGCCGACACCACCACCCAGACGTCCTCGTGTTCGAGGCGGAGTGGGTGCTGCGATTCACCCTCGAAAACCCACACATCGACTTCCGCGAGTCGATGTGATGGTTTCCCGTGTGCGGAGCGGCAGTCCCGCTAGGTGGACGTGCGCCGCACGTTCTCGGCCCGAGGACCTTTCGGCCCCTCGCCCATGTCGAATTCGACGCTGTCCCCCTCCCTCAGATTCTCGAGGCCCTCACCCTGCACGGCGCTCCGGTGGAAGAAGTATTCCTTCCCCTTGTCGTCTTTGATGAATCCGAACCCTTTGTCCGCCCGTATCGTCTGAATCTTTCCCGTCATCGCGCGCCGTCCGTCCTCGCTATCAACGTGGAAGCGTCAGCTTCCGCACTACTTCTCGAGCGCAGCAGCGACCTGCGTCTCGGCCTCAGTCTAGTTGATGACTTTCCGATTGCAGTACCAAAATCAACGGACGAGCATTTGGGCGGTTCCGAGCAGGCAGGGAGAGCCATACGCCCGTATTCAGTGGGTGGATCTTGACAATCATTCCGTGATCTTCGTCGTTGTCGTCCGAAAGGGGGCTCGCAATCACGCTCTAACACCAGACGAACGGGCGGGCAGGGTCAGCGACCGCGTGTCAGCGGGACTCGCGCTCGATCGGTGGCGGCACGAGCGTTTGCCAGTTGAATGGCCGGAATTCCGAATACGTCGCCCGGGCGAGGACCACATCGTCCTCGAGATGCCGGGGGTTCTCGTAACGCTCCAGCATCTCGATCGGCACTCGGAAGCCCAGCCCCGGCTCGTGACGATACGTCACGGTTATCGTGACCCGCCCCGACGTCCGGCGCGTCCCACCCACCATCATCTCCGAGCGCATCACGGCTCCAGTATCCGGATCAATCCAGAACCGGCCTTGCGCGAGAAGATCATGACGATCGGGTGTGGACACATAGGTCGGCCCTTTGACCTCGTGATACTCGACAATCCACGAGTGGGTGCTCTCGACCTGCTCCTCCCCCATCTTCGCGAACTTCATGCGTGACCGGCTCGAGGGTCGCAGGAAGCGAAGGGCGAAGGTCGGCACGTTGACAGTACGATAGTACAAGTCAGGCGCGAGGTTGAAGCGCGCACTCTCCTTCATGATCTCCATAGCCAGGTCGCGTTGCACGTCACGCGAACGACCGAACAGATCGTTGAGCCGGGCAGTACGACCGTCGACCGGCCTCCCATCGACGTCGTGGACGTCCCGCAGCGCGAACCAATCCTCACTCGGTGGCAATTGAAACAATAGATAGTCGGACGTCAGGGTGCGCTCGGTCTTGGTGTTTCCCCGCGCATCGAGCCACTGCTGCTGATAGTGCTCACGCGCAACCACGGTCGACAGTTCGTGGTCCTCGTAGAGGACGACGTACTGGTGAGCGCGCCGCATCACGTCCGTGAGCGTCTGGGTCTCGGCGCGGGTGACCGCGCCATCTCGCGTGAGCAGCGCTGCCATCACGAGTGCCAGCCGAATCGGCGCGCCAACGCGTACGCCATGCCGATGGTTCATCGCAGGCTGACGATTGTAAGCCGTTCGTGGGCGATGCGGGGTCGAAGCTCGAGCATCCGCACTGTCGAGCCAGCGTAACCGGTTGTAACCGTTCCTTACTCCGCTCGCATCGCCACGGCCGGGTCGACACGCGAGATCCGGCGCGCGGGGACATAGCTCGCCAGCAGCGTCGCCGTCATCAGCAACAGCGCGACGGCGAGGTAGGTCAGCGGATCGACGGGGCTCACGTCGAACAGCAACGACGCCATCACCCGCATCAGACCCACCGCCGCGCCCAGGCCGATCGCGATGCCGATGCACGTCAGGACGAGCCCCTGTCGCAGGAACATCCCCTGAACCTCCCGCTGCTGCGCACCAAGCGTGAGCCGAATACCAACCTCACGCGTCCGCCGCGTCGCGGCATACGCCACGACTCCGTAGATGCCGACGAGGCCGAGCACGAGCGCCATGGACGCGGCGATGCCCAGCATCACCAGCGCGAACGATGTTCGCGTCATCGACGCGTCGTACACCTCCTGCATCGTGAGTACGAGCGTCACAGGCACACCGCCGTTGACCGACGACAGGCGCTGCCTGATCGCATCGATCAGCGCCGGGCTGCCGGCACGCGGGCTTCGCACCAGGAGCACCACCTGCCGCAGCGCGTCCGACGGTGCTGGCCCAGCGAAGCTCGCCACCCGCGACGGCCAGTACGCGATCGGCGGCGGCGGGTTATGTACGCCGTCCTCGCGCACGTCCTCCACGACGCCGATTACCTCGCGCCACGACGCGTTGGGATCGGGTTGGACCCGCTGACCGAGCGCCGCCGCCGGCGATCCCCACTGCTCGATCGCCAGATTCTTCGATACGATGGCCACGGATCTCAGTGCGTCGAGATCCTCCCATGTGTACTCGCGGCCGGCGATCACGCGCGTCCCTGAGATCCGGAAGTAGCCGGGCGAGACGTATTTGAACATGCGGAGCTGGCGGTTGCGTGCCACCTCTGACGTGTCGCGCTCGGACACGAGCGGCATGCGGGCCGACCCGAAGGCGCTCGGCACAGCCCATCCCATCGGGATCGCGTTCGTCAGGGCGACCCCCGTGACCCCCGGAATTGTCGCCAGTACTTCGAGCATTGCTTTGTGCATCTGTGCGGTCTGATCCGGCGTCGCCGCGGCTGATGTGGGAATCGCGATCCCAATCGTCTGCAATTGACCGGTGTCGAATCCCGGCGCGACACCGCGGAGCGCAAGGAACGTGCGAATCATCAGCCCCGAGCTCACGAGCAGTACAAGCGCCAGCGCCACCTGCCCAACGACCAGGACATTGCGCGTTCGAAGGCGCTCGCGGCTGTCGCTGCTGCCGCGGCTGCCCGCGAGCATCCCCGAGAGTCGTCGTCCCGCGTACTTGAACGCCGGAATCAGTCCGAACAGAATCCCCGAGAGAATCGATACGATAACGGCGAATGCGAGGACGCGGGCATCGATCGTGATCTCCTGCAGACGCGGCAGGGTCTCTGGGCCGATCGTTTTCAGAAGGCGTACGCCGCCGTAGGCGATTCCTGTTCCGATGGCGCCTCCGAGCAGCGCGAGCAGGACGCTTTCGAGCAGCCATTCACCGATCAGCCGGCCGCGTCCAGCCCCGAGCGCCATCCGCACGGCGAACTCCTGCTGACGCCCTTCCGCGCGTACGAGCACGAGGTTTGCGATGTTCGCGCATGCGATCAGCATGACGATGCCGATCGTCGCCATGAGCAGCCACAGCACATTCGCCACGCTTCCGACGATGCTGTCCTTGAGTGGACGAGCACCGCTCGCGAAGCGCCAGCTGTCGAACGGACGGGGGGCACGTCCGTAGCCAGGTGGCATCGGCCACGATCCACCCCACAGATACGTGAGGCGTCCCAAATCCGCATCAGCCTGTGCGAGGGTGACGCCTGGTTTCAGCCTTGCCACCATCTCGTACTGGAAGAAGACGAGAGTCAGCGTGCTTCGATCGAACCACAGCGGAACCAGCACTTCGGGTTCCACGGTGACGACGCGGAAGCCGCGCGGCATGACCCCGACAACCTTCAGCGAGCGTGACTCACTCGTCAACGTCCGGCCGACGACGGAGGGGTCGCCGCCGAATCTCCGCTGCCAGTAGCCCCAACCGAGGATGACGGCGTCTGGTCCGCCGGCGTGATAGTCCCCGTCCGTGAAGGCTCGTCCCAACATCGGCTGAACGCGCAACGTCTCGAGCACGCCGCGGGTGACGGAGACGCCACGTATCTGTTCTGAAGCATCCGCGCCGGTGACCGTCAGCGGAAACGGCTGGAAGACACCGAGGCTCTGGAAGGATTGGTTGTTCTCGGCGTAGGTCACGTACATCGACGCCGATTCGGGCATATCGGCGATTCCCCCGCTTCCGCCGGGTGCGTTCGGAGCACCTGGCGCGCGCGTTAACACGCTGATGAGCGATTCGGGCTCGGGATAGGGCAACGGGTTGATCAGGACGCCGTTCACGACGCTGAACACGGCTGTGTTCGCGCCGATGGCGAGCGCCAGCGTGAGCAGCACGGCGGTGGTAAACGTCGGATTCCGGCGGAGCCCGCGAGCCGCCTGGCGCAGATGGAGAGTCAATAGCGATCGCATGGCGTCTACTCAGACGGAGCAATCGGGCCACGCGTTGGCGTCGAGCCTCGGGGCGACCCGGAGGTCTCGGGCGCCTCCGCAACACTTCGGTAACGCAACCGCACTAAGTTAAAGAGTCATGAAAAAGCTGATGATCGTCGTTCTTGTGGCGCTGGCTCCGGCCGGATCGCTGCTCGCCCATCATTCGCTCGCAAATTACGACACCACGAAGGCCCCTCCCTTCTTCAACTCAAGCGAAGAGGTTTTGCAAACGATGTTCTGAAACCCGGTGACGTCGTCGAGGTCTGCGGATACGCGCCCAAAGAAACCATCGTGTGGCAGATTGCCAGCGCCTCGTCGGTGATGACTTAGTCGTTTTCTGATCGGTACGGCGGCGGCGTTCGTGGTTGCGGTGGCTTCTCAGCGTCGTCCTTCTCGAGCACCCAGACTTCGCCACACAGATCGCACGCATAGTGTTCCAACGACCCGTCTGGCGTGCTTCTCAAGAGACGACCAGTACGATGGCAGTTTGGGCACTGTCGGATGTCCACCTGGCGTATACGGTAGCAACCGCGACCGCGCGACGAAATCGGGTGATGACTGTAGGTTTCATCAGGATGCCTGATGCGACATCATGCCGTCGGTGCCTCGCGCTCCACTATGGCCTGTGCGGCAATCGCCGACGTGCTGATGGTGTAGTGAATGTTGAGACGCTGCCGCAGTTCGGTCGCGGTGTCACCATCGAAGATGCGGAGGATGACCCGGATGCGGGGATGGATCGCACGCGCATTCAGGCCGACTTCGAGGCTCACCAGATCGTCGTTCACGACTGACGCGACTGCGGACGCCTGATCGACGGCTGCGTCCACCAATGTGTTCCCAACGGTCGCGTCCGCGATCATCACGGGGATGCCCTTCTCGCGAATCGTCGCCAGAAACTGGTTATCGGCGTTCCTCTCGATGACGAGCACGGGATAGTTCTCTGCCCGCAGCCGCTCGACGAGGTGGTAGCCGACGCGACCCAACCCACAGACAATCACGTGGCCGACCAGCCGGTGACGACGCCGCCCGAGAATGTTCTCGGTACGACGCGCCACAATGCGATCGACGAGCAGCGAGAAAAACACCGACGCGAACGCGATCGCCGAGATCATCGTGACGATGCCAAGGAGCTTCGCGGCGACGCTGGACGTGCGCAGGGTGATGTCGCCGAACCCAGTCGTGGTCGCCATGGTGACGACGAAATACAGAGCGGTGATCCAATCCAGCTGCTCGCTGTAATGGAAGAACACCGTCGCGGACGCGAGCAGAGTCGCAAACGCTGCCGCGAGCACCATCAGCACGGCGCTCCCGCGCATCCACGGATGCCGACGGATTCGATCGGGTGGGAGCGCTGCGGCGCTCGCGACGGCGGTTGACGCGGGTGCCTTGAGTGCTCGGACGATGTCGGGCGTGACGATCTCCCACGGGTTGATGACCAGGAGATTGGGATGCAGCGCTTGAAGATGCGGAACAAGGCCCGCGTTCGACAGCGCCATGGTGATCGGCAGCTCGGGCCTGACCTTCAGCGCGGCCAGCGCGAATTGCACGTTCGCCGCGTCGCGGTCATCGACGACGTACAACGCGGCGGCCGCCCGGATGCTGGCGCGCTCGAGCGCGTCTTCGAACGGTGCGAGCGGGCCGGGATGCACGGCATCGACGCGCCCAACAGCACGCGTCGATCGCAGCAGTGCCTCGAGCCGATCCGCGAGGTGGCCGCTTCCCGCAATCAGAATCAGCATGTGTGAGCCCTGGCCCCACGCACTTCCCCCGCGACCCGCACCATGGCCGCCAGGCTGCGCTCCACGTCCTCATCCGTCGTCGCCCACGACGACACGCTGATGCGCATGGCCGTATGCCCTTGCCACACGGTGCCGCCGACCCAGCACGTGCCGTCGGCCTGGATCGCCGCAATCACCTGACGTGTCATCTCGGGATCGCCGAACGACACGAGGACCTGATTGATGACGACGTCGTTCAGAATCGCGAAGCCGGCGTCGCGAAGACCATCGGCAAAGCGTGACGCGTGTCGGCACGAGCGCTCGACGAGATCGGCGAGTCCTTCACGACCGAGCGATCGCAGCGCGGCCCAGACCTCGACGCCGCGAGCGCGCCGGGAAAACTCGGGCGTGTAGTCGTAGGGGTCGCGGCGCTCGCCGCGCACGAGATACGCCGCCGACGTACTCATGGCACCGCGCAGGTGCTGCGGTTCGCGGACAAACACGATGCCGCTGTCGTACGGCACGTTGAGCCACTTGTGCGCGTCGGTCGCCCACGAATCGGCACCGGCGAACCCCGCGAGCAGGTGCGCCCGTGCCGGAGTGGCTGCGGCCCACAACCCGAACGCGCCATCCACGTGCACCCATGCGCCGGCACGTTGCGCCTGCGGCACGATCGCACCTGCGGGATCGAACGCGCCGGTATTCACGTTACCGGCCTGGATGCAGAGGATGGTGTGATCATCGAGCGGCGGCAGCGCGTCGGCGCGCATGCGTCCCTGATCGTCGACTGGCACCCGCACCACGCGATCGCGTCCGAGCCCGAGCAGGCCGAGCGCTTTGAGCACACTGACGTGCACTTCCTCGCCGACGACGACGGTGATGGGCGGCGCCCCGAACAGGCCGCGGGTGTCGACGTCCCAGCCCTTGCGCGCGAAGAGGGCGTGGCGGGCGGCCGCCAGCGCCGAGAAGTTCGCGATCGTCGCGCACGTCACGAACCCCGCTCCGCAGCCGCCGGGCAGCCCGAGTACGTCGAGCATCCACTGCGTCGCGACTTCTTCGAGTCGCGCCGCGGCAGGCGATTGGATGACGCCGCCGGCATTCTGATCCCAGGCGCCGGCGAGCCAATTCGCCGCAATCGTCGCCGGCAATGAGCTGCCGATGACGAACCCGAAGTATCGTCCGCCAGAGGTCGCGACCGTCGCTGGCGAAGCGACCTCGTCCAGGAACGCGAGTACGGACGCATCGTCTTGCCGTGTGGCCGGCAAAGGTTCATCGAGTCGCCCGAGCGCTTCCACCGCCGCCGCCCTCGGCCAGACCGGCCGATTCCCTACTTCTTGCCGGTACCGAATCGCCCGCGCGGCCGCATCTCTCAGCAAGTCATCCATGCGGTCATTGTGGCGCACGTGCGTGGACGAGTTGTGCGTCAACCAATCCGTCGCCACGACGCCACCAGGCCGTCCGCTGCGCGGTCGATCTCCTCCTCCGTCGTCATCCGTCCAACCGAGAGCCGGACTGCCCCCGCCGCACGCGCCGCGTCGAAGCCCATTGCCGCAAGGACGCCGCTGACCGCGTCGTACTCCGAGTGACACGCCGAGCCGACCGAGGCGGCGACGATGTCGGCCGCATCGGAAAGCAAGGTGCGTCCGCTCACACCTGGAAACGACACGTGCAGCGTGTTCGGAAGCCGCTCGTCGAGATGGCCGTTCAACAACAGGCCGGGAATCGCCGCAGTCAATCGGGCGTGCAGCCGATCGCGCATGGCCAGCATCTGCAGGTTCAGGTGCGCGGGCGCGCCGGCGTGCATCACCGAGACAAGCGCGGTGTCTGATCCCAGAGCCTCTTCGAGCCGTTCGATTTGGATGCGGCCGGTGACATCCACCGGGACGATCGTCACGCGCCAGCCGCGCTCGCGCAGCGAGATCGCCGGCGCCATGACCGCCGGATGCTCGATCGCGCTGATGACGATGTGACGCTTTGCGGCCGAGCGCGCGCCAACTGGTGCCGGGCTCGCCGTGCGGTCCTGTGCGCCCGCGACCCCCAGAACGGCGACGTTGTTCGACTCGGTCGCGCAGCCAGTGAAGACGATCTCGTCAGCGTGCGCGCCGATCATGTCGGCAACCTGCTCCCGCGCATGGGCCACCGCAGCCGCGGCGCGCTTCCCGAACGCGTGCGAGCTCGATGCGTTGCCGAACAGCTCGCGAAGCCACGGCAGCATCGCCTCGAGAACCTCTGGTGCCACCGGCGTCGTCGCGTTGTAATCGAGGTAGATCGGATCGCTCATGCGGGGTCAGCCGCGGATTATACGCGCCGCTCGCGACTGACGCTGGGATCACGCCTTAGAATTCGGGTGGCACGGGCGAGGATGCTTGCCGGTTGCGAGTATCATTCGACGCCAGCCAGACAAGACGGGAGGAGACCGATGACGCACATCACGCGCCGGCGCCTGCTCAAGGGTGCGACAACGGTTGCAGCGGCACGCGCGTTTGGTTCGCTTGGGGTTTTGGAACCGGCGAAAGTGTCGGCGCAGTCAAAGCCCAGTGCGACAGCGGCTGGCGTCAAGGCGCTCGTCTACGATGTGTTTGGCACGTGCGTCGATTGGCGGACCGGGGTCGCGCGCGACGCCGAGCGTATCTTGAAGCCGCTCGGCTACAAGATCGATTGGCTCGCCTTTGCCGATGCCTGGCGCGCGCTCTATCAACCGAGCATGGAGGAGGTGCGCTCCGGGCGGCAGCCTTTCGTCACGCTCGACATCCTGCACCGGCGCATGCTCGACCAGATCAGGCCGAAGTTCGGTTTGGAGAAGCTCGCAAACCAAGTTGCCGACGATCTCAACCTCGCCTGGCATCGCCTCGATACCTGGCCAGACACCGTGCCCGGCTTCGTACGGCTGAAGCGCAAGTTCATTCTGGCTCCGTGCTCGAATGGCAATATCGCGCTGATGGTCGACATCGCGCGGCGCAACAGTATTCCGTGGGATGCCATTCTGGGCTCTGAACTCGCGCGCGACTTCAAGCCGAAGCCCGCCGTCTATCTGATGACCGCGGCGGCGCTGAACCTGCATCCAAACGAGGTGATGATGGTCGCCGCCCACAGCGACGATCTGCGCCAGGCAGCATCGAACGGGCTTCGCACCGCTCACGTTGCAAGACCGGGAGAGAATGGACCGGGGACAGGAGAATCGGCTCCGCGCGTACCCGTCGATTTCGCTGCGAAGAACATGAAGGACTTGGCCAGCCAGCTCGGAGTGTGAATAAGGAAGCGTCCTTCCATCGAGGCTGCGCGGGAGCGCGACGACCACGGTCTTCGGGACCACCACCAGCGTGTCTAATACTGATGCCGGCTTGAACATCGGCGCCGGCGCGCGCTGGCAAGGGGGACTGAACTGGGGTGTTCAGCCCGAACTGAAGGTGTTTGTCTCGGACAACAGCAGCGTTCGATTCAGCGTGGGACTCTACTATCAATTTGGACGCTAGATCGCGCGTCCGCCACACACCCAGATCCCACGCCGCTCGCCCAAGGCACTGACCCAAAATTGTGATCCGACGACCGTGTCGGAGTTCGCTCAGCGATCGTGACCACTGCAATCGCACGTCAAAGCGTGCGGACATGAGCTGGTCCGGAAGTTGCGCTCAACCACCTCATGCGCACGCGATTCATCACGATTTCGCTGGTGATTGCCTGTCTGGCTGCGGGTAGCGCGATCGCTCAAACGCCGCCAAGTCCGGGCCAGCCTATCTTTCGCGTCACCGTCGTCGGTCACGTCACACCGGCGATCAACTACCGGCCGCGGAACGGCGATACGGAAATCGATTTCAGAGGAACGACGCTGATGCCGCTGGCGGTCGGCGAAGCCAAAGTCCAGGGCAAGAAGGGCTACATCGACATCGACGCGAAGTTCGACAAGCTGGGGTCGCCGGCACAGTTCGGCCCCGAATACATGACGTACGTTCTTTGGGCCATCACGCCCGAGGGGCGCGCGACCAGCCTTGGCGAGGTTCAGGTGAAAGGCGACGAGGCGCGCATTCACGTCACCACCGAGCTACAGGCGTTCGGCATGATTCTGACCGCGGAACCCTACTTCGCCGTCACACAGCCAAGCGATGTCGTCGTCGTTGAAAACAGCCTTCGCGATGGCTCGAAGGCAAACTTCGAAGTGATCCAGGCGAAATACGAGCTACTCACGCGCGGCACGTATCTCATGAACCAGGACACGCGTGGGTTGAAGCTGAAGCCGCTCGAGCCGGGCGCTCCGCTCGATCTCGCCGAGGCGCGCAACGCGGTCATGCTGGCGCGCGTGGCCGGCGCGGACAAATACGCGGATGACACGTATCTCAAAGCGACGCGTCTGCTGACCGAGGCCGAAAGCGCGCAGGCGCGCAAGCGTGGCAGCGACGCAGTGATGATGGCGGCGCGCCAGGCGGTCCAGACGTCGGAAGACGCGCGACTCATTGCCTTGAAGAAACAGCAAGAGGCCTTCGAGGCCGAGCAGCGAGCGCGCGCCAAGGAGCGCGAGGCCGCGGCACTCGACCGGGCGCGCGCCGAGGAAGCGACGCGTCGGCTGGCCGAGCTCGAGAAACTGCAGGCTGAGGCCGCGCGGATCGCGGCCGAGCGCGACAAAGCGGTGGCGGACGCGGCGCGGCTGGCGGCGGAGGCGCAGGCGCAGCAGTCGCGTGCGGCGGCCGCGCAACTGGAACGCGATCGAGCCGCTGCCGAAGCAGCGAGAGCGAACGCCGACGCCGCGCGGATCGCGGCCGAGGCGCAGGCGCAGCAGGCACGCACAGCCGTGGAGCAAGCCGATCGCGAGAAGACGGCACTTCGCGACCAGCTGCGGCAGCAGCTCAATCAGGTGCTGGACACACGCGAAACCGCGCGTGGGCTGATCGTGAACCTCTCCGACGTCTTGTTCGACACCGGCAGCGCTACGCTGAAACCCGGCACGCGCGAGAAGCTCGCCCGTGTCTCCGGTATTCTGCTGTCGCATCCTGATCTGAAGCTGCAGATCGAGGGGCACACCGACAGCGTCGGTGACGCAGACTACAACCAGCGGCTGTCTCAGAATCGTGCTGATGCCGTGCGGGGGTATCTCCTCGCGCAGGGAATCGCCGCGGCATCTGTGACAACGACGGGATTCGGCGAGACGCAACCGGTCGCGTCGAACGACACGCCGACCGGACGACAACAGAATCGGCGCGTGGAGCTGGTCGTTGGCGGCGACGCGATCGGCACGCTGGCCGCTCGAGACAATCGCTAGCGACTGATCGGCGCCGTTGGGATTACACTCCAGCAGTGCCCTCGGTTCGACGCAGGCTACGCGCACGTGTCATGTCGGCGTGGCTGCTTTTGCTCAAGGCCAGACGGCGTCTCAACGCGCAGCTCGTCCCGATGCGAAAGACGGTGCGTGGGCGGCTGAAGCGACCAAGGAAAATCATCCGCGACTGGTCCGGTGATGCCCGACGCGAACTGCGGCGCAAGGCCCGCAGTGTCTCCAGGGTCTTGCGTCCTGTTGCGTCAGCGGCCTCCGGGATTCGCGATGCCGGACATCGCATGGTGCAGACGGCCCGTTATCACGTCCCCGGTGAAGCTCGAGTGTGCCCAGCGTGCAGAAGCGAACGGCTTCGCGTGCTCGACGTGCTCCCGCTGCTGCGAAATATCGACGGCCGCAGATATGGATTCGTCGGCGGATGTGAAGAATGCGGCCTCGCGTTTGCGAATCCTGTGCACGATGGCGCCGAACTCGAGTCGCTCTACGAAGAAGACGGTCTCTGGGGATCAACCCGTTCGAACACCGAACCACCGGGTGATCCGTCATCGGCCGGCATGACGCGACTATTCAGCCCGATTGCCAACGAGCTGAACGTGCTCTCGCCCCCGACGGACGCAGCGGTGCTCGACATCGGTTGCGGAAGCGGCGATCTCTTGAATGGCCTGCAGCGTCTAGGTTGGAACACCTATGGGATCGAGCCCGCCATCAAGATTGCGTTTCGCCGCCACGTGGAGCTGACAGAGGTACCAGACAAGGAGCGGTTTCGGCTAATCGTCCTCAAGCACGTCCTCGAACATCTGCGCGATCCGCTCGACATGCTGCGCCGTGCGGAAA
>Ga0070675_100001720_pt1 | contig 16182 bp, 8 predicted proteins | sample KBSM43metaG_FD_65343 | JGI IMG/M metagenome (GOLD analysis project Ga0070675, IMG submission 65343) | Miscanthus rhizosphere microbial communities from Kellogg Biological Station, Michigan, USA - KBS M4-3 metaG | ecosystem: Host-associated > Plants > Roots > Rhizosphere > Soil ...
ACGTCTCCCGCCACCGTGACGGTGGCCGAGTCGCCGCTGCTGGAGCCGCTACCGCAGCCTGCCAGCGTGCCCAACAGTAAGGAACTGGCCCATAACGATCCGGTCACGACCTTGTTCATGAAAGTCTCCTGGTGGGTCTCGGGTGCGTGGTCATTGCGTCGGCGACGCGCTGGTTGAACTTGGAGCTGAAAGCAATCCTGACGAGAAATGAAGCGCGCCGGCGGCATCAACGACAACTGCGTCGACGCCCGACTGAGATTCGACGAGAGCCATTCCGCGCTCAACGCCGAGCACGAACACGATCTTGGAAAGGGCTTCGCTGGTCAACCCATCGTCCGCAAGAACTGTCACGCTTTGTATTTCGCGTGGAGATTTGCCGGTTGCGGGGTCGATCAGGTGATGGAATCGCGTGCCGTCGGCGTCGAAGTAGCGCTCGTAGTCGCCCGACGTCGAGATCGAGACGTCCTCCAGCGGCAGCATCGCGGCGACCTGGCCGGGCCGGCGCGGGTCGCGCACGCCGATCGTCCACGGCCTGCCGCGGCGATCGCCGATCACCCGGCTGTCGCCGCCGGCGCTCACCATGCCGTGGGCGATGCCGCGGCGGCGCAGGATCGCCGTCGCGTTGTCGACGGCGTGACCCTTGGCGAAGCCGCCGAGGTCGATCCGCATCCCCGGCTTGGCGAAGCGGACGGTCCGCGCCTGGCTGTCGAGAACGAGGCCGCGCCAGCCGATCGCAGCGCGCGCCTTCTCCAGCTCCTCGTCGCCCGGCCGGACCCTGTTGCGGTAGTCATATAAGTGACCGACCGCGGCGTAGGTGATGTCGAAGGCGCCGCCCGAGAGCTCGGAGAACTCGGCGGCACGGACGATCAGCCGCGCCATCTCGACGCTGACCGGCACCGGCGCGGCGTACGCCTCGCGGTTGATCCGCGACAGCTCGGAGTCCTCCTTGAAGGGACTCATCGTGCGGTCGATGCGGCGCATCTCGTCCATCACCGCGGCGATCGCCGCTTCGCCGGCAACCCGTTCGTCGGCCCAGAGCTCGACGACGATGCTCGTGCCCATGATCGCTTCTTCGCGCTTCAGCCAGCCGGAGCGCCGGCCCGGCAGGAAGCGGCCTAGCACGGCGGCCTCGCGGGGTCCAGCCTTTTCGGTGGCGTACACGGGGGGCTCTCGACGTTGACGGCGGGGACGAATGGATACGAATGCCGGTCACCGCTTCGCACGCAGATGACGTGCCCGTCCGGGTGCGGTCGCCTGCGGTCAAGAAACGACAGGTTTGCCGCGCCGACGGGCGGCGCGGCCCGTCGGCGCGATCGCTCAGGCGACGAATTTTTCACGGCATGCGTGCAGATGCTTCACGTGTGTCCGAACGCAACGGCAGTCCTCGTGTTGCGTCAGCGCCGCGGCGCAAACCACATCCGCTGAAAGACGCCGTCGCGGTCGCGGAGATGTTTCAGCGCTCCCGCCGCATGGACCAGCACGACCGCGACCGCCGTCCACAGCAGCACGGCGTGCGCCGCGAACCAGGCTTCGGAGAGATCGTGGTCGGGAGCTGTCCAGCGCGGCGTCGCGACACCGAACCAGGCGACGCCGGCTTTGCTGTACGACGCGCCGAGGTAGCCGGTGATCGGCAGCGCGACCATCAGCGCATAGAGCAGCACGTGGCTGACACCGGCGAGCTGTGCGTGCCACGCCGGCCCCGGCGGCAGCGGCGCGGGACGGTGCGCGAGTCGCCAGAGCACGCGCACGACGACGAGCGCGGCGATCACGAGCCCGATCGACTTGTGCAAATCGAACCACTGCTCGCTTCCCGGCTGGCGGCGGATCCACATCATCCGCCAGCCGATCGCGGCGGTGCACGTCATCAGGATCGCGAGCAGCCAATGCAGCGCGATCGCGGTGCGGCTATAGCGCCAGGATGGAGTCACAGGTCGTCGACGTGCTCGACGATCTTGCGCAGGTACTCGAGCTCCCTCATGCGCTCCTGCGCGACCGAGCGCAGATCGCCGATCTCGGCGTTCTGCAGACGTAGCCGCTCTTCGGTCTTGGTGCGGATCGCGTCGGCGCGGCGGACCTCCGCCTTCAGCTCCTCGATCCCCTCTTCCATCTCGACGTACTCGGTGATGCGCGCTTCGAGCCGCGTGATCTCCTCGGATTTCGCGGCGACGTTGCGCGCGAGCTGCGCCTCGCGCCGCCGGCTCGAGCGCACCTGCAGCCTGAGCAGCACATACATGCTCGAAACCGCCACCAGCGTGATCGCCGTGACGAGCAGCAGTCCCCACAGGATCTGGATGACCGCCTTGGTCTCAACGGCATCGATGGCGATCTCGCTGGGATTCAACGACGCTCCCTTTCGTTCTTCTGCGGCGAAGGATACGGAAAGCGCCCCCTGAACCGGGGGCAGGTCGTGTCGGAACGTGACTTCCTGCGCACCCGCGGGCTGGCCCGCGACACCCGGGCTTGACGGCGCCGACCGAGGCTTCGCGGCCGAAATCGGCCCCGCATGCGAGACGCTCGCTACGCGGCGCGCATCGCCGGCGCGCTGCAGATCCGCTCGGCGACGAGAACCGCCTGCGCCGCGATCGCACGCAGCAGCCCGCCCGGCTGGCGGATATCGAAGCCGACGAAGTAGATCCCGGCGAGCGGCCCGACGCCGACGACGTCGCTCGGCAGCCCGTGCTCGTCGACCGCCAGCGCGACGCCCGGAAAGAGCGCCGCGACGCCGGCGCGATACCCGGTCGCAAGCACGATCGCATCGAACCGCCCGGCGCTGCCATCGATGAACTCGGCGCCGTCGGCGACGAGGCGGCGGATCCCCGGCCGCACCGCGATCTCGCCCGAGCGGATCCGCGCGAGCGTACCGACATCGATCACCGGCGTGCGGCCGAATTCGCGCAGCGCGCGCAGCGGCGAGATCGGCGAACGGCGCAGACCGAGCTTGCCGAGGTCGCCGACCGTCAGGTCGGCGAAGAAGCTCGCGAGCGCGTCGCCGACGCGGCGCGGCAGGCTTGCCAGCACGATCGACGTCTTCTGCGTCGGCCGGCCAAGGACATCGCGCAGCACGACGTTGACCGGCGAGCGCACCGAGAGCGTCGTCGCCACGCCCCGCTCGGCGAGGTCGAGCGCGATCTCGGCGCCGGTGTTGCCCATGCCGACGACGAGCACACTCTTGCCCACGAACGGCGCTGCGGTGCGGTACTCGCGGCTGTGCACGACCGTGCCGGCGAACCCGTCCTGCCCGTCGATGGCGGCGACGTTGGGATGCTGGTTCGCTCCCGTTGCGACGACGACGGCGCCGGCGCGAACGGCATCGCCCGAGCGCATCTCGACCCGCCAGCCTTCGCCATCGCGGACGATCGCGAGCGCCTCCGCGCCGAGGCGCGGCACGATGCCGGCGCGCGCCGCATACGCATCGAGGTAGTCGACGACGCCCTGGCGCGGGACGTACTTCGGCTGCCCGGCAGGAAACGGCATTCCCGGCAGCGCCGACAGCGACTTCACGGTGTGGAGGTGGAGCCGCTCGTAGTGCGAGCGCCACGAGGCGCCGACCGCGTTCGCCTGTTCGAGGACGAGAGGCCGACGGCCCCTGGCGGCGAGCGTCGCCGCGACCGCGAGCCCGGCCGGCCCGGCGCCGATCACCACGATCTCGGTCGACTCCATGCGGTTTCCCCCGGTCGTGCAAGGATAGTGCCGGGTTCATTTCTATAATCGCGCGCCGCGTCGCACCTGACGCCGGGCTCGGGAGAATCCATGACTCGACTTCGTGGGGCCGCGATCGGCTCTCGCTGCGCGGCATTCGCGCTGTTCGCCCTCGTCGCCGCGGCCGTTCACGCCGAGGACCGCTTCGTGATCTCGAGCGACGGCCAGGAGGTCACCGACTCGGCGACGAAGCTCGTCTGGCGCCGCTGCAGCGAAGGCCAGCGCTTCGACGGCAAGACCTGCAGCGGCAAGCTCGTCAAGTACAAGTACGCCGGCGCACGGGAGGCGGCCGAAGCGGCCGCCAAGAGCACGGGCAAGGCGTGGCGGATCCCCTCGCGCGAGGAGCTCGTCTCGCTCTACGACGAAAAGCTCAAGCGCAAGCCCAAGCTCGACGGCCGCGTCTTTCCCGCGGCGACGAACGGGCCGTTCTACGCGACGCGCACCGGCAGCGACGACAACCTGAACGCCTGGCTCGTCAACTTCCGCAACGGCCGTGTCAGCGGCTACGCGGGCCAGTCGAGCTTCCCGCTGCGCCTCGTCCGCGCGCCGTAGCGCGCAAGCCGGCGCGCTCAGCCGCCGCGGTCGAGCGCGAAGACTTCGACCGCCGCCGACTTGCCGCGCAGCTCGACCGCGCCGAGCGGCTCGATCGCGAAGGCGCCGCCGAGCTCGGCGCGGGTCGCCGCATCGACGAGGATCGCGCGCGCCACCTCCTTGGTGTGCTGCTCGAGCCGCGCCGCGACGTTGACGGTGTCGCCGATGCAGGTGTAGGTCGCGCGCTGCTGCGTGCCGGTATAGCCGGCGACGAGATTGCCGGTGCCGATGCCGATGCCGATCCGGATCGGCGCCCGGCCGGCGCTCTTCCGCTCGACCGCGAGCAGCTCGATCATCTCGATCATGTCGAGCGCAGCGAGGGCCGCCGCTTCGGCGTGCCGCTCGAGCGGCAGCGGCGCCCCGAAGATCGCCATCAGGCCGTCGCCGATCATCTGGTTGACGACGCCGCCGCGGCCGTTGATCGCGTCGAACATCAGCGTGTAGTAGGTGTTGAGCAGCTCGATCGTCTCTTCGGGCGGCTGCGACTCGACGAGCGAGGTGAAGCCGCGGATGTCGCAGAACATCACCGTCGCATCGACGTGCCGGCCCTGCAGCGCGAAGCCCGACTGCTGCAAATCCTGCGCGACCTCCGAGGTGGCGAAACGACGCACGAGCTCCTTCTGCTGGTCGCGCAGGCGCTTCTTCTCGAGACTGGCGCCGATCCGCGCCTTCAGCAGCACCGCGTTGACCGGCTTGGTCAGGTAGTCCTCGGCGCCGAGCTCGATGCAGCGCACGACGTGGGCGATCCCCTCGAGCGACGACGTCACGATCACCGGCAGGTCGCGCAGCGCCTTGTCGTTGGTGAGCTGCTCGAGAACCTGGAAGCCGTCCATCTCCGGCATCTCCATGTCGAGCAGCATCAGGTCGTAGCTGCCCTGGCGCAGCATCTCGAGCGCGACCCGGCCGTTCGCCGCGCACTCGACCGCGTGCCCCTGCAGCTCGAGGCTGCGCTGCAGGAGCAGCCGGTTGACCTTGTTGTCGTCGGCGACGAGCAATCGCGCCGACCCGCGCAGCGGATCAGGCACGGCGCAGCTCCTGCAGGCGCGCGCGGACGCGTTCGTACTCGCCCGCGAGGGCATCGAGCTCGGCGTCGCCGCCGCCGACGGGGACGCCGTTCAGCTCGAGGTCGCGCGCGAGCGTGCCGAGCTTGGTCGCGCCAAAGGTGTTGGCGTTCGATTTGAGCGAGTGCGCGGCGCGGCGGAACGCGTCGGGACGCCCGGTCGTCGCCGTCGCCCGCAGCTCGGCGAGCATCCGCGGCGCTTCCTCGAGGAAGGTGTCGACGAGCTCGGCGACGAAGTCGGCACCGGCGCTTTCCTGCAGCTCGATGAACATCGCGTTGTCGATCGGCGGTGCGTCGGCCATCGTCATCTCCCGTTCCTGACCGGCACCGCGGCGAGCGCCTCGACGAGTCGATCGACCCGGATCGGCTTGGTCAGGTAGTCGTCCATTCCCGCCTCGATGCACATCTCGCGGTCGCCCTGCATCGCGTTGGCGGTCATCGCGACGATGCGCGGCCGCCCCGGCGCAGGCATGAGCGCGCAGATCTGGCGCGTCGCGTCGAGGCCGTCGAGCTCGGGCATCTGCACGTCCATGAGGACGACATCGTAGGTCTGCCGCTGCACCGACTCGACCGCCTCGATTCCGTTCGACGCCAGGTCGGCACGGTAGCCCATCTGCTGCAACAGCCGCAGGGCGAGCTTCTGGTTCACGACGTTGTCCTCGGCGAGCAGGATCCGCAACGGGTGGCGGCTCGCCATCTCGGGATCCATCTGCGGCTTCGCGGGCGTCTGCGCGACCGGGGCTGCGGGCTCCTTCGCGAACAGGCCGACGAGCGTGTCGAACAGATGCGACTGGCGGATCGGCTTGGCGAGGTAGGCGTCGAACAGCCCTTCGGTGTCGCCGGCCTCGCGCCTGCCGAGCGAGCTGAAGAGGACGAGCGGCAGCTCGCGACGCGCGGCGCGCATCTTGCGCGCGAGCGCAAGGCCGTCCATCTCGGGCATGTGCATGTCGAGGATCGCGAGGTCGAAGCGCTCGCCCGCAGCGACCCAGCCGAGCGCCTCGTTCGGCGACTCGGTGTCGCGCGTCGCCATCCCCCACTTGGCCGCCTGCAGCGCGAGCACGCGCCGATTGGTCGCGTTGTCGTCGACGATGAGCACGCGCTTGCCCTGCAGCTCGGGCTGGACGCCGACGAACTCGCGCCGGCGGCTCGCCGGCAGCTCGGCGACCGCGGCCTCGATCGTGACGAAGAAGGTCGAGCCGTGGCCGGTGCCTGCGCTTTCCGCCCACATCGTTCCGCCCATCAGCTCGGCGAGCCGCTTGCTGATCGCGAGGCCGAGCCCGGTGCCGCCGTACTTGCGGGTCGTGCTCGAGTCGGCCTGCGAGAACGACTTGAAGAGCCGCCCCATGCCCTCTGCGGTGAGGCCGATGCCGGTGTCGCGGACCGCGAACGTCAGCTGGGCGCGACCCTCGCCCGCCCACTCGCTGCGCACGTTGACGACGACCTCGCCGCGCTCGGTGAACTTGACCGCGTTCGACAGCAGGTTGAGCAAGACCTGGCGCAGCCGCGTCAGGTCGCCGCTGATGGCAGGCGGCACGTCGCCTTCGAAAACGTATGCGATGTCGAGGCTCTTCTCGGTCGCGCGCGTGCTGACGAGGTCGAGCGCCGACTCGACGCACTCGCGCAGGTCGAACGGATGCGACTCGATGTCCATCCGCCCGGCCTCGATCTTCGAGAAGTCGAGGATGTCGTTGATGATCGTGAGCAGCGCGTCGCCCGACTCGCGCACCGTCTGCACGTAATCGCGCTGCTCGGGGTCGAGCTCGGTGTCCAGCAGCAGGCCGCTCATCCCGATGACGGCGTTCATCGGCGTCCGGATCTCGTGGCTCATCGTCGCGAGGAACGCGCTCTTCGCCTCGTTGGCCGCCTCGGCCGCGGCGCGCGCCTCCTGCGCCTGCTTGAACAGGCGCGCGTTCTGGATCGCGATCACCGCCTGATCGGCGAACGTCTGCAGCAGCGTCAGCTCCTTGGCGCTGAACGCACCGCGCGAGCGCGAGACGCCGACCGCACCGATGCCGCGGTCTTCCCAGAGCATCGGCGCGAACGCGACCGAGTGGTAGCCGATGACCTCGCCCATCCGACGGAGCACCGCCGGGGTGTCGGGGTCGTTGATCACGTCTGCATAGTGGACGACTCGCCGCTCCCGGATCGCACGGCCCGCCGGAGTGACATCGACCGGCGCCGGAAAGGTCGCGGCCACGGTATCGAGCGCCTTGCCGACGTACGCTGCGATCTGGAGCAAGCCCTCGTCGTCGACGAGCAGGACGTCGAGCTCGTCGCCGCCGAACAGGTGCCTGCAGCTCTCGAGGATCTTCTCGAACACCGGGTTGGCATCGGCGACCGAAGCGCTGATCACGCTCAGGATTTCCGCCGAAGCCTTCTGGTGTTCGAGCGCCTCCTTCGTCTCGTTGAGCAGGTGCGCGTTCTGGATCGCGATCACCGCCTGGTCGGCGAAGGTCCGCAGCAGCCGCTGCTCCCGCTCGTCGAACGCGCGCAGCTCGCCGCGGCCGACCATGACCGAGCCGATCACCTTGCCTTCCCAGAGCATCGGCGCGAGGGCAAGCGCGTACGTCTCGCCGCCCTGGAGCTGCGCGACCCGGCGCACCGGCTCTGGAACGTCCGGATCGTGGAGGACGTCGGCGTACGTCAGCAACCGGTGGTCGCGCATGACCCGTTCGGTCGCGGTGCCGGCGAGCGGGATCGGGAAGAGCTGCCGCATGCGCTCGACGCGCGCCGCATCCGAGCCGCGGATCGCGCCGATCCTGAGCCGCTCGCCGCCTTCGTCGACGAGGAAGACGACGAGCTGGTCGCCGCCGAACAGCCGCTCGCAGGCGAGCAGGATGCGATCGAACACCGGCGCCGGATCGGCGACCGAGCTGCTGATCGTCTGCAGCACCTCGCCGATCGCAGTCTGCTGCTCGAGCGCTTCGCGCGTCTCGTTGAACAGGCGCGCGTTCTGGATCGCGATCACCGCCTGGTCGCTGAAGGTCTTGAGGAGTGCGTTGTCGCGCTCGCGCAAGCGTTCGGCGTCGCTGCAGACCATCGTGATCGCCCCGATGCCGCGGCCTTCCCACATCAGCGGCGAGACGATCACCGCCGTGTCGTCGCCCATGCGGGCCGCGGCCTGCACGCCGGGCTGGCCCGCGTCGCCGCCGGCGAGATCGCGGACCTCGAGCAGGCCGCCGCTGCGGATGGCCCGATCCGTGAGCGTCCCGGCGAGCGGCCGCGGGAACGACGCCAGCGTCTGCGCCTCGATCGCCTCCGCCTCGGCGTCGCCGATGGCGGCGCGCATCGCCGCCGTCAACCGATACACCGGCACCTTCACTTGTCCTTCGTCATCGACGATCGAGAGCGCGAAGCCGCGCGCCGAGAATAGGCGCTCGCAGCACTCGATGATCTTGTCGAACACCGGCGTCGCGTCGGCCATCGAATGGCCGATGACGTCGAGCACCTCCGCGGTCGCGGTCTGGCGCGCCAGCGCCTCCTTGGTCTCGTTGAAGTTGCGCGCGTTCTCGATCGCGATCACCGCCTGGTCGGCGAAGGTGCGGACGAGGTCGATCTCCGCGGCGGCGAACGCGCGGACCTCGTAGCGCAACAGCGCGATGGCGCCGATCGGCGCGCCCTCGCGGATCATCGGCACCGCGAGCACGGTGCGAAAGCCGTGTCTCGACTGCAACTCGCGGACGTCGGGGTACTCCGTCTCGAGCAGCGGGACGATGTCCTCGATGTGGATGAGCCGGCGATCGAGAAACGCGCGCCCGACGACCGATGTCCGGCGCATCGGCAGCTCGTCGACGCCGTCGCTGCCGAACGTCCCGAAATGCGTCATCGCCCGCAACTTGTCCCCCGGCGCGGTGAGCCAGATCCGGCTCATCTCGGCCTTGCACAGCAGTCCGGCGCGCTCGGCGACCGCGTCGAGGACGGGCTGGACGTCGCTCGGAGACGCGCTGATCACCTTCAGCACCTCCGAGGTCGCGGTCTGCCGCTCGAGCGCATCCTTCGTCTCGTTGAACAGGCGCACGTTTTCGATCGCGATCACCGCCTGGCTCGCAAAGGTCTGCAGCAGCGAGATTTCCTGCTCGCCAAACAGCCCGGGCGTGCTCCTGGCCACGGAGATCGCGCCGACGACCTCGCGGTCGCGCATCATGGGAACGCTCAGCACCGCGCGATAGCCCGCCGCCGTGGCGAGATCCTTGACTCCGTACTCGGCATCGCTGAGTCGAGTGACGTCGGCGATGTTCACCACGGCACGCTCGCGCACCGCGCGAGCCCCGGCCGAGCCGCCGTCGAGGCGCATCGGATAGAGCTTGCGCACGGCCTCGACAGCCTGCGAGTTGACGGCGTACAAGCCGCCGACATGCAGCCGCTCACCGTCGAAGGGGAACACCCACCCGCTGACGGCCCCGGTCAGCTTCGCCGAGCGCTCGGCGATGACGTCGAACACCGGCTGCGTGTCGGTGACCGAGCCGCTGATGACGCGGAGCACCTCGGCGGTCGCGGTCTGGCGCTCAAGCGCCTCCCTAGTCTCGTTGAAGAGGCGCGCGTTCTCAATCGCGATCACCGCCTGGTCGGCGAACGTCTGCGCGAGCGCGATCTCCTGCTCGTCGAACTCGCCCGTGGTCGCGCGCAGGATCGTGATCGAGCCGAGCGCCTTGCCGTCGCGCAAGAGCGGCACGAACAGGCACGAGCGATAGCCGAGCGCGATCGCGAGGTCGTGCATGCGCGGGAACTGCTTGGCGCCCTCGACCGTGTCGGCGACCATGACGACGCGGCCCTCGAGGATGCAAGTCCCGGCGCCGCTGCCGCGGTCGAGAGGCCACGGCTTGAGGAATCCGACTCCCCTCGGCTGGACCGTGTCGGCTGCGAACGCGACGTCCTCGATCATGTCGCCGCGCGGCATCGCAAGATGCACAGCCTTGCCGCCGAACAGACGCTGACAGCTCTGCACGATCGCCTCGAACACCGGCTGCGTGTCGGTGACCGAGCCGCTGATGACGCGCAGGATCTCGGCGGTCGCGGTCTGCCGCTCGAGCGCTTCCTTGGTCTCGTTGAAAAGCCGCACGTTCTCGATCGCGAGCACCGCCTGGCGGGCGAACGTCTCGAGGAGTGCGACCGATTTCGCCGGGAACCTCGTCGGCACCGCACGCGTCACGGCGATCGCACCGACGGCGCGTCCGTCGTGGAGCAACGGCACCGCCAGCGCCGCGCGCCAGCCCGAGCGCCGGGCGGCCTCGCCGAGCCGAAACTCCGGATCGGTCAGGACGTCCTCGACCTGCACGGGCGCGCGCTCGAAGATCGCGCGCCCGGTCACCGAGCCGCGGTCGATCGGCATTGGAAAGGCGGCGCGCGTGACCTCTTCTCCGTCGCGCGACATGCCCCGGTAGCTCACCAGCCGCACCAGCTCGCCGTCGACGCGGCTCGCCGCTCCCATGGTCGCGCCGCACAGCGCCATCGCGCGCTCGGTGATCGCATCGAACACCGGCTGGAGGTCGTCCGGCGAGCTGCTGATGACCCGCAGCACGTCCGCAGTTGCCGTCTGCTGTTCGAGCGCTTCCTTCGTCTCGTTGAACAGCCGCACGTTCTCGACCGCGATCACGGCCTGCGCTGCAAACGACTTGATCAGCGCGATCTGCTTGTCGGTGAACGGGACCGGATCCCTGTGGGCAGTGACGATTGCGCCGATCACCTTGCCATCGCGGACCATCGGCGCGGCGATCTGCGCATTGAAGCCGTAGTCGCGTGCGAACTTGGCCGTCCGGGGCGGCACTTCCGGATTGTCGACCAGCGGCACGACCTGCGACGTCTCGCCGGTCAGGATCGTCTTTCCCACGTGCGTCGACGCATCCAGGGGCAGCGGATAGTGTTGGCTGAACGTCTCGAAGCCTGCCGCGCCCTGGTGGCTGGCGAGCTCGATCTTGCCGTCGCGTGCCAGAGTGACGATCGCGAACTGGGTGTCGAAAAGACGAAGCAGGTTGCGCGCGATCGCGTCGAACACCGGATGGGCATCCGTCATCGACTCGCTCATCGCGGCGAGGATCGCTCCCGTCGCGGTCTGCTGGTCGAGCGCCTCGCGCGTCTCGTTGAAGAGGCGAACGTTCTCGATCGCGATCACCGCTTGGTCTGCGAAGGTCTCGAGCAGAGCGACCTGATCGGGGGCGAGCGGCCCCGGCTCTGTGCGCACCACCGCGATGGCGCCGATCGCGACCTGGTCGCGCACCATCGGCACGACCGTCATCGCGCGGTAGCCGGCCGGCGCCAGGTTGCGCTTTCCGGCGTCGAAGCGTCCACCCGCCTCCAGCACGTCCGCAACGTCGACGACGCGGCATTCGAGCAACGCCGCGCCGTGGATGTAGCTCGGATCGAGCGGGAACGGAAACACGGCCCGCCAGCGCGCAGCGCGTTCCGGATCCTCCTCGGCGATGGCGACGGAGCGGACCTGTCCGCCCTCGGCACGGCTCACCGCGACCGCCGCGCCCTTGAAGAGGCGCAAGCCGCTCTTCGCGATGGCGTCGAACACCGGCTGCACGTCGGTCGGCGATTCGCTGATGACGCGCAGCACGTCGCTCGTGGCCGTCTGCCGGTCGAGCGCGTCGCGCGTCTCGCGGAACAGGCGCACGTTCTCGATCGCGATCACCGCCTGGTCGGCGAAAGTCCGCAGCAGCCCGATCTGGTGTTCGGAATACGTGCCCGGCTGCGCGCGCGTGACGTTGATGATGCCGATCGACACCCCGTCGCGCACCATGGGCACCGTGAGCATGCTGCGGTAGCCGCGCGTGCGCGCGAGCTCGCGCCACTGCCCGGCCGTGCGCGGATCGGTTTCGGTGTCCTCGATGACGATCGGCGCACGGGTCGACAGCGGCTCGGCGATGAAGACGTCGTCGATCGGGACCGGGAAGCGGCTCTCCAGAGCGGCCGTCCCCGCGGCATCGGTGAGCGTGTGCGCCGCCAGGTGCAGCATGCCGTCGCGCACGCGCGTGACCGTGGCCGAGAAGCCGCCGATGAGCAGCTGCGCGCTCTGGACGATGGCGTCGAGGACAGGCTGCACGTCCGACGGCGACGCCGCGATGACCTTGAGGATTTCGGCCGTCGCGGTCTGGCGCTCGAGCGCCTCCTTCGTCTCGTTGAAGAGCCGCGTGTTCTCGATCGCGATCGCGCCCTGATCGACGAAGGACCGCGCCAGCGCGATCTCCTTTTCGGTGAAGGCCTGCGGCCGCTCGCGACCGATGAAGAGCACGGCGATGCACTCGGCCCCGCGCATCAACGGCAGCATCAGCGACGATTCGACTCCCAGGTTCGCGTGGACGCGCTGCTCGTGGGGCGTGAGCTCGATCGCCGACCAGTCGGGGATGTGCAGCATCTGCCCCGTGAGGAAGACGCGCGACGGAAAGTTGTCGCCGGCATCGATCGGGACGAAGGCCGCCTCCTCCGCAAGCTCGACTGCCCTTTCCCCGCGGTACATCGCGGCGAGGCGAAAGCTCGCGCCGCTTCGGCGGAGCACCCCGGTGAAGCACTTCCCGAGCAGCTTGTAGGCCGATGCGGCAATGGCCTCGAACACCGGCGCCGTGTCGGCCACGGAGTGGCTGATGACCTTCAGCACCTCGGCCGACGCGGTCTGCTGCTCGAGCGCCTCCTGCGTCTCGTGGAAGAGGCGCACGTTCTCGATCGCGATCACCGCCTGGTCGGCGAAGATGCGGAGCAGCCGGATGTGCTTCTCGGAAAAGACGCTCGGCTCCTCGCGGCAGATGCCGATCGAGCCGATCACCTTGCCGTCGCGGATCATCGGCACCGCGAGATTGCTGCGGTAGCCGACCGCGCGTGTCGCGTCCTTCAGCTGGTAGTCGGGATCGGCGAGGACGTCGGGGATCTCGACCACGTCGCGCTCGAGGATCGAGCGCGCCAGGATCGAGGCGCGGCTCGGCTTCATCGGGAACGACGCCTGCATCGCCGCCAGCCCTTCCGGCGTCGGCGAACGGAAGACGGCGAGATGGACGAGCTCGCCGTCGAAGCGCGCGACGCCGCCGATCCGCGCCCCGCAGAGCGCGAGGGCGCTGTCCACGATCGCCTCGAACACCGGCTGCGCGTCGTCCGGCGACTGCGACATCACCTGCAGCACGCGGGCGGTCGCGGTCTGCTGCTCGAGCGCTTCGCGGGTCTCGTTGAAGAGGCGGACGTTCTCGAGCGCCAGCCCCATGCTGGCGCCGACCGTCGCAAGCAGGCGCACGTCCGCCTCGCCGAACGCGCCCTCGCGGCCGAAGCTCTCGATCGCGATGATCCCGAGCATCCTCTCGCCGCTCAGGATCGGCACGCCCATCAGCGAGCGGCATGCGTCAGCGGAAGGCCGGTCGAGCAGGCCTTTGGCGATCATCTCCTGCTGGTCGCGGGCGACGACCGGCGCGTGCGCGACCTGCATCTGCCGCCAGGCACCGTGCGGGGACGGTGCGACCGGCTCGAGGTCATGCAGCCGCTGGCCGTCGCGGATGACGTAGAGCTGATGGATGAGGTCGCTCTGCTCGTCGTGCCAGAGGATCACGACGTCGTTCGGCGCGAACACGTCGCGCAGCTTGTCGCCGACGACGTCGACGATCGCCTGGAAGTCGAGCTGGGCGGCGATTCCCTGCTGGATCGTGTTGATGACCGCGAGCTCGGCGTTGCGCTGCTCGGTCTCCTTCAGCAGACGCTGCGTCTCGTCGAACAGGCGCGCGTTCTCGAGCGCGACGCCCATGCTCGCGACGACCGTCTGCAGCAGCCTCACCTCGCTCTCGCCGAACGCGTTCTCGCGCTCGAAGCTCTCGACAATGACGACGCCGACGACGCGATCCTGGGCGACGATCTTGACCGTCATCGTCGAGAGCGAGCATTCGGTGCCGTGCACGATCCCTGCCGCAGCGACCTCGGCCGCGGTCTTGCGGATGACGACGCTGCGGTCGGAGATCACCTCCTGCCAGCGCGCCTCCGACGGCGTCACCGGCGCCACCGTCACCCGTTCGCCGCGCTCGATCTCGTAGAGAAAGTGCGCCGTCTTCGTCGCGTGGTCGTACCAGCGGATGCCGATCGTGTCGACGTGCAGCACCTCGCGCATCTTGTCGCCGACGAGCTCGACGATCGCCTGGAACGAGAGCGACCCGGCGATGCCCTGCTGGATGCTGTTGATCACCGCCAGCTCGGCGTTGCGCTGCGCGGTCTCCTTGAGCAGGTGCTGCGTCTCATTGAACAGGCGCGCGTTCTCGAGCGCGCCGCCGACGCTGGCGGCGATCGTCTGCAGCAGCCGCACGTCCTCGGCGCCGTACGCGTACTCGCGGTCGTGGTTCTGCAGGCCCATGATCCCGAGGACGCGGTTGCTGCCGATGATCGGCACGCCGACGAGCGAGTGCGCCCAGTCGGTGCCGGGCGCGGGGCTGATCCCGGCCGCCGTCTGCTCGGCGCGCGTGTTGGCGACGCGCGGCTCGCGCAGGCGGATCATGTCGGCGACCGGGCCCTTGGTGTCGAGCGGCCACGGCGGCGGCAGCGGCAAGGGCTTGCCGTGCTCGTAGCGGTAGAGGACCTGGACCAGGTTGGTCTTGTCGTCCCACCAGGCGATGTTCACGTTGCCGGTGCGGAACAGCTCGCGGAGCTTGTCGCCGACGAGGTCGATGATCGCGCTCAGCTCGAGCTCGGCCGAGATGCCCTGCTGGATCGCGTTGATGACGGCGAGCTCGGCGTTGCGCTGCGCGATCTGCGCCTGCAGTCGCTGGTTCTCTTCGACCAGGTGCGCGTTCTCGGGCGCGAGGCCGTTCTTCGCCATGGGGGTGCCCTCGACGGGGCGTCGCGCGAGCGCCTCGAACGCTCGCGCGTTGGCAAGCGCCGATGCGCCTTGCGCGGCGAGCATCGCGAGCGTGTCGCAGTCGCGGTCGTCGAGGTCGTCTGGCGCTCCCGCGGCGTCGGCGTAGAGGACGGCGAGGACACGCGATCGCACGACGAGCGGAATGACGACGCAGCGCCGGCGCATGACGCTGCCGTTGGTCACCGGCATCGCGCAGAGCGCAGCGCCGCGCGACTTCTTCGCCTGCTCGAGGAGCGGCGCGACGACGGCGAGCAGCGTGCGTGCGTTCTGTCCGCGCGGCACGTGCGCCGCGCCGACGACGAAGCCCTCGGCGGCCGCCGCCGCGACGAGCACGCGGCGCGCGCCGACCAGCGCGCGCGCCTCGGCGACGAGCGCGGCGAGCACGGCGTCCTCGTCGCGCAGCTCGGCCATGCGCAGGCCGGCGTCGAGCAGCCGCTCGGCAGGCGTCGCGGCAGACCGGGAGCGGCGCAGGGCTTGCGCGGCACGCATCGGCGCGGATTCTCCTCGCCCGCGGACGGGGGCGGCGGAGCAGTCTACAGGCGGCGCGGGAGGCCCCGGTTGTATCGATCCGCACCGCGGGCGCGCGTGCGGATCTTCACGTCGCCCGATCGCGGCGACGCGCACGTCGCAAGGCCGCTTCCTACCATCGCCGATCCCCACTGGAGATCGACATGTCCTGGCGCAACGGCCCGCACACGCGGCCACCCGGCGACGCTGCCGAAGGCGACCGCCTGCCGCGCGCGATTGCCGCTCGCCTCGTCCGCGCCGGCCGCCTCGCCGACGCCCCTGCGGCTGCCCCTTCGGTCCCGCACCCGCACCCCGACGCGCCGCCGACGATGCCCGAGCGCTGGTCGCGCGACGTCTTCGAGATGATCGAATGGCGCCGCTTCGAGGCGGTCGTCGAGGCGCTCTTCGCGCAGGCCGGATTCGCGACACGCTCGCAGCCGCACGGCAGCGACGGCGGCGTCGACATCTGGCTCTACTCGATCCACCACCGCGCCGGCGACGCGCCGGT
>Ga0070675_100001721_pt1 | contig 16173 bp, 10 predicted proteins | sample KBSM43metaG_FD_65343 | JGI IMG/M metagenome (GOLD analysis project Ga0070675, IMG submission 65343) | Miscanthus rhizosphere microbial communities from Kellogg Biological Station, Michigan, USA - KBS M4-3 metaG | ecosystem: Host-associated > Plants > Roots > Rhizosphere > Soil ...
CTGATTGCCTGTGGAATCGCGCTCGTCGTCAGCTCGACTGCGTGCGACAAGGACAAGAATCGAACTGCGGAGTCGCGCGGTCACAAGGGTGCGCCAATCAACCTCACCGGCTGTTTGCAGAAGGATGGTGGTATTTCAACGACCTACATCCTTACGCAAGTGAACGAGCCGACACAGTCGGTGGGCACTAGTGGCAGCGCGGCCAACGTCGACCAGGAACGGATGCGCGAAGCGAAGCACGCCTACCGACTCAGCGGTGATGACGATCAGCTGAAAGAGCTCGTCGGCAAGCAGGTCAAGGTCGAGGGTGTGGTAGCGGAAAACTCCGACTTCAAGAAGGCCAACGACGCCGAGCAGCGCGCCGACATGGACACCGGCGACCTGGCGAAGGTCGAGGTGAAGTCGGTGGCGGCAGTTGCGGACGCATGCGGGTCGAATCCGCAATAGTCCGCTATCCGATCAATCCCATCAGCCAGTGGACAATATTCAGCGCGAACTGCTGATTGTCCACATCCCTGCGATTCATACCGATCAGGATCGACGCCGCGTCAGCGGCGTCGATCCGTTGTGCAGTCAATGCAGCGGCCTCACCCAGTACCACCACGCGACCGCGGCCATACGGCAGCGCAACCGCCTGCGCGAGTCCCGCTACCGATCGTCCCTCTTCGTCATGCGATCGCCGGAACGGGTACTCCCGCGCCGATGCCGAGAACTGCAGCAGGACGCTGGCGCCGGGCGGCGGCTTCAGAGCCTGGCCGGTGAACGTCATGACGGCGTTGACGCGTTCGGCGCTCGTACGGCCGATGGTAATGGGATGCTCGCGTACTCCGCCATTCGATCGCGTGAAGGTGATGTCGGAGCGGCTGCGATCCTCGGCCCACCAGTTGGTCATCTCGACGCCGAAGGAGAGCGCGAGACGCCGCGCAGCGAGCCCGGCCGGCGCGTGATCAGCGACGATCAGTGCGCGGCCACCGGCCGCCACCCATTCCGCGACGCGCTGGGCCTCGTCGGCGTCAAACGCATCTGCGTTGAGACGCACCGCGCGCTCGAGATGTGCGAGGTTCGCGAGATGTTGAGCGAGTCCGATGTAACCGAGCGGGTTCACGGTCACGAAGATGTCGGCGCCGCGCAACGCTGCTGCCGTGATCCGTCCCTCGCTGCTCATCACCCTGAAGCCGTCGCGTTGCAGCAGGCGGGCGAAGGCCCGGTAGCCGCCGCTGCTGGTGTGCGCATTCAGGTGCCCCTCGTCCACGACCACTCGTGGTCGAGCGCCCGCGGCGAATGCCGGATGTTCAAGCAGCGGTGCATACGAGCGATCGACGGTTTGCGACGGCCACACCATCCAGGTCAGGCCGGCCACCGCCATCGTCAGCCCGGCGCGAAGCATCCAGGTCAGCAATCGCATGTTGACAGATATATCCGTCGTGGATATATATATCATCAGGCGGTGAAAGTAGGAATTAGGAATTAGGAAGAAATACGAGCAACGAGCATGTCCGAAGCCCTTACCCCTGCGGTGTTTCATATCCTGCTCGCGCTGGCGACGGGCGATCGCCACGGTTACGCGATCATGAAAGAGTCGCTGCGGCAAAGCGAGGGGACGGTGCGGCTTGGCGCCGGGACGCTCTATGGAACGCTGCAACGGCTGATCGAAGCGGGCTACGTCGCGGAAGCGCCGCGCGCCGGTCCTCGAATGTTCAACGGTCGGCAGCGTCGCTACTATCGAATCACACAGGAAGGACGCGACGCGCTGAACGGCGACGTCGAGCGGATGCAAGGCCTGGTACGGGCGGCGCGCATCTTGAAAGCGGCGCGAGGAGCGGCAAAATGATCGATGGCGCCGCGGCGATCTATCGGACGCTGATTCGCCTCTATCCACACGGCTTCTGGCGAACGTTCCACGACGAACTCGAGAACGACTTCGCCGACGGCAGCCGCGAGGCCGGCGATGCGGGCGGCGCAGCGTTGCCGCTCTTCTGGGCCCGCGCGCTTGCCGACTTGATCAGGTCGCTGGTGCGCGAATGGTTGCGGACGCCGTGGCTGCTGGTGCTAATCGTCGCCGCGGTTCTTTCGGTCACTATATTCAGCCTCACGGCGCTCCAGGTCGCGCGCTTGCCGGCACTGCTCTCTCGCCGCGTCCGCGCCGGCGGCGATCCGAATGCCGAGGCGCTGAAAGCGATCGTCGTTCTGACGGCTGGCGCGTTGATTCCGATTGCCGCGGCGATTCTCGCCTCGCTGTGGGCCACGGCGGTGCGCCGTCGATCGCGGTCGCGGCGGTCGTTGCTGTCGCGCCGGTGATCGATCATGTTCGAAGTCCGCGATCTGCGGAAGCAATTCGCCGGCATCGAGGTGCTGCACGGCGTCTCGTTCCGGATCGCGCGCGGCGAAATCCTCGGCTACCTCGGCCCGAACGGCTCGGGCAAGAGCACGACGATCAAGATCATTGCCGGACTGCTCGACCCGAACAGCGGCCGCATCACGCTCGACGGAGCTGATATCGCCGACGATCCACCGGCGTTCCGCCGCCGACTGGGTTATGTCCCTGAAGAGCCGAATCTTTATACGCACCTGACGGCGGTTGAATATCTGCGGCTGGTCGGGTTGATGCGCGACCTGCCGGCGGTGGCGCTCGATGCGCACATCACGGCGCTGCTGCAGTTGCTCGATCTCGAACTCGCGTCGTACGGGCCGCTTTCCAGCTTTTCCAAGGGGATGCGCCAGCGCGTGCTGCTCGCCGCCGCGCTGCTGCACGATCCCGATCTGTTGATTTTCGACGAGCCCTTTTCCGGGCTCGACGTCAATGCCAGCCTGATGTTGCGGGCGCTGCTGCAGGCACTGCAGCGCCGCGGCAAGATGATCCTGTTCAGCTCGCATCAGATGGACGTCGTCGAAACGCTCTGCCGCCGCGTGCTGATTTTGTACCGTGGGCGAGTCGCCGTCGAAGGGTCGCCGCAGGAGCTGCGCAGCGCCCGCGTCTCGGAATCGCTCGAAGAAGTGTTCGCTGCGGTGACGGAACAGGAAGACTACGCCGCAAGAGCGGAAGCGATCCTCGACGCCGGCCACAGATGACTCGCCGCGCATTCCGCGCCCTGACGCGCCATTTCGTCGGTGCAATCGTCGAACCGCCAATACTTTCCGATGTCGGCATCGACGCGTTCAGGCGAACCCTGATTTCGGCGGCGTCTTTCTTCATTTGTCTCGGCGGATTCCTGCCGCGCATCTTTACAAAGAAGTACCGCCTGCTGTCGCAAATGCCGTCGCCCGAGCCATACCTGTCTGCGTGGCCGGGTGACACGCTGTTCACGCTGGCGCTGCCGATGTACGTCATCGGCTTTGCCGCAGTGATCGTCAGCCCGATGCTGTTTCCCGACGAGACCGACTATCGCGTACTCACACCGCTGCCGCTGAAGCGTGTCGAGCTGTTTGCCGCCAAACTCACCGCTCTGTTCATCGTCTCCACGGCCGCAATCCTCATCGTCAACGCCGTGCTCAGCGTCACTCTTCCAGCCGTCATCGGAGGACGATGGGCGCCGCACCCCGGGCTTGTTCGTGTGCCGGCTCACTGGTTGACGGCGTGTGTTGCATCGGCCTGGACGGTGTCGGCGGTGATGGCTCTGCAGGGCGCGTGTCTTCTCGTGGTTCCAGAACGGTGGCGGCATCGGGTTTCGAGCGCCGTGCAAGCCTCGGTGTTTTTGATGCTGCTGGTGTCGGTCCCTTTTTTCGTTCGTCTGACTGGACGAACCGTGAACGCCGACACGGTGTGGGCGGCGCCGCAAATGTTTCTGCCGCCGATCTGGTTCTTGGGACTGGAGCGATGGCTGCTTGATGGATCCGCGGCGGCCGGCTACGCGCGCGCAGCCGCCGCGGCCGGCGTCGCCTGGGCTGTCACGCTGAGCGTAATTGGCCTCGCCTTCGTGTCGCTGTTTCGATCGGCCGAATCGCTGGCGGGGACAGCCGGCAATCAGCGGGTATCGAACGTGCGGCGTCGCGTCGGCCGCTGGTTGCGCAGGCGAACGATTGTCCCATCACCGCAGGCGGCGATCATCGGCTTCGCGCTTCGCGGCCTCACACGCAGTCGTCTGCATCAGTTCATCTTCACCGTGGTTCTCGGCGGTGGCCTCGCGATGCTGGCGGGGCAAATCGCGTGGATGGTCGAGGGCCGCACGCTGGCGGCGACGAGGCCCGAAGACGCGATCAGCGCGGCGATCGCGGCGCCATTGCTGGTCGCGTTGAGTGTGGTGCTGGGTCTGCGGGCGGCATTCCTGTTGCCGCTCGATCGCAGTGCCGGCTGGCTATTCCGCCTGGTCGACGATCCGCGGACGCGCGGCCCGGCGCTGAACGGTGTCGCGACTGTGTTCAACATTGCGGCCGTCGCGCCTGCGACGGCCATCGCGTTGCTGCTGCAGCCACCGCTGTTCGGCTACGTGACGGTGGTTGCCATCGCGATGATCGCACTTGCCAGCTTGTCGCTGGTCGAAATCGTGCTGATTGGCTGGCGTCGTATCCCCTATTCGTGCAGCTATCTGCCGGGGAAGCGCCACCTGACCTACACCGTGGCGGTTCTGCTGGCGCTCTACGTTTTCTTCGTTGGAATCGGCTCGGTGATCGTCCGCGGCAGCCTGTTGCACCCCGCACGGATGCTCTTTGTCGGGGGCTTGCTGATGGCGTCGTTCGCGGCGCTGCGGCGTGCCCGCCTGCGTACGCTCGGCACTTTTCCCCTCGAATTTGAAGACGAAGACCCTGCCGCGGTGATCCTGATGCCGCTCAACTAAATCTGGTCATCTGGTCATCTCGTCATCTGGTCATTGAGATTGCTCAACCGACCAATGCAATAACCAGATGACCAAGTGACCAGATCATTTACTTGCGAATGGACCGGACCGCAAACACCGGCGCGATTTCGTTGCCGTTGGTCGCCTCGAATCGCACCGTCACGCTGGTCTTGTTGGCAGCCAGTTCAGCCGGCAGCGCGTACTCGATGTCGACGAATTGTGACACGCTGCCCTGGGCCAGCATCTGCGTGCCGATCCGTTGGCCGTCGGCCAGGATCTCGAACGACCGTGCGCGGCGATTGTCGGTGTTATAGGTGACGACAATCGCCAGCCGCGGCGACGAATCGATCGGCACATCGTATGAGAACCATTTGGCGCCGCGGCGGCCCGGCCGGCCTTCGGCGCGGACAATCGTCGTCTCTTCGCCGCGCTGGTTGAACGTCTTTTCGCGTTCGCCTTCACCGGCAGGGACGTGCGCGATCGTGGCAAGCTCCAGCGCTCGGATGCGTGCCCGCTCGCGTTCCAGGTCGGCGAGCCGCCGCTTGTAGTCCTGCGGCGTCAGCAAATCCCAATAGGCTGCATACGAGCGGCGATGGATCTGGTGAAACGGCGCGAATTCCACGTCGACTGCCGTGTCGTTCGACGGATGGCGCGCAATTCCGGTTGCGCGATACGCATTCGGCTTTCCGGCAACCGGCATTAACCATTCGGAAACCGGCAGGGTCGTTACCAGCACCGGGGACTCGGGTGCGGCCGCGATCGTACCGTCGCCGTCGCCATCAGTGCGGCGCCGCGGTGCGGGGCCGAGATCGCCCGCGAGCACGATCGGCCCGAGCAGAACCACCGCTCGCTGCGGGTTGTCGTGCAGCGTCTCTACCCGCAATCGCCTCGGCATCGTCACGGCGATGGTGTCGCCAGATTTCCACGTGCGCGTCAATTCCACGTACGTACCGGGCGCCGATACGCGGTCGATACGGCTGCCGTTGACGCTGATCGTGAAACCGTCCCTCGCCCACGAGGGCCGGCGCACGGCAAGCGTGACGGCGCGGGGCGCTGATGCGTCGAGTGTCACCGTTGTGGAATCGCCCGACGGGAAATCGGTCTGCACGTCCAGCCGGATACCCGCCTCTTCCCATCGAGCAGTCGACGGCGCGTAGACGTTCACCCAGAGCCGGTCGCCCGCCTCGTAGTAAAGGCCGAGCCCGTGGAGCGCGTGATTCTCCATCCCGGTGCCGACGCAGCAGGTGAAGCTGCGCTGCATGTCGGCGTACTCGCGGCGAACGCCAGCGCCGACCGGCACCATGTAACAGGTCGCTCCGTCCTCGGGGTCCATCGAGGCGAGGATGTGATTGAAGAGCGCCTGCTCGTGGAACTCGGCGTACTTCACGTCCGGCTGCAGCGCGAACAGCTTCCGCGTCAGCTTGAGCATGTTGTAGACGTTACAGGTTTCGGCGGTCCTTCCTTCGGTGATGTTGGCGAGCTTGTCGGGCTCCCTGAAATACTCGTCCTTGCCGTGCCCGCCGGTCGCGAAGGTGTGATGGTTGACGACGCGATCCCAGAAAAACGCAGCGGCATTGAGGTCCTTCGGATCGCCGGCGTACTGGTAGCGTGCGGCGAGACCGACCATCTTCGGCACTTGCGTATTGCCGTGAAGGCCATCGAGCGGGTCCTGTCCACGGCGCAGCGGTTCAAAAACCGCCCGGTGCTCGAACTTGTACGACAGATCCAGCCAGCGCTGGTCGGCGGTGTCGGCGTACAGGTCGGCCATCATTTCGTTCATGCCGCCGAACTCGGTAGCCAGCATCCGTTGCACCGTCGCATCGTCCATCGGCGCGAGAAACTTCTCCGCCCAGTGCGCGAATTTCACCTCGACGTCGAGCGCGGCCTGGTTGCCGGTATGTCGATACGCATCGCGCAGGCCCGCAAAGGTTTTGTGAAGCGTGTACCACGGCGACCACAGCCCGTTGAGGTCGAAATTGGCGGCGCGGATGTTCCCCTTTGATACTTCTTCGAAGACCTTGCCGGCGTCGAGCAGCGCCCCGGCGAATCCGTCGCCGTTCTTGTTCTGGACGATTTGCAGTTCGTTGACGATGTAATCGGCGCGCTGTTTGAAGCGCACGTCGCCGGTTGCCGCCCACATCAAGCTCACGGCGGACAGATGGTGGCCGGCGATGTGACCGGTCAGCTGACGACCGTCGGCGTCCCAACCGGTGTATCCCTGCGCTTTCGGTTCCAGTCCGGCGCGCACGCGGTAGAACGCCAGCATGCGATCCGGATCCAGCGACAGCAGGTAAGCGGCGTCGAGATCCTGAGCGTGTTTCAGCGGCCCGCCGGTCAGACGGACGGCGGTCAACGGCAACGGGCGAGCGACGTCGGGAATCGCGTTCTTGATTCGCTGCTCGCCCGCCGAGGCCGAAAGCCATGACCGATTCCCGGTAGCGATCCAGGCCGAGCCGCCGGCGACCAGTTGGAGGAATTGGTGTCGTGTCAGCTTCATTTGACGGTCCATTCTTGAACGCCGGCCGAGAAGCCATCCTGCATGATCAGCTCGATGCGCAGTGCGCTCGTCGTAACCGGTATGAAGCCGACCCGGTTCCAGGCGTTCCGAGCCACGCCAAACGGGTCCGGCGTTTCCACCGGCTTCCACGCTGCACCGCTCTTGTAGAGCAACTTCCACGACGCCGGCACGCGCACGCCGCCACGGCCTGTGTCGTCGAACCAGTAGATGCGGCTCTCGCTGACCAGCGACGGTTTCGCGAAGGTCATCTCAATCCATTCGCGAGTGCTGCCTTGCACCGGCCACCAGTCGAAATACGCCGATGCATCCGAGGAGTTTGCCGGTTCTTCACCGTCGATCATGTTGCGGGGGTTCTTGCCGCGCCCGTTCGGCAGCGGCGACGCTTCAATGGACGACGTCGAGGCGATCGTTGGATATGGCGTTGGCCGGGCGGCGCTGTCGCTGCGCGCCAGCCACACCGTCATTTGTCCACGGCCGCGATTCGCCCAGGTCGAGTAGGGAATAGCCGTGAATGGCTGGCCCGCTCTGGCGATCGTGCCGTCGGCGTTGTACGAGAGTCCGATCGCCCGACCATTGATCACTTCGACGCCGTTCAGCAGCCCGGGCCGGAACTCGGCGGAAAGCTCGCTGGTGTCGGGCAGCACGATGTTCCGAACTTTTCCGTTCGCATTATCCGGCCACTCTGCGGCGTAAACGATCGGCCCGCGCTGCAGTGCGACGCGATCACGATCGGCCATCACCTTATCGTGCGAGATCACCCGCCGGATCGGCATCGGCAAATTCAGCGTGATCGTATCGCCGGCTTTCCATGTCCGATCGATCGTCACATAGCCTTTCGTGATCGTCATCGCAACCGGTTGTCTGTTGACGGCGATCGTCGCTTCCTGAGAGGCAATGTCGAGGAACCGGTAAAGGTCGCTCGGTACCGGCTCGTCGCGGGCCCATCCAGGGATCCGCATTCGGATCGCGAACCGTCGTGCGAGCGAGGGCGCAATCGTCATCGTGACCGCACCGTCCCATGGATAACGCGTCGATTGCGTCACCTTCACAGTTCCGCCGGGCATTTCGATGTTGGCGTTGCCGGCCGCGTAGAGGTTCACGTAGAGCGTGTCGCCGCTCGTTGCATAGAGGTAACCCGGCACGGACGGCATGAAGCGGGTGATGTTGCCGGGGCAGCAGGCGACACCGAACCACTCTTGCCGTGCGTGCTGACCGTTCGATTCGAGCGGATTGGGATAGAAAAACGTTCGACCGTCGAGCGACACGCCCGATACGAGGCCGTTGTAGAGCGTTCGCTCCATCACGTCGATGTACTTGGCGTCGGCCTCGAGCAAAAATAGTCGATGGTTCCAGAAATCCATGCCGACCGACGCGCAGGTTTCGTTGTAGGCGGTCATGTTCGGCAGCTCGTACGGCTGGCCGAACGCTTCGCCGCTGCCTGACGCGCCGATGCCGCCCGTCAGATACAGCTTGCTGGCGACCAGATAGTCCCAGATCCGCTTGCCAGCGGCACGCATCGCTTCGTCGCCGGTCACCGCGGCAACATCGGCCATACCGGAGTACATGTAGACCGCACGAACTGCGTGGCCGACAGGTTCACTTTGCTCGACCACCTTGAGTTGCGCCTGGTTGTAGTTCAGGCCGCGCGGATTGGCGCGTTCGCCGTCGGGAAACGGCCCCGGACCGCGTTCATCGAGGAGGAACTTCGCCAGGTTCAGGTAGTCGGTCTTGCCGGTGACGCGATACAGCTTGACCAGCGCCATCTCGGTAATCTGATGCCCTGGCCAGATTGTCCGCTTGCCTGGACCGAAGGTTGCCACCAGCAGATCGGCCGCCTTCGTTGCGACGTTCAGCAACGTCCGCTTGCCGGTCGCCAGATGGTGCGCGACCGCGGCTTCGAAAAGATGACCAAGGTCGTACAGCTCGTGGCTGTCGTCACGCTCGAATACCCAGCGTTCAGGCCCGGCCCAGCGATGCGGATTCCTCGGATCGATGGTGCGCGTCGTATAGATGTAGCCGTCCGGTTCCTGCGCCGCCGCGATTTTCGCGATCAGACCGTCGACGTAACGGTCCAACTTCGGATCGGGTACGACGCTCAACGAATAGGACGCGCCTTCGATCACCTTGTAGAGATCGGTTTCATCGAACGGATAACCGGGTGGACGCTTGTCGAGGAGCGTTTCACCGCGCAGAACGGTGGCCGCGCGTTCGAACAGGTTCACGCGGCCGGTCAGCTCGCATTGCTCGAATGCCGACGGAATACTGACGGTGCGGTTCGTTTCGATTCGGGGCGCCCAGAAGATGTCGTTAAGGTGCACCGCGGTGAATGGCACCGGGCGAATCGGGTAGTCTCTTTCAGCCAGGCTCAGCGACAGCGCTGCGCACAGAGCCACGGCAAACCGGCGAGCCGCCATACGGGGAATACTACATCTGCGTTAGCATGCCGTCGTATGGCAACTTCGATCAGGCGACGCGAAGCGCTGCGGCAAATCGCTGCGGCAGGCGCCGGCGCGCTGCTTGCCCCGCAGGTTCTTCGCGGCCAGGGTACGCCAATCGTCGTCGGTGGAAAGCCGGTCGAGATCACCATCACTTCCGTAAGCGCGTCCACGGTTCGGATTACCGTTGCCGAAATAACCGGTTCGGCTGGATCGACCTTGCCGAATCAGGGGGCGTTGGTGGCCGCGGCGACGGGCCGCGCCGTTGCCCGTCCGCGCACGGCCTTTTCGGCGGTGAACGCCGGCGATCTGGTAGTCCGGTTCACGCCGACCCCACCGACGCTCGAGATTGCGAATCGCGCCGGCAAGGTGATCCAGCGCCTCGTGCTGAACTCGGAGACACCGGTCATTTCATTTTCACTAGGCGACGGCCCGCTGCTCGGACTCGGCGAGGGAGGCCCACAATTCGATCGCAAAGGTTCGAACTATTCGAACCGTAACGGTCAGGGCGGATACCAGCTGCGCACTCACGGTGGACGCGTGCCGATTCAATGGTTGGTCGGCACCGACGGTTGGGGCCTGTTCCTCCATCGTCCGCTCGGGTCAATCGATCTCAGCGGACCACAAGGCAGATTGATCCCGTCTGACGCCGCGCTGCCTCTCGACGTTTTCGTTGTCGCCTCTTCCGACCCCAAGGTGATCATCGGTGAATACGCGCGACTGACCGGCCTCGCGGAATTGCCGCCGCTCTGGTCGTTTGGATATATGCAGTCGCATCGGACGCTTGCGGGGCCTGAGGAGATCGACTGGGTTGCGAGGACGTTTCGTGAGAAGCGTTTGCCGTGCGATGGGCTTATCTATCTCGGTACGGAGTTCACGCCGTCGGGTTGGAACACGCGCAACGGCGAGTTTGCGTGGAAGGCGGAAAACTTTCCGAACCCGAAGCGATTCATCGACGACATGCACAACCGTCATTTCAAGGTAGTGCTGCACATCGTCATCGAAGGAAAGCGGATGAGCGGCTCGGTCGCCGAGGCGTGCACGCCGGAGAAAGCTGTTCCGAGTGGACGCACGGCGGACGACCAATGGCCCGACGACCGCGCGGTGGCCTGTTACTGGCCCTATCACAAGCCGCTCTACGACCTGGGTGTTGACGGAATGTGGCCGGATCAGGGCGACGGTCTCGACGAGTCGTCTCGGCTTGCGCGCATCCGGATGTACTGGGAAGGACCGCAGCGCTACCGGCCGAACGAGCGTCCGTTCGCGCTGCACCGCAACGGAACCCCCGGCATGCAGCGATTTGGGGCGTTCCTTTGGTCCGGTGATGTCTTCTCGACGTGGGAAACGCTGAAAACCCACGTGCCGGTCGCGATCAACACCGGCCTCTCCGGCATTCCCTACTGGGGAACCGACATTGGCGGATTCGTTCCAACCGCGGAGTACACCGGCGAGCTGCACGTTCGCTGGTTTCAGTTCGGCACCTTCTGCCCATCCTTCCGTTCGCACGGGCGCGATTGGCATCTCCGACTGCCGTGGGGGTGGAACGCGGGCGAGATCGGCCCGAAGGAACTCCGTGGCTACACTGGGGGTGCTGCCGATCCGGATCCGAGCGAGCTTCGCAACGCGCGCGTCGAGCCGATCGTCAAGAAGTTCCTCGAACTTCGTTACCGGATGCTGCCGTACACCTATACGATTGCCCGCGAATGCGTCGACACCGGTCTGCCGATGATGCGCGCGCTGTGGCTTCACCATTCGGACGACGCATTGGCGGTCGCGCGCGGAGACGAGTTTTTGTGGGGACGCGATTTACTGGTCGCGCCGATCGTCGAAAAGGGCGCGACCAATCGCAAGGTTTACCTTCCCAAAGGCACCTGGTTCGACTTCTGGACCGACGCGCGGATTGACGGCGGTCGCGAGATCGACCGCGCCGTGGACCTGGACACGATGCCAATCTACGCGCGCGCCGGCGCCATCTTGCCGTTTCGTCCGCTCACGCAATACGTCGACGAAGCCGTAGAGGGACCGTTCAGCGTCACCGTTTACCCGGGCGCGAACGGCGCGTTTGCGCTCTACGACGACGATGGAAAAACATTCGATTATCGTCGAGGCGACTGGATGCGCATTGCGATGACCTGGAACGATACGTCGCGGATGTTCGCGGTTCGCCTCGAACCAGGGTCGCGGATGCGCGCGGCATCACTGCGTCCAATCGATGTTCGCGTCGCCGGTTCGCGGAATGTTCGTCGTCTCGAATTCGCCGGTCAGCCGGTCGAGGTGAAGCTGTGAAAAGAGCCGTGGTACTCGTCGTCCTGCTGGTTGTGTTGACGCAGATCGGGCGGGCCGACGAGCGGGTGGACGAGGCAATGGTCGCGCGGATCAAGAGCGAGGCGTTTCAGCATTCCCGGGTGATGGATACGCTCAGCGAGTTGACCGACGTGTATGGCGCACGACTGCGCGGCTCGCCCGCCTATGCCGCGGCCGCCGAGTGGGCAAAGCAGCGGCTGACCGATTGGGGCTTCGATCGCGTGGCCTTTGAACCGGGCGGATTCCCTGGTCCGGGCTGGCAGCTGCGTCGATTCAACGTCGAAATGCTGGAGCCCCAATACCTCCACGTGCTCGCCCAGCCGATGGCCTGGAGTCCGAGCACGAGCGGCCGCGTCTCCGGAACACCGCTGCTCGTCGACGTGGCAACGCCAGCAGACTTCGACCGCTACCGGGGGAAGTTGCGAGGCGCGATCGTGATGAACGGCAAGCCTCGCGCGTCGGCGTCGACGAATTTCACGCCGACCGCAACGCGTTTCACCGACGAAGAGTTGGCGCGTGCAACCGCCGGAATGGATCCGACGCAGAGTTTGCTTGGGCCGTACGACGGACCCGACTACTCAGGCGCAGAGCGTGCGCGGCGGCAGGGTATCGAACGCCGCGCGGTGGTTGCGAAGTTTTTTCGCGATGAGGGCGTGGCGGCAGTTCTGGTCAGCAGCCCGCTGCCCTCCGGCGTGATCACCGCGACGGACGCCGGCGGTTTCGACCTCGCCGGACCCAACTGGAAAATTCCAAATCCCGACCTGGCGCCGCCGTCCTTCGTCCTCGCCAGCGAGCACTACGGCCGCATCGCGCGGCTGATCGATCGCGGGCGGGCGGTCAAACTCGAGCTGCAGCTCGACGCGGAGATCATCCGCCAGGTTACCAGCGTCGACATCATCGCGGAGATCACCGGCAGCGACCCGCGGCTGGCAGGCGAAGTGGTCATGCTCGGCGGTCATTTCGATTCGTGGCATACCGGCACCGGTGCGACCGACAACGCCGCCGGCAGCGTCGTGATGATCGAAGCGCTGCGGATCCTGAAAGCGATTGGCGTCAAGCCGCGACGGACGGTCCGTCTCGCACTCTGGGACGCCGAAGAGGGCGGCCATCTTGGATCGGTGACCTACGTGCTGAATCACTTTGGCGATCCGAACACCATGGCGCTGAAACCCGAGCATGCGAAGCTGGCGGCGTACTTCAATCTCGACAACGGCACCGGCAAAATTCGTGGCGTGTATCTGCAGGGGAACGAAGCGGTCCGCCCGATTTTCGAGGCCTGGCTGAAACCATTCGCGACGCTGGGCGCGACGGCGTTGCCGATTCAACGGGTCGGCGGTACCGACCATCTCGATTTCGACCACGTCGGCCTGCCGGCGTTTCAGTTCGTGCAGGATCCGATCGATTACGACAGCCGGACGCATCACACCAATATGGACGTGCTCGAATCGATCCAGCAAGCCGACTTGCAGCAAGCGGCGGCGATCGTTGCGACTTTTGTTTACCACGCGGCGATGCGCGACGAGAAACTCCCACGAGGCGCGCTGCCGAAGGCGCCGAAATCATGACTGCCATGGTGAAACGCCGAGTCGCCGTGCTGGCGGCAGTGATCGCCGCGACCGTCGTTGCCAATGCGCAGCAATCGGACCGCGCGCGGCTATTGGACGAACAAATTGGCCGGATCTTCCAGGCCAACGAGTACGCGGTGCCGCGGTTTGGCCCGGCGCGGTGGCTTGCCGACGGCACGTCGTACACGACGATCGAGAAGGGCGATATCGTCCGCTACGACGCCGCCAGCGGTGCGCGAACCGTGGTGGTTGCGAGCGCCCGGCTCGTTCCAACCGGCGGCAGTGCGCCGCTCGAAATCGACGACTATGCCTGGTCGACCGATGCGAAGCGGCTGCTGATCTTCACCAACACTCGAAAGGTCTGGCGGCAAAACACCCGCGGCGATTACTGGGTGCTCGATCTCGCGGCCGGCTCCTTGAAGAAACTCGGCGGCGGCGCTCCAGAATCGTCGCTGATGTTTGCGAAGTTCTCGCCCGATGGCACACGCACCGCCTACGTTCGCGGCAACAACATCTATGTCGAACGGCTCGACGACGGGCAGGTCGCCCAGCTGACGAAGGACGGATCGGATACGACCATCAACGGAACCTCGGACTGGGTCTACGAGGAAGAGTTGGACGTTCGCGACGGATTCCGCTGGAGTCCTGACGGCACACTCATTGCGTTTTGGCAGTTCGATACCACCGGCGTTGGTGTGTTCACCTTACTGAACAACACGAAGACGCTCTACCCGGAGATCACCAAAATTCCCTACCCCAAAGCCGGCACCACGAATTCGGCAGTCCGTGTCGGCGTCGTGCCGGCAGCCGGCGGCTCGACACGATGGTTGAAGACTCCCGGCGACCCGCGCGACAACTACCTTGCACGTCTCGAGTGGATCGATACCGGCACGGTGGCAATCCAACAATTGAACCGGCTGCAGAACCGCGATGATTTGCTGCTGGCGGACGCGAACTCGGGCGACGTGCGGCGTGTCTTCCGTGACGAATCGACGACCTGGGTCGAGTTGATGGACGAAATTCCCTGGATCGATAACGGTCGCGCCTTTTTGTGGTTGAGCGAGCGCGATGGCTGGCAGCACGTGTTCCGTGTTCCGCGCGAGGGCGGCGAACCGAAGCTGATCACCAGGTTCGATGCCGATGCCCTGGAAATTGCCGGGATCGACGAAGCTGGCGGATGGATTTATCTGATCGCGTCGCCCGACAACGCGACGCAGCGTTATCTCTACCGCTCGAGGCTTGATGGCTCAGGCACGCCGCAGCGAGTCACGCCGGCGAATTCCCCCGGAACGCACACCTACAACGTCGCGCCGCGCGGACGGCTCGCCTTTCACACCTACTCGCATTTCGACCGACCGCCGTCTACCGACGTCGTGGATCTGGAGGCGCACGCGTCGCTGCGTCCGCTGACTGACGTAACTGCTCTGGTCACGAAGCTCGCCACCGTCGTCAAGCCTCCGGTTGAATTCTTCAAAATTGACGTCGAACAGGATGTGGCGGTCGACGGCTGGATGTTGAAGCCGGCGTCGTTCGATCCTGGCCGCAAATATCCGGTAATCGTCTTTGTCTACGGCGAACCGGCCAGCCAGACCGTGACTGATCGCTGGGGCAATCGCAACACGTTGTTCCACCGCGGATTGGCCGAGGCAGGCTACATCGTCGTCAGCTTCGACAATCGCGGGACCCCGGCGCCGCGCGGTGCGGTGTGGCGAAAAATGATTTACGGCGCGGTTGGCGAGTTGTCGTCGAAAGACCAGGCGGCGGCGATTCGCGCGCTGGCCGCGCGTCACTCGTTCATCGATGCGCAGCGTGTCGGCATCTGGGGATGGAGCGGTGGTGGATCGAGCACGCTCAACGCGATGTTCCGTTTTCCCGACGTGTTCAGCGTCGGGGTCGCGGTGGCGCCAGTGCCCGATCAACGTCTCTACGACACGATCTATCAGGAACGCTACATGGGGGTGCCGCAGGACAACGCCGACGGCTATCGTCGGGGATCGCCGATCAATTTCGCCGAGGGGCTGCGCGGCCGGCTGCTGATCGTGCACGGGTCAGGGGACGACAACGTTCATTTTCAGGGAACCGAACGGCTGGTCAATCGATTGATTGAGCTCGGCAAGCCGTTCGACATGATGGAGTATCCGAACCGGACGCACGAAATTTCCGAGGGGCCCGGCACTTCGGTCCACATCTACCGTCTGATTGCGCGCTATTTCCTCGAGCACCTGCAGCCCCGTGATCGAGCCTCCGATTGAACCGATGCTCGCCAAGCTCGCCGACGAAATTCCGGCCGGCGGCGGGTTCTTGTTCGAGCCGAAGTGGGACGGCTTCCGGGCACTGGTGTTTCGCACCGCGTCGGAGGTCTTCATCCAGAGCCGCGATCTCCGGCCGCTCGATCGCTATTTCCCCGAGCTGCACGAGGTCTTTCTCGAAAAACTCCCGGCGAATTGTCTGGTGGATGGCGAGATCGTGATCGCGACTCCGCGCGGGCTGGACTTCGATGCGCTGCAGCTGCGATTACACCCGGCCGCATCGCGGGTCGCGAAGCTGGCGAAAGAAACGCCGGCCGGATTCGTCGCCTT
>Ga0070675_100001722_pt1 | contig 16158 bp, 16 predicted proteins | sample KBSM43metaG_FD_65343 | JGI IMG/M metagenome (GOLD analysis project Ga0070675, IMG submission 65343) | Miscanthus rhizosphere microbial communities from Kellogg Biological Station, Michigan, USA - KBS M4-3 metaG | ecosystem: Host-associated > Plants > Roots > Rhizosphere > Soil ...
CCGATTAGGATGCGAGTCGTGAGCCGAGACGCCAAGCGTCCGGCAAGCGACATCGACCCAATAGAAGGAGGAAACGTGCTTAGAAAGACTCTGGTATTCAGCGGCGTCCTGCTCGCGCTGGCCTCATCGACCGTGCTCGCCCAGCCGTACCCGTCGAAGCCGGTCACCATCGTCGTGCCTGCCGCGGCAGGCGGACCGAGCGACACCGTCGCCCGTGTCGTCGCGCCCGCGCTCGGGAAGGAGATCAAGGGCACCGTCATCGTCGAGAACGCGGGCGGCGCGGGCGGCACCATCGGCGCGGGCAAGGTCGCACGCTCGCCCGGCGACGGCTACACGCTGTACCTGTATCACATCGCCCATTCGACATGGCCCGCGCTGTACCGCAAGCTCCCGTTCGACGTCGTCAACGACTTCGAACCGATCGGCCTCATCAACGATGTTCCGATGACGCTCGTCAGCAAGAAGGACCTGCCGGCCAAGGATTTCAACGAGCTCCTCGCCTGGATCAAGGCGAACGGGAAGAAGGTCACCATCGGCAACGCAGGCGTCGGTTCCGCGTCGCACCTGTGCGGTCTCCTGTTCATGCAAGCCATCCAGACGGAGCTCACCCCCGTGCCTTACAAGGGAACGGCGCCTGCCATGAACGACCTTCTCGGCGGACAGATCGACCTCATGTGCGACCAGACCACCAACACGACGAGTCAGATCAAGTCGGGGAAGATCAAGGTGTATGCGGTAACGACGCCGACACGCCTGCCCACGATGAAGGACGTGCCGACGCTGAACGAACTCGGCCTCAAGAACTTCGAGCTCTCCGCATGGCACGGTCTGTGGGCGCCGAAGGGCACGCCGAAGCCGGTCGTCGAGCAACTCTCGAAGGCACTGCAGGTCGCGGTCAAGGACCCGACCGTGACCCAGCGGTTCGCCGATCTCGGCGCCGTCCCCGTGAGCGAGGCAAGTGCCACGCCGGCTGCGCTCCAGACGCGCGTGAAGACCGAGATCGATCGCTGGACACCGATCATCAAGGCCGCCGGACAGTACGCGGACTGACCGACACACATCACTCACATCGACATCGAAAAGAGAGGAACTGAAATGCGCGAATACAAGATTGCAGCGATCCCCGGCGACGGCATCGGTCCCGAAGTCATCTCGGCCGGACTCGAAGTGCTGAACGTGCTCGCCGAGCAGGACGGCGGATTCAAGTTGAAGGTCACCGACTTCGACTGGGGCTCGGACTACTACAAGAAGAACGGCGTCATGATGCCGCCGGGCGGTCACGAGCAGCTTCGTGCGTACGACGCGATCTATTTCGGCGCGGTCGGCGCACCCGACGTCCCCGATCACATCACGCTGTGGGGCCTGCGCCTCGCGATCTGCCAGCCGCTCGACCAGTACGCGAACGTGCGCCCGACGCGAATCCTGCCGGGCATCAAGAGCCCTTTGCGCAACGTGACGACCGGCAAGGAGCTCGACTGGGTCATCGTGCGCGAGAACTCGGAAGGCGAGTACGCCGGACACGGGGGGCGCTCGCACCGCGGACACCCGCAGGAAGTCGGCACCGAGGTCGTGATCTTCACCCGCGCCGGCGTGGAGCGCATCATGCGCTTTGCGTTCAAGCTCGCGCAGTCGCGTCCCCGCAAGCAGCTCACGGTCGTGACCAAGTCGAACGCGCAGCGCAACGGCATGGTGATGTGGGACGAGATCGCGGCGATCGTCGCGAAGGATTTCCCCGATGTCACGTGGGACAAGATGCTCGTCGACGCGATGACCATGCGCATGGTGCTGAAGCCGGAATCGCTCGATACGATCGTGGCAACGAACCTGCACGCCGACATCATCTCGGATCTCGCGGCGGCGCTCGCCGGCTCGCTCGGTATCGCCCCTACGGCCAACCTCAATCCGGACCGCAAGTCGCCGTCGATGTTCGAGCCGATCCACGGCTCCGCGTTCGACATCACGGGCAAGGGTGTGGCGAATCCGATCGCGACGTTCTGGACCGGCGCGATGATGCTGGAGCACCTGGGTGAGAAGGCGGCCGCCGAGAAGCTCATGCGCGCCGTCGAGAAGGTGACGGCCGATGTGGCCAACCACACGCCCGATCTCGGCGGCAAGGCGACCACGCGCTCGGTCACCGACGCCGTGAAGAAGGTCCTCCGCGGGTAACGAGAAGCGAACGACAGGCGCGGCGCATTGCGCCTGTCTTCTCCTTTTAATTCATGGAACCACGAGCCCTACTCACCAGGATGTTCGAGGCGGCGATCGCCGCGGCGCAGCCCGCGCTTCGAGTTCCGCCGCTCTTGCCGACGCCACCATCGGGACGCCTGGTCGTGATCGGCGCGGGCAAGGCATCTGCTGCAATGGCCAAAGCCGTCGAGGATCACTGGCCCGGCGAGTTGTCGGGTGTGGTCGTCACGCGTTACGGATATGCGGTCCCTTGCAAGCGGATCGAGGTCATCGAATCCGCGCATCCGGTTCCCGATGCCGCAAGCGAGCGCGCCTCGCAACGCCTGCTGGAAGCGGTGAGCGGGCTTCGCGAAGACGACGTCGTGCTTTGCCTCATCTCCGGCGGAGGGTCGTCGCTCATGGTGGCGCCGCTGCCCGGCCTCACGCTCGAGGACAAGCAGGCGGTCAACCGTGCCCTACTGAAATCGGGCGCGAGCATCGGCGAGATGAATTGCGTGCGTCGCCACTTGTCCGCCATCAAGGGCGGGCGGCTTGCGGCGGCGTGTCATCCGGCGAAGGTCGTGACGCTTCTCTTGTCCTACGTGCCTGGCGACCGTGCGATGGACATTGCGTCGGGGCCCACCGTTGCCGATCCGACGACGTGCGCCGATGCGCTCGCGATCGTCGAGCGATACAAGGCCGATCTCCCCTCGAACGTGATGGACGCGCTGCGAAGCGGCCGCGGCGAAAGCATCAAGCCGGGCGATCCCCGTCTCGCGCGCAACGAGGTCCGCTTCATCGCGACACCGCAGATCGCGCTCGAGGCAGCCGCGGCCGTTGCGCGGGAAGCGTCGGTGCCGGTGCACGTCCTCGGCGACAGCATCGAGGGCGAGGCCCTTGACGTCGGCAAGACGATGGCTGGCATCGCGTTGCAGGTCGCGCATCGCGGTCAGCCGTTCGCGCCGCCCTGCATTCTTCTGTCCGGCGGCGAAACGACCGTGACTGTACGCGGCCAGGGTTGCGGCGGGCGCAATGTCGAGTTCCTGCTGTCGCTCGCGGTCGCGCTCGACGGTTGCGACGGCATTCACGCACTGGCAGGCGATACCGACGGTGTCGACGGGGTGGAAGAAATCGCCGGCGCGTATCTCGCGCCCGACACGCTCGTGCGTGCGTGGCGCCAGGGGACCAATCCCAAGCGAAGCCTGGCCGACAACGACGGGCACGGCTTCTTCCAGTCGCTCGGCGATTCGATCGTGACCGGACCGACGCTCACCAACGTCAACGACTTTCGCGCCATCTACATAACCGGCAAGACAGGAGGAACCAACGCATGAGAACGCAACGACGTCAGCGTCACGCAAAGATCGTCGCCACGCTCGGTCCGTCGAGCTCGGACAAGGACGTGATCCGATTGCTGTTCGACGCCGGCGTCGACGTGTTCCGCTTGAACTTCAGCCATGGCACGCACGAGCAGCACCAGGCGCGACTTGCGCAGATCCGCGAGGTCGAGCGCGAGGCCGGCCGTCCCATCGGCGTATTGGCCGACATGCAGGGACCGAAGCTGCGCGTCGGTACCTTTGCGCACGGTCCCGTGAACCTGGAACCGGGGGCGGCGTTCCGCTTCGACCTCGTCGACAAGCCCGGCGACGCCAGCCGCGCATACCTGCCGCATCCGGAGATCTTCGCGGCGCTCCGGTCCGGCGCAGCGCTGCTGGTCGACGACGGCAAGGTCCGTCTGCAGGTGACGCAATGCGGCGCCGATTTCGCGGCGACGGAAGTGATCGTCGGTGGCACGGTGTCCGATCGCAAGGGCGTGAACGTCCCCGATGTCGTGTTGCCGGTGTCCGCGCTCACGCAAAAGGACCGGCGCGATCTCGAATTCGCGCTCGAGCTCGGCATCGAGTGGCTCGCGCTGTCGTTCGTGCAGCGGCCGGAAGACCTGGACGAGGCGCGCGCGCTGACGCGCGGCCGCGCGGGCATCCTGACCAAGCTCGAGAAGCCGTCCGCGGTGGAGGCGCTCGATGAAATCGTGGCGAGGTCCGACGCGGTGATGGTTGCGCGAGGCGATCTCGGCGTGGAGCTGCCCGCGGAACAGGTGCCGGGGATTCAGCGGCGCGCGGTGCGCGCGTGCAGGCTTGCGGGCAAGCCCGTGATCGTCGCCACACAGATGCTCGAGTCGATGATCCAGTCGCCGGTGCCGACGCGCGCCGAAGCATCCGACGTAGCCACCGCGATCTATCACGGCGCCGACGCGGTGATGCTCTCCGCGGAATCCGCGAGCGGCAAGTACCCGCTGGAGGCCGTGCAGATGATGGATCGCATCATTCGCGAAGTCGAAGCCGATCCCTATCATCGCGAAGCGCTCGAGCAATTGCGCATGACGACGCATGCGAGCAATGCCGATGCGATCTGCGCGGCGATGGACAAGATCGTCCGTATGCTGCCGATCGCCGCGGTCGTCACGTACACGACCTCGGGCTCGACGAGCTTGCGCGCGGCGAGGGAACGTCCGTCCGCGTCCATCGTGAGCATGACGCCGTCTCTTTCGACCGCGCGAAGGCTCGCTCTCGTGTGGGGTGTGCACTCCGTGCACGCGAAGGACGTCACCAACGTCGAAGCGATGGTCGACGATGCGTGCCGCGTCGCTCGAGAAGAAGGATTCGCGCGGGAGGGCGACACGATCCTGGTCAGCGCCGGCATGCCCTTCGGCACGCCGGGCGCCACGAATCTCCTGCGCATCGCGAAGGTATAGACCATGACCACCATTGAGCACATCGCAGGTTTCGAAATCCTCGACTCGCGCGGCAACCCGACGGTCGCGGCGCGCGTCACGCTCTCGGACGGATCGCAGGGCTTCGCCGCCGCGCCGTCTGGCGCATCGACCGGATCGCGCGAGGCGCTCGAGCTGCGCGACCAGGACCCGAAACGGTATGCGGGCAAAGGCGTGACCAAGGCCGTCGCAAACGTCGACGGCGAGATTCGCCAGGCGCTCGTCGGACGCGGCGTCGGCGATCAGGCGGCGCTGGACCAGCGCTTGATCGAGCTCGACGGCACGCCGGGCAAATCGCGCCTGGGCGCAAACGCGATCCTTGCGGTCTCGCTCGCCATTGCCAAGGCGGCCGCCGCGTCGTCGAACGCCGAGCTGTACGCGCACATCGGCCGAGGACGCGTGCCGCGCCTTCCGGTGCCGATGATGAACATCATCAACGGCGGGGCGCATGCCGACAACAACGTCGACATGCAGGAGTTCATGATCGTGCCCGCCGGAGCGCCGACGTTCTCCGAGGCGCTGCGGTGGGGCGTGGAAGTGTTCCACACACTGAAGGGCATCCTCAAGAGCAGGGGCCTCTCCACCGCGGTGGGCGACGAGGGCGGCTTCGCGCCCGACCTGCCGTCGAACGAAGCGGCGCTGGACCTCATCGTACAGGCGATCGAGAAAGCGGGGTATCGCGCCGGCCGCGACATCTGGCTAGGCCTCGATGCCGCGAGCTCGGAATTCCATCGCGACGGTCATTACGATCTGACTTCGGAGAACCGCCGGCTCACATCGCCCGAACTCGTCGACTACCTCGCGCAATGGGTGGACCGCTATCCGATCGTGACGATCGAGGACGGCATGGCAGAAGGCGACTGGGACGGATGGCGGCTGCTGACCGAGAAGCTCGGCGATCGCGTGCAGCTCGTGGGAGACGATCTCTTCGTCACCAATACGTCGATCCTCGCGGAAGGCATCGACAGGCATGTCGCGAACGCGATCCTGATCAAGCTCAACCAGATCGGAACGCTGACGGAGACGCTGGCGGCCATCACGATGGCGGACGCGGCAGGCTACGCCTCGGTGATCTCGCATCGCTCCGGCGAAACCGAGGACACGACCATCGCCGACCTTGCCGTGTGCACGCCCGCGACACAGATCAAGACGGGCTCGCTGTGCCGGTCCGATCGCGTCGCGAAATACAATCGGTTGCTGCTGATCGAGAGCGAGTGGGGCAGCGATGCGCCGTATGCTGGACGCGCCGCATTTCGCAATCTTGCGTGACGCCGGGGCTGGTCAGTCGCGACCTCTTCAACCTGAGTGCCGGCACTCAACATTTACGTGTCGGCCGCACTCCATCGCTCACGGACGGGCGCTGCGCGCCTGGCCTTCGGCCCGTTCGCTCAGTCGGCGAACACGCCGGCTTTCTTGATCACGGGCCCGTATTTGTCGATTTCCTTCTTGAGGTGCACGCGCAGCGCCTCCGGTGTCGCCTGATCCGGCGGAACAGGGAATGCGCTGAGCTCCGCGAACTTCGCCACCACCACCGGATCCTTGAGCGCGGCCTGCAGCGCCGCATTGAGCTTGTCGAGGACGGGCTTCGGCGTCCCCTTCGGCGCGTAGAAGCCGTGCCACACGACCACCTCGAAGTTCGCGAGCCCCTGTTCCGCGAGCGTCGGCACGTTCGGGAGCGTCGCAAGGCGCGCGCTGCTGGTGACGCCATAGACCTTGATGCGCTCGGCCTTGATCGGCGGGATGGTTTGCGTGGTCTGGTCGCACAGGAGGTCGATCTGGCCGCCCATGAGGTCCTGCATCGCCGGCGCGGTTCCTTTGTACGGAACCGTCGTGAGTTCGGCGCCGATCGCGCTCATGAACATCATGCCGCACAGATGCGAAACGGCGCCGAGGCCGGCGTTGCCGAGCGTGACCTTGTCCTTGTTGGCCTTGACGTACGCGAGAAGCTCCTTGAAGTCGTTGGCCGGGAAGTCCTTGCGCGAGACGAGCGTCATCGGCACATCGGCCACGAGGCCGATGTACTCGTAGTCGGCCATGGGATTGAACTCCAGCTTGCGATAGAGCGACGGGCTCGTCGCCATGCCGTTGTGATGCAGGAACACGGTGTACCCGTCGGGTCTTGCGCGTGCGACCTTCGTTGCGGCGATGGTCCCGCCGGCGCCGAGCGCGTTCTCGACGATGACCTGCTGCCCTAGTGTCTTCGACATCGATTGCGCCAGCACGCGGGCGACGACGTCGGTTGGCCCGCCGGCCGCAAACGGGATGACGAGCGTCACGGGCTTGGCAGGAAAGTCCTGCGCGCTCGCGGACGCAGCGATCGCGCAGCACAGGAAGGCGATGATCCGCGAGGGGAGGCTTCGCATCAGTTCCTCCTAACGAGTGGCAAGGAAAGCATACACGCTGCCGGCACCCGATGCGGCACCGGGCGATTGACGGCTCCCGCAGGCGGCGCGACCATGCGCGAGGTCTCTTGGAGTCGCAATGACCGACAACGACCCGCACCAGGAAATTCGCGACGCCGTGCGCGCGCTGTGCCGGGAGTATCCCGACGAGTATTTCCGCAAGGTCGACGCGGAAAAGGGGTACCCGGAGGCGTTCGTCGATGCGCTGATGGAGGCGGGTTGGCTCGCCGCGATGATCCCGGAAGAGTACGGGGGCCCGGGCCTCGGGCTCACCGAGGCGAGCGTGATCATGGAAGAGATCAACCGGTCGGGCGGCAACTCCGGCGCCGTTCACGGCCAGATGTACAACATGGGCACGCTGCTGCGCAACGGCAGCAAGGCGCAGAAGCAGAAGTACCTGCCCGAGATCGCGGCGGGCAAGCTGCGCATCCAGTCGATGGGCGTCACCGAGCCCACGACCGGCACCGACACGACGAAGATCAAGACGACCGCGGTCAAGAGCGACGGGCGGTACGTCGTCAACGGCCAAAAAGTGTGGATCTCGCGCGTGCAGCATTCGGACCTCATGATCCTCCTCGCGCGCACCACGCCGCTGCCCGAGGTCAGGAAGAAATCCGAAGGCATGTCGATCTTCATCGTCGACCTGCACGACGCGATCGGGCATGGACTCACGGTGCGTCCGATCCCGAACCTCGTCAATCACGAGACCAACGAGCTCTTCTTCGACAACCTCGAGATCCCCGAGGAGAACCTGATCGGCGAGGAGGGGATGGGCTTCAAGTACATCCTCGACGGGCTCAACGCCGAGCGCACGCTGATTGCCGCCGAGTGCATCGGCGACGGCTACTGGTTCATCGACCGGGCGACTTCATACGCAAACGAGCGCATCGTGTTCGACCGGCCGATCGGCAAGAACCAGGGCGTGCAGTTCCCGATCGCCGAGGCGTACATCGAGATCGAAGCCGCGGACCTCATGCGCTTCAAGGCGTGCGAGCTGTTCGACGCCAACAAGCCGTCGGGTGCGCAGGCCAACATGGCCAAGTACCTCGCGGCCAAGGCATCGTGGGAAGCGGCCAACGTCTGCATGCAGACGCACGGCGGCTTCGGGTTCGCGAACGAGTACGACATCGAGCGCAAGTTCCGCGAGACGCGGCTCTACCAGGTCGCGCCTATCTCGACCAATCTCATCTTTGCCTACATCGCCGAGCACGTGCTCGGGCTTCCCAGATCGTTCTGATGAACCTCGCAGACTGGATTGGACGCACGGAGACGGTCGCCGATACGGTGACGCCCACACCTTACGCGGCACTCTCGGCGACGCTCGATCGCGATGCGCAGCGTCCGCCGCCGGGCACACCGCTGCCGCCGCTATGGCACTGGCTCTACTTCCTGCCGCTGTATCGCCGCTCAGAGCTCGGCCCCGACGGCCATGCGAAGAAAGGCGGGTTCCTGCCACCGACGCCGCTGCCGCGGCGCATGTGGGCCGGAAGTCAATTCGAGTTCCGCGCGCCGATTCGCATCGGGGACTCGATCACCCGGGTCTCGACGATCGAAAACGTAAGCGAGAAGAGCGGGCGCACGGGGCCGCTGATCTTCGTGAAGGTGCGTCACGACATCCGCCGCGGCAGCGAGTCGGATCCCGCGCTCGTCGAGCACCACGACATCGTGTATCGCGAGGCGCCGAAGACTGACGACGTCGCGCCGCCCCCTGCCAAGGCTCCCGCTGCCTTCGCGTGGAAGCGCAATTGGGTGCCGGACGACGTGCTGCTGTTCCGCTATTCGGCGCTCACGTTCAACGGGCATCGCATTCACTACGACCGGCGCTACGTCGCGGAGGTCGAGGGTTATCCCGGCCTTATCGTGCACGGGCCGCTGCTGGCGACGCTGATGCTCGATCTCCTGCGCCACGAGCGACCCGATGCGGTCGTCGCGCGATATGCCTTCAAGGCGATGCGGCCGGTGTTCGACATTCACTCGTTCCGCGTGTGCGGGCAACCGCAACCCGGCGACACGACGATCGATTTGTGGGTCACGGACCACGAAGGCGCGCTCGCCATGTCGGCGACCGCGGAGATCAGTTGAGCGCCCGGAACTCCCTTGCCGACGCCTGCGCGGCGGCGCGCACCTTTCTCTTTGTTCCCGGCAATCGCCCGGAGCGTTTCGAGAAGGCCTCTCGCAGCGGCGCGGACGTGGTGATCCTCGACCTCGAGGACAGCGTGCCTGATGCGGCGAAGCCCGCGGCGCGCGAAGCGATCGCGCGCGAGTGGGAACGGCTTGCCGCGCTCGACGTCCCGGTCGCGTTGCGCGTGAACGCGTTCGGCACGGAGGCCGGGCGCGACGACCTCGCGTGGGCGGGGCCCTTGAACCCCGTCGCCGTGGTGGCACCCAAGGCCGAGTCCGTAGATGCGTTGGCGGCCATGCACGAGAGCCTCGGTGGTGCGTCGCTCGTGCCGCTCGTCGAAAGCGCGGCCGGATGGCAGGCATTGCCCGTGTTGTCGGGAGCGCCGGGCGTGCTGAGGCTCGCGGTCGGACACATCGACTTCATGGCCGACACGGGACTGCAATGCGACAGCGACGAAAGCGAGCTGGCGCCACTGCGCTTCGCCGTCGCGATGGCGACGCGCATGCATCGTCTCGCACCCGCGATCGACGGTGTCACCGTACAGATCGACGACGAGGAGCGTTTGCGCCGGGACACGCGGCGCGCAGTTCGCTTCGGCTTCGGCGGTAAGCTGTGCATCCATCCTCGCCAGGTCGCGATCGTCCACGAGTGTCTCGCCCCGACGCAAGAGGAGCTCGCGTGGGCGCGGCGCGTCGTCGAGGCGGATGCGAACGCGCGCGGCGCGGCGGTGAAGCTCGACGGGCGCATGATCGACGTGCCTGTCGTCCTGCAGGCCCGACGCACGCTCGCGCGTGCAACCAAGGAGCGCTCCCGGTGAACGGTAACGGAGGTGTGTGATGGAGGAACGACAATCATGAAAGCCATCTACCTGACCGCAGTTGCGATGATGCTGGCAGTCGCAGGCGCGAACGCGGCCGACTACCCGACGAAGCCGATCACGATGATCGTGCCGCAGGCGCCGGGCGGCACCAACGATGTGGTCGGGCGCATCGCCGCGCAGAAGCTAGGCGAGGCCTTGGGCGGGACCGTCGTCGTCGAGAACCGCGCCGGTGCCGGCGGCAACATCGGAACGGTGGCTGCCGCCAGGGCGCCGAAGGATGGCTACACCCTGCTCATGACGCTGTCGAGCTCGCAGGCCATCAATCCCGCGCTCTACAAGGCGCCGGGCTTCGATCCCGTCAAGGATTTCGTGCCGATCTCCTATGTCGGCGCAGTGCCCAACGTGCTCGTCGTCAATCCGACGTTCCCGGCGAAGAACCTCGACGAGTTCCTGAAGGTCGTGAAGGCGAACCCCGGCAAGTACCAGTACGCGTCGGCGGGCAACGGAACGCTCAATCACCTGCTCGGTGAAATGTTGAACCAGTCGGCTGGGCTCAATTTGCAGCACATTCCGTACAAGGGCGTGGCGCCGGCAATGACCGACGTGATGGCCGGGCTCGTGCCGATGGCGTTCGCGAGCCTGCCGTCGGTGCTGGGGCACCTCAAGTCGGGCAAGCTGGTGGCCATCGGCGTGAGCTCGCCCAAGAGATCGCCAACGCTGCCCGACGTGCCCGCGATCGGAGAGAAAGTGCCGGGCTTTGCAGGCATAGTATGGATCGGCCTGTTCGCGCCGCGCGGCATTCCGGCCGATGTCGAGAAGAAGATCGAGCAGGCCATGGCCAAAGCGCTGGCGGAGCCGTCGACGCAGCAATCGCTCAACGCGCAAGGTGTGGAGCTCGCCACCCTCACGCCCGCGCAATTCGCGAGCCTGCTCCAGGACGACATCGCGCACTGGGCGAAGGTCGTCAAGGCGTCCGGTGCGACCGTGGATTGACGCACATGCGTGCGCTACCCGCAGTTGTCGACGGCTACGGCGCCGTGCGCCCATTCACCGGCGTCGAGCTGCCGCCGGCGTTCGTCACCCGGGCCTCGACCCGCGTGCATCCGGCGACGTCTGCGAAGGACAAGCGGCTGCGCGACATCGACGCCGCGTTCGACGCCTGCGGCATCCAAAGCGGCGCGACGTTGTCTTTCCACCATCACCTGCGCAACGGCGACCAGGTCCTGAACCAGGTGCTTGCGGTCGCGGCCAGGCGCGGATTGACCGACTTGCGCATCGCGCCGAGCTCGCTCTTCGCCGTGCACGCGCCGCTCGTCCCGCACATGCAAAGCCGCGTCGTCACACGCCTGTGCACGGCGTATGTTGCAGGACCGGTGGCGGAAGCGGTGTCAAGGGGCGTCCTTGCGACGCCCGTGGTGATGCAGACGCACGGCGGGCGCGCGCGGTCGATCGAATCCGGGGATCTGCACGTCGACGTCGCCTTTGTCGCCGCGCCCAGCGCTGACGGCCATGGAAACTTGAGCGGCGCCGGCGGGCGCGCCGCGTGCGGGCCGCTCGGCTATGCGATGGTCGACGCGCAGTGCGCCGATCGCGTGGTGGCGATCACCGATCACCTGTCGCCGCATCCACTTTGTCCCATCGACATCTCGCAGGAGAAGGTCGACTTCGTGGTGGAAATCGACACGATCGGCGATCCGCAGGGCATCCTCTCGGGCACGACCCGCCCCACTACCGAGGAAGTGGGCCTTGCCATCGCGTCTTCCGCGGCGCAAGTGATCGCGGCGTCGGGGCTTTTGCGCGATGGCTTCTCGTTCCAGACAGGCGCGGGAGGGGTCTCGATCGCGACGTCGCTCTACGTCAAGTCGGCGATGATCGATCGGCGCATCCAGGGGAGCTTCGGCGCCGGCGGCGTGACGGGTTACCTCGTCGACATGCTCGAGGCGGACCTCTTCCGCACCGTGTTCGACGTTCAGTGCTTCGACCTTCGCGCGGTCGAGTCGTACCGCAACGACCCGCGCCACCAGGCGATGTCGGCATCGTTGTACGCCAATCCGCACAACCGCGGACCGATCGTGGACCAGCTCGACGTGATGCTCCTCGGCGCGGCGGAAATCGATCTCGATTTCAACGTCAATGTCACGACGGGCGCAGGCGGCATCATCCTGGGAGGGTCCGGCGGCCACGCCGACACTGCCGCGGGCAGCAAGCTCGCGCTGGTCGCGACACGCCTTGCCGCGTCGGCCGGGCCGAAGATCGTCGAAAGTGTCGGCTGCCTCACGACACCCGGCGAGACGATCGACGCGGTCGTCACCGAAGCAGGGGTTGCGGTGAATCCGCGGCGCGCGGACTTGCGGGAGCGGTTGGTGGCGGCCGGTATCGAGGTGCGCACGATGGCCGAGCTGCACGACCGAGCGCGCTCGCTCGCCACGACGGCTGCGACGACCGTCACGCCGAGCGTGGAAACGCGCATTGTCGGCGTCGTCGAGTATCGCGATGGGCGGGTCACCGATGTGATCCGCCAGGTCGCGCCTTAGTTCGATGTTTCGGCGAGGGCCCGTGCGACGCGATCGCGCATGTCCGTCATTCGACTTTGATACCCGCAGACTTCACGAGTGCGGGCCAGCGCCTGCCTTCCGCCGCGATGAACGCCGCGAATTGCTCCGGCGTGCCGCCGCCGACTTCGTTGCCGGGCGCGACGATCTTGTCGCGGATGTCCGGCATCGCGAGCGCCTGGTTGTACGCTTCGTTGAGCTTCTTCACGACGGCGGGCGGCGTCCCCTTGGGCGCGACGAGTCCCAGCCAGTTCGAGGCGAAATCGGCAAGCCTGCGAGTTGCACGGCCGTTCTCGACAACATACGCAACGAGGTTTACGATGCTTTGGGAGACTGGTGCACGCTACGCAAGGCAATAACATGGCTGATATCCTGCTCGTCGAGGACGATCCGACGAGCCGCCACCTCATGGCGGCCTTGCTGTCGGAGATGGGATATTCGGTCACCTCCGTAGCGAGCGGCGACGAAGCGCTGCAGCACCTCTATTCCGAAGAAACCTGCGATCTCGTATTCACGGACGTCGTCCTTCCCGGCATGTCGGGCATCGAGCTTGCGCGCCGCTGCCGTGCCGCGCGGCCGGGACTCGCCACCGTGCTGGTCACCGGCAAGCCGGAAGGCTGGAAGGGGGCGCTCGACGCGGGAGCGCTCGCGCTCGCCAAGCCGGTAAGCCGCGAAAGGCTTGCGGACGTGCTGGCCGACGCGCTCCAACCTCCGCGGCACGGATAGGCCGTCCTGTCCCGGATTCGCCGTGCCCTGAGGCGAGCGCCGACGCGTGACGTTTTACAGTGACACAAATCGCGCCGAACGCCACGTGTCCACCTGAGCATGCAGCGTCCCACTCCTCCGCTGCGCATCGTGGTGGTCGAAAACGACATCGACACGCGCACGTTCTTCAAGCTCTACCTCGAGCAGCTGGGCCATCGCGTCGACGCGGCGGCGGGCGTGAGCGAGGCGTTGTCGATGCTGTCGCAATCCCGATACGACGTCCTGTTTGCGGACATCGCGCTTGCGGACGGGTCGGGCTGGGATCTTCTCGACATCGCCAGGGCGTGTGCGATCCCCTGTCCGCCATTCCCGGTCGCCATGACCGGGTACGGGCTTGCCGAGGATCGGGCGCGCAGCGAAGCGGCCGGCTTTCGCCATCACCTCGTGAAGCCGCTCGACCCTACGAAGCTCAAGTCGCTGCTCACCGAGGCTTCGCGCGAGCTTCCAGGGACGGACTGAGCGCATATCGCGACGACTGCGACGATGCGCGGCGACATGCTCGCCTAGCCCGCGCGGTCCATGCGGACGAGCTCGTCGAGCAGCCGTTGCGCAGCGTCGGCAGGGCCGTGCGCACCGGCTGGAAGTTCGGACGCGTCCGCGCGCCCGGTGTCGCGCGCGTGCTCGGCGAGGATCTCGCGCACGTCCTCCATGTAAAGCTCGGAAGGCTCTGTCGACGACCGCTGTCCGCCGACCACATACGCGAGAAGCATCGTGGCGCGGGAGGCCCGCGCAATCGACGCGAGGCCCGTGCGAAGCGTCCGCTCCGCCGGCGCTTCGCGCTCGGTTCCAAGCGCGACCTCGAAGGCCAGCGAGGCGTTGTTAAGGCTGCCGTTCAGCCGATGGACGAGCGCCGACACCGCCGCCAGGCGCGCCGTTGCATCCGTCCCGTCAGTATTGAGTGGAAGGGAACGGTCGGTGGTCGGATCCTGGGATACTGGCATCGGATGCGGCGCGGCGTTGAGCCTCGTACAAACGCAGTTTGTTGTACAGCGTCTTGTTGCTGACCCCGAGCGTGCGCGCGGCCTCTTCCTGCGTGCGGCAGCGACTGACCGTATGCAGGATGAGGCGTTGCTCGACGTCGGCGAGCGAGTCGCCGACGCGAACTTCGATGGGCGGCTCGCGATTGAGCGTGGCCGAGTGCGAGGAAAGGATACCCGGATCGGTGATGACGCGGCCCTCGGCCATGATGAACGCGCGCTGCACGACGTTCGAGAGCTCGCGCACGTTCCCCGGCCACTCGTGGCGCGCGATCCGCTCCAGCGTGTCCTCGGAGAACGTCTTCGACATGTTCGCCGTGCGATTGAGCTCGGCCAGGAAATGGTTCGCGAGAAGACGTGCGTCGCCGGTTCGCGCGCGCAGCGGAGGCACCTCGATCGGCACCACCTGCAGCCGGTAAAGCAAGTCTTCGCGAAGCTTGCGTTGCTGGACCGCCTCGCGGGGGTCGCGATTGGTCGCGGCGATGACGCGCACATTGACCGGCAGCGATTCCGACGATCCCACGCGTGACACGCATTTGTACTCGAGCACTCTCAGGAGGCGCACCTGCAGGTCCATGGGCATCTCGGTGATCTCGTCGAGGAACAGCGTGCCGCCGTGCGCCCGCTCGAAATAGCCCGCATGCTGGCGGGACGCGCCGGTGAAGCTGCCCTTCTCGTGGCCGAAAAGCTCGCTTTCGATGAGGTTGGGCGAAACCGCGCCGCAATTGAGCGCAAGATATCTTCCGCGCGCTCGTGCGCTCAACTCATGCAAGCGCGCCGCGATCAACTCCTTGCCGGTCCCGCTCTCGCCGATGATGAGCACCGTCGCGTCGGAGGGGCCGACGCGCGTCAACGTGCGCTGCAATTGCTTTATCTGCGGCGACTCGCCGATGATCGGTGATGCGCGACCGTGCGACAAATCGCCGCGGCGGGTCTCCGAGAACCGCGTGAGCACGCGGTCGAGCGCGGTGCCCGTCAGCGGCTTGGTGAGATAGTCGCTGGCTCCGCGGCGCATCGCCTGCACGCTCGATTCGACCGTGCCGTAACCGGTCATCACGATGACATCGGAGCGTTCCGCCAACCCTTCGTGCAGGAGCTCGATGCCTTCGCCGTCGGGCAGCCGCAGGTCGAGCATGCACACGTCGGGGGAGGGCTCGAGGCTGTCGCGCGCCTCGGCGAGCGAGCCTGCTGTGCGCGTCGAGAATCCGCGCTGCTCGAGCAATCTTGCGAGCAATACAAGTGTCGACGGATCGTCGTCGACGACGAGAGCATTAGGCATGTTGGCCTGGGTAGGCTGTTGTACGTGCATTCTCATTGAATGCGCACCGCTCTCAAGCCCGCAGTCGCCCGTCCGAGCGTAGGAAAAATCCTACGAACGTGACCAGGATGGTGCGCGCGACGATCCGGGAGATCTTTGCGTAGTCTCGCCTTAGCGCCTGCGCGGCTTCGCCTTCTCGGCGGGCTTGCCCGCGGCAAGCTCGTCTCCTTCCCCCGAATAGGCGGGGGGCACATAGAAGTTGAGGGTAGTGAGCCGCCCGCGCCCGTTGTTGCGGATCTCGTGGCGGTCGCCGTGCTCGATCAGCA
>Ga0070675_100001723_pt1 | contig 16155 bp, 13 predicted proteins | sample KBSM43metaG_FD_65343 | JGI IMG/M metagenome (GOLD analysis project Ga0070675, IMG submission 65343) | Miscanthus rhizosphere microbial communities from Kellogg Biological Station, Michigan, USA - KBS M4-3 metaG | ecosystem: Host-associated > Plants > Roots > Rhizosphere > Soil ...
CACCGGGGTGGAAGAGATAGAGGGGCCAGATGTCGATCGTGCCGCCCGCGAGATCGATCCGGGTCGGCGCGGAGGTCTCGATGCGCACCGCGCAATTATAATGACGGCGTGCCGGAGTCCTTGCGACGCGAGATCGGGCAGCTGCTCATCGGCAGCCTGCCGGGGCAGACCATCACTGCGGAGCTCAGGTCGCTCGCGCGCGAGTTCGAGCTGGGCGGCGTCATCCTCTTCGGGCGGAACATCGAGGCGCCGGAGCAGGTCGCCGAACTCGCCCACGACGCGCAGCAGCTCGTGCCGTCGGTGCCGTTGTGGGTGAGCGTGGACCAGGAGGGCGGCCGCGTGGCGCGTCTGAAGGCGCCGTTCACCGAGTGGCCGCCGATGGCGGTGCTGGGCCGCCGGGGCGATGAAGGGCTGGCGCGACGCTTTGCCGCGGCGCTGGCGGCGGAGCTCCGGGCGGTCGGGGTCACGCTCGACTACGCGCCGGTGCTCGACATCCACACCAACCCGAAAAACCCGGTCATCGGCGACCGCGCGTTGTCGCAGGACGCGGCCATGGTCGCGCGCCTCGGCGCGGCGATCATCGACGAGCTGCAGCGTCACGGCGTCGCGGCGTGCGGCAAGCACTTCCCGGGGCATGGCGACACGTCGGTGGATTCTCACCTCGAGCTGCCCCTCGTGGAGCACCCGCCGGATCGCATCCGGCGCATCGAGTGCGTGCCGTTCGCCGCGGCGATCAAGGCCGGCGTGGCCTTCATCATGACCGCGCACGTGCTGGTGCCGTCGCTCGACGAGGCGCGTCCCGCCACTTTGTCACCGCGCATCGTGCAGGCCATGCTCCGCGAGGAGCTTGGCTTCGAGGGCGTGATCCTGAGCGACGATCTCGAGATGAAGGCGATTGCCGCCACCTACAGCGTGCCCGACGCCGCGGTGCAGGCGATTGCCGCCGGCTGCGACGGGCTGCTCGTCTGCAGCGGCAACGTCGAGGTGCAGGCGGTCACGCTGGAGGCGCTGGTACACGCGGTGGAGGACGGGCGGATCCCGTTCAAGCGTCTCGAGGATGCCCAGAAGCGGCTGCGCGCCGCGAAGGAGCGGATGCTCGCGCACGCGGTACTGTCAACGCGGTCGGCCGGGCCGTCCCGGGCCCTGCTCCAGCAGGTGCTCGGTTGCGACGCGCACCGCCGCGTGGCCGACGACATGGCGCGCGACGCATGATGGTGAGGCCCGCGGCGCTCCGCCCGGGCGATCGGATTGCCGTGGTCGCGCCGGCCAGCGGGTGCGCGCTCGACGAGCTCGAGCGGGGCGAGGGCGAGCTGCGGCGTCTCGGCTTCGACCCGGTCCACACCGACGCGGTGTTCGAGCGGTCTACTTTTTCGGCGGGGTCGCCCGACGTGCGCGCGGCGGATTTCATGCGCGCATGGGCCGATCCCGCGGTCAAGGCCCTCGTGGCGCTGCGGGGCGGCTACGGCAGCGCGCAGCTGCTGCCGCTCCTGCACCACCTGCGCCCCGCCCTCGCGCCCAAGCTGTTCATCGGCTACAGCGACACCACCGCGCTTCTGAGCTGGCTCACGTGCGCCGGCGGCGTGGCGGCGTTGCACGGTCCAATGATCGATGCGCGGCTTTCAAAGGGTGTCGAGGGCTACGACGAACAATCGTTTCTGAGCGCGATTCGGGGCGAGTCGGGCGTGGAGCTCGTCCCGCCCGGCCTCACGACGCTGCGCTCGGGCGAGGCGATGGGCTTCCTGTTCGGCGGCACCATGGCCATGCTGGTAGCGTCGCTCGGTACACCGTACGCCTTCGTGCCGCCCGGAGAGAGCGTCCTGTTTCTCGAGGACGTCAACGAGCGCCCGTACCGTCTCAACCGGATGCTGACGCAGTTGCGGCAGGCGGGCGTGCTGGCGCGGGCGCGGGCCCTGATCTTCGGCGAGATGCGCGGCTGCGACGAGCCCGACGGGCGGGTGACGGCCGCCGACGCGATTCGCGAGGCGACGCAGGACTTCCATGGACCGATTCTTTTCGGCTTCCCGTCGGGCCATACGGCGGGCCCGTGCTGGACGCTGCCGCTCGGCGCCCTCGTCCGCGTGGTCGGTGCGCAGTCGCCCGTCGTGGTGATTGAAGCGCCGGCTGTGGAGCCTGCCCGTGCCTGACGCGAAGCGCATTCATCTGATCGGTGTCTGCGGCACGGCGATGGCCACGCTGGCAGCGCTGCTCAAGCAGCGCGGCCACGACGTGCGCGGATCCGACCAGAACGTCTACCCGCCGATGAGCGAGTTTCTCGCCGCGGAGGGCATCCGGACGCTGAGCGGCTATTCGCCGGACAACCTGACGCCGGATCTCGACCTGGTCGTCGTCGGCAACGCGATTTCGCGCGGCAACCCCGAGCTCGAAGCGGTGCTCGAGCGCCGGCTGCGCTACTGTTCGCTGCCCGAGGCGATCCGCGACTTCTTCCTGTGGGGCGCGGCATCCGTCGTGCTGGCCGGCACGCACGGCAAGACCACTACGACGTCGCTGACCGGGTGGCTGCTCGCTGCCGGGGGCCTCGACCCCACCGTGCTGGTCGGCGGTGTGGCGCTCAACTTCGGACAGGGCGGCTCGAGCTATCGCGTGGGCGGCGGGCGCCACTTCGTCATCGAAGGCGACGAGTATGACAGCGCCTTCTTCGACAAGACCGCGAAGTTCCTCAAGTACTTGCCGGACGTGGCCGTCGTGAACAACGTCGAGTTCGACCACGCCGACATCTACGCCGACCTCGACGCGGTGCGGCTGGCCTTCCGGCGTCTGACGACGCTCGTGCCCCGCAACGGCCTGCTGCTCCTCGGCGCCGACAGCCCCGACGCGCTGGCCCTGCAGCGCTCGGCCGTGAGTCCGGTCGAGACGTTCGGGATGGGCGAGGGCACCACCTGGCGTGCGGTCGACGTCTCGCATCGCGACGGCCTGACCCACTTCGACATCCACCGCGACGGCCGGCCGTTCGGCCGCTTCGCGTCGCCGCTGCTCGGCGTCCACAACGTCCGCAACGCGCTGGCGGCTGTGGCGGTCGGCGCGCGCGCCGGCCTGAACGCCGCCGCGCTGGCCGAAGGGTTGCGCGCGTTCAAAGGCATCAAACGCCGGCTGGAGATCGTGGGGGAGCAGCGCGGCGTGACGGTCTTCGACGACTTTGCCCACCACCCGACGGCCGTGCACGAGACGCTGGCCGCGCTCAAGACCGGCTATCCCGGGCGCAAGGTGTGGGCGGTGTTCGAGCCGCGCTCCGCATCGTCGTGCCGGAGGATCTTTCAGGACGACTTCGCGCGAGCATTCGGCGCCGCCGACGAAGTCGTCATTGCCGGGGTGTTCCGATCGTCGCTGCCCGAGGCGGAACGCCTGTCGGCCGAGCAGCTCGTCTCGGATCTCGAGGGCGCCGGGCGGCGCGCGCGTCACATCGCGGCCGTGGACGACATCGTCCGCGCGGTTGCGGCCGAGGCCGGCAGCGGCGACCTCGTGGTGCTGATGTCGAATGGCGGCTTCGGCGGCATCCACCAGAAGCTGCTGCGGGCGCTCGCCGCGTGACCAGCCGCCGGATCCGCGAGGCCGGGGACTCGGCGGTCGTCGTCGAGCTCGGCGACGGCATCGATCCCGAAGTCAACGCGCGTGCCGTGGCGATGGCGGCGCGTCTAAGGGCCGAACCTCCGGCCGGCGTCCACGACGTCCTCGCGACCTTCCGCTCCGTGGCGGTGTTCTTCGACCCGCTGCAGACGGATCTCGATACGCTGACGGCCCACCTGCTCGCCCTGCCTGCCGCGGCGCCAGGTGCCGGCGAGCGGCCGGCCATCGACGTGCCCGTCGAGTACGGCGGAGAGGCCGGCCCCGATCTCGAGGCCGTGGCCGCGGCCGCGGGGCTGGCACCCGAGGACGTCGTGTCCCGGCATGCGGCGCGCGCCTACCGCGTCTTCATGGTCGGGTTCCTGCCCGGCTTCGCGTATCTCGCCCCCGTGGATCCGTCGATTGCGGCGCCGCGTCATGCCTCACCGCGCCTGCGCGTGCCGCCGGGCTCGGTGGGGATCGCGGGGCAGCAGACCGGCATCTATCCCCAGGCATCGCCAGGAGGCTGGCAGATCATCGGCCGTACGACCACGCGACCCTTCGACGTGCATCGCCGGCCGCCGCTGCTCGTCTCTCCCGGCGACCGCGTGCGGTTCGTCGCGGTTTCACGCGGTTCGCTCGGATCATTCGCCGACGCGTGGGCGGCACCGCCAGAGGCGTTGCCGGCGCCCGACGGGCTCCGGGGCATCGCGGTCGTGCGCCCCGGCCTCATGACCACGGTGCAGGACGAAGGGCGCCGCGGCCGTCAGCACGAGGGGGTGCCGGTGAGCGGCGCAATGGATCGTGGGTCGCTGCGCCGGGCGAACCGCGCGGTGGGGAATGCTGCCGGTGCCGCAGCCCTCGAAGTGACGCTCGACGGTCTGGAAGTGCGCGTCGATCATGCCGGGGCGCTGGCCGTGGCGGGGGCCGACCTCGGCGCGACGCTCGATGGACGCCCACTGCCGCTCGCTACGCCAGTGAAGCATGCCGCGGGTGGCGTCGTGCGGTTCGACGGACGGCGGCGCGGCGCACGCGCGTACCTGGCGTTCGATGGCGGTCTGGCGGTGGCGCCGGTGCTGGGCAGTCGTGCGACGGATCTCACGAGCGCGCTTGGTGGCGTGAATGGCCGCCGGCTTCGCGCCGGCGACCGGCTGGGCGTGGGGGAGCTGTCGCCGGCCCATCGTGCTGGCGGTCCAGACGCGCAGACGTTGCCCGCGGGCGGGGCGCGCGTGCGGGTGCTGCCCGGCCCGTACCCCGAGTGGTTTCCGCCCGCGGCGATCGATAAGTTGTGCCGCACGCGCTATGAGGTGACGGCCGAGTCGAACCGCATGGGCTACCGTCTGCGCGCGGAGGAGCCGCTGCCGCGCGAAACGGGGGAGATGATCTCTGACGCGACGTGGCAGGGCGCCCTGCAGGTGCCGCCGTCGGGTCAACCGATCCTGCTGATGGCCGACCGCCAGGTGACGGGTGGGTATCCGATCATCGCCACGGTGATCGCGGCGGACCTGCCGGTGGTCGGCCAGCTCGCGCCCGGCGACTGGATCGAGTTCGCGGTGTGCACCCGCGCCGCCGCGGTGGCCGCGCTCGCGCGCCTTCAGGTTCCCGGTGGCGTTCGTGCGTGAACCATCGATGCAGAGCGGCGTGCCGCTGGCCCCGCGCAGCTCTCTGCGCGTGGGCGGCCCGGCGCGTTGGTTCACGGTGGCCGCGTCGCCCGGCGATGTCGCGTCGGCGCACGACTGGAGTGTGACGCACGGCGTGCCCATGGTCGTGCTCGGCGGGGGCACCAATGTCGTCGTGTCCGACAGCGGCCTCGACGCGCTGGTCGTGGCGGTGCAGCCGCGTGGCCTGTCGATCGTCGAGGATCGCGACACGCTGAGCGTGACCGCGGGAGCGGGCGAGCCTTGGGACGGCGTGGTGGAGGCCGCGGTGGCGCGCGGCGCGGCCGGCCTGGAGTGCCTATCGGGTATCCCCGGGCTCACCGGCGGCACGCCGATTCAGAACGTGGGCGCCTACGGACAGGACGTGTCGGGCGCGATCGAGCAGGTGACCGCCTTCGATACGCTGGCGGGGGCGATGACCCGGATTGCCGCAGCGGACTGCGGGTTCGCGTACCGTACCAGCCGGTTCAAGGGGGCCAATGCCGGGCGCTTCGTCGTCTGCGAAGTCGGGTTCCACCTTCGGAAGGGGCCGCCCACGACCAGCTATGCGGACGTGACCACCGCGCTCGCGCGGCGGGGGATCGCGAGCCCGTCGGTGGCCGACGTCCGCGCGACGGTGATCGAGATCCGGAGGCGCAAGGCGATGGTCGTCGATGACACGGATCCGGACACGCGAAGCGTGGGGTCGTTTTTCACCAACCCGGTGATCGACGCGGCCGACGCCGAGCGTGTCGCCGTGCGGGCCGGCGCGGCCGCGCCGGCATTTCCGCAGGCCGACGGTCGCGTCAAGGTGCCGGCGGCGTGGCTGATCGAGCGGGCCGGCTTTGCCAAGGGGCTTCAGGAGGGCGCCGTGGGGCTGTCATCGAAGCACACGCTCGCGATCGTGACGCGCGACGGCGCGACCGCCGCCGACGTGATCCGGTTCGCCAGCCGCGTGGCGCGGCGCGTCGAGGCGCTGTTCGGGGTGCGCCTGCGGCCGGAGCCGGTGCTGCTCGGGTTTGCGGGCGGCGAGGTGGAGCGGGACGTGGAGTACTTAATGGGGGCGCGGAACTGATGTCGACACTCCTCATCGAAGGCGGGCACCGGCTCGAAGGCCGGGTGGCCGTGGAAGGCAACAAGAACGCCGCGCTGCCCCTGCTGGCGGCCTGCCTCCTCACGGAGGACGAATGCGTGCTCACCAACGTGCCGCGGATCGGCGACGTCGAGGTGATGGCGCGGTTGCTCCTCGACCTCGGCGCCGAGGTCGAGGGCATTGGGACGACCACGATGAAGATCCGCACTCGAACTGTGCGGACGCATTCGCCCGACCGCACGCTCGTCGGCCGGCTGCGCGGCTCGGTGCTGCTGCTGGGTCCGCTGCTGGCCAGAATCGGCAAGGCACACATCGCCCCGCCCGGCGGGGACTTCCCGGCGCGGCGCACCATCGGCACGCACATGGACGCGCTGCGGCGGCTGGGCGCGCGGCAGGGCGACGGGCCGGACCACGTGCTCGAGGCGCCCGATGGGCTGAAGGGCGCGTCCATGTACCTCTACGAAGCGTCGGTGACGGGCACCGAGACGGCGCTGCTCGCCGCGGCACGCGCCGAGGGTGTGACCGAGATCCGTCACGCCGCCACCGAGCCGCACGTCGTCGAGCTGTGCCAGTTCCTCGCCAAGATGGGCGCGGGTGTGACCGGCATCGGCTCGTCCACGATTCGCATCGAGGGGGTGCCGCGGTTGCGCGGCGCGGCCCATTCCCTGGGGGGCGACTACATCGAGGCGGGAAGTTGGGCCGTGGTGGGGGTCATCACCGGCGGCGAGATGGCGATCGACGGCGTGCAGGAGCGCGACATCGAAGTGGTGGCGGCGGTGCTCGAGCGCATGAACGTCCAATGCGGCATGCGCGACGGCGTGTTCACCGTGAAGCCGTCCAAGCTCAAGGCCGCTCGGCGCATCACCACCGGGCTGTGGCCGTCGTTCCCCAGCGACCTGGTCAGCCTGGTCACCGTGCTGGCGACACAGGCCGAAGGGCGCACGCTCGTCCACGACTGGATGTACGAGCTGCGCCTGTTCGCGCTCGAGCAGTTGAGCGGTATGGGTGCGGACATGTTCCTGGCCGACGCCCACCGGATCATCGTGACCGGTCCGTCGGCGCTTCGCGGCGGCCGCACGCTCGACAGCCGCGATCTGCGCTCGGGGATGTCGTTGATTGCCGCGGGGCTCGCGGCCGAAGGGCTCAGCCGCGTCACCCCGCTCGAGACGGTCGAACGCGGCTACGGGCAGCTCGTGGATCGGCTCCGCGGGCTGGGTGCGCGGGTGGTCAAGGAGGAATAGAGGAATAACCGTGTGCCTCTGGCCTGAAGGCGAAAGGCTTCTACCGTCCGGGCGGAGGATTCGGCCCGGGCGCCGGCGGAAGAATCGGAGCTGCGCCGCCAGCCGGCGGGGCACCGGCGGGCGCAGCACCCGCGGGCGGGGCCGCCGGCGGGGCAGCCGCCGGCGGGATTGCAGGCGGCGGTAACGCGGCGGGAATCGGCAGTTCGATCGGGCCGCCGCCGTCGCCGTCGCGCCCGACCTTGAAAGCGCGCACGTCGCTCTCGCTCAGATCCAGGACGCGCACGATGCGCGGCGTCAGGGTGAGGACGATGTCGGTCTCCTGTGTCTCGCGCTTCGAGTGCGCGAACAGCTTTCCCACCAGCGGCAGATCGATCAGGCCCGGCACGCCTTCAACCGTGCGCCGTTCGTCGTCGCGAATCAAGCCGGCGAGCAGGTTCGTCTCGCCGTCCTTCAGCCGGATGACGGTGTTGATTTCGCGGTTCCCGAACGTCGGCAAGCCGCCGAACCCGGTGCCGGAAATGCTGCTGATGGCCAGCTTGATGGCCAGCGTCACCTGATCGTCGTGATGCGTACGCGGCGTGATGTCGATGTTGACGCCGATGTTCTCGTAGTTGAACGACGTGATCGGCTGCTGCGCCACGCCGCCGGTGGCAATCGGCGAGAAAGTCGTCACCGGCACCGGCACACGCTCGCCGAACTTCGCCTGCGCGGCGATTCCTTCCGAGGTGCGGAGCTGCGGGTTGGCCAGCGTGCGCGTGTTGTGGTCCGCCTTGAGCAGCTTGTAGTACAGCCCCGGCAGGTTGGTGAGGAAGATGTCCGACTGCGTCAGGTTGGTCAGGTCTTGCAGCGTGAACCCGGGGCGGTTGATGGTGGCGGCGCCGTCGATCCCGATGGGCGCCGGATCGCCCGGCGACGCCACCTGCACCCCGTACTCCTTCAGCCTCGTGCGATCGACCTCGAGCAGCTCGACGTCGATGACCACCTCGGGCCGGGCCTTGTCGATCGCGGTGATGATGCGCGCCGCCGCCGCAATCCGCTCCGGCGTGTCCTTGATCGTGATGGCGTTGGTGGCCGTGGTGGTGGCAACGCGGCGCAGGTCCACCACGATGCGCAGCAGGTCCATCGTCTCCTTGAGGTCGGCGTTGCTCAGGAAGAACGTGCGGACGACCTCCTCCTCGTACTCGCGGCGCTTGGCCGGCGTGTCGGGCACGACGGTAATGGTGCGTTGCGCGGTGACGCGGTAGAAGTTGCGTGTCGATGCCGCTACCGCCTGCAGCGCCGCTTCGAGCGTGCTGTTCCGCAGATCGATGGTGACCGGCTGATCGCGGTAGGTCGGATCGAACACTACGTTCACGCGCGCGAAGCGCCCCAGCGCGGTGAAGACGTCGCGCGCACCGGCGTCGCGGAACGTGAGCACCGCTGGCACCTGCGCGTCCGCGGGGAGGTCGACGCCGACGGGCGGCAGATCGCGTGACCGTTCGATCAGCGTCTCGAGCTGTGTCTTGCCCTCGCGCGTGACGGCGACCTTGGTGCGCAGCTGCGAACGGACAGAGGAGAGCGCCTCTTCGATGTCGCCGCCAGCCGGGTTCAACTCTGATGCGATCTGGAGCTCCACGAGCGCCTCGTCGAGGCGCCCGCCGTTGCGAAGGCGCAGCCCGCGGTTGTAGTGGTCGAGCGCGGCGCGCAGCTTGGCCCGGTCGAGGGAGAGCCGTGCCTCGCGGTCGTCGGGGTGTTCCTTGAGGACCTTGGTGTACTCGACGACGGCCCGGTCGTAATCCTGGCTCTGCTCGGCCAGCTGGCCGGCGCGCAGGCCCGTGCTCACGCAGGCGGTCGCCAGCAGGGCAAGCGGCAGCGCCAGCCACAAGCTGGCCGCCAAAGTCCTGGCGAATCTGTCAGTTACCGCCGTTGGTGATGACATCAGCGCCTTTGGGTATGCGGAACGCGAACTCGTTATCGGATATGCCCTGATTTTCCTTTAGGTTCGTGAAGGCTATGACGGAATCTCCGCCCTGGCGGTCGTGGGTGGCCAGCCCGCGGATCTGCAGCCCCGGCTGGGTGGTCGCGACGATGAAGTAGTCGTACTGCGGCTCGGGCCGCTTGGGGGTGAGCTTGAGACCGATGGCGTCGGGAACCGGGCTCTCGACCAGCGAGGCCGTGAAGTCCCGCGAGATGTCGCCCTTGCCCGACAGGAACAGGGCAGGCGTGCTCGCGTCGCCGTCGGGCGGGACGTCGGAGACCAGCACCTGACGGTCCTGGGGGATGTGGGAGTAGATCTTCACGCCGTCCGACACGAACTCCTTCCGTTCGGGCGCGGTGTAGATCCAGTGCATCTTGCCCGGCTTCTTGATCTTGACCGTGCCGCGCTCGCGTGTCTGTGTCCGCAGCACGCCGCCGCGGTAAGTGTGGACGAAGTCTGCAGAGAAGTCCTTGATCGTCTGATAGCGTTGCTGCAGCGCGCGCGCGAGGGCGTCGGCGCTCGGCGCCGCTGGCGAGCCCTGGGCCTCGAGCCAGACAGTACCGCCCAGAACACTGCCCGCCAGCACCTGACCCAGCACCGCCAGGGCTGTCGCGGTGAGCCGCGTCATGGGGGACCGGGAGGCAGCACAGGCATGGAGGTTACCTTAGCATGTGGTCAGCTGAGCCGGCTCAGCGGCTGCGCTTGCGAGCGACGAAGGCGCGAACGTCCGCGACGCTCCTCGTATTGAGCACGTGCCGCGGCTCGAGCCAGCCCCGGCGAGCCGTCCCGAGCCCGAACTCCATCTGACGCCGCAGGCTCTCCGCCCGGTGGCAGTCGCTGTCGACGACCACCGTGACGCCGCGCTCGACGGCCCGCCGAGCCAGGGCGCCGTCCATGTCGAGGTGGCCCGGCGCGCCGTCCACCTCCATCGCCGTACCTGTCTCGACTGCGGCCCCGAACAGCCGGTCGAAGTCGAGGTCGTAGCCGGACCTGACGCCAGGCGAGCGGTTGGTGGGGTGCGTGATCACGTTGACCAGCGGGTGGCGCATCACCGTCAGGTAGCGGTCGGTCAGACGAGCGCCGTCGTGGCCGCCGTCGTCGTGCAGCGACGCCAGGACGATGTCGAACCCTTCCAGTACGTGATCCGGGAAGTCGAGCGTGCCGTCGTGGAGGATGTCCACCTCGACCCCGTGCAGCACCTCGATGCCCGACACCCTGGCGCGGACCGCCGCGATCTCGGCGCGCTGCTTCGGCACGTCGGCGACCGTCAGCGTGCGGGATGCCAAAGCCCGCTCCGAGTGATCGGTGATGGCAAAGTAGTCGTAGCCGAGGCTGCGCGCCGCCTGCACCATCCGCTCGGTCGTGTCGCGCCCGTCGCTCCAGGTGGTGTGCGAGTGGAGGTCGCCGCGGATGTGCGGCATGGCGACGAGCTGCGGCAGGCCGTTGCCTTCGGCCTCGGCGATCTCACTGCCGTCCTCGCGCAGTTCGGGCGGGATATAAGGGAGCTCGAGTCGCGTGTAGATCACGTCCTCGGTGGGTGTGTCGACGTGGACCCCGGCGCGATGCAGCCGGCCGTCGACGAAGTCGTAGCCGCGCGCGCTCGCGCGGGTGCGAATCGCCCCGGTGTGCCTGCGGCTGCCGGTGTGCCAGAGGAGTGCGGCGCCCGCATCCTGCGGGACGGCGAGATGGATGGCCACCGGCCCTTTCTCGGTGTTCAGCGCGATCGATTTCTCGGTGCGCCGCAGCACGCTCACTGACGGCGTGAGCCGCGCAAGACCGTCGAGCACTTCTGTCTGTCGGTCCTGCGACGCAACGGCGAGGAGCGCCACGTCGCCGATCTCGGCGGCGAAGCGCCGCAGGCTGCCAAGCGGCGCCATCGTGACGACGGGCAGACCCGCGCGCTGTACATGCTGCGCGATGAAGGTGGCCAGGGCGTGAGCGCGACCGAGGGAGAGGCGGGTGAGTACCAAGCGAGGTCGATCGATTCTCGCCTGAGGAGGTGGGGATGGGAAGGAGGGCCCGTGTGGCAACCCTGATGCAAATTCGCGTTGGGTGCCGGACGGGCCCTGCTTCCCTTAGGAGCCAGGAACCTGCCGCCGTAGAGGGCAAGCTCTCGGCCAGACGCGCTCAGGCTACAAGCTGCTTGTTTCGAACGACTTACGATCCAGTGTCGCCCGTGTAGTCGCCGCTGCGGCGGACATTGATCGTCCTTCCGGTGCTCTTCCAGCGGTGGAGGGCGATGCAGGGGTGTAAAACACGAACGCCGTCGAAGAGCGTGCCTCGACGGCGAGCGGATGTTCGAGTTGGTGGTGAGAAGTTGGTGGACGGCAGGAGGATCGAACTCCTGACCTCCGCATTGCGAACGCGGCGCTCTCCCAGCTGAGCTAGCCGCCCACGTAGTGCGCACACTCGAACCACACCGGAGGCCCGCTCGCCGATCGAGCGCGGCACCGAGCGCACTTCATCAATGTAGCACGCGGTCGAGATCACCGCCAAGCGCCGCGATGACCACAAAAATGCACCTGCATGACGCCAAGGCGACAGGTCTGTCGCTCACTTTCAAGAAACTTACATGGAGACACGATTTATAGTGGTGAGGTCGAGACCCTCACACACGCATGCCCGTACAACGTATCGGAGTGCTGACTGGAGGCGGCGACGCCCCCGGCCTGAACGCGGTTATCCGCGCCGTCGTCAAGACGGCGCACAACGCCGGAGCGGAGGTCTGGGGCCTTGAAGACAGCTTCGACGGCCTGATCTACCCGGACAAGTCGCGGCTGCTGACGCCCAAGAATGTCACCGGTATCCTGCGTCTCGGCGGCACGATTCTCGGGACGGTCAACCGCGGGAACCCGTTCGCGCAGCCAATCGTCACGCCGAGCGGCACCTTCGACTATGCCGACCGCGTGCTCGAGATGTTCAAGGAGATGCGGCTCGACGCCCTCGTGTGCATCGGCGGCGACGGTACGCTGGCCATCTCGTACGAGTTCTACAAGATGGGCATCCCGCTCGTCTGCGTCCCGAAGACGATCGACAACGACATCGTCGGCACGACGAGCTGCTTCGGTTTCGACACGGCGGTGAGCTTTGCCACCGACGCCATCGACCGGCTGCACACGACCGCCGAGGCGCACCACCGCGTCATGGTGGTCGAGGTGATGGGCCGCTACGCGGGCTGGATTGCGCTGCACGCCGGCGTGGCCGGCGGCGCCGACGCCATCCTGATTCCGGAGATCCCCTACGACCCGGAGAAGGTGGCCAGGAGCATTCGCGACCGCGACAGCAAGGGCGCACGGTTCAGCATCGTGGTGGCTGCCGAAGGCGCGCACCCGATCAACGCGGGCCACTCGATTGTCGAGGCCGCGCACGCCGGCCACGCCGAGCGTCTTGGCGGCGCCGGGCTGGTGTGCTCGGACCTCCTGGCGAAGCTCACGAACAAGGAAACCCGCCACGTCGTGCTCGGCCACCTGCAGCGCGGCGGCCAGCCCACCGCGTTCGACCGTACGTTGGCGACCCGCTTCGGCGGCAAGGCGGTGGAACTGCTGCAGCGCGGCCAGTTCGGGAAGATGGTGGCGAATCACCCGCCCGACATCGTGCCGGTTTCGATCGGGGAAGTGGTGGGGAAGACGAAGACCGTGCCGCTCGACTACGACCTGCTGCTCACGGCACGCGCGCTCGGCGTCTCGTTCGGCGACTAATCGGCTTCAGAACAATCCGCTCCCGGTGTCCTCGCAGGCGGCACGATGGTTCTGTGCGGCCTCCGGTCCTCGAGCCTATCTGCCGGAGTCCGGCGTGTTTGTACATCGAAGTCGCGCCGGCGTAGGCAGATGCGGCCTGAGGATGACGGCCGTTCGCCGAGCGATGAATCTCACCCGAGCAGTTCGGCGTCCTTCTTCTTCTGCAGCTCGTCGATCGACTTGATGTGCTCGTCGGTCGATTTCTGGATCTGGTCGAGCCCCTTCCGCTCGTCGTCTTCTGAAATCTTGTGCTCCTTGAGGAGCTTCTTCAGACGATCGTTGGCGTCGCGCCGCACCTGCCGCACCGCGTTGCGCCCTTCTTCGGCCTGCTTGTGCACGTGGCGCGACAGCTCCTTGCGGCGCTCTTCGGTCAGCGACGGGATCGGCACGCGAAGCACCTTGCCGTCGGCCGCCGGGTTCAGCCCGAGGTCCGACAGGCGGATGCCGCGCTCGATGGCGGCCATCTGCGAGGGGTCGAAGGGCTGAACGACGATCATCGACGGCTCGGGGATTGACATCGTGGCCAGCTGGTTCAAGGGCATTTTGCTGCCGTAGGCCTCGACGTGGACGTTGTCGAGCAGCCCCGCGGAGGCGCGCCCGGTGCGGACGCCGGCCATGTCCTTGCGGACACGGTCGATGGCGCCGTTCATCCGCGTGTTGATCTCGGCAAACATGCCTTTCAGGTCGTTGAAGTCCATGGCTCCGCTCTCGAGGGGCGGGTCTGAAGACCCGCGGCTACGTACGTCCTAGACGCCCACCGTCGTGCCCACTGGGTCGCCCATGACCACACGCCGGATGCTGCCGGCTTCCCGCATGTTGAACACCACGATCGGCAGCCGGTTGTCCATGCAGAGGGAAATCGCCGTGGCGTCCATGACGCGGAGCTGCCGCTCGAGTACCTGCAGGTAGGAGATGCTGGCGTACTTCGTGGCGGTCTTGTCCAGCATCGGGTCGGCCGTGTAGATCCCGTCCACCTTGGTGCCCTTCAGGATCACCTCCGCCTTGATTTCCATCGCGCGCAGCGCCGCGGCCGTGTCGGTGGTGAAATACGGGTTGCCGGTGCCGGCCGCGAAAATGACGACGCGCCCCTTCTCGAGGTGGCGGATGGCGCGGCGGCGGATGAACGGCTCGGCCACCGCTCGCATCTCGATGGCGGTCACGACCCGGGTGAGCACGTCCGCCTGTTCGAGCGCGTCCTGCAGCGCCAGCCCGTTGATCACCGTCGCCAGCATGCCCATGTAGTCGGCGGTGGCGCGGTCCATGCCCCGGGCGCTCGCCGCCAGGCCGCGGAAGATGTTCCCGCCGCCGATGACGATGGCCGTTTCGACGCCGAGCCGCTGGATGCCCCGAATGTCCTCGGCGATGCGTATCACGACGTTCGGATCGACGCCGAACTGCTGGTCGCCCATGAGGGCTTCGCCGGACAGCTTGAGGAGGACTCTCTTGTAGACAGGAGTACTGTTCGCGGCCTCAGATGACATCTGCCTTGCGATTATATGCGGCGACGTGCGTCTACGCCCGCCCGGAGGGCGGGCAATTGAACACTGCCCTAGCGAGGCGGAGCCTGCATGTTTGCCGGTGGAAGGCGAGCCTCGCTAGAATGAGCACAGCGGTCGTTGCGGCCGCTGGCCGCGAACCGGCGTTGAGCCGGTTTGCCAGATACTGTGCGCGGTCCGCGTTCTTGGCGGTCCGCGCGAGGAGACGGCGCATGATCGACGACACCAAGGGACGGACGCTCGACCGGCGGGGCTTTCTGAAGGGTTCGGCGCTGTTCGCTGCCGTGATGGGCGCGGCCGCGGCCGTGCCGGCGCTCGCGCAGGAGCCGCAGAAGCCAGCGGCCGACGACAAGCCGGCCGACAAGACCGAGCAGCCGCCTGCGTCGAAGAAGAAGCCGCTCCTCGACAAGAACGGCCGCGAGTACCGGGTGTGTGACATGTGCGGCGGCAACATGTACAAGCAGGACAACACTTGGACCTGCGAGCAGTGCGGGTACAGCTACCAGGAATAGGGTGGAAGGCGGCCCCTACGAAAGCTTCCGCTCCAACAACCCGATCAAGTGATTCAGGCCGGGCGTATCCGCGCCCGGCATCTGTGTGAGCGCTTCCAGCACGGCGGCGCTCTCGTTCACCAGTTCGTCGCGCCCCTCGGCCTCCACGGCCTCGAACGCCTTGTCGAAGTAGGCGGCCGCCCGCGCGGCATCGCCGGATGCCGCATGCGCCAGCGCGGCGCGGCAGCGCTGGCGCGCGCCTGGCTGCGGATCGGCGGCCAGGCCGGCTTCGTAAGCATCGCGCGCCTCGGCAAAACGGCCCTGCAGAAAGCAGGTGTGGCCCAGGTTGTAGTGCGCGAATACGAACTGCGGCGCGTGCGTCAGCGCCTGGCGGAACGCCGACTCCGCCTCGCCGAGGCGTCCCAGGTCGCGCGCCACGGCCCCGATGTTGTTGAGGATCGCGTGGCCGAAGGGATCGAAGCGCAGCGCCTGTTTGAGCGCCTCGAGCGCCTCGTCCTGCCGATCGAGTTCGCCGAGCGCCGCCCCGAGGTTGCCGAAGGCCGCTGAAAAGCTCGGCATCAGACGCCCCGCCTCCGCGAAGGCGGTCGCGGCGCGCTCGGTCTCGTCGGAGCGCAGCCACAACTTGCCGAGCTCGAAGTGCGCCGCTTCCCAGTCCGGGGCGAGCGTGATCGCCTGTTCGATGGCGGCGTGCGCTTCATCGATCCGCTGCAGCTCCATGCACGCGCTCGCGTGCGCGAGGTGGAGCGCCGCCTGACTGGGATAGTCGTAGCCGAGGCGCCGCGAATGGCGCCAGCGATCTTGAGCGCTGCCGCGCGCGAACGCCACGCGTAGCGGTTCGAACGCATCGGCCGGCTCCGCATCAGCGCCCTCGTCCGCAGCGATCGCCGGGGGGGACACAGCCTCGACGGCGATGCGGGCCCAGGG
>Ga0070675_100001727_pt1 | contig 16134 bp, 18 predicted proteins | sample KBSM43metaG_FD_65343 | JGI IMG/M metagenome (GOLD analysis project Ga0070675, IMG submission 65343) | Miscanthus rhizosphere microbial communities from Kellogg Biological Station, Michigan, USA - KBS M4-3 metaG | ecosystem: Host-associated > Plants > Roots > Rhizosphere > Soil ...
GGACCGGCGACGTTCCTGGACCATCAGGAACGCGTTCACGGCCTGAATGCCGACATCCAAGGTCGTCCGCCGCGCCTCTGCGCGCAGGCGGTCGACATCCGCCAAGGCGGCGGCGCGACGGTGCCCGCGAATCCCTGACAAGGGAATCTGCTGTTCGACCGTGAAGCTCACGTCCGCGCCGCCCAGCATGAACGGCAGATGATCAAGCGAGGGAGCGATCATCGGATCCGCGAGCGCCGACACGATCGTGGGGCGCGCCTCACCCGCGCGGATGCGCGCACGGGCCGCCTCGATCTCGGCTCGCCGCTCGCTGGCCAATCGAAGCACATCGGCGAGCCGGAGCGGCGACGGCAGCACCTGGGCCGTTTGTGCCACCGCCGGGCTCGGCGGCGTCGACATCCATGCAGCGATGACGAGAACGAGTCGAAGAACAGTGAGGCGTTTCATCTCGATCACACGGTGTGACGGGGACCAGCCCCACCTTGACTGCCGAGTCGAGCCGGCGAGGATCTGCCGGTCCAACTCGGCGCCACAACAGCAGTTATCGAGCGCCTGTGGCCAACTGCTTGTGCCCGGCCGCGAGGGCGGTCGCCTCCTTGACCTCCTGCCGCGCGATCTGCACGAGGCGGTCACAATGGGACGCCATGCTGGCTCCCGACTTGGTTCCCCGGTAGGCGGCTGCCATGGCGGAATGATCGGCCGCGTCGGTTGTGTACTGCTTGACGAGCGACTCGTAGTACTCAACCAGCTCGCCATGCTCGGTCGGCGTGCTTGCCTTGGCCGCAAGGTCGACCAGCTGCTTTTCAGATGGGGCCGCGGGGGCGCCCGCACCCTTTTCGAAGCGCGCGCCGTCGCGCGGCGCTGTCGACGCCGCTCCAGCCGCGAGTTGGCCGTGATGGGTCGCTAGTTCCCGAGTAATGCCGGCGGAGTCCTTGGCCAGCGCGGCCAGCCGGTTGTGGTGCCCGGCTGGGTCGCCGCCGGACTGACGATTCGGATTGCCGGCGGAACGGGCCATCGCGGTATGACGCGCGGCGTCGGCGGTGTATTTGGCGGACAGCGCCTCGAAGTGTGCGCGAAGCCGCGCGTGATCCCCAGGCTGCGCGCTGGCGATGAGCTGCTGGACCTGGCTGGCCGTCAGCAGATCTGCCGATCCAGCTTGCTGGGCGGCGACGGCGGCGACCGCCCCGAAGGCAAGAACGGCAACGAACAGGGACGCGGTGAACGTTTTCATGACAGGTCAACCTCTCGTGACAGACATCTCAGATGTGGACGACGGGCCGGCGTTCGAAGCAGCAGGGCGTCGCGGCCGGGTGCTGCCGCCGCCGGTGCGCGCATGTCGCCTCGTCGCTCGGGCGCGCAACGGTGGAACGAGTCGCAGAGAGACGCGTAGCGTCGGGCTACGCCTGCGACGGGATCAGATTCTGAGGATGGAGGGCCGTACCGAGCCGAGGGGGGGAGGCGATGCGGAAAGAAGCCACCGTAGCGAGTTAGTCGAATCAGTGGCCGCAGCGTTCGTCCCTACTGTGTGGACGGTCGGCACCGCTGCCGCCATGACAGACTTTGGGTCCAGCTGCCCCACCTCAGCCAGCCAGGGGCCGACAACCGCGTGATCGCAAGGGGCGGGGGCAGGTGTCACGCGCAACCCCGTAGCGTCAACTGGATGGGCGTGACACCCGTCGGCGCGGGCGCTCACGGCGGCAGACGCCGCGCACACCAAATCGCAGGTGAGTACAGAGGCCTGTGCGCCTGCAATCACCATCACGACCAGGAGTGTTGTCATTCGTGTCATTGGTCTGGACGAGGTTTGTGCAACTCAGATGCCGGAAGCCTGCGCATAGTCAATGCGGAACTTGGCTGAGTAACGGGGCGATCCCAGCGCTCGATAAGGGATTTCCCGTGACGCCGGAAACTTTCCACAGTGGAGGGCGGGCGTGATCATGCTCGCCGAGCGCTACCTCCTGCAACCTCCCATGGAAGGCGGTTCCGAGGCTGTACCAAAGGGCACACGTCGCTTCTGCCTAGGCCCGCCGGCGCGTGGGCATGGCTCGAGATCAGCCCAACCTCAACCGCGGCAGCACGTCGTGGCCCCGGGGTTCGGCCCATTGGCGATGATGGTGAGTCCGCCGCCAGTCACCGCACCTTGAACGACCGCCAGCTTCAGGTTTGGCTCGAGATCCGGCACAAGGCTGGCGAGATACGTCATCAATGCATTGTCGTTGAAAGCGGTCAGGATCGCGGCGCCCAAGAACAGAGGCGTGTCGGCAAGGCTTCTCAACACTGGCGCGATCCACCAGGCTTGCAGACCGCCATGAACGACGAGCCCCCGAGGGAGAACCCCACCAGCAGCGGCGTCTTGAAGTCGGTCAACGTGGAATAGGCCGCCGTCGCGCGATCGAAGCCGACGAAGAACAGGAAGCCGCCAATGAACAGCGCGGGATAGTGCACATTGAAGACCGTCCAGGCGAGAAAGCCCAGGTAGGCGATAGTGACCCACCAGGGCACTGGCAGGCGGCCGTAGCCGTGACGTTGGACTTCTTCCGTGGACCCGGTGTCATCCGGCTCGGGCCGACGCGCCGCCAACACCTCATCACCTCGCTGACTCGAGAATCAGGCCTCACCCCCTCGACGACTTGAAGGACGGTTGTCGCTCGTCACCCGCCGACCTTCGAGGGTGAGCTCCCACCCAAGGCCTTTCCTCCGAAGTTCGGCTTCATAGACCGATGCGCTTCCGAGGAGGCGGGACGCCGCCGTGGCTACCACGGTGGCGACGAGCAGCGGCAGCGCGATCGGATAGTCCCCTGACAGTTCGAAGACGAGAACCGCGGCCGTCAACGGTGCGTGGAGGCTTGCGGCCGCGGTGGCCGCCATACCCACCAGCGCATAGCTTCCGGGGCTTGTTCCGGACGCAATCCCAAGCCATGTCAGAGCATGAGCCCACGACAGCCCCACGCCCCCGCCGACGAGGAGAACCGGCGTGAAGATGCCTCCCGGAACGCCCGACGCGACGGAGGCGCTCGTCGCGACGATCTTCACGGCGATCAGGGCCAGCACCGCACCCATCGCCAGACGCTCGTCGAGAATCACATTCAGGGGCTCGTATCCATTGCCCGCGATGGCCGGGATCCATGCCGCCAGCAGACCCACGAGCAACCCGCCCACCGTGGCCCTGAAAGGCTGAGTGACGGCGCCGCGCTCGAACAGCCTCTCGAACGAGCTCAGCACCTGTTTGAACGCCACAGCCGCCAACGCGGCCACGAGGCCAAGCCCGGCAAACGCCAGCAGTTCCGATGGCGACTGCAGGCCAAAGGACCGTTGCCCGTAGATAGGGCCGCCCCCGACCGTGGCGCGCGTCACCACTGTGGCCACGGCTGACGCCGCCATCACCGGCAGCAGCGCTTCGAGGGCCGCAATGCCCACGATCGTCTCCAGCACGAAGATGACCGCGGCAAAGGGTGTGTTGTACGCGGCGGCGAAGCCTGCCGCGGTGCCGGCAGCGACCAGCGCTCGCGTGCTGCCCAGGTCAAGTCGCGTCGCGCGTCCCATCACTGCTCCGAGAGAGCCTCCGAATTCGATCAGAGGCCCCTCGCGGCCGATCGAGAGTCCAGTCGCTATCGAGCACCATGACGCCAGCACACGAGAGAGCGTCGTGCGCATCGAGAGCCGGACGTTGCCGAGCGCAACGGCCTCCATGACGTTACTGACGCCTTGAGTGGGCGCCGCTCGAAGGCGCGCAATCACGCCGGCCACCGCGGCTCCACTCATGAGGACCCCGACGCGGCGCCACGGTGACAGCCCGGCAATCGCGGCCACCACGTCGTCGGCGTGAAACACCGCACGGTAGACGAGTGCCAAAGCGGCGCGAAAGGCCACGGCAAAGATCGCCGCTCCGAAGGCGACGCATCCGAGTCCGATGATGAAGCGGGTTCGCGTCACGAACCCAGAGACTGGCGCGTGCCCGCTCACCGCGGCGCTGCCGCTGATGGCGCCCGGAAGCCGGACATCTGAGCGGCGTCTGGCGCTCTCAGCCGCGAAAACGCGAGCCGCTGCGCCGGCGTGAGAATCCGGTACATCTCCAGCAGGATCAGGGTACGCCGAACGTTTCGCTGGGCACGCACCTCCTCCACCCGAGCGCTGAAACGTTCGACAAGACCGTCGTCTTCTTCGCCGCGTTCCAGGAGCCGCTGCAGCTGGGAATCCAGTCGATCAAGGTCGCGCCGCAGGGCCAGCCGCTCTGCTAAGCCTCGTTCGAAGGTGCGCTGCAGAGCCTGCACCTGCGCCTTCGTCAGCCCGAGTTCCTGCTGAACCGCAGGGTTGAGCCACCATCGGCTGCGGGGCTGGTCTCCTCCGTGGACCGGCGCCGGGCGCGCCATGTCGAGTACCAGCACGCAAGCCGCCAGGACGACTCCCGCCCGTACGGTCACCACACACATATTCCATCCCATGTGGGGGCGCTCGGCCATCCTGGGATGACAGGATGCGGGTCTTCAGCGCCTAAGGTTTCATGTAGGTGAACCCCCGCTCCTGCGCGAGGGCGAGGGCCATCACGTGGGACGGGACGAGCCGGACGCCGGGATTGAGGCCCGCGACAAGATCGGCCCGGAGGTCGGCTACCGGCATGCGACGGGCTTCCGCGAGTTGCTGTGCGACCACTCCCAGCGCAACGTTGCACTGCCAGAAGATCGTGCCGCGCGACTGCAGTGCCTTGATGCTGACATTGGAGCCGTCGAGCATGATGTTGCGCACGGCCGGCCTCATCGTGGAGGGGTCGATGATCTTGGACCGCTCCCCGAGGGCGTACTTCTCCCACAGCCGGTCGGACGCGTTGAGTGCGAAGGCGGGGCCCGACACGCCCACCAGCGTGTTGATGTCCGGCGACTCCAGCGCGTACACGTCGCGGAACGTGTCGAGAAAGTTGCGCGTGTAGCGAAGCGGCGCCTGATCGGCCCCCAGGTTGAAGGTTCCGAGGTCGTAGAGCTGCTTGTGCTTGCCGCGGAGTTCGTCGAGCCACGTAAGGTCCCAGTTCGGCGTGGACGCCCCCGCGATCTGGGGCGCGGCATCCGCGGCCGGCGCGTGGATCGCGGCGCCGCCGGCAATGGACGCCAGCGCGGACATGAACGATCTGCGGCTGTTGCGGGGCGGCATGCGGGGAGATTACTGAGAACGAGCGGCGCCGTCCAGTCCCAGTCATACTTGTCCAACGCCGGGTGAAGAGAGCAAGCGACGCTTTGGAGAGGATTCATGCATCGTCGTGACTTGCTTCGCCTCCTCAGCCTCTCTACCATCGCAGGCGCGACGACACGTGCCGACGCGCTCGCGGGGCGCCTCACCGCTGCATCGACAGAGCAGGCGGCAGCAACCGCTGGATTCGTGCCAGACGTCGAATTGCGTCTGACGGCGGCGCCCGACGAGGTCCCGGTGCTCCCTGGTGCGCCCACCCGTGTGTGGCGCTTCGCCGGCCAACTGGTGAAGGGGCCAGCCGACACGTTACAGATACTCCCCGGCTCCTACCTCGGGCCAGTCATCCGCCTGCGCCGCGGTCAGAAGGTGCGCATCCACTTCGCGAACCAGCTCGGAGAAGACTCCATCGTCCACTGGCACGGCCTGGATGTGCCCGAGACCGCCGACGGCCACCCGCGTCGTGTGATCCGTCCCGGTCGCGAGTACGTCTCCGACTTCGAAATCACCAATCGGGCGGGCACGTACTGGTACCACCCCCACCCGCATATGCGTACGGGCGCCCAGGTGTACCAAGGCCTGGCAGGTCTGCTCCTGGTGCGGGATGCCGAAGAGGACGCGTTGGCGCTCCCGTCGGGCGGCGCTGAGCTCCTGTGCGTGCTGCAGGATCGCCGGTTCGATGCACGCAACCAGCTCGTCTTCCACGACGGCACCATGATGGAGATGATGAACGGATTTATCGGCGACCGAGTGCTGGTCAACGGCCGGCCGCAGCCGACGAGGGACGTGGACGCCGCGTGGCTCCGAGTCCGCGTGTTGAACGGATCGAACGCGCGCATCTACAAGCTGGCCTGGAGCCAAGACGTGCAGATGACCGTGATCGGCGGAGACGGGGGGCTCCTGGAACACCCGCTGCGTCATCAGGCCGTCACGCTGGCGCCTGGTCAACGCGCGGATGTCTTGGTGAATCTCAGCGGCCTCGCCGCCGGCACTGAGGTACATCTCGACAGCCAGGCCTTTACCGAGGCTGACGCGGGCGTGGTGGGCATGATGGGCATGAGAGGCGGGCGGATGAGGGGCATGAGGGGCGGCCGCTCGACCCTGCCGAACGGAGCGCCGCACCGCGTGCTGACACTGCGCACACGCGCCGGCACTGGGCGGGCCTTCCGCGTACCCGAACGTCTGTCCTCCTTTGACGCGACGTGGTCCGCGCGCGCCGGCGCAGCGATCCGGCAGGTCCGGCTGTCGTTTCAGCAGATGCTGTGGTCACTTGGCGGTCGCACGTTCGTCATGGGCGAGGTCGCGCCGGAAGAGACCGTTGCGGCCGGCTCGACCCATCTCTGGGAGTTCGTCAATCCGGCGAACCAGATGATGGGCATGCAGGCCGCCCATCCCATTCATTTGCACGGCCGCCACTTTCGCGTGGTCGCTCGAACGGGCGGACGAGCTGCGAACACCCTGCGCTCCGGTCTCGTCGATGCAGGGTGGAAAGACACGGTGCTCGTGTTACCCGGGGAAACCGTTCGAGTCCAAGTAACCTTCACACATCATCCTGGACTCTACCTCTACCATTGCCACGTCCTCGAGCACGAGGACATGGGGATGATGCGGAACTTCCGGGTGACTTAGCCTTGAGCCGCAACAGGGCGCGCGGCGCGCTGTTTCAGACGGAGCTGACACCTATGACACCAAGCATGAGAATGGCGACCGCCCGCGGAGTCCACGCAGACTCCGGCGACGCGACCGCGGAATTCCACGGCTGCGTCAGCGATATTTCCCACGGCGAAGCGTTACGCAACTAAGCCAGGCGACGGTCTACTGGCGGCGCTGATCTTGCAGCTTCCTCAGGTGATTCGTTGGGTTGACGAATCTTCACGCTCACCAGGAGGGCGACATGACGATCAGAAGCGTTGCATTGTTGTTTGGTGTCGCTTCGTTGGCAGTGATGTTGCCCGCCGGAGTGGAGGGGCAAGGACGTGGGCGTGGCGGGCCCGCGAACTACAGCGTGGCGGCGGAGACGGCCGTCAAGGGCACCGTGGAAGAAGTGAAACCGGGCCCCGGTCAAGGCATGCATATCATGCTCAAGACGTCCGACGCGACGCTCGAACTCGCCCTCGGTCCAGCGTGGTACCAAACGGAAAAGAAGTACGTGCTCGCGAAAGGCGACCAGATCGATGTCGTCGGTGCGAAGAGCACGGTCGAGGGTCGTGAGGTGCTGCTCGTACGCGAAATCAAGAAGGGCTCGGAGACGATGACGTTCCGCGACGCGACGGGATTCCCCATGTGGGCTGGCCGCGGCCGTTAGCGAAAGTGTGGCCCCCATGGAAGAGACCCGCTACGGCCTGCGCGTGGTGGTGCCACTGCCGTACGAACAAGCTCTGACCCGAACGACTGAGGCGCTGAAAGCGGAGGGGTTCGGGGTTCTGACGACCATCGACGTACAGCAGACCCTGAAACAGAAGCTCGACCAAGACTTTCGCAAATACGCGATCCTGGGTGCATGCAACCCGCCGCTCGCCCATCGGGCGCTGCGTGCGGAGTTGGAGATTGGCTTGCTCCTGCCGTGTAACGTGATCGTGTACGAAACCACACCGGGCCGGAGCACGGTGGCCGCGATGGCGCCCATCGCCGCTCTCGGTATCGTCGGCGACAACGGCGAGCTGCAGGAGGTTGCCAGAGAGGCCGACCGGCGCCTGCGTCGGGCATTGGCGTCGCTCGAAGAGCCCTAGTCAGAGGCAGGTCTATGCCGCCCGGCGCAACCGGCCCAGACGCGCTCGCGGCGCTCCACGTGGATCCCGACACCGGCCTGACGCAGGTCGAGGTCGCCGCCCGCCGCACGGTGCACGGCTTCAACGAAGTGATCGAGCGCACGGGCCATCCGGTCCTCGCCTTCCTCGGGAAATTCTGGGGCGTGTCGGCCTGGATGCTCGAGCTGATCATGGTGCTGTCGGCCGTGCTCCAGAAATACTCCGATCTCGCCGTCGTCAGCGCACTGCTTGTCGTCAATGCCGTGTTGAGCTCTCTACAGGAGCGTCGGGCCGCGGGCGTCGTCGAGGCCTTGCGACGACGTCTGCAAGTCAGCGCGCGCGTTCGGCGCGATGCGAGCTGGCAGGTCATTCCCTCCCGCGAGCTGGTGCCCGGCGACATCGTCCGCGTGCGACCGGGCGACATCATCCCGGCGGACGTGACTCTTCTGACTGGAGCCTTGAGCGTTGACCAGTCAGTCCTGACCGGCGAATCCATGCCCTCCCATAAGGAACCGGCCGACATGCTCTCGTCGGGGTCCGTGGTCCGCCAGGGAGAAGGCAACGGCGTGGTCATGCTCACCGGGGCGCAGACGTATTTCGGACGCACCACCGAGCTCGTGCAGCGCGCGCGTCCCAAGCTCCACATCGAAGCGGTGGTCAGCAGAGTGGTGCGATGGCTCTTCGTCATCGTCGGCGCGTTACTTGGCGTGGTGATTGTGGTCTCGCTGATCGATAGCGCTCCGCTCATCGAGATGGTGCCGCTGATGCTGGTTCTGCTGATGAGCGCGGTGCCCGTGGCCCTCCCGGTGATGTTCACGGTCAGCATGGCGGTGGGGTCGAAGGAGCTGGCGAAACGCGGTGTGCTGGTCACGCGCCTCAGCGCCGCGGAGGACGCGGCGACGATGGACGTGCTCTGCGTGGACAAGACGGGCACGATCACGATGAATCAGCTGGCCGTCACCGGCGTGATTCCGCTCGAGCACGCCTCGGCGTCCGACGTGCTGTTCGCCGGCGCACTCGCGTCTCAGGAAGCCAACCAGGACCCCATCGATCTGGCCTTCCTTGCTGCAGCTCGAGAACGGCACGTCTTCGACGGTGTCCCGGCGGTCACGCCCATCTCGTTCGCGCCGTTCGATCCAGAGAATCGGCGGACGGAAGCGGTGGTCCAGCAGAACGGCACGCGCCTGAGGGTGATGAAGGGCGCCGTGCGAACCGTCGCCCAGGCCTGCGGCCTCCAACCGTCGGCGATCGAGGTCCTCGAGGCGCAGGTCAGCGAATCGGCAGCGAGGGGATTTCGAACGCTCGCGGTGGCGCGGGGACCCGAGATGGGCCCGACTGCCATGATCGGATTGGTCACGCTCTACGATCCGCCGCGCCCGGACGCCAAGCAGCTCATCGCGACACTGCTCGGCCTTGGCGTCAAGGTGAAGATGCTCACCGGCGACGCGCTCGCCGTCGCAAGCGAGATCGCGCGGGGGGTCGGACTGCCCAACATCACGCGGGTTGCCGGCCTGAAGGCGTCTGGCGCCGGGGCCGACGGCAACGCCGTCGATCTCCTGGCAGACACCGATGGGTTCGCGGAGGTGTTTCCAGAAGACAAGTACGTCGTGGTCCAGCGGCTGCAGGCCGCCGGGCACGTGACCGGCATGACGGGCGACGGCGTCAACGACGCGCCCGCCTTGCGGCAGGCCGAAGTGGGCATCGCGGTCAGCACCGCCACCGATGTGGCCAAGAGCGCCGCCAGCGTCGTCCTGACCGAGGCAGGTTTGACGAATATCGTGGCGCTGGTCGAGCAAGGACGGACGATCTACCAGCGCATCCTGACGTGGATCATCAACAAGATCAGCCGGACGATTTTGAAGTCGGCCTTTGTGGCCATCGCGTTCATCGTGACCGGTAAGTTCGTCGTGTCCGCGTTTGCCATGCTGTTGCTCGTCTTCATGACAGACTTCGCGAAGATCGCCCTGGCAACCGACCACGTCCGACCGTCCAGGACGCCGGAAACGTGGAATATCGGCGGGTTCGTGGTCGTCTCCGTGGTGCTCGGCGTGGCAATGGTCGTGGAGGCGCTTCTTCTCTTATTCGTCTGCTGGTCACGCTTCGGCCTGTCAACCAACGACGACGCGCTGTACACCTTCAGCTTCCTGACGCTGCTCTACCTGGCCGTCTTCTCCATCGTGTCGGCGCGCGAGCGGCGGCGATTCTGGGCGACGATGCCCAGCACGCCCCTGCTGGCGGCTCTCGCGGCCGATGCGCTCATCGGCACTCTCCTCGCCATCGTGGGGATTCCAGGGCTCATACCCGTGCCCTGGTGGCAGACAGCGGCCGTATTCGTCTATGCGATGGTGTCGTGCCTCGTTGTAAACGACGCCTTGAAGGTGGGCCTGATCACGTGGTGGATTCCGGCACTTGGTCCAGGCATTGGTTTGTCGCCAGTCTCCGCGCACGCCAACGCGCGACAAGGAATGTTCAAGTCATGAAGATCCTGGTACCAATCGATGGTTCACAGCACAGCGAGGCCGCGGTCGCTGAGGTGGCTGGCCGCACATGGCCGTCCGGCACCGAGATCCGGATTCTGACGGTCATGCATTCTTCCGTGCCTCTCATGCCCGATCCCGCCTTCGTACTGGCCGCCACGCACGTCGAGCAGCTTCATGAGCAACGCGAGCAGGCCGGGCCGCTACTCCAGGTTGCCACCGACCATGTCCGGAAGAGCCTGCCGACAGCGTCGGTGACGATGAAGACGCTCGAAGGCCTGCCGCAAGAGATCATCGTCAAGGAGGCGACCGACTGGGGTGCCGACCTCATCGTGCTGGGCTCACACGGACACAGCCCGCGCCGGCAGGGATGGCTCGGCTCCGTCGCCAGCAGTGTCGCCGCCGATGCGCCCTGCGCCGTGGAGATCATCAGGCTCGGCCGGCGAGCGATTCACTCTGCTCCGGCGCGCGGCGACCACGGATGATCACGCGCCTGTACGGCTTCACGTCTGGCTCGCGCCTGCCGTTTGATTGGCCAGGTAATTCTGCAGACCCATCTGTTCGATTTGGGCACGCTGCATCTCTGCCCAGTCTTCGTGGCCCTCTTCCATCTTCAGGATCTGAAGGAGCAAGTCCGCCGTCGCCTGGTCACCGCTCTCGCGCGCGAGGCCGATCGCCTGATTGTAGGCGCGCACTGCTCCGACCTCGGCCTCCTGGTCGTTGCTCACCATTTCCAATACCGTCTGCCCGATCTTGATCGGATTCAGTCTGGAGATGACCGGCGTCCCTTCCAGGAAGATGATGCGGCGAATGAGCCACTCGGCATGATGCATTTCGTCCATGGCCTGGCGCTCGATAGCCTTGTGAAGCTTGTCGTAGCCCCAGCTGTCGCACATCTCGGAGTGCACCATGTATTGGCTGATGGCGGTGAGTTCGTCCGCCAGGAGCTGATTCAGGACAGTCAGCAGATTCTCATTGGCCTTCATGTCTCCCTCCGACCTGCGGTTCACGAAAGATGCTACAGGCCTCCACGACACCATCCGACGTGCGTCGGGTTGTACGTCTGGAACCTGGCCGGTGGTCTATGCTGCACCGTCGGCCTATCGATCCACAGGACGAGAGCATGGCACACAGTCGTCCCATCTTGACCGGGCGTGAGTTGAGTATCGGATACCACCATCGGGCCGTCTTCGAGGACGTCTCATTCGACGTTCACCGCGGCGAGATCCTGGGAATCGTGGGGCCGAACGGCTCCGGCAAGACCACCCTGCTGCGCACGATCCTCGGTCTGCTGAAACCCCTGCGCGGTCAGGTGGAGCGCGACGCCGGGCTGGCTATCAGCTACGTTCCGCAACGTGACCGCATCGACACGATCCTCCCGGTCACGGCGCTCGAAGTGGTGCTGATGGGTCGCGCCGCCAGGGCCGGCGCTCTGCAGCGCGTGCATGATGCCGATCGCGACGCGGGGCTTCGTGCGCTGGCGTTGCTCGGGGCCGAGCCGCTCAACCGACAGCTGTTCAGGAATCTGTCGGGAGGACAGCAACAGCGCGTCCTGCTGGCCCGGGCGCTCGCCGCCGACCACACGGATCTGCTCGTGCTCGATGAACCCACCGCCGGCATGGACGCGGCCAGCGAGGCGAGCACGCTCGAATTCCTTCGAGACCTGAACCGCAACCCGGGCGTCACGATGCTGATCGTGACCCACATGCTGCCGATCGTGCTCAATCTCGCCACGTCGATCATGCTGCTGGGCTCGCGCACCGTTCTTCACGGAACCGTCGACGACGTGCTGCGCGAAGAGCGCCTGTCCGAACTGTACGGCGTGCCGGTGCACCTGGGGATCGTCGCCGGACAGCGGACGCTGGTCGTGGGCCGTCGGAATGCCATCGATGTTTGAACCCGTCTTCATGCGCCTGGCCCTGATCGCGTCGGTCGCGACTGGGGCCTCGCTGGGGATCATCGGCGTCTACCTCGCGTTCAGGCGGGTCGTCTTCCTGGGCCTCGTGCTGGCAAATGCCGCCACAGTGGGCGCCGCGGTGGCGGAGGTGTTCGACTGGTCCCCAGAGATCACGTCAACCGTTGCAGCCGTCGCGGTCGCGCTCGGATTAGGGCTGGTCCAGAGGCCACGGCGGGTTTCATCGGAATCGGTGATGGGGTGGGCGTATGCAGCAGCCTCATCAGCACCCGTTCTCATTCTTGCTGCTGTAGCAGCGCCCGATGCGGACACGCTGCACATGCTGTTCGGCAATCTGCTGGCTGTCAGCTCCAGCCACACGGTGGGCCTCGTCATCGTCGCCGTGGTCATCGGACTGGCGCACGTGCTCTTTTCACGGCGCTTCCTGCTCGTTACGTTCGATGCCGAGGCGGCACAGGTCGCCGGCGTCAATGCACGTCTGTGGTCGCTGGGCCTGAATCTCCTCGTGGGCGTTGCCGCAGCGGCCGCCGTGCATGAGATCGGTGCACTGCTGACGTTTTCGCTCCTCACCCTTCCGGCCATGACGGCGCTGCTGGTGACGGCGAGCGTCCGGGCGACGTTTGCCGTGGCCGTCGTCCTTGGAGCGCTCCTGCCCTGTCTGGGCCTTGCCACGTCGTTCTATCTCGACCTGCCAGCTGGTCCGGCATCGGTCGCCCTGCTGTCGATCAGCGTGCTGGCCGCCGCCGCCCTGGGCTCGTCTTCCTCGTCGGGGTAAGCGCATTCAGAGCGCCTGGAGCGCAGATCCATGCGACACGCTGATCAGCCGAGCCGATCAATCCATCTCATGGAGTTCATCGTCGATCCGGACGGCCAACTGCGGATCGGCGGGCGTCAGGTCGTTGTCGCAGCCGCATGCCCCGTCGTGACGATCTGCCGTCTTTCGATCAGTGTGTATGCCCGGCACTGAGTGCGCGGCTACTGCTTGTCGTAGACCCTGACATTGTGGACCGATTGCCCGTTCGCGTTGACGCCCTTCGTCGTAATGGTCATCGTCTTGCCATCGTTCGATAGCTCGTTAGTCGAGATCAGGACGATTTTTCCGGCCTTCTTGCGGATGACCTCGTACTTGTTCGGACCAGAGGGCTTCCAGGCCGTCGTGTCGTAATCCACGGTCGCCGTCGGGTGGTCTCTGCCATCGAAAGTGATGGCTAGGTTGTTCAAGTCCGGATTGATCGGCCGTCCTGACGCTTCGACACCCTGCAATAGAGCCGTCCATTGCGGTCCTGCCGCCCTGAATATCACGGTTTGCCTCTGGGGCGGCGGCCCGGGACTGAACGTGGATTTCGCAAGGTTGAGTTCCCACGTGCCAACGCGAAGCTCCCCTTGCGCCGAGGCGCGTGCCGTCGCCAGCCCCAGCGCCAGCACGACTGTGATAGTCCACACGCGCCAGACCTTGAATGCCTTCATCACGACCATCCTGTAGTCCATCCGAGGAGGAACCACGATGACACTCTTCATGATATCGACCAAGTTCTTTGTCGGTGTGGGCACGGCGTTTGGCGCGTTTCCAGATGTCGAACGGAATCTCGTTGAGCGAGTAGTCGTGCCCTTCGTGAACCGAGTACTCACGGAGGGCGCAGCAGCACGGCCTGGCTGTGCCCGATGCCTTTCTCAGGCCGGACCGCGCGCGATGAGCGCCCTCACTCGCTTCGCGGCGCGCGACATCACGGTGCGGGGCGGCTGCCGCTGCCCTGCGGCGTGGCAGGCGGCTATCGTTCTCAACAAGCGGGAGGCCATCGTGCCGCAGCAGTGGCACGTGTCGAGATGCCGCTCGACCGCCCGACGTCGCGCCGGTGTCAGATCCCCATCCACATAACGTGACAACTCCAACAACAGAGTGCGGCAACGCGCCGGCGGGCGGGTCGGGGCGGTCATTTGCCGCCTTTCCCCAGGTCCGCCTGCAGTTGGAGACGCGCTCGATGCAGCCGGGTCTTCACGTTATCCTCCGAAATCCCCAACACGTGTGCGACCTCCCGAGTCGACAGCCCTTCCATTTCTCGTAGAAACACGACGGCGCGGTACTGGGCCGGTAATCTGCCAAGAGCCGTGCGGAGCCGGCGCCGGAGCCCGGCGTTGTCCGCCAGCTGTTCCGGATTCTTCCCCAGAGCCGGCGCATCCGGACGCGCCAGGCCGTCCTGGCCTGGCAGCAGCTCATCCAGCGACTGCAGCCGCGCCGGCTCGCCTACCTTCTTCCGTCGCCCCATGAGACACGCGTTGCGCACCGTGCGATAGAGCCATGGTCGAAAGGCCGCAGGCTCGCGAATGCGTCCGACGTAGCGATACGTCTTGATCAGCGCCTCCTGCATCGCGTCCTCGGCATCGCCGCCATGCCCGCACACCGCGGTACTGAAACGCCATGCAACCTCCTGTGCGCGCATCAACAATCGATTCAAGGCGTCGGCATCGCCGGCGGCGGCCAAACGAACGAGGGCCGCGTACTCGTCCTGCACCGGGTCGGCCACACCCTGGTGAACAGGATTCAGCCGCGGAGTTTTGGTGACACGCCTGGCACCGACGGTCTTTGTCACCGTTCGCTGTTTCATGAATCTCTGTCCGAGAGATGATACGCCGCGCCTCGATCTCCTTCCTCCTCGCCACGTTGGGGCTGGCTGCGCCGGGGGTGGCGCAGACTCCGCTGACCCTGACGGAGGCAATCTCCCGGTCGCGCGCGCAGAACCCGGACGCCGGCAGCACCGCGGCCGCCGAGCGTGAGGCTGCGCTGCGCATCAAGCAGGCCCAGGCCGGCTACTGGCCGCGGGTGGACGTCGTCGAGTCGTGGCAGCGCGGCAATCAGCCGGTCTTCGTCTTCGGCTCGATACTGGCCCAGCGCCAGTTTACGGCCGCCGACTTCGCGCTCGATGCGCTCAATCATCCGGATCCCGTCAACAACTTTCGCGCGGCGGTGACGGTCGAGCAGTCACTGTTTGACGCCTCAACCAGCGCAAAGGTGGCTGTCGCTGGCATCAGCCGGGACGTGGCGACAGCCAGTCGCCTGGCCGTCGATCACGACCTGTCGGCCAGCGTGACTGCCGCCTATGGACGCGTGCTCGTCGCGGCGGCGGTCCGCGAGTCGGCGGCGGCGGCCGCCGAGACCGCGCGGGCCGATCGCGAGCTGGCCGCCAATCGCCGTGATGCGGGCCGCGTCACCGATGCGGATGTCCTGCAACTCGACGTGCACTTGTCGCGGACGCGCGAGCAGCAGATTCGGGCCGCGGCGGACGAACGGATTGCCCGCGCGGAGCTCAACCAGTTGATGGGCGAGCCGCTCGGCGAGGCCTTCGCTCTCGATCGTTCCCTCGTAGCGGCGGTGGTCGACACGGTCGATCTTGCATCGCTCGAGGCCGAGGCGCTGAAGAACCGACCCGACGTGAAGGTGGCAGCGCTGCAGGAACAGCTCGCCGGCGCGACCGCGTCTGCGGCGCGCGGCGCCTTTCTCCCGCAAGTGACGGCGCAGGGTGGGTGGGAATTCAATGGCGGGACCTGGGACTCACGCCCCTCGAGCTGGGTCGTGGGGGCGGTGGCCCGCTTCAACGTTTTTCATGGATTCGCGGACAAAGCGCGGCTGGCCGAAGCGAGCGAACAGACGACGCGGCGTGGCATCGAGCGCGTCAAAGCGGAGACCGCCGCCCGCCTCGACGTGCACATCGCGCTCGCCCGCCTCGAGGCGGCCCGCGCCAGCGAGGCGGTCGGCCGCGCCGCCGTGGAGCAGGCGCGTGAGAGCCGGCGCATCATCCGTGACCGCTACGAAGCCGGCTTGACC
>Ga0070675_100001730_pt1 | contig 16120 bp, 15 predicted proteins | sample KBSM43metaG_FD_65343 | JGI IMG/M metagenome (GOLD analysis project Ga0070675, IMG submission 65343) | Miscanthus rhizosphere microbial communities from Kellogg Biological Station, Michigan, USA - KBS M4-3 metaG | ecosystem: Host-associated > Plants > Roots > Rhizosphere > Soil ...
GTGTCGGGATACGCCACGGTCTTGCCGTCCACGGTCTCCGAGAAGACCACCCGCGCGAGGTGCTCGATGTTCACCTGGTGGACGATGCCAGTATCGGGCGGGACGACCTTGAAGTTGTGGAACGCCTGCTGGCCCCAGCGCAGGAACGCGTAGCGCTCACGGTTGCGCGAAAACTCGAGCTCGGCGTTCAGCGCGAACGCATCGGCGCGGCCGAAGTAGTCGACCTGCACGGAGTGGTCGATCACGAGTTCCACGGTGCGCAGCGGGTTGATGCGGTTTGGATCGCCACCGAGCGCGACGACCGCGTCGCGCATCGCCGCGAGATCCACCACGCAGGGCACGCCGGTGAAGTCCTGCAGCAGGACGCGCGCCGGCATGAACGAGATTTCCTTCTCCACCTTGCCGGTCGCGTTCCAGCCGGCCAAGGCACCGACGTCGTCGGCCTTCACGTAGGCGTTGTCTTCGCGCCGCAGCAGGTTTTCGAGCAGGATCTTGAGCGAGTACGGCAGGCGGGAGACGCCGCCGAAGCCGGCCTTTTCGAGCGCAGGCAGGCTATAGATTTCCACGGCTTCGCCGCCGACCCGGATGTCGGTACGGGTGCCGAATGAATTCAATGTGGGCATGACCCACCATGTTACCCCGGGTCAGAACGTAACGAAGACGCCGCCCGTGAGCACGCCACGTGGTGAGACGCCGGCGCCGTCGGCGACGCCACCGCTCAACAGGTGCAGGCGAGCGTCGAGGCGCACGCCGCTGCGGGGTGTGGTCGTCCGCGCCGACCCGAGCGGATAGATCAGCCCGCCGCCGACATACCCATCGATGCCGGATTCGATGAGCACCCGATCCTCGTGGACGTGCCGCGCCAGGCCGGCGCCGCCGCTCACGAACGGCGTCCAGCGCCGCCGGGCCCCGCTCAGAAGACGCCACGACGCACCGCCGGCGACGACGTACTCGGTGAGTGTTTCCCTCGCCTCCACGGGCACTGCATTCTCGGCGTCGGCGCTCAGCGACGTCATCAGATCGGGCCGCCCCACGGTCATGGCGGCCTCAATCGTGAGCCGCGGTGTGAGGCGATACCCGAGCCTCCCCTCGACGACCGCGGCCGGCGACAGACGAGTGTCCGAGGAGAACAGACGGAACGGGCTGCCCGAGGTGTTGTTCGACTGCAGCGTGGCGTCGCGCGTGCCGAGCGTCACCCCACCCGCAAAGCCGGCGCCGATCGCAAGCTCGATCCGGCGTGGGGCCGGCGGCCGTGCCGGGGTGGGCCGCGCCTGCGCCACGGCCGGCGACGGCAGTCCCGCCAGCAGCGCCCCGGCGACGAGGATCAGGCGCGTCATTTCGACTGCACCGTGACGTCGAAGGAGGCGGCGGATCCGCCGGCTGGTACCGCGACCAGGTGATCGGAAAAGGTCGCGCGGAAGTTGGTGTCGATGCCCGGGTCGTCGAAAAAGCTGTCAGTGTCAACGTCATCGAGCGGCTCCACGCGCACGGCGTACAGGCCCGGCGCGAGGCCGCGGATCGCGAACTCGCCTTCCCCGTTCAGCGAGAACCCGCCGACGAGATCCCCGGTCCTCAGACTGAAGGCGGCGACGTGCGCGGCAAAGACGCCCCGGCCGCCCAGGCGCACGCGTCCCACGAGCACGCCGGTGTCCGGGGCGAAGTCCCCGGCGGGATACGAGTTCGACACGCCGGCGATGTCGTCGGGCGTCAGCGTCCGATCGGTGGTGTTGCCGCGGCCGAAGGCGATGGGAAACATCACCGAGCGTGCGGCAATCACCCGCCGGCCGCCGCCGGCCTGCATTTCCGTCTCTCCCAGCGCCGAGTGGCCGAGGCCGATGAAGTGTCCGATCTCGTGCGTGGCCACCGACTGCAGATCGAACGCGCCCGCGGCGCCCGAGGTGGACCAGTCGAAGGTGGTGTTGAAGAAGATGTCGGACTCGACGATGGCCCCTGAGACAACGTCGATCGTGAACCCGGTGGCCGCCAGCGTGCGATCCATGTCCGGGTGGGATTCAAACCCCAGCACCGACAAACCGTCGTTGTCGTCCGCCGGCCTCGCGCTGGTGAATCCGGCGTACTGAAAGGCGACCGTGGCCGTGGGCACGGCCTCCCAGCTGCCGAAGGCCGCGTTGACGGCGCTCTGAAACTGCGCGGCCGTGACACCCGGCGCGCTGGCGGTGGAGCTGAACCACCGCACCGGGCTCTGGTTCCATTTGATGGCCGTCACCTGTCCCCGCAGCGTCAGGCTCAACTGCAGGTAGGCCGACGCGGGTGTCGCGACTGCCACGACTGCGACCAGGGCGAGGGCCCAGGCCAGGAGATGCCGCTTCATGGGCGCGGCTCCGTCCGTGCCCGCACCTCGCGGGCAAAGGCGTCGAGTGGGAGCGGCTGCCTGGCCGGGTCGCCGCGGACGACGCGCTCGGCGCCCATGGCGGGCGCGGTCAGAGGCGCCGGGGTCACCACGGCGCGGCCGTCCGCCGTGCGGACGACGCGAAACAGCCCCTGGCTCAAACCGAACACCGTTGGCATGGCCGGCGGCGCCCCACGCAGGAACACGACGACGTCGTCGCCGCTGCTGAACTGAGGCACGCCGACGACGACACGGCGGTAGCGGCCGACCTCGCCGCCAGGCATGCGGAAGGTCACGGTGTCGCCGGGGCGCCCTTTGAGGGCGTCGGACACCGCTACCGTCACGATGGTTTCGATCGATCGCCGGTCGGAGGTCTGCTGGCTCCGCACGTCCACGACGCGCCCGTGCACGACGAGTTGCGATCCCTGCACCATCTCACCGAACTCGACGGGAACTTCCACCGTTGCATGCGCGAGGCCCGGCACCAGCGCCGCGAGGGCCGCCATGATCCCCGCCCGGATCGCCTGTGTCATGTGGTCCGCCTCCCTACCTTCAACACTGCGTCGGCAGCGCGGCCGGACGCGCCGGGCATGGCCAACCGGTCGCGCACGTCGCGAAGACCGGCAATCACTCGTGCGCGCCGTATGGGGTCTTCCGCCAGCGCCACGGCTTCCTCGACGACGCGCGCCGGCGTGCACGCGTCTTGAATCAGTTCCGGCACGAGCCGCGTGCGGGCAATCAGGTTGGCCATGGCGTAGGTGTCCACTTTCACGAACGGCTTGCCCAGCCGATAGGTCATTGGTGACAGCTTGTAGATGACGACCATCGGGCAGCCGTGAATCGCGCCCTGCACGGTGGCCGTGCCCGACGCCGTGATGGCCACGTCCGCCGCCGCCAGCACCGCGTCGGTTCTCTCACGCACGAGCGTCAGCGGCCGATGCAAAGGTGCGGCCGCCCGCACCAGCGGCGCGAAGAGCGCGTCGGCCAGGTGCGGTGCGCCGGCCACCACGAACTGCGCGTGCTCGAGGCGCGCCGCAAGGCCGGGCATCGACTCGGCTATGACAGGCACCAGCCGCTCCAGCTCGTTCCGCCGGCTGCCAGGCAGGAGTGCCACCGTCGGCCATGCCGGATCGAGCCCGAGCTCGTGCCGCAGCTGGTCGCGTGAACGTCCCGCCACCGCGGCCTCGGCCATCTCGACGAGCGGGTGGCCGACGAACTCCACCGGAACTCCGGCGTCGCGGTAGAGCGCTTCTTCGAACGGAAAGATGACGATGACCTTCGTGACGTCGCGCCGCATGGCGCGGATGCGCCACGGCCGCCACGCCCAGAGCTGGGGGCCGATGTAGTAGGCGACGGGAATGCCCTGGCGCTTCATCGCCGCCATCAGACGGAAGTTCACGTCCGGGAAATCGATCGGCACGAAGACGTCGGGGCGGAAGCGCCGCGCGGCCTCGGTGAGCTGCCGGATGAGAGCGAGGGCGCGCGGGATGACGCGCAGCGGCTCAGTGAGGCCAGTGGCCGACAGGCCGCGGTAGTGCGCCAGGAGCTCGCCGCCGGCCGCGGCGAAGCGGTCACCGCCGAGGCCGGCGATCGCCACGCCAGGCTCGCGCGCGCGCAGCTCGCTCACGAGCGCGCCGGCGTACAGATCGCCCGACGGTTCGCCGCACGACATCAGGATGCGCATGGAGGCTCCGCCTCGGACCGTCAAGCGTGAAGGCTCCGCCTCAGGCAGTATCTAGTTGCCCGCCCTTCGGGCGGGCGTAAGGCGAGTCACCGCGCCGAGGCCCGGCCGCTGCGCTGCAGGCTGCCCGCCATCAGATCGAGATTCTCGATGGGGATGACCTCGAAGTCGGTAAAGCCGACCGCCCGGAGCTGCTGCACGAAGGCACGGGCATTGCCGACCAGCACGATCGACAACCGGTCCGGGCGGATGTAGGCCTGCGACACGCGCTGGATGTCGTCGGGCGTCACTGCCTGCACCCGCTCGCGGAAGGTCGCCAGGTCCGAGAGCGGCAGGTCGTAGAACACCGCGTTCAGCACCTGCGTGGCGATCTCGTTCGGCGTCTCGATGGTGAGCGGGAACGTGCCGGCCAGGAACGCCTGCGCGTCGCGCAGCTCCGGCTCATACACGCGGTTGCGCTGCAGCCGCGAGAATTCGTCCACCGCGAGGCGCAGCACCTCGCCGGTGGTCTCGGTGCGCGTATCCGTCTCGGCCACGTAGTCGCCGGCCTGCTTCATCGCCTGCGTCTCGGCCGAGGCGCCGTAGGTGAGGCCCCGCTGCGACCGGAGCACGCGGTGCAGGCGGTTGGCCCCCTCGCCACCGAGAACTTTCACCGCCAGATCCCAGGCCAGATAGTCGGGATGATTGCGCGGAATGGCGAGCTGACCCACGCGGATCTCGGTCTGCACCGCGTCGGGCTTGTCGATCACCACGATCCGGCGCGTGGGCTGCGGCGGATCGATCGGCTTGGGAATGCTCAGGTCCGCGCGCGGCCAGGCCCCGAACACCTTCTCCACCATGCCGAATGCTTCCTCGGTCGTGGTGTCGCCTACGACGGCCAGAATCATGTTGTTGGGCACGAAGTAGCGCGTGTGGAAGGCCACCAGATCCTCGCGGCTGATGCCCGCGAGCGTTTCCGGCGTGCCGTTCCCGGGCAGCCCGTAGGGATGGAAGCCGTAGATCAGGCGGTCGATGAGCGCCGAGGCTACGAAATCGGGGTCGGTCGCGCTGACCTGCAGCGACGAAATCGCCTGCTGCTTCTGCCGATCGATCTCCTCGGCGTCGAACTTCGGGTTGCGAACCACGTCGGCCAGCAGCTCCATGCCGATGCCAAACGAGTCCTTCATCACCACGATGTTGGCGAACGACAGATCCGAGCCGGACCCGGTCCCGAGCGCGCCGCCGATGGTGTCGATCTGGTCGGCAATCTCCTGCGCCGTGCGCGTGGCCGTGCCCTGGTCGAGCAGGCTACCCGCCAGGTTGGCCAGCCCCGCCTTGCCCTGTGGATCCTCGGCGGCACCGGCGCCGACGATCAGCCGCATGGTGACCACCGGCTGCTCGTGATGCAGGATCGCGAGCACCCGCAAGCCGTTGGCGAGCGTACGGATCTCGTAGGGCGGAAATTTCACGCTCCGCGCCGGCAGCGGTGCCGGCGGACGTTCAGTCGGCCAGTTCGGATTGCTCGTGGGATTCTGCGCGGTGGCGACCGACGACACGAGCACGGCCACCGACAGACACAACGCGACGCCGGGCATCCAGATACGCATCGACCAGTTCACCGAGACCCGCCGGCTTTCGGCAGGATGTAGAGGACCGTGCGATTGGTCTCGTTGAAGTAGGTCTTCGCCACGCGCTGCACGTCCGCGGTCGTGATGCCGGTGAAGATGTCGAACTCGCCGTCGGCGGTGCCGATGTCGTTGTGGATGACCGCCGCGTGCGCCAGGTGCAGCGCCTTGTCCTGGTTGGACTCGCGGCCGACGATGTAGTCGCGCGCGAACTGGTTCTTGGCGCGCTGCAGCTCGGTGGCCGACACCGGCTCGCGCTTCAGCTTGTCGAACTCCGCGATCAGCGCCTGCTCGGCAGCCTCGGGCTTTTGCCCCGGCTGCACGATGGCCACCGCATAAAAGAGATTCGGCTGCTCGGTGATGTTGCCGCTGCCGAATGCCGTCAGCGCGAGGCGCTTGTTGTAGACCAGCTCGCGCGGAATCCGCGCGCTCTGTCCGTCGGACAGGATCTTCGACGTGATGTGCAGCGGATACGAGTCGGGATGGCCGTCGTAGGTGACGTGGTAGGCCACGACCACGGCGGGCAGCGGCCACGCCTCCTCGAGCACGACCCGCCGTTCCTTGGTCTGCTCCGGCTCCTGCGGGATGTCGCGCGGCACCGGGCGTGCCGCCTTCGGCACGCGGGCGAAGTACTGGTTCACGATCTGCGTGGCCTGGGCGGTGTCGAAATCGCCGACCACCGTCAGCACCGCGTTCTCCGGCACGTAGAACGTGCTGTGGAATTCGCGCACGTCGTCCACCGTGGCGGCCTCGAGGTCGGCCATGCTCCCGATCGTCGGGTGCTTGTAGGGGTGGGTCGTGAACGTATTGTCGTAGATGATCTCCGAGAGCCGGCCGTACGGCTGGTTCTCGATCCGCATGCGCCGCTCTTCTTTGACGATTTCGCGCTCACGCTTGAAGTCGGCGTCGCTGATGCGCAGCGTCGCCATCCGGTCGGCTTCCATCCACAGCGCCAGCGGCAGGTACTGCGCCGGGAGCGTCTGCCAGAAGACGGTCTCGTCTTCGGTGGTGTAGGCGTTGCTGCGCCCGCCGATGCTGGCGATGACGGAGGTGTGCGACTCGGGCTCCATGTTCTTGGAGCCCTTGAACATCATGTGCTCGAAGAAGTGGGCGAAGCCGGTGCGCCCGGGGCGCTCGTTCTTCGACCCGACGTGATACCAGATCGACACGTGCACGATGGGCGTCGAGTGGTCCTCGGAAAGGATCACGCGCAGCCCGTTGGGCAGCGTCGAAATGGTGTATTGAAGCTTCGGAGGCCGCACCGCGGCCTGAAGCGGCGTCCACGCCGCGAAGGCGGCTCCGCACGCCAGCGCCACGAGGAGGAGCGTACGGATCGGCCATCGGGTGCGGAATGCCATCTGTTGTGATTATACGGGGCGGCCGTCCTAACGGGTCAGCAGGCGCATGCCCACGCTGGCATAGTTCGTTGTGCCAAATTCGGTCGGGTAGGGGTCGATCACTCGCTCGACGGCGAGATACAGCTCGATGGCCGCCGCCTTCCCGCTCACGCGGAGGCCGCCCTCCCCCCGGCCACCAGTCTGCGTGCCCCGGTTGCCCAGCCCGTTGGTGCCCACTTCCCGAAGCATCGCCGAGCCGATGAGCCCGAGGGTGCCGTACACACGGTGATGGACGCGCACACCCGCGTGCATCTCCCAGGTGTAGTCCACGTTCGTTTTCAGAATCACGCCGAGCACGTCGACGCGTGCGTCGACATCGGTGGCGCCGTACTTGAACACGCCGCCCACCCGGCCGCCGAACATGTTCCAGTCCACCGGCGGCCGTTTCGGCCGGTCCGCGAGGTGGCGCGACAGGTGGTGGAACACGCCCGCCACGTAGAAACCTTTCACGCGCGTGCTCAGCACGCCATCGATCGTGTAGTTGCCCTGATTGGGATCGAAGGGGTGGAACTCGTCGCCGAGTACCGCCTGGTAGTTGGCGACGAACGTCAGCTGCGTAGGTCCCACTGCCACGATGCCGAACTCGCCACCGTAGTTGGCGTCCCAGTTGTAGCGCGGACTGTCGCTCGACAGGTGCGCCATGTTGAGGTGGAAGTGGTAGCTCGGCAGCCACACCACCGCCCCTTCGGGATTGTCGGGCGGCGCCTGCGCGTTTTGGAGGGGTGCGAGCTGAATTGACTGGGCCGTGGCGGTGCTGACGACGGCCGCGAACACCGCGGCCAGCCACAGAGTACGCAACATCAAGTCGGGTCCTCTTTTTTCAGATTGGCGATCTCGGCTTCGATCGCGTCGATCCGCTTCTTCAGCTCGGGCAGGTGCTTGAACAGCACCGACGCGCGGCGCCATGTCTGGTTGTCGATGGCGGGATAGCCGGCGACACGCGCGCCGGGCTCGAGCGAGTTGGTCACGCCCGACTGCCCCACGGCGATTGCGCCCTTGCCGATCGTCAGGTGGCCGCCCACGCCGACCTGGCCGCCGAAGATGACGTCGTCACCGATGGTCGTGCTGCCCGAAATGCCGACCTGCGCCGCCATGAGCGCGTTGCGGCCAATCGTGACGCCGTGCGCGATCTGCACGAGGTTGTCGATCTTCGCGCCCGCCTTGATGCGGGTCTCGCCGACCGCCGGACGATCGACCGTCGTGTTGGCGCCGATCTCGACGTCGTCTTCGATGACGACGTCCGCCACCTGCGGAATCTTTTCGTGCGTGCCGTCGCCGCGGCGGACGAAACCGTAGCCGTCACCACCCAGCACGACGCCGTCCTGCACGATGACGCGGTGGCCGATCGACACGCGCTCACGGATCGACACGTTGGCGTGGACGACGCAGTCGTCGCCGATGCGCACACCCGGTCCGATCGTGACGTTCGGGTAGACGACCGTCCGATCACCGATCGTGGCGCCCGCCCCGATCACGACGAACGGGCCGATTGACACGTCAGTGCCGAGGCGGGCGTCCGCGGCCACCGCCGTCATCGGATGCACGCCGGCGGCGGGACGATCGTCGGGCCCGAGCAGGCCGACGGCCCGCGCGAACGCGAGATAGGGCTCGGGACTGCGGAGGGTCGCGCACGGGGCGGCCGGTCCACCGGTGTGCAGGATCACGGCCGACGCCCGGGTGGCGGCGAGCGCTTTCGCATACTTCGGATTGGCCAGGAAGGTGACGTCGCCGGAGCCGGCGTCATGGATGCCGGCCACGCGAGCGATGTCGATGTCGCCGTCGCCATCGAGACGGCAGTCCAGCCGCGCAGCCAGATCGCTCAGTTTCACGTCGGGAAATTGTAATCGTAGGGGCCGGCTTTAGCCGGCCCGGGCCGCCTGAAGGCGGCCCCTACGATCGCCGGGCTACGAGCGCCGGCCGCACATCCGATCGACGAAGAGGGCCAGACGCGGCAGGCCCAGCTCGCGCGCCAGCGGCTCGATCGCCCGGGTGCGCTCGTGGGCCGGGCGCGCAATCGCCGCGCGCAAGGCGGTCATCCCAGTCGACGGCCGGCCGGTCCACGCCGTCGTATCGCGCCCATGGGCGGCGCCGCGCATCGACAGCCAGTGGCCGACGAGGCGGAACGCGAAGAAGTAGGCGATGACGTTCGGCCCGGGGATGAAAAAGAAGATGCCCGAGCCGATGAACAGGGCCGTATCGACGGCCAGCCACCACATGTGCCGCCGGTGATCAGCGCGCAGCGACTGACGGACGATCTCCATCACCTGCTCGAACGGCAGATCGTCGGGGTGGGTGACGATCGCAGCGTCGCGGCCACGCAGGTTCCAGAGCAGCCGCTGTTCGGCGACGCGCTCGGCCACCCACGCCATCATCCGCGCCTGCAGCCGGGCCCAAAGCCCCGCAGACGGAGGCGCCGCCTCCTCCTCCTCGGCCTGCTGCAACATGGTGCTGAACTTCTGCCGCAGGCCGGCAAACCACCCCCCGCCGGCAGGGGCCTCGTCGGGTCCGGTGTGGTGGCGTTCGCAGTACAGCTCGTAACGCTGCCCGCCCAGCGGCACCAGGAATACGAGCAGGGGTTCCACAGGACGTAACGTTCAGGGACGGGCGCGGCGCCGCGGCGGCTGCGGCGGGGGCGACACGGGCACGGGTGGACGGCCGGCCGCCTCCCAGGCGCCGGTAATCGCCGCCGCGACGGCCTCAATCGAGTCGCTGAGCCGTCGCTCGAGCACAGGCCGCGTGGAGCGGAAGAACGCGTCGAAGTACTGGTCGTCGTAGGCGTCGCGCGAGCCGATGGCGTCGAGGTCCGCCTTCAGGATGTCGGGTACGAGCCGCGTGTCCTCGATCAGCCGCTCGAAGATGAAGTCGCGCGGGTTGCGGATGGGCGGCAGCCCCTTGGGCATCAGCACGAGGTCGCCTTGATAACGCTCGACCAGCGTCGCCTCGAACCGGGCGTGGACGCCGTTCTGCCTGGTCAGCTGGCCGTCGTAATTGATCACGCCGTGGAACGGCTGGATGGCGTCGGACACGTAGTGCGCGAGCCAGGCGGAGTAGTGGACGATGTCGTTCTGGCCGAACGCGCCGCGACGCTGGTAGTCCTGGAAGGCCCGCTGCAGATTCCCGAACATCTCCTCCGTCCGCCACGGCACGGTGCCGTTGGCAAGGATGCGGGCGCGGCCGAATTTGGCGACGGCCGCCGTGTAATCGCGCGGCAGTTCGCGGAAGGGCTCCTTGCCGTAGCCCTCCCAGTCGAGATCGAGGAAGTGGTTCGGCTCTTCTTCGGCAAATCCGGCGGCGCGCCAGGTGTCGGGGTCGATGATGCGCTCGACGACCTTGGCGCGATGTTTTTCGAAGAGTGGCCGCAGCTCGGCGGGCAGGAGCGCGATGGCGCGCTCCATGATGAGGGCGTGCGCGACGAAGCCCCAGGCGTCGGCGCGCCCGGGTGCCGCGAGGGCCGCCACGAGCACGAAGACGAGCAGCCGCGTGCGCATCGCTCCAGCTACGCCGGACTGACCGTCAGCGGGATGAAGGTGGACGGCGGCGTGGCCGACGGCGTGTAGCCATCGGGCAGATCGCCGGCGTCCTCCCGGATGAACTTCCACTGATGTGGCTTGATGGTCGCGAGGAGCTCCTTCCGGGTTTTCACCTGGATCGGTCGACCGACGTGAATCTTCCCCATCGCGCCCATCAGACGTTCGGGCAGGGCGCTGGCGAACATGAAGAGCGGCCAGGTGAAGCCGGGGCCGTTCAGTTTCCGCAGCTTCCACGCCCACAGTCCCAGCGCGCCGGTCCGCCACGCCGCCGGGCCCCACCAGCTCACCTGCCCCGGACGCAGGTTCATCTTCCAGCACTTCATCATCAGCTGCCACTGCAGCGGCGAGAGCTGTCGCGTCTCGGTGACGCCCTTCTGCTTCTCCATCCGCGTGTCGTGGAGCGGCGTGAAGATCGACGGGATGAAGAACGCGAACAGCCCGCGCCGTTCCACCTCGTAGATCAGGTCCAACGTCGCCTTGGAGTCTTCATCGGTCTCGCCCGGGCTACCGACGATCAGCGTCATGGCCGGGAACCAGTTGTGCTTGTTCAGGATCTCGAGGCCGCGGATGACCACGCTCTGCCATTCGTCGATCGGGAAGGGCACGCCCTTGCTGGGCATGATCTGCTTGGCCATGCGGATCGACCCGGTTTCGAGGCCGATGAGCGGCACGAGCGCCTTCTTCTTCGGGTGCGAGCTGAGCAGCGGGATGTGAATGGGGCTCTTGTCGATGATCGTGTTCGTGAGCTGCTCGATCATCACCGGATCGACGACGGCGGGCGCGATCGTCGAGTGGCTGAGCACGTGCTCCTGGACGCCAGGGGTATCGACGATCGAGGCATACAGATCGACCAGCGCCTCGCGGTTCGGGAAGTAGAACGGCGTGGGCGTGTGCACCTGCCCCCAGATGAACATGTCCTCGGTCGCCAGCGAGATCTGCTTGTTGCCGTCGCGCACGTTGGCGCGGACGGCCTCCATGATCTTGGCCTTGGGCAGGTCGATCTGCGGGTTGAGGTCGGGCACGCAGAACTGGCACCGGCGGCCGCAGCCCGTGGTCATCTCCACCACGCCGAAGGTGGTCCGCTTGTCCGGGAACAGGATTTCGTCGCGGCTCTTCGGGTGCGGCACGTCCACCTGCTTCGGCAGCCGCTCGCCGCGCAGCGCCTGGTCGAAGAGGTCCAGCGTGGCAGTGGACTCGCTGCGCCCCTCGACCACGCAGTCCACGCCGAGCTCTTCGTAGGAGTTGGTCTGGATGATCTGCCAGCCGCCCGACCCGCCTACCATCACCTGATAGTTGGCGCGGTGCGGGTTGTTCTTGATCTGGAGGAAGAGCTCGCGCGCGTAATGCGAGTTGATCGGTTGACTGGTGGACCCGAAGATCGACGTGTAGACGCCGGCCGCGAAGGTGACGCCGAGCGGGTTGTGGGTCGACACCGCCACCACGCGCGTGTCTGGACCGATGAACTTGTCGAGGTCCGCCGGATAGCAGCAGACGATGTCGGACGCCGGGAACCGGCGCAGCAGCGACGTCTCGAGCACGCGAACGCCAGCGGGCATGTAGCGCGCGGTCCCGTCCTGGTTGTATTCGAGATCGCGCCAGTGCGGATACTTGCGGTTGATGATGCCCTCGAGCCACATCGGCAGCGAGGCCATGCTCATCTGGATGAAGTATCCAGCGTGATCGATGGTTTCCGTCAGCGGCGCCGTCAGTACGATGCGAGCGCCAACCGTGTTTCCCGTGCCCGTCGTCGAAGTTCGCGCTGCGCCGTCCAGCATCCCGCTCCTCTTCGGCCCCGCAGCGGCCGTTTCGCTATTCTGGCTCAATTCCCGCCGACCCGACCGTCACGGCACCCGTGCTGACGCCGAGAAGCGTGCAGCGCCGAGCCTGAAACGCATGTCCCGCACCGTGACCTGCGCGCCGTCTCCGGTTCGCTCCACCTCCCAGACCGGAAAGCGCGACCACACCAGGAAGGAGCGAATGGGAGGGGTCGTGCGGGCGGCAGCCACCTCGGGGGCGTGTTCGTTCTTGGGAACCCGCGCCGGGTCGAGCTGAAGGCGCGGCGACCAGAAACGGTAGGTGCCCGTCTCGTAGTGATCGCCGGCGTCGATGATGACCTCGTGCGAAAAGGGCGACACGGGCACGGGGCCGACCATGAGCGCCGACGGGTCGTAGCCGCGCGAGGCCCGCCACTCGCGGATGACCGCCTCGCGCGCGACGGCGGCCGAGCCGAGCATCACGAGCACGTACCCGGCGGCGGCGCCCAGCGCTATGGCCGCCGGCTGCGGCGTCCGCATGCGGCGCGCCACCCAGACGCCCGCGCCGAGCGCGAGCCAGAGCCAGGGGTCCACGATGAACACCGCGTCGCCGTAGAACCAGCGCCATTCCAGCGGCGCCAGCAGCCGCACGCCGTAGTTGTTCAAGAAGTCCAGGAAGAGATGCGAGTAGAGCGCCAGATACGAGAGCGCCAGCAGCCATCCCACCCGCAGCGGCGGTCCGGCGCTCACCGGGTGCGGCCCCTTGGGACGCCGCCAGAACGCCCACGCCGTCACGGCCAGCGTCAGCGCGATGGGCAGGAGCGCCTGTCCCACCACGCCGTGCGTCCAGCCGCGGCGGAACTCGATTCCCGGTGTGTCGGTCGCGAACACCAGCACGTCGAGGTCCGGGATGTTGGCGGCAATCATCAGGGTGGCCGTGGCGTGGGCCGAGTATTTCTTCAGCCCGGCCTCCGCCATCGCGGCGCCGACGAGCGTGTGGCAGACGTTATCCATGTGGTGTGGGCTATTGTAGGGAGATGTCCGCCCTGACCATTGCCGACGTCGAGCGCATTGCCGCCCTGGCGCACCTGGATTTGACGGCCGACGAGAAGACCCGGTTCGCGAAGCAGCTCGCCGACATCCTCGACTACGCGCAGCAGCTCCAGTCGGTGAACACCGAGGGCGTGCCGGCCACGGCCCACGTGCACGCCGCCGCCGGCGTCGAACGGGACGACGCGCTCCGCCCGTCGCTCACGCCGCAGCAGGCGGTGGCCAACGCACCGGACGCCGCCGCCGAGGCCGGCCTCTTCCGCGTGCCGCGGGTCATCGGGGGCTGACGTGGCCGCCACCGCCCGCGCCGTTCGGGACGAGATCGCCGCGCGCCGCGCCTCGGCCGTCGAAATCTGCCAGGACACCATCCGCACGATTCAGGCGACGAACCCGGCGCTCAACAGCTTCCTGCTCGTCGACCCCGACGACGCCCTGGCGCGGGCACGGAAGGTGGACGCGCGCATCGCCGCCGGCGACGTCCCGCCGCTGGCCGGCGTGCCGATCGCCATCAAGGACAATCTCTGCGTACGCGGGATGACGACCACCGCGGCGTCGAAGATCCTGCAGAACTACCGGCCGCCGTACGACGCCACCGTCGTCGAGCGCCTCGAGGCGGCCGGCGCGGTGATCGTCGGCAAGACCAACTGCGACGAGTTCGCCATGGGTTCGTCCAACGAGAACTCGGCGTTCGGCGCCGTGCGCAACCCGTGGGCGCCGTCGCGCACGCCCGGCGGATCGAGCGGCGGATCCGCCGCCGCGGTGGCATCGGCGCAGGTCCCGCTGGCGCTGGGCTCCGATACCGGCGGCTCCATCCGCCAGCCCGCCTCGTTCTGCGGCGTGGTCGGCCTCAAGCCGACCTACGGCCGCGTCTCGCGCTACGGCCTGCTGGCCTTTGCGTCCTCACTCGATCAGATCGGCCCGTTTGCCCGGACGGTCGAGGACGCCGCGCTGGCGCTCGGCGTCATCGCCGGCCCCGACCGCGCCGATGCGACGTCGTCGCGCGACCCGGTGCCCGACCTGCGCGCGGCGCTGACCGGCGACGTCAAGGGGCTGCGCGTGGGCGTCCCCCGCAGGTTCGTCTCCGAAGGGGTGGACGAGGGAGTGAAGGCCGCCTTCGATGCGGCGCTCGCCGTGCTCGAGGGCGCCGGCGCACGGCTGGTAGACGTGGAGCTGCCGCACGCCTCCTATGGCGTGCCCGCGTATTACCTGGTGTGCACGGCCGAAGCCAGCTCGAACCTGGCGCGCTACGACGGCGTGAAGTACGGCTACCGCTCGAAGGCCGCCGCCGACGGGTTGCAGGCGATGTATACCCACTCCCGGAGCGAGGGCTTCGGCGCCGAAGTGAAGCGGCGCATCATGCTCGGCACCTACGTCCTGAGCGCCGGCTACTACGATGCGTTCTATCTCAAGGCTCAGCAGGTGCGGACGCTGCTGCGGCGCGACTACGACCGCGCATTCGAGAGCGCCGACGTCATCGCGATGCCGACGAGCCCGATTCCGCCGTTCGGGCTGGGAGAGAAGACCGACGACCCGTTGCAGATGTACCTCGCCGACATCTTTACCGTGAGCGCCAACCTGGCCGGCGTGCCGGCCATCAGCGTGCCGGGCGGATTCGTCGAACGCGGCGGCGACACGCTCCCGATCGGGTTTCAGCTCGCGGCTCGTCCGTTCGACGAAGCCACACTCTTGCGCGCCGCCGACGCGTACCAGAAACTGACCGCCTTCCCCACCGTTGCGGTAGGATTTCGCCATGATGAACCGTCGTGACGTCATCAAGCAGGGCGCCATTGCCGCAGCCGGCACGTTCGTCGCCGGCCGCGTGAACGCGCAGGAGAGCGGTGAAGCGAAGTTCTTTCCAGGCTTCAAGCCGTTCAAGGTGAAAACGACCGGCGCCGAGATCAACGGCGTCGTCGGCGGCTCGGGGCCGCCCATCCTCCTGCTGCACGGCGCGCCTCAGAGCCACATCACCTGGCGCCTGGTGGCCCCCAAGCTGGCGGCGTCGCGCACCGTCATCGTGCCGGACCTGCGCGGCTACGGCGACAGCAGCAAGCCGCCGGACGGCGAGAACCACGTCAACTACTCGAAGCGCGCGATGGCGCTCGACCAGGTCGAGGTGATGAAGCACTTCGGCTACGACCGCTTCCCGGTGATCGGCCAGGATCGCGGCGGACGCGTGACGCACCGGCTGCTGCTCGATCATCCCGAGAAGGTGTCGCATGCAGCCGTACTCGACATCGTGCCGACGCGCTATCTCTACAGCCACTTCTCCATCGAGTTCGCGCAGGCGTATCCGCACTGGTTCAACTACCTGCGGCCGGCGCCCGCGCCGGAGAACGAGCTCAAGGCCACCAACGACGCCGCGCTCGCGCGCGCCACGACCGACGTGCAGAAGGAATACCTGCGCTCGATGACCGACATGGCCACCATCCACGCCATGTGCGAGGACTACCGCGCCAGCGCCTCGATCGATCTGAAGTGGGACGAAGCCGACGAAAAGAAGAAGATCAGCATTCCCTTGCGAGTGCTGTGGGCCGAGAAGGGGCCGATGGGACGCCTCTACGACGTGCTGGGAATCTGGAAGACGCACGGCACCAAGGTGACCGGCCGGCCGCTGCCCGGGGGGCATAATCTTCAGGAGGATGTCCCCGACATGGTTCTCGAGGAAATTCAGGCGCTCGTGAAGCTCTGATGGCGAAGCTCTTCGCGCTGGCGCTCGTCCTGGCCGGCGCGTCGCTCCTGGCGGCGCAGAAGGCG
>Ga0070675_100001734_pt1 | contig 16095 bp, 15 predicted proteins | sample KBSM43metaG_FD_65343 | JGI IMG/M metagenome (GOLD analysis project Ga0070675, IMG submission 65343) | Miscanthus rhizosphere microbial communities from Kellogg Biological Station, Michigan, USA - KBS M4-3 metaG | ecosystem: Host-associated > Plants > Roots > Rhizosphere > Soil ...
GTCACTTAAAGGTTACCAGGTGTGTCGCGCCTTGCGCTCCACACCTGGCTAAAATCCGAGCACCGCTCCGCGGTGCTAACGAGAACAAAATTCTCGCTAGAACCCGAATAACGGGCTAACTCACTCAACGCCGACCTCCTGCACTTTGACACCAGGCAGTCGAAGTTGTTCCCCAATTACACTCCCCCCGCCTCAGGTTTGAAACGAGCCATGATAGGATGACCCGCGAAACTGCACCCTGCAATGAGGCGCCTTTTTACTGCATGAAGCCGGCGAACCGGTAAAGTCCGGGGCAAGTCTTTTTTCAGACCAGATTGGGATGACGACCGGTGTCCCCATGGCACAATTCCCGTGCTTTGTCGCGTTTCAACCGGTCGCGGCGGACGAGGACTGTTTTATGAAGTATGAGGCTGTCGAGCACGCGAAAGACTATCTCCTGAATAAGATCGGAGCCGTTCCAGACTTCGCCATCATGATGGGGAGCGGAGTGTCGGCCGTGGACGAACTGCTCACCCACGCCGTGCGCGTCCACTACATCACGATTCCAAATTGCCCCGTTCCGAAAGTGGCAGGGCACAGGGGCCAGGCCATCTTTGGCAAGGCCCATGGACTGAACGTCATTGTGTTTGAAGGCCGCGTGCACCACTACGAGGGGCATTCGATGGAAGACGTGACTTTTTGTACGCGTCTGATTGGACGAGCCGGGGCAAAGACACTCCTGCTCACGAACGCTGCAGGCGCCATCAATCCCGGCTTCAAAGAAGGCAACCTGATGCTGATTTCGGACCACATCAATCTGATGGGAATCAATCCGCTCACCGGTCCGAACGAAGACCGATGGGGACAGCGTTTTCTGGACCAGACGGGCGTTTACGATGCCGACTTGCGGCGCAAGTTTCAGGAAGCGGCGAAACATAGCGGTGTTGATGTCGTTGAAGGAGTTTATGCCGCGGTCCCGGGGCCATCTTACGAAACACCTGCTGAGGTTCGCTACCTTCGAACGATTGGCGCCGATGCGGTGGGGATGTCCACAGTTCCCGAAGCGACCGTTGCCCGCCACATGGGACTCAAGGTCGCCGGAATCTCCCTGCTGACGAACATGGCGGCCGGCACTTCAGGTCGACACATCAACCACGACGAAGTGCTGAGTAAGACCGCGCAGATGAACGCGGATGTCGGTATGCTTCTGCTTCGATTCTTCGAGACACATGTTCAATGATTTGATCACTGCAGCAATGCGTGCTCGTGACAATGCCGTGGCGCCATTCTCAGGATTCAAGGTTGGCGCCGCGATCGAAACTCCGTCAGGACGTGTCTTCACCGGTTGCAATATCGAGAATGAGTCCCTCGGACTGACGGTGTGCGCAGAGCGTGTCGCGTTGTGGAAAGCGCTGAGCGAAGGCGAACGTGAATTCACAACCATCGCCGTCGCAACTGATGCGGAGACTCCGGCGACACCCTGCGGAGCCTGCCGTCAGCTTCTCTGGGAGTATTGCGGAAATATCACGGTACTACTGCATTCGATCCGTGGAGGCGCCACTCTGAACATTCCGCTTGCGGATCTGCTCCCGCGGCCTTTTGGCCGGAGCTACTTCTCGACCGGCAAGTCGGACTGAAGCCATCCGGGAGCAACCAGCCGCCCCATCGGGTCTTTCGCGCCGCCGAATCCACCAACCATGTTCGACACGTCGGAATATCCGGCCTGGACCAGGATCTCGGCTGCGTGCTGCGATCGTCCACCCATCTGACATCCGCAGATGATCTTCTTGTCCTTCGGAAAGGCCGTCTCGACGGCCTGAACGAAATCCGGATTCGGCGTCATCCGCCGAGACATCGGATCCGGCGACATGACCGCGATATTGACGGCACCGGGGACGTGTCCGTTCGCAAATTCTCCGGCCGTCCGCACATCGAGATAGACCGCGTTCGCATCCTGCTTCAGGGTTTCAAACGTTTGCTTAGGGTCGATCTGTTTGACGCTCATGGGCACTAACTATACTAGACTGCTTGGTTGGAGATGCACTATATCGGGATCGATATCGGAGGAACGACAATCAAGGCTGCGCGAGTCGACACGCTCGGCGCGGTCGCAGAATCCGTCAAGGCGGCGACTCCCGCCGAGAGTCTGGAAAGTCTGATCGCCACCCTTGTTGACCTTATTTCCCGGCTCCAGGCCAACGCGAGAATCTCTGCGGTGGGTGTTGGAATTCCCGGGCTGAGGAACACGCGCACCGGCGTTATTCAAACCTCTCCGCACATTCCCTGCATCCGCAATATCAATCTCCAGGGGTTGCTGCAAAGGAAACTGCCTATTCCGGTGCTGACCGAAAATGACGCCAATGCCGGAGCCTATGGCGAGTGGCGCTGTGGCGCCGGAAAGGGCCTCCAGCATATCGCCTTCATTACTCTCGGCACGGGCCTCGGCTGCGGGCTGATTCTCTCGGACGGTCTCTTTCGCGGCGCTTCCGGTTACGCGGGCGAGCTCGGGCATACCGTGGTTGAACCGGCGGGCCGGCAATGCGACTGCGGCTCCACAGGATGTATCGAAACACGCATTTCGGGGCCGGGCATCGTACAGACGGCGCGGGAAAAAGGCGTTTCGGGAGACATCTCCACCTCCGAATCCATCTGGGCGGCAGCGATGCAGGGTAACGAAGGAGCGAAAGCCGTCTTCGCAGAAACGGGCCATTATCTCGGCATGGTGTGCGCGAATCTGATCAATCTTCTCAACCCTCAGGCCATTGTCATCGGCGGCGGTGTGATGGCATCCGGCGACCTTCTTCTCAACGCCGCAAGAGAAGAGGTTCGTCGACGCGCATTCCCCGCATCGGCCCAGGACTGTCCGATAGTACAATCACACCTGTGGCCGGACGCCGGAGTGATCGGCGCTGCAATGCTGGCACGAGACAACTCTTAATAGATGCTTTTATCCCACATTCGTAACTTTTCGATCATCGCACATATCGACCATGGCAAATCGACGCTGGCGGATCGTCTCCTCGAGATGACGGGCGCGCTCACCAAGAGAGAAATGTCGGCCCAGGTTCTCGATGACATGGATCTCGAGAAAGAGCGTGGCATCACGATCAAAGCCAAGGCCGTCCGCCTGTACTATCACGGGAAAGATGGCAAGGACTACATCCTGAACCTGATCGATACGCCGGGACATGTCGACTTCACTTACGAAGTGTCGCGAAGTCTGGCCGCGTGCGAGGGAGCTCTTCTCGTTGTAGACGCGTCGCAAGGCGTGGAAGCGCAGACGCTCGCCAATACGTATCTCGCAATCGACAATCGGCTCGACATTCTTCCCGTCATCAACAAGATCGACCTGCCGGGCGCCGAACTCGACCGCGTCAAGGAGCAACTGAACTCCGTGATCGGAATGGATCCGGACGACGCCATCCTGATCAGCGCCAAGTACGGACAGGGTGTGGGAGATGTGCTGGAAGCCATCGTCACGAGGATCCGTCCTCCCGAGGGCAATGTCGCCGCACCCTTGAAAGCGTTGATCTTCGATTCCTGGTTCGACGTTTATCGCGGCGTGATCGTGATGGTACGGCTCATCGACGGCGAGATCTTCAAGGGCGTGAAGATCCGCCTGATGTCCAACAATCAGGTGTATGAGGTCGACAGCGTCGGCGCGCTTTCACCCAAAATGAAGGAACTCGACAAGTTGTCCGCCGGTGAAGTGGGCTTCATCATCGCGAATATCAAGGTCGTCGCAGACACCAAGATTGGCGACACGATCACGGGCCATCAGAATCCAACCGCAGTGGCCTACCCCGGGTTTCAGGAAGTTAAGCCCATGGTGTTCGCGGGACTCTATCCGGTGGAGCCGAACCAGTACGAAGGATTGCGCGACGCTCTCGAGAAACTTCGGCTCAATGATTCGTCCTTTTTCTATCAGCCCGAGACATCGACGGCTCTCGGCTTTGGATTTCGGTGCGGTTTCCTTGGCCTCCTCCATATGGAGATCATCCAGGAGCGCCTGGAACGGGAGTTCCAACTGTCGCTGATCACGACGGCGCCGGGCGTGCAGTATCGCATCACAAAAACCGATGGCTCCGTGATCGAGATCGATAATCCAACGCGGTTCCCTGAAACCCAGGCCATTTCGCAGATCGAAGAACCCATCATCACGGCACTGATCATGACATCGGATGAATTTGTGGGGGTGATACTCAAGCTCGTCGAAGAGAAGCGCGGCGTCCAGAAGGGGTTCGAGTACATTGCGCCCGGCCGGGTTCTCTTCACCTACGAAATGCCCTTGAACGAAATCGTTCTGGACTTCTATGACCGCCTGAAATCAATCTCGCGCGGATACGCGTCATTCGACTATCACCTCTCGGGATACCGCACCGCAGATCTGGTGAAGCTCGATATCCTGGTCGGCGGCGAACCTATTGATGCGCTCTCATGGATCGTTCACCGCGATTCCGCGTATGCACGCGGTAAAGCCCTGGTTGAGAAGATGCGCGAACTGATTCCGCGGCAGATGTTCGAGGTCGCGATTCAGGCGGCCATCGGCAGCCGGATTATCGCTCGTGAAAGCATCGCGGCTATTCGGAAAAACGTGCTGGCGAAGTGTTATGGCGGCGATATCACGCGTAAACGCAAGCTGCTGGAGAAGCAGAAGGAAGGCAAGCGGCGGATGAAGCGCGTCGGTAAAGTGGACATCCCCCAGGAAGCGTTTCTGGCGGTATTGAAGGTGGAGTCGTAGACGAAACCCTGGGAATTTTGAAATTGGACGAGTCCGGGCATCTTAAACCCGAAATTACAAGATCTTAAATCGGACGAGGCTGCCTTCTGTGGCTTGCCGGTCCAATTTAAGATTTTGCAATTTCGGGTTTAAGATGCCCGGACTCGTCCAATTTCAAAATTCTTCTTCCCCTCGATCGGCTTGAGTTCCCCTACAGGGGAACTTCAACCCTCAGAACCGTTCTGTCATCTTCCAGCACCACCTGCGTCCTTCCGCCCAGCGCTTCCGCGCGATCCGAAATAGAACCCGGCGTGAACAGCACACGATCCTGGCCGGTCACTCGATCGTTTTCCACCTGCAACTGGATCACATTTCCATCAAGGTTCAGTGCAACACGGGCGCTCCGCGCCTGGGTGTGGCGGTGGACGTTGCTCAGCGCCTCGGCCGCCATCTGGAAAATCTCTGACGTGAGCCGATCGTTTCCAACAAAACCTTCCGTGTTGTCCGTTACCTTCACGTGAATCCCTGTCGCGTGTTCAAACTTCGACGCGAAACGGCGAATGGAATCCGCGAGGCGCGTGTCGCCGCTTCGGGATTGCTTGAGGCCCGAAACGTACTGGCGAAGTTCATCGATGCCATCAGCGGTCATTGCCATGAGTTCCGCCAGCAATGCTGCAGGTTTCGGAGTCCCTTCACTCGACGCGCCATTTTCAGCGTGCCCATTGTTGAGAACGCTCTGAAGCGCCTTCAGCCCGATCTGGAGCCCGTAGTAAGGCTGAATCACACGATCGTGAACACTTCGCGCGATTCGGTTGCGTTCCTCTTCGGAAGCATCTGAGGCCATCCGTTCAACGAGACTGATGTTTTCGATCAACGGAAGAGCCTGGCTGGCAACCTGCTGCAGGAATGCGGCGTCGCTGATATCGAACGCCTGCAACTCTGATGAACTCACGACAATCCGTCCCCGGAATCTTTCACGATAGTGGAGCGGAACGCTCACAAAGGATCGAGCACTGAGAAACTCTGCCAGTGCCTCGCCCGGGGGCAAGGGTCGTGCAGTAACGGCTTTCGTCCGCGAATCGTAGCTCCGATACGACTTTCGGCTGGCCCATCGGCGCGGCTGATCCGTATAAACCAGCGCTGAGGCGTCCGTCATGTCAATGAAGGGAACATCGGCCTGGCTCTTCACCGGCACCTTCTGGCACCTCTGAGGATCGTCGCTCGAGACCAGATAGAGGGAGAGGTCGGTGTCGTGAGTCAAAAGAATCAGACAGTACGATGCGTTCCAGAAGCCAAGCAGTCGCCGCAGAATCAGCTCGATTGTCCAGTCCACGCCAAACCGGGGGTTCGCGACGAGCGAGAGTTCATTGAGAAGGGCCATTTTGCGGCGAAGGGCGATTTCCGCGCCGCCCCAATAAGCAAGGATGTAGCCGAGACCGACGATCGTCAGCGGGCGCATTGCGAATCGCGCCGTATCGACGTGGCCTTCCGGAGGGGCCAGAACAAGCATGACCAGACATAGTGTTGCTGAGGCAGCGGTGACCATCAAACCCGATTGGTAGCCGACCCTGCTGGAAGCGACGATGATCGCGAACAGATAGAAGAAAAAGAAGGGACTGTTCACGCCATCCGTCAGCGAAACGAGGATGGTGTACCACGCCAGGTCCGCCCATACAAGGCGCTCAACCACGAAGCTCGGAAAATTGATACGGTGGCGAGAAGCGTTGTAGATGAAGAGGCTGTAGGCGATGTACGCCCAAAGCGTGTAAAAGACCGGCGCCGTGTACGGACCCGGCTCGGAAGCAATAAGGTAGATGATCAGAAGGCCGGCAGCGGCAAGGATCACTCTGAGGGCCGCCAGGCGCCGATCGGTTACCGCTCCGAGCAGAATGATCGGCTCTTTCGTCTCCATCTTGTTCATAAATAACGTCGAACCACGTTGTATAGCGGATGCCCTGTACGGCGCAAGCGGATTGACACAAGATGTCATGGAAAATGACAAGGCGCTATAATGGCCAGGTGCAGTGGCATTTAAGTCGGTATCTGGGCTCCCTCGTATTCATCGTTCTACTCTGCTTTTCCATCGCATTGGGTGCGAGCATTGGCATTCTCTTTGTCTATAACAGCGACCTGCCCCAGGTGGATTCGCTAGAGGACTCGCGGCCGAGCGTTATCGCTGTCGTCTACTCGGACGATAATCAGGTCATCGGTTCCTTCGCTCAGGAGCGACGAATCATCGCAAAGTGGGAAGACATCCCGCCCGTTTTAAGAAACGCCATCATCTCCGTTGAAGATCAGAATTTTTACGAGCACTGGGGCATCGATCTTTTCGGCATCGCTCGTGCCAGCCTGCGAAATCTGATGAATGGACGAATTGTTGAAGGCGGCAGCACGCTTACACAGCAGCTCAGTAAAAATCTCTTCCTGACCAACGGGCGATCCGGCGTCGCTGAAAAAACCATCGGTCGCAAGATTCAGGAGGCGATGCTCGCCATCCAGATTGAACGCACGTACACCAAGGAACAAATCCTGACCATGTACTGCAACCTGGGATACATGGGCCATGGACAATACGGGTTCGCCGCCGCGGCCGAGTTCTACTTCGGGAAGAGCAACCTCAGGGACCTGACCGTCGCGGAAGCGGCGCTGCTTGCAGCATTGCCCCGTTCTCCGAAAAACTACTCGCCCATCGTGAATCCCGAACGGGCCAAGGCCCGCCGCGACTATGCGATCGATCGGATGGTTGCCGAAAAGAAGATCACCGCCGCGGAAGGTGACAAGGCCAAGAAGACTCCGATCAATCTGCCTCCCAAGAAGAGACAGGATGAGCTGGCGCCATACTTTGTCGAAGAGATCCGCCAGTACCTTGAAAAGACCTACAGTCGGTACGAGGTTCAGGAAAGCGGCATACAGGTCTATTCCACATTGAACGTGGCGATGCAAAAGGCGGCCAATGCGGCCGTGCGTAAAGGTCTTCGAGAATACGACAAACGCCATGGATGGCGCGGGGTCACCCGGAACCTTCTAGCCGAGGGAACAAAGGACCTGATGAAGGCATCGCTGCCGGACTGGCAGTTTCCGGTTCAGGCCGATGATATTGTCGAAGGCGTTGTTCTCGCGGTCTCGAAGAACACTGCAACCGTAAAAATCGGCGAATACCAGACGCTGCTGACGCCGCCGGATTTTGCATGGACCAACGCCCAAAATGCCGAGGAGATCCTGAAACCCGGTGACGTTGCCTTGTTCCAGGTTCGCATGCTTAACGCAGCGGAACACAAGATGGCGATCTCGCTCGACCAAAAGCCACAGGTTCAGGGCGCGCTCGTCGCAATCGATCCTGCGACAGGCGATGTGAAGGCTCTGGTCGGAGGCTACGATTTCAAGGAAAGCAAATTCGACCGGGCCAAACAGGCGATGCGCCAGACGGGCTCCGTCTTCAAGCCATTTGTTTACACCGCTGCGGTCGATCGAGGCTTGAAACCCGACGACACGGTAGTGGATTCGCGCATCAACATCGGCGGGTACTCTCCGGACAACTATGACGGGCAGTTCAAGGGCACGATCACAATCCGCAAGGCCCTGGCGGAGTCCCGGAATGTCCCGGCAGTGAAAACCCTTGCCAGCGTGGGAATCCCCAATCTGATTCCTTACCTCAAGCGATTTGGAATCACATCGAAGATCGATCCCTATCTTCCAACGGCGTTGGGCTCTGCGGAAATCACGTTGATGGAGATGACGTCCGCCTATACGACTTTTCCGAACGACGGACTTCGCGTTGTCCCTCGCCTCATTTCCAAAGTGACGGACTACGACGGCAACGAAAAGGCGGATGAAAATAATTTACCGGCGCTGCGGGACGTCATCCCGGCACAAACGGCGCGCACCATGGTGGACCTTCTGCAGGAGCCCGTTCGACAGGGCACGGCAACGAGACTGCAGGAGCTGAAACGCCCGGTGGCAGGCAAGACCGGCACGACCAACGACTATACCGATGCCTGGTTTATTGGGTTTACGCCATCCCTGACCATGGGTGTGTGGGTTGGATTTGACGAGAAAGTGACGCTGGGCGATAAAGAGACCGGCGGCAGAGTGGCTCTCCCGATCTGGTTCGACACCATGCAGGAGATTTACAAGAACCGGAAGGTCGAGACATTCCAGCCTCCGGAGGCTCCAGCAATCAGCGGTACGCCGGAAGGTTCGACGGCGCCTGCGGAGGTCGCCTCTGCGGTTAAGGAAATACAACAATGAAAAAATTACTTTGGGTTGTTACGTTCGCTCTCATCTCCTCTATATACGCGGATGCTCAAACTATCGCCGATGTCGCTCGCCGCGAACGCGCGCGGCCGCAGCCACAGAGCAGCGTCACCATCACCAACGCGAACCTCAAGAAGAAGGCCACGATCACTACTACCACAACCCCCGAAGAGAAGAAGCCCGGCGAATCCCAGGCAACCGCGCCTGCCGCTGCCGCCAATCCGGCCGCAGCCGGAAATCCCGCCGCAGCGGCTCCGGCACCCAAACAGGCCTCAGGCCAGACACCGCCTTCCGCAGACACCCGCGACGAAAAGTACTGGCGCGAAAAGTTTGACGCGGCGCGAACGGACATTCGACGCTCCGAGAACCAGGTAGCACTGGCACAGTTGGAGCTGAATTCTGCCAATCGCGACTACATGACGCGCTCCTACGATCCCGATGGACGTGGACTCGCATCCGTGGCCGCAGCCACAAAAAAGCTCGAGGATGCGAATAAGGCTGTCACGGCAGGCCGCACCAAACTGACGCAACTGGAAGATGATCTCCGCCGGTCGGGGGCTCCGGCCGGCTGGGCTCGGTGACTTTTCTCGGCATCGACGGCGGCGGCTCAAAAACTGCATTCCTGCTTGAAAACGACGAAGGGCAGGAACTCGCCCGCTTCGAGACAGGTCCCTCCAACTGGCTATCCTCCGGATCCGACACGGCTCGCGCATCTCTGACTGCAGGAATCAATCGCCTTCCCACGACTCCCGATGTCGTTTGCGGTGGCTTCGCAGGAGCTGGACGCGCCGAGGGCGTCGAGTTCTATCGCACCTGCCTCACCGCGCTCCTGCCCCGGGCACAGCTGATCATCGAAACCGACGCGCTCATCACGTTCATGGGAGCCATTGGTCCACGGCCTGGAGTCCTTCTTATCGCCGGGACCGGTTCCATTGCGCTGGCCCGCAGAAATGACAGGGCCATGATCCGCGCGGGTGGCTGGGGGCCTGCATTCAGTGACGAAGGTGGGGGCTTCTGGATTGGGCGCGAAGCCATCCGGCGTGCGCTCCGCGCAAACGACGCAGGCGAAGACGCGGACTTTGTCACCGCAATCACCGACGGCCTTAAGCTCAACAACATCACGGATGCGCCCGCGGCCTGGAAGCAGGGCGCGCTTGATGTTCGATCCGTTGCTGCTCTTGCATCGATTGTCACGACTCAGTATCCCTCCGAGCCGTCAAAACAAATCCTGAGCGAAGCCGCACGACACCTTCGGGCCCTCCTGGAACTGGCGAGAAGACGCGCAGATCTGCCGGAGTCCTGCGCCCGGTCGGTTTCCGGCTCCATCGCGACCCAGCCGATGATGCAGCAACTCATCGATCTCGAATTCTCTCCTCCCGCCAATCCCCCTGCGCGCGGGGCGATCCTCCTGGCTCGTGATAGAATCAGTTCTCCATGATCAGTAGTGAACTTGTAGATCAGACCTGCCTCGAGGTCGACAGTTACAACGAGGACCGCATGATGGCAGAGTTCGATTCCTTCTTTAAGGAACAACCGTCGATCTGCGATTTCATCACCGAACTCACGAGCGAGAGTTCCCTGCGGATCCAGGAGCTTTCCCTGTTCCTTTCCTACATGATCTTCAAAACGGTGAAGATGGGGCAGTCCAACACCCTGGACACCGTCACGTCGGAAAGCATCGAAGTGGCATACAGAGAGAGCGAAGGCTGGATTGACCGGATCAACCAGGAGGGAGATCACACACAGATTCCTCAGGATGCCGAGCCGCATCTCATCCAGTATGTGATTTCCGAACTCAATCAGCCGCTCGAGGACGGGAAGTTGCTTGAGGATGAAGAGAAGGGCGAAGTATTCTTCGTCCTCAAAACTGTTATTTCATCACTGACGAGGAGTCCCCTTGGCAAAGACAACTAAAGGCCGCAAAGAAGAGAATTCCAGCGCGGCGAGAACCATCAATATCCTGCTTGTGGTTGGCGCTTTGATCATCACCTCCGGGATCATCTGGTACACCCTCAAAGGACCGGCGCAAACCGCTCAGCGTGAGCCTTTGCCTAAACCCAACATCACCACGCTTGATCCCGCATTGTTCTCCGGTAAAACACGAGTGGCGTATGAAGCCGCTCGCGAAGTTCCGGAAGTTCTTGCGCAACTGCCCTGCTATTGCGGCTGCATGAGCGGTTTCAACCATAGAAACAACCTCGACTGCTTCCACGACGAGCACGGCGTTGAATGCGCCATGTGCCAGGACATCGCGCTGGACGCTCGGAGAATGTACAAAGACGGCTATGAAATCGAGCGTATCCGGCAGGCGATAAAAGACAAATACAATCGTTCCGCTTCCCTTTCGCAGTAAAGCTTTCCATGTTGACCTTCGCAGAGCGGGGCCGCGGTCCCGCCCTGGTTTTCCTTCACGCCTACCCGCTCGACAGTTCGATGTGGCGGGCTCAGATCGAATTCTTTTCGAACCGTTATCGTGTGATCACTCCGGACATCATCGGCTTTGGCGGGTCTCAGCCGGCAGCCCAGTGGACCATGGCCCAAATGGGGGATGAGCTTGCGGCCCTTCTGGATCGCCTCGGAATCGAAAGATGCACACTCGCGGGCCTCTCCATGGGCGGCTATATCTCGCTTCCTTTCGCTTTATCACACCCTGGTCGCGTGGAGCGTCTTGTGCTCGCTCATACGCGTGCGAGAGCGGATTTGGAGACGGAGCGAACCGCCCGAAACGCGATGATCGACGAATTGAAGAATGCCGGCACGGCAACTCTTCCCGAGAAAATGCTTCCCCGCCTGTTGGGCCCTGATGCCAGCGAAGAAGTGCGAGGTTTTGTCCGCGCTTCCATTGAGAGAACAACCGCTGAAGCCGATGTTCACGCGGTGACCGCAATGCGAGATCGAGAGGACCAGACAGCACGGCTGCCCGGTCTTCTCTGCCCGACGCTGGTCGTGGCGGGATCCGGCGATGCGATTCTCAAGGTGGAAGACTCCCAAACGATGGCGGAAGCGATTCCGCGTGGAGAATTCGTCGTCATTCCACGAACCGGACACTTGAGCAACCTCGAAGACCCTATGGCCTTCAACGGCGCTCTCGACGAATTTCTCAGGCGGTCCGATTCAGAATGAACTCGGGAATGTGAAGGATCGCCTCGCGATAGGGCGACGGCGGAAATTGCTCAAGCATACGTTGCGCCTTCCGTGCGTAATCCTCTGCAATAACACGGGTTTTACGCAGACCGTCGCAGGCCTCGACACTCTTCAGGATGTCGCTGCTTTCGACGGACCGGAATGCTCTTTCCTGGAGGACGGTACGAACCCTCTCCGCATCACCGCCCACTCCGTTACGCATCACGAAGGAGACAGGCAGGGTCAGCTTGCCTTCCTTGAGGTCGTTGGCAACGGGCTTCCCCAGCGTCTCCCGAGTCGAGGTGAGGTCCAGAAGGTCATCCACCAACTGAAAGGCCATTCCCAGATTTTTGCCGATGTCGGCAAGCCGTTTGACGGACGGCGCATCAAGACCGGCGACAATCCCCGGCAGCTTCATGCAGCCTGAGAAAAGCCACCCCGTCTTTCGCTCGACGATATCCAGTAACTCTTCGGGCGTGGCTTCCGGCTTTCCAATCAAAGTGAGCTGAAGGAGTTCTCCCTCGACCATCTTCTGAGTGACTTCAATTAGCGTCGCAAGAACATCCAGATTGCGTTCCCGCAGGGCAACCGCAAAGGACTGCATGTATAGCCAGTCTCCGGCGAGAACCGTCATGGAGTTTCCCCACGCCGAGTTTGCGGAAGGACGTCCGCGGCGCGTATCGGCAGCGTCGATGATGTCATCGTGGACGAGCGTCGCGTTGTGGATAAACTCCACCACTGCCGCGAGCCGGATCGTGCTCGGCGAAATCTCACCAATCATCCGCGATGTCAGCAGAAGAAGCATCGGACGGATTCTTTTACCGCCGCCTTTTAGAATGTAGTGGCCGATCTCGGAAATGGTGCTGACGCTCGAATCGCAGTATCCGCGTAGTTCGACCTCTACTTCGGCGAGCTCAGGCGCAACCAAATCATAGAGATGCTGTGGATTCAAAAGGGACTCCTCCCGCAAACGGACAAGTTTACGCTGTTTCCGCGGGAGAAAACAGCCGGGTGAAATTCTCAGACGTCTGGGAGGCGAGCTCTTCCAGGGGGATTCCCCGCGCCGAAGCCAGGAATCGAGCGGTTTCAAGAACAAATGCCGGCTCATTGCGCTTGCCCCGGTGGGGCACCGGCGAAAGGTAAGGGCAGTCGGTTTCGACCAGCAGGCGATCTGCGGGAACGGTCGTGGCAATCTCGGCCAGTTCCCGGGCATTGGGAAACGTGACAATCCCGGAAAAGGAAATCAGGAAGCCCAGGTCGAGCGCGGCCTTTGCCAGTTCCGGGCTTGACGTAAAGCAATGGAGGACGCCTCGAACTCCCCCCGCCGCCCGCAGGATACGTTCGGTATCGGCATCCGCTTCCCTAGTGTGAACGATGACGGGAAGGTCGACCTTCGCCGCAACTTCCAGCTGGCGCGCAAAGACCCGCTGCTGAGCGTCGCGGGGCGAATTATCGTAGTGGTAGTCGAGCCCCATCTCGCCGATGGCCAGGACCTTGGGGTGCTCGGCGAAACCCTGCATCATCTCAAAATGGCGGTCTTCGACTTTGGATGCATCGTGCGGATGAACACCGACGGTCGTGAAGATCCAGGGATAGGCTTCGGCAAAGGGAATGCCGCAGCCCATGTCGTCGGGTCCGGTCCCATTGCCGATGGTCAGAATCCGATGAACTCCCGAGTCCCATGCCCGTTGGATCAGCGCGTCCCTGTCCGCAGCAAACCGCGCGTCGTCCAGGTGGGCATGCGAATCGGTCAGCATTTATTTCAGGCGCGCTCCGTTCGGAATGTCTTCGTGAAAGCCTGCGAGGATGGGCAGATCCGCTTCGCCCAGGGATGCAGCAACGATCATGCCGTTGGACTCCAGCCCCCTCAGCTTTCGAGGTTGCAGGTTCGCAACAATGACCACCTTCCGGCCAATGAGCTTTTCCGGGTCGTAGGCTTTCGCGATTCCGGCGACGATCTGCCGTTTCTCGAACCCGACATCCACGATCAACCGAAGAAGCTTGTCGGCACCTTTCACCTTCTCGGCCTCGATCACGGTCGCGACGCGAAGATCGACTTTAACAAAGTCGTCGATCGAGATTTGCGGCGAGAGCGGTGTCCCGTTTGTTGAAGTATCGGTCGTTGGCGCAGAGGCCGGCGCATCTGCGGCAGGGGCGTTGGCCGGACCGAACTTCGCTTCCATTGCAGCATCCAGTTTTTCCATCACAACCTTTCGATCCAATCGTGGAAAGAGCGCCGCACCCGGCTTCAAGGATTTCCCTTGAAGAACAGTCGACCACTCGAGTCTATCGAGACGTTCCCGTCGCACTTCTCCGTCCAGGCCCAGTTGCTCCCAAATGGACTGCGCAGTCTTCGGCATCGCAGGAGTCAGCAGTACGGCAATGATCCGAAGAGCCTCTGCGGAATGAAACAGGACGCTGTCGAGAGTCGCAGACTCCGCGGGTTTCTCCGCGAGCGCCCATGGCTCATTCTCGACGATGTACTTGTTCACGCGCGCGATGAGTTCCCAGACATTCTCCAGGGCGCGAGAGAAGCTGTAGTCATCGAAGTTGGCGCAATAGTCACGGACAACACGAGCGGAGATTTGCCGCACATCGTTATCGCCAATAGCCTTTCCCGGCCCCGGCACCTTGCCTGCGCGGTACTTCGTAATCATGGCGGTCGTGCGGCTGACGAGATTGCCGAGGTCGTTGGCCAGATCACTGTTCCATCGCTGGACGATCGAGTCATAGTTGAAGTTGCAGTCCTGACCAAAAACCATTTCCCGCAACAGGTAGTAGCGCAGGAGTTCGGTGCCGAAGACGTCATTGAGCACGAATGGGTCAATGACGTTCCCCTTTGACTTGGACATCTTCTCACCGGCCATCATCCAGTGCCCGTGCGCAAATATCGTCTCGGGTATCGGAAGGTCCGCCGCCATCAAGAACGCCGGCCAGTACACGGCATGAAAGCGGATGATTTCTTTAGCCATCAAATGCACGCCTGCAGGCCAGCAATGTTCGAATTTCGCGTCGTCCGTTTTGAAGTTTATGGCGCTGAGGTATCCCGTGAGAGCGTCGAACCAGACATAAAACACATGCTTGGGATCGTCGGGCAGCGGAATCCCCCATTTCAGCGTGGCGCGGCTGATGGAGAGATCCTTCAGCCCGCCCTTGACGAAAGAAACGATCTCGTTCCTGCGCGTCTCCGGACGGACGAAATGTGGATGCTTTTCGTAGTACTCCAGCAGCCGATCCTGAAACGCCGAGAGCTTGAAGAAATAACTCTCCTCGGTAAACCATTCGGTCTGACGACCGCATTCCGGACAGTTTACCGGTTGCGACGGATCGCTTTCAGGCGCATACATTTCATCTGAAACGCAGTACCAGCCGGCGTAGTGTCCCTTTTCAATGTAGCCTTTCGCCTTCGCCCTCAGATACATCTCATTGACTGCAGGTCGATGGTGCGCGTCCGTTGTGCGGATAAACGAGTCGTACTCGATTCCCATCTGGCTCCAGAGCTGCTTGTACTGATCGGCAACACGGTCGGCGAGTTCCTTCGGCGAAATGCCTGCGGCCTTCGCGGAGCGGTCGATCTTCTGGCCATGCTCGTCCGTACCCGTTGTAAGGAACACCTCGATGCCCTGCATCTGTTTGTAACGACGAAGTGCGTCGGCAACCATGGTCGTGTAAGCGCCCCAGCTGGGTCGAGCGTTGACGTAGTAAAGAGGCGTCGTGATGTAAAAGGCCTTCGACATAAGGGAGTAAGTATAGCGTGGATGGGAAACGCGCCTTGTGGGGTTTGGCTGCTGGATAGCGAAATTGAAATCGGACGAATCCGGGCAGGTCAAATCCGAAATTACAAAATCTCAAAATGGACAAACCGCAAAAAGCGGCTCGCCGGGGTGCGACTGACAGCCGCGCATTATCGGCCCCTCCTGGCCGGGCCTGTTGCTCAACGGGAATCTCCTCGCACGCTTTCAGCGTGCGTTTGTGTTGAGGGTCGCGGTGACCCCGGGTATCGCTTCGCTCAACCCGGG
>Ga0070675_100001736_pt1 | contig 16094 bp, 13 predicted proteins | sample KBSM43metaG_FD_65343 | JGI IMG/M metagenome (GOLD analysis project Ga0070675, IMG submission 65343) | Miscanthus rhizosphere microbial communities from Kellogg Biological Station, Michigan, USA - KBS M4-3 metaG | ecosystem: Host-associated > Plants > Roots > Rhizosphere > Soil ...
CCGGCGAGCCGGGCGGCCTCCGGGTTGCCGCCCGTGGCGAACGTGCGCCGGCCGAACGTGGTGCGGTTCAACACGACCCAACCGATCGCGCCGACGACGAGCAGCATCCACACCAGGATCGGGATGCCCAGGATCCGGTTCTCGGCGATGTTGGTGATCGCGACGTTCTCGATGTTCACCCGCTGGGTGCGCTTGCCGGAGATCAGCTGGGCGAGGCCACGCGCGGCCACGAGCATCGCCAGCGTGGCGATGAACGCCACCACCCGCCCGTAGGCGATGAGGAAACCGTTGACGAGACCGGCGATCGTGCCGACGACGAGGGCGGCGAACACCATGCCGGCCGGCCCGTACGCCTGCGTCGCCTGGGTGGTGCACCATACGCTCGTCAGCGCGACCAGCGCGCCCACCGACAGGTCGATACCGCCGCCGATGATGACGAACGTCATGCCGATCGCGATGACGCCGATCGCCGCCGACTGCTGGAGCACGATGAGCTCGTTGTCCCACAGCTGGCCCGCGTGGAGGAAGATGCGTGGCACGGTGATCGCGCCGACCACCCAGATCGCGACGAGCACCACCACCAGACCGAGGTTGCGGCGCACCGGTTCGCTGGCGTCGTCGGCCCACCAGCCCGTGCGGCGGTCGAGCGTGGGCGCCCCGGCGGGTTCGGGTGCCGTCTCCGCCGGCGACTTCACGATGTCCGTCACGGTTGTGCCCCTTCCAGCAGCGACCCAGCCATCACGAGGTCCAGGACCGTTTCCTCGTCGAGCGATCCGGCCGGCGCCTCGCGCACCACGCGGCCCTCGCGCATCACCACCACGCGGTCGGCGAGGCCGAGCACCTCCGGCACCTCGCTGGACACCATCAGCACCCCCACACCGGAGTCGGCCAACCGTCGGATCACCTGGTACAACTCGGCCCGCGCGCCGACGTCGACGCCGCGGGTGGGCTCGTCGAGCAGTAGGAGCTTGGTGCCGCCGAGCAGCCAGCGGCCCACCACCACCTTCTGCTGGTTGCCGCCGGACAGCGTGCGCACCACCCGGCGCACGTCGCGCGGGCGCAGGTCCAGCCGCTCGGCCACGTCGTCGGCCGCCCGCCGCTCCTTGGCCGCGTCGGTGAAGCCGGCCCGCGCGTAGTGGGCGAAGTTTGCCAGGGTCACGTTGCGGTACACCGGTTCCCCGAGCACCAGCGCCTGGCTTTTGCGCTCCTCGGGCGCCATGCCGAGTCCGGCCTTCACCGCCGCGGGCACGCTACCCGCACGCAGCGAGCGACCGTCCACTGTGATCTGTCCGGCGTGCGGGCGGCGGGCCCCGAAGATGGTCTCCAGCAACTCGGAACGGCCGGAGCCGACCAGGCCGGTGATCCCGACAATCTCTCCACTGTGGACGTTCAGCGACACGTCGGCGAACTCGCCGTCGCGGGTCAGGCCGTCGACCGCAAGCAACGGCGCGCCCTCCGGCGATGCCGGCGCCTCGGAACGGGGTGGAAACACGTACTCGATGTTGCGGCCGGTCATCCGGCTCACGAGCTCCTGCGTCGGCGTGGTCTTCGCGTCGAGGTTCGCGGCCGTCGTGCGGCCGTCCTTCAGAACCGTGACGCGGTCACCGATGTCGCGGATCTCGTCGAGCCGGTGCGAGATGTAGATGACCGCGATCCCTTGTGCGGTAAGGCCCCTGATGACCCGGAACAGGTTGGCCACCTCGTCGTGGGCGAGCACGGCGCTCGGCTCGTCCATGATGAGCAGCCGCGCCTCGCGCGACAGCGCCCGCCCCATGCTCACCACCTGCTTGGCCGCGGCCGGCAGCTTCCCGACCTCCCGGCGCACCGGGATCTCCGCATGCCCGAGCTTCGCGAGAATCTCGCGGGCCTGGCGCCGCACCTGGCCGCGCTTGACGAATCCGACGGAGCGCGGTTCGTGGCCGAGGAAGATGTTGTCGGCGACGCTCAGCCCGTCGACGAGATCCAGCTCCTGGTAGATGGTCGCGATGCCGGCCTTCATGGCGGCCTGCGGGTTCGGGAACGCGGCCGGCTGGCCCAGCCACACGATCTCGCCCTCGTCGGGGCGGTGCACGCCGGCCAGAACCTTGATGAGCGTGGACTTCCCGGCGCCGTTCTGGCCGAGCAGGCAGTGCACCTCGCCGGCGCGCACCTCGAGCTGGACGCCGTCGAGCGCGCGCACGCCGGGGAAGGTCTTCACCACGTCGGTGAGGGTCAGCACGACATCGTGTTCGCTCATGACGGCTGCCCGTACGCGAGCTCGCTCGCCAGCACCGCCGCGCCCACGACGCCGGCGCGCGGCCCCAGCTCCGAGAGCACCACCGGCAGGTTGCCGGTGGCCAACGGCAACGAGCGCCGGTACACGACGCTGCGGATCTCGGCGAGCAGGATGTGCCCGAGCCCCGCCAGCCCGCCCCCGATCACGATCATCGACGGGTTGATGAAGCTCACCAGGCCGGCCAGCACGCCGCCGACCCGCCGGCCACCGTCGCGGATGAGCCGGATGCACGTGACGTCGCCCTCGGCGGCCCCGTCGGCGACGTCCTTCGCCGTCACCGATCCGTTGCCCTGCAGCCGCTCGGCCAGCGCCGGCGAGGTGCCGGCCTTCGCCGAGGCGGACGCGTCGCGGGCCAGCGCCGCACCGCCGAACAGAGCCTCCAGGCAGCCGACGTTCCCGCACGAGCACACCGGCCCGTGGCTGTCGACCTGGATGTGCCCGATGTCGCCGGCCGACCCGTCGGTGCCGCGGTACACCTCGCCGTTGAGGTAGATGCCGCACCCGATGCCAGTGCCGATCTTGACGAACAGCAGGTTGTCGACCGACGTGGCCACTCCCCCGTGCCGCTCGCCGATGCTCATGATGTTGACGTCGTTGTCGACCACCACCGGGCACCCGTGCTCCCGGGCCAGCACCTCGCGCACCGGGTACCGGTCCCAGCCCGGCATGATCGGCGGCGACACCGGCACGCCGTCGCGGAAGCTCACCGGTCCCGGCACGCCGATGCCCACGGCCGCGAGCCGGGTGAACGCGCCCTCCGCGTGGAACTTCGCGAGGATCTCGTTGACCTGGTGCAAAATCGCCTTCGGCCCGGACCGGATGTCGGCCACCGCCGCGCGCGCGCCGATCGGCTCCAGCCGCCCGTCGGTGATCTCCACGTCGATCGACGTGGCGCCGAGGTCGACGGCGGCGAAGCGCAGCCCGGGGTCGAGTTCCACCAGCGTCGAGCGGCGGCCGCCGCGGCTGGCCGCCGGGCCGGCCTCCTGGATGAGACCGGCGGCGAGCAGACCGTCGAGGTCGGTGAGCAACCGGGGACGGGGCACCTGCAGCCGGTCGGCGAGCTCCGCACGGGACAGGGCGCCCTGGTCGCGCAGCAGCCGGAGCAGGCGGGTCCGGGTCGATCCGCCGATGTCGCCCATGGGAGGCACCGCCTGACGCTCGGTGAGCATTGCCGGAGTGTGCGACGCAGGTAACGCCGTCGTTGGGTCGGAACTCTAAGCGCTTGGGTCACCGAGGTAAAGAGCTTCCTCCAGATCGTTCCCAACTTTTGTCCGCCCGAACAAAAGCGCCTCCCACTCGCCGCGATCTTGGACGCCTGTTGCTGCCAGGGCAGCAGCAGGCGTCCAAGATCGCGGAAAGTCAGGGCTCGATCCAGACTCCGTCGTGCGAAACGGGGTCGTAGCGGTAGACCTCGCGTCCGCCGACGAACGACCGCTCGACCCGGCTGTTCACCTCGAGCGGATCGCCCGACCACACGCACAGGTCGGCGTCCTTGCCCGGGGTGAGCGAGCCCAGCCTCTCGTCGATGCCGGCGATCCGTGCCGGGTTGATGGTCAGCGCGCGCAGCGCGGTCTCCCGGTCCAGGCCCTCCTTGACGGCGAGCACGGCCTGCGTCACCAGGAGGTTGATCGGAACCACCGGGTGATCGGTGGTGATCGCGATGGTGACGCCGGCGGCGGCGAGCCGGCCCGGGTTGGCGATCGACCGGTTGCGCAGTTCCACCTTCGACCGCGACGTGAGCAGCGGCCCGATGATCACCGGGATGTCGCGCGCCACCAGGAGGTCGGCGATCAGGTGGGCCTCGGTGCCGTGGTCGATGACCAGCCGGTAGCCGAATTCGGCGGCGATGCGCATGGCCGTCGCGATGTCGTCGGCGCGGTGACAGTGCTGGCGCCACGGGATCTCGCGCTCCAGCACCAGGCCCAGGGCCTCGAGCCGCAGGTCGCGCTCGAAGGGCTTGCCCTCCTCGCGGTTGGCCCGCTTGTCCAGGTAGTTGCGGGCCTCGGTGAACGCCGAGCGGATCACCGCCGCGGTGCCGAGCCGGGTCTGCGGCGTCTGTTTGCGGTCGCCGTAGACGCGCTTCGGGTTCTCGCCGAGCGCCGACTTCATGCCGCTGGGCGCGCGCAGCGCCATCTCGTCGACGGTGCGGCCCCAGCACCGCAGCGCCACCGTCTGCCCGCCGATCGGGTTGCCCGAGCCCGGGTTGACGTTCACCGCCAGCACCCCGCCCGCGACGGCGTCCCGGAAGCCCTGCTCAGCCGGGTTGATCGCGTCGATCGCCCGCACGTGGGCGGTGTTCGGGTCGGTCATCTCGTTGACGTCGTCGCCGGCCCAGCCCTCGCCCTCCTCGTGCACGCCGAGGTGGGTGTGCGCATCGATGAAACCGGGCAGCACCCAGGAACCCTCGGCCGGCACCACCGTCGTGCCGGCCGGCACCACGAGCTCCGGCCCGCCGATCGCCGCGATCCGGCCGTCCTCGATGAGAACGGTGCCCCGCTCGATGACGTCGCCCTCGACCGGGACGATCCGGCCCCCGAGAATCGCCAGCGAATCCGTCGCCACCATGAACTCCTCCCGTCGCGTTCACCGACCCTCGACGATCTCATCACGCGTCGCCGGATCGCGCGCGACGGCACGGGAGCGCGCCCCGATCGACGTGCCGGCTCGTGGGATTCGACGTGCGCTACCACGCCGTCGACGTCGCGACGAGGTGGGTGGCGGCGTGCGCGCGCTCCGGGCGGCGGTCGCCGCGCTGCGCGCCAACGCGTACCGGGTACCGGGCCTGCGCTCCGACGCGACACCGGCCGATTACCTCGGCGCCCGCGCGGTCTTCGACCTCGTCGACTTCGCCGCGACGCTGACGCCCGGCTGGATGGATCGCGGCCGCGTATGGCCGACGCACCTGGCGGCCGAGGCCGGGTCGGGAGGCCCGCCGGGTTCGGCCCGCCGGAGCCGCTGATCGCGCCGCTGCGGGCGGAGTTCCCGACGGTGAAGTGGTGTCTCACCCACCGTTGATCTTGCAGTTGTGGTGCCAGAATTCGGCCTGATTTGGAGCGGTTTGATAGGCACCACAACTGCAAGATCAACGTGATCATGGGATGGGGTCGCGGATCCACCTAGCTCAGGGCGCGGAGGATGCGCGTCAGGTGGGCGCGGTCGGCCGGCTCCAGCGTCCCGAAGAACGTCGCGGCCGCGGCCCGCCGCGCCGCCCGGATCTCCGTCGCCACGCCCGCGCCGCGCTCCGTGACGGCGACCAGCGTCGCCCGCCTGTCGTGCGGGTCCGGACGCCGCTCGACCAGGCCGGCACCCTCCAGGCCGTCGACGACCTCGGTGGTGGACCGCGGCGCGATGCGCAGGTGCTCGGACAGTTCGGAGAGGCGCATCAGGCCGTGCCGGGTCAGCACGCCGAGCGCGCGGGCCTGGCCGGGGGTCACGTCGAGGCGGTCGAGCGTCTCCTTGCCGCCGTGCCGCAACTGCCGGGCGACGCGCCAGAACAGCTCGGAGAGGTCATCGTCGTCGTCCGGCTCGGCGGAGGAGGCGGAGGGAACAGACACGGGAATACCGTACCAACACTTTTGGTTTTCCCTCATGTTGAGGTAACCTCAGCATTACGCACCGAGGGAGGACCCCGCTTGGAAACCACCGAGACCAGCCGCGGCCGACGCGGCCCACAATCCGTCACCGCAGCCGAGAAGGAGCAGGCCCGCACGGTGTCCCTGCGCCGCATCGCCCGGCTGTTCGCCCCGCACAGGTTCCCGCTGTCCGTGGTCGTCGCGATCATCGTCGGGTCGTCGATCGTCTCCATGGCCTCGCCGTTCCTGCTGCGCGAGGTCATCGACGTCGCGCTGCCGCACCGCAACACCACCCTGCTCGTCTGGCTCGTGCTCGGCATGGTCGGCGTAGCCGCGACCACGTCCGCCCTCGGCGTGATCCAGACGTGGATCTCCACGACCGTTGGCCAGCGGATCATGCACCGCCTGCGCACCGAGGTCTTCGCCCACCTGAACCGGCAGTCCGTCGGCTTCTTCACCCGCACCCGCACCGGCGAGGTGCAGTCCCGGATCACCAACGACATCGGCGGCATGCAGAGCGTCGTCACCTCGACCGCGACGTCGATCGCCGCCAACCTCACCACCACCGTCGCCACGGCCGTCGCGATGGCCGCGCTGTCCTGGCGGCTGTCGCTGGTGTCGCTCGTGGTGCTGCCGCCGGCGATCTACCTGACCCGCCGCGTCGCACGCATGCGCCGGGAGATCACCGCCGAGCGCCAGCGCGAACTCGCCGACCTCAACGTGATCGTCGAGGAGGGGCTGTCGATCAGCGGCATCCAGCTCAGCAAGACGATGGGCGCCGGTGCGGCCCTCGTCGACCGGTTCACCGCATCGTCCTCGCGGCTCATCGACCTGGAGCTGCGCTCGGAGCTCGCCGGCCGCTGGCGGATGGCGTCGATGACAGTCATCTTCGCCGCGATCCCGGCGATCCTGTACCTGTCCGCCGGCCTGCCGATGACGGCCGGCACCATGAGCATCGGGACGCTGATCGCGTTCACCTCGCTGCAGGCCGGGCTGTTCCGGCCGCTGATGAGCCTGCTCGGCGTCGGCGTCGCGCTCACCAGTTCCCTGGCGCTGTTCGCCCGCATCTTCGAGTACCTGGACCTGCCGGTCGAGGTCGACGAGCCGGCACACCCGGTCCCGGTGAAGACCGCCGACATCCGCGGCCACCTGCGCGTCGACGGCGTGACGTACACCTACCCCGGCAGCGACACGGCCGCCGTCGTCGGCGTAAGCCTCGATGTGCCGGCCGGTGGCTCGCTGGCGATCGTGGGCGAGACCGGATCCGGCAAGAGCACGCTCGCCGGCCTGATCGCCCGCCTGCACGACCCGACGAGCGGGCGCATCACCATCGACGGCATCGACGTGCGCGACATGCGGCTCACGGACCTCGCAGCGATCGTCGGCGTGGTGAGCCAGGAGACGTACCTGCTGCACACGACGGTCCGGGAGAACTTGCGCTACGCGCGCCCGGAAGCGACCGACGCGGAGATCGAGGCGGCCGCCCGCGCGGCGCAGATCCACGACCTGATCGCGTCACTGCCCGACGGATACGACACCGTCGTCGGCTCCCGCGGCCACCGGTTCTCCGGCGGCGAGAAGCAGCGCATCGCGATCGCCCGCACGCTCCTGCGCGACCCGCGCGTCCTGGTGCTCGACGAGGCGACCAGCGCGCTGGACACCGAGACCGAACGTGCCGTGCAGCGCGCGTTCGCCGACCTCGCAAGGGGCCGCACGACGATCACCATCGCCCACCGCCTGTCGACGGTGCGCGACGCCGACGAGATCGTCGTGCTCGACCACGGTCGCGTCCTCGAAGCCGGCACTCACGACGGCCTGATCGACACCGGCGGACGTTACGCCGCACTGGCGGCGTAACCGAACACCCCGTGCCGGCTGGGGGCGGGCGCCGCCCGCCCACAACGTCACAGAGCGAGCCGAAGCTGAGCGCCGGTGAATCACTTACACAGCAACGAATTCATCCGCCGGCCGGCGATCCGCAGCCCGATGACGGTGAGCACCGCCAGGTAGGTCAGGTGCCACAGCATGCTCCAGCCGAGCACGCCCGTGGTGAGCGAGCGCACCACCTCGACGCCGTGGTAGAGCGGGGTCAACTCCACGGCGATCCGCATCACGGCGGGGAACGAGCTCACCGGCGCGAACGTGCCGGAGAACAGGAACAGCGCGAACTGGGCCACCATCACGTAGTCGAAGTCCTGCCAGCTGCGCACGAACGTCGAGAGCAGCATGCCGACGGCGCCGAACGCGAACCCGACGGCCATCGTCGCCGGGAACGCGGCGAGTGCCCACCAGAACGTGGTGAGGTCCATCCACGTCATGATGGCGAGGAACGCCGCCGAGTAGACGGCCCCGCGCAGCATCGCCCACAGCAGCTCCCCGATCGCGACGTCGATCGGCGCCACCGGGGTGGCGACGACGGCGTCGTAGAGCCGCATGTACTTCATCTTCCCGAAAAAGTTGAACGTGCTCTCGGCGAGCGCGCCGTTCATCGCCGACGCGGCGAGCATCGCCGGCGCCACGAACGCGGCGTAGCTGACGATGCGACCGTCGGCCAGCCGAAAGTCGCCCACCAGTGCCCCGACGCCGATGCCGATCGACAGCAGGTACAGCAGCGGCTCGAAGAACCCGGATACGAGCACCCACCAGTACCCGAAGTGGCGCGCGGCCGTCGCGTTGCGGTTGGCCACCGCGAACGCGTTCGCCCAGTGCTTCTCGACCCGGCGCGCAACCACCGGCAGCGCCAGCGTGCTCACCATCAGTCCGAAAGCTTCCTGTTGAAACGGAACAATGCCAGCCAGTACCCGAAGATGCACCACGCCACGAGGTAACCCACGTGCACGCTCCATCCCCACGCGGTCTCGACACCGAGCGTCGCGGCCCGGCCGAGCTCGACGCCGTGCCACAGCGGCGACACGTACGCCAGCCAGCGCGGCAGCCACGGCAGCGAGTCGACGGGGAAGAACACCCCGGCGAACAACGTCATCGGGATGACGGCGAAGCGCAGCAGCACGGCGAACATGCCGTCGTTCTTGATGGTGGCCGCGTACGCGAAGCAGGGTGCGGTGACGGCGAGCCCGAGCAGCACACAGATCGGCAGCGCGGTGAGCGCCCACGCGGAGTGGATGGTGCCGAACGCGAGCATGACGACAAGGAAGCCGGCGCACGCGATGCCGACGCGCACCAGCACGAACCCGAGGCTGCCGGCCAGGATGTCGCGCACCCGCAGCGGCGTGGCCTGCATCGCGTAGAACGTGCGCGTCCACGTGAACGAGCCGAACACCGGCCAGGTGGACTCGCCGACGGCCACCTGCAGCGCCGTCGACATCAGCACGCCCGGGGCGATGTAGTCGAGGTAGTCGGTGCCCAGCGCGCCGCGAGCGTCCACATAGGACCCCACCGAGACGCCCATGCCGAGCAGGAACAGGATCGGCAGCGCGAACGAGCTCAGCACCGAGGCCCGCCAGACCCGGCGGTACGCGGTCAGGTTGTACTCCAGTACGGCGACCGACGGATGCAGCATCAGTCCACCAACGTCCGGCCGGTCAGGTGCAGGAAGACGTCTTCGAGCGTGCTGCGGCGCACCAGCATGCTGGACGGGTGCAGGTGCCGCTCGGCCACCGCCGTGCCCGCGTGGTCACCGTCTGAGGTGTAGAGGAGGATGCGGTCGGGCAGCACCTCGACCCGTTCGCCGATGCCGGCGAGCTTCTCCGCGATCGGCCCGAGCGGGTCGAGCCCGAAGCGCAGTTCGACCACCTCACGGGTCGAGTACCGCTCGATGAGCGCCCGCGGCGAGCCCTCCGCGACGATCTTCCCCCGGTCCATGACGACGAGCCGGTCGCACAACTGCTCCGCCTCGTCCATGTAGTGCGTGGTGAGCACCAGGGTCACGCCGCGCTGTTTGAGCCGGAACAGCCGCTCCCACACCAGGTGCCGGGCCTGCGGGTCCAGCCCGGTGGTGGGCTCGTCGAGCAGCACGATGTCGGGCTCGTTGATCAGCGCGCGGGCGATGGTGAGCCGGCGCTTCATGCCGCCGGACAGCGGATCGGTCTTGTCGGTGGCGCGCTCGCCCAACTGGACGAAGTCGAGCAGTTCCTGGGCCCGCTCGCGGGCCACCCGGCGCGGGATGCCGAAGTACCGGGCGTAGACGGTGAGGTTCTCGATCACCGTCAGTTCCTGGTCGAGCGAGTCCTGTTGCGGGCACACGCCCAGCCGCGCCCGGATGGCCGACCCGTCGCGCACCGGATCCAGGCCGAGGATGCGCAGAGTTCCGGCCGACGGCGGCGAGACGCACCCGATCATTCGCATCGTCGACGACTTGCCCGCGCCGTTCGGGCCGAGAAATCCGAACGCCTCACCGGCGCGCACCTCCACGTCGATACCGTCGACGGCGGTGAACGTGCCGAACCGCTTGATGAGACCGCGGGCGGAGATCATGGGCCCGGTCACCTCCGGACCGGCCTTGCGGAGATCGGGTGACAGCGCATCGGACACCCGGCGACCCTAACCCGAGGATGCGACAGTTTGCCCGCCGGTTATCGACGCCAACCCGCTCGCGACAAGCGCCGCCACGGCTTCCGGCGCCGGTGGTGTACCGGGGTCGTAACGCACCGTCCACCGCAGGCCGTCTCGGCCGGGGACGCGGCGCGCGACGACCAGGACACCGCCGCCCGGCAGCGCGTGCCGGCTCGTGTACGCCACCGACCTGGTTACCCGCGCCTGGACCTGCGCGGGCACCTTGTCCGGGTCCAGCAGCGTCACTGTCAGCGGTTCAGAGTCGGCCATCTCCACATATGTCTCGTGTTCGGCCGTCTCCCAGGCCGGCACCACCCTCAGGGAACGGCCGGACCATGTCGCCTTGTGGATCTCGTGCCAGCCGAGCCGCGTCGGACCGGAGATCCCGGGCAGCCACAGACCCAGGTTCGTGACGACCACCACAGCCTCGCCGGTGGCCCCCGCCCAGGCGAGGACCCGCTCGTCGTCGGCCAGCGGCGGGCGCTTGGCGGCCGGCAGTTTGCGACGGCGGAACAGCGCCACCCTCAGATCCCTCCCGCCGCCCGCTCGCGCAGCGCGCGCGCCTGCTGCTCCAGCGAGAACAGTTCACCCGCGAGGGTCAGGTAGTCCTCCCGCGCGGTGACCGGGTTCAACCGCTGCAGCTTCGACTTGATCTCGCGCAGCCGCCGGTTGACGGGCGGGATCTGCAACCGGGTCAGCGTCTGGTCTACGTAGCGCGGGTCCGGCTCGTGGTCGATCCGTAGCGGCTCCACCGACAGCTCCGTCACCAGCGCCTTGCCGGCGAGGTCGGCGCACGCGTCGCGGACCTTCTCCGTCCACACGGCGCCGGCCGCGCCGCCCCCGGCGCCGCCGGCCAGCGCGATCGCCTCGCGCACGGCGGCGTGGACCGGGTTCGCGTAGGCCGCCGGGCCGATCTCGTCGAACATCGGGCCGGTGATCGCCGGCGCCTGCAACGCCAGCTTGAGCGCCTCCCGCTCGACGGCCGCCTCCGGACCATCCACTGTGGACTGTTGTGCCGGGCGCTGCGCCGGCGCCTGGTTCGGGCTGCCGTGATTGCCGGCGACCCCCACCTCACGGCGGGCAAGTTCGATGTCGACGCCGAGCATGCCGGACATCCGGTTGATGTACTGGTCGCGCAGCGAGCGGTCCTTGAGCCGACCGACGAGCGGCGCCACCGCGCGCACCGCGCCGATCCTGCCGGGCACGGTGTCCAGGTCGTACCGCGCGGCGTGGGCACGCATGGCGAAGTCGATCAGCGGCTCGCGGCGCGCCACCAGATCGCGCACCGCCGCGTCGCCGCGGGCCAGGCGCAACTCGCACGGGTCCATGCCGTCCGGGCTGACCGCGATGTAGGTCTGGGCCATGAACTTCTGCTCGTCCTCGAACGCGCGCAGGGCCGCCTTCTGGCCCGCCTCGTCGCCGTCGAAGGTGAAGATGATCTCGCCGGTGTACGCGTCGACGTCCATCAGCAACCGGCGCAGCACGCCGATGTGGTCGGCCCCGAACGCGGTGCCGCAGGTCGCGACGGCCGTGGGCACCTCGGCGAGGTGGCAGGCCATCACGTCGGTGTAGCCCTCGACGATCACCACCTTGCCCTGCTTGGCGATCTCCCGCTTGGCCTGGTCGATGCCGTAGAGCACGTGGGACTTCTTGTAGATCGGCGTCTCCGGCGTGTTCAGGTACTTCGGGCCGTCCTCGTCCTCGAACAGCTTGCGGGCGCCGAACCCGATGACGTCGCCGGTGATCTCCCGGAGGGGCCAGAGAAGGCGACGCCGGAAGCGGTCGATCAGACTGCCGCTGCGTGCCTCCCGGGACAGGCCCGCGGTCACCAGTTCCTGGCCGGTGTAACCCTTGGCGCGCAGGTGCTTCGTCAGGTGGTCCCAGCCGTCCGGTGCGAAGCCGCAGCCGTACCGCTCGGCGGCCGCGCGGTCGAACCCGCGGGTCGCGAGGAACTCGCGCGCGGGGCGGGCGCCCGGCGTGATCAGCTGCTCGGCGTAGAAGGCGGCCGCGTCGGCGTGTGCGGCCACCAACCGCTGCCGCAGCCCGGTCTGGCGGACGGGTGCCGGCCCGGCCTCCTGGTAGCGCAGCTCGATGCCGCTGCGGATGGCGAGCCGCTCCACCGCCTCGACGAAGCTCAGGTGGTCGATCTCCATGACGAACCGGATCGTGTCGCCGCCCGATGCGCAACCGAAGCAGTAGTACACCCCCTGCGACGGCTTGACCTGGAACGACGGCGTCTTCTCGTCGTGGAACGGGCACAGGCCCTTCAGGTTGCCGCCGCCGGCCGGCTTCAGCGTCACATGGTCGGAGATGACGTCGACGATCGAGACCCGCTCGCGCAGCAGGGTGATGTCTTCGTCGCGGATCCGGCCGGGCATGGGTTACATCCTCGCACCGACACAGCCGGTAGGTTGACGCGCATGGCCGAGCGCAGCGAGGGCATCATTGGGCAGAGCCGGACCCGTCAGGGCGGGTCACCACGAAGTGGGGACCCGGCATGACGGAAGCCACGTCCGACACGATCGTGCTGATCCACGGGCTGTGGATGACGCCGCACAGCTGGGAACACTGGGTGACCCGGTACACATCGGCGGGTTACACGGTGCTCGCACCGGCCTGGCCGGGGCTGGAGGGCGAGGTCGAGGCGCTCAACGCCGACCCGACGCCGCTGACCACGCTCACCGTCGGCGCGATCGCCGACCACTACGAGCGGATCGTCCGCGACCTCGACCGGCCACCGATGCTCATCGGCCACTCGTTCGGGGGACTGTTCGTCCAGCTGCTGCTGCAACGCGGGCTCGGCGCGGCCGGGGTGGCGATCGCGTCGGCGCAGGTGAAGGGAGTGCTGCGGCTGCCGCTGTCGACCATCCGGGCGACCCTGCCGGTGCTGCGCAACCCGGCCAACCGGCACCGGGCCGTGCCGCTGACCCCGGAGCAGTTCCACTACGCGTTCACCAACACGATGTCGGCGGCCGAGTCGCGGGCCGCGTACGAGCGCTACCACGTGCCGGCGGCCGGTGGCGTGCTGTTCGAGGGCGCCTTGGCGAACCTGCGTCCGGGCGCCGCCACGAAGGTCGACTTCGCCAACCCGAACCGGGCACCGCTGCTGTTCCTCGCCGGCGGGGCCGACCGGATCATCCCGCCGGCCGTCAATCGGGAGAACGCCCGCCGCTACCGGCGGTCGAGCGCGCTGACCGCGTACCGCGAGTTCCCGGGGCGGTCGCACTTCACCGTGGGCCAGCCGGGCTGGGAGGAGGTGGCCGACTACGCCCTGTCGTGGGCCCTGACCCCGACGGTGGTGGGCCGCGTCCCTTCCTGACCGCCCCTTTCGTCGACTGTTCCCGCGCCATTTCGCGATCTTGGACGTCCAAGATCACGTTGATCTTGCAGTTGTGGTGCCACCCGAAAGCGGACGAACCAGGGCTAATTCTGGCACCACAACTGCAAGATCGGCGAGGGCGGCGGGCGGGCGGCTCTCACTCGTCAAGCGCACGGCCTCCGGCTCAGCCTGTCGGGGCCGGTTGGCCGCACAGGCGGTGGTGCCACGCCACCGCTGCCGGGTCAGTCAGGCACGCCACCTGGTCGATCACGACCCGCAGCCTCGCCGCGTCGTCGGCGGCGGCCCGCCACAGCGGCGCGAACACCGGGTCCAGCGCGTCGGGGGCGCGCCGCACGAGCGCCGCCACCAACTCATGCAGCATCTCCTGCTGCCGGGCATAGGACGGCGACGCCTCGGGCCGGCGCATCACGTACCGCAGCGCGATCCCCTTCAGCAGCGCCACCTGCGCCCGGATCCGGCGCGGCACCACGAGGTCCGCGGTGTACCGGCGGGCCGGCAGCGGGCCGTAGCGCTCCCGCGTCGCCGCGATCGTCTCGGCGACGAACCGGCCGGTGAGCACGCTCGTCATCCGCTTGAGCGCGGCCTGCGCGCGGTGGCTGCCGTCGTATCCGGACAGCGGCGCGAACACCGCGTCGGCGAGCAGCGCGTCGAGCACGCCGGCCAGATCGGCGGCCGACTCGCCGGAGTACACGGCCGCCACGTCGGCGCACAGCGCGGCCCGCTCGCCCTCGTCGTGCCGGAGCGGATCGAGGTCGACGTAGCCGCCGTGGATGCCGTCCTCGACGTCGTGCACCGAGTAGGCGACGTCGTCGGACCAGTCCATCACCTGCGCCTCGAGGCACCGGCGCTCGGAGCCGGCGCCGGCACCGCCCGTGCGCAGCCACTCGAAGATCTCCGCGTCGTCGGCGTACACCCCGTACTTGCGTCGCCCGGGCGAGCGGAACCACGGGTACTTGCACGTGGCGTCCAGTGTCGCCCGGGTCAGGTTCAGCCCGACCGAACGCCCGTCGGCACTGAACACCTTCGCCTCGAGCCGGGTGAGCACCCGCAGCGTCTGCGCGTTGCCCTCGAACCCGCCGCACGCCTGCGCCACGACATCGAGCGCGTCCTCCCCGTTGTGGCCGAACGGCGGGTGGCCCAGGTCGTGCGCCAGGCCCGCGGTGTCGACGACGTCCGGGTCGCAGCCGAGCCGCTCCCCCAACTCGCGGGCGATCTGCGCGACCTCCAGCGAGTGCGTGAGCCGGGTTCGCAGGAAGCCGTCCTCGCCGGCGCTGTGCACCTGGGTCTTGGTGGCCAGCCGCCGGAAGCCGGCCGAGTGCAGCACCCGTCCCCGGTCCCGCTCGAACGGGCTGCGCTCCTGGGCGAGCGGACCCGGGACGGACCGGCCGAACTTCGGCGGCTCCCCGACGTAACGCTCCGCGTCGCTGTCGATCACAAACGCCAGCGTATCGACGCCCGCCCGGCGTCTCAGCCCGGTCTGGCGACCGGCTGCGCCGGCACCGGCGGATCCTTCGCCGGTTCCGGTTCCGGTTCCGGTTCCGCGGCGGCCTCGGCGGGCGGCGCCGGCTCGGTGCGGTTCTCGATCATCGGCGTGAGCACCACCTTGACCGCGGCCGCGACCGGGATCGCCATGAGCGCACCCATCACGCCGAGAACCGTCGCCCCGACGAGCGCCGACAGCAGCACCGCCAGCGACGAGATGTCGACGGTGTTGCGCATCACCCGCGGCACCAGCAGGTAGTTCTCCAGCTGCTGGTACAGCACGAAGAACAGCAGCACCACCACCGTCTCCGGCCACACGTCGGTGGTGAAGAACGTGATGGCCGTGCACAGCACCGCGCCGATCGTCGCCCCCACCAGCGGAATCAGGTCGGTGATGGCGACGGCCACGGCCAGCGGCAGGGCGTACGGCACGCCGAGCACGAACAGCACGGCGAAGCTCGCGACGCCCGCGATCAGCGAGATGATCAGATTCCCGATCATGTACGCGCCGACCTTGTCCACCAGCACGTTGACGACCTCGGCCACGCGCGGGCGGCGGGCGCGCGGGAACAGGCGGACCAGCCCACGCCGCAGCCGCGGCAGGTCCGTCATGAAGTAGATCGTGAAGACGACCACCGTCAGCACCTGCGCGAGGGCGCCGAGGAAGCGCTCGGCGAACGTCCACGCCTCGCCGGCCACCGCCTGCGGGATGCTCGCCGCGTACTCGCTGAGCTTCTCGGTGAAGTTGTACCGCTCGGCCAGGTCGCGGTAGACCTTCGACTGTTCGGGCAGGTGCTCCACGTAGCCCGGCAGGTTCTGGAACAGCCCCGTGCCCTCGCGCACCAGCGGCGGTATCACGGCTGCCAGGAACGCGGTGAGGAACCCGAACACCATCATGAAGATCACGCCTACG
>Ga0070675_100001738_pt1 | contig 16089 bp, 14 predicted proteins | sample KBSM43metaG_FD_65343 | JGI IMG/M metagenome (GOLD analysis project Ga0070675, IMG submission 65343) | Miscanthus rhizosphere microbial communities from Kellogg Biological Station, Michigan, USA - KBS M4-3 metaG | ecosystem: Host-associated > Plants > Roots > Rhizosphere > Soil ...
CATCGCGCGAGGTATCGGCCTGGTGGGTGCGCTGACGGTCATTCGCTTCCGCAGCAACCTGCAGGACCCGCGAGATCTGATCTTTGCATTCGCGGCTCTGGCAACCGGCGTGGCCGCAGGCGCCTACGCCTTTGAAGTCGCCATCGCCGGAACGATTCTCTTCCTGGGTGCAACACGTCTGGTTGCGCGACCCTGGTTTGCAGGTACGCAAACCTTCAACGCCATTCTTTCGTTTCAAATCGCGGGGGATTCCAGGGACTCCAGCGAGATTTCACGTCTGCTGCAGTCCCGATGTCATGAATTCAGTCTCGTTCGTGTACGGCAATCCAGTCCGGGTCTCCAGGAGCATGCGTATCAGGTTCGATTGAAGCAGCCTCACCGTCAGGGTGAACTCATTCATGAACTCGAGCGCGTGCAGGGAATTCAGGACGCTTTGTTAGTTGCATACGACGGAGGAACAGAAGTATGAAACTATCCGCGAGGCCACAATGAACCAGAGATTGAAACTCTCCTTCACGATCGCCCTGGCAACATTCGGATTTTCGCCTTCGCCCGTCCGCGCGCAATTCCCCTTCGGCGGCCCCGAGCAGGCCGTGATGTCGCGATTCGACAGGGACGGCGACAAGAAATTGAATGCGGCGGAACGCCGGGCTGCCCTCAACGCTCTCGGTGGTGGAGGCGGCGGCGGTTTTTATCGTGGCTCTGTCGGTGCCAGACCGGGCCCTGCCGTGTCTCCGGCTTCGGTCCGAAGCTATCCGGCGTCTGCCCCGTTCTACGATCCCGGAACACTCCGAACGCTCTTCTTCCAATTCGAGGATGAGAACTGGGAAAAGGAATTGATGGCGTTCAAGGAAACGGATATCGAAGTTCCCGCGACCCTGACCATGGACGGAAAGGTCTACAAGGAAGTCGGCATGAAGTTCCGCGGCAGTTCCTCGTTCGCGATGGTTCCGGAGGGACTGAAGCACTCCTTCAACGTTACTGTGGACGCTTTCACCAAAGATCAGTCGATTCTCGGCTTTGATTCGCTGAACCTCCTCAGCTCTCACGCGGATGCAACGTTCCTGCGAGGCGTGCTGTATCTATCGGCGGCACGGGACTTCCTTCCGGCCGCGCGCGCCAACTTTGTACGCGTCGTCATAAACGGCGAAAGCTGGGGCATTTATCAAAATGTCGAGCAGGTCAACAAAGCCTTCCTCAAAGAGTGGTTCAAGACCGATGCGGGAGTGCGCTGGAAAGCGCCGGGGCATCCCAACGGTCGCGCGGGCCTCGAGTATTGGGGGGACAGTGCGTCGGCTTACAAGGGCACCTATGAAATCAAAGGCAAGGATGATCCGAAAGCCTGGGCTGCCCTGATTAACCTGACCAAAGTGCTGAATTCCACTCCGTCCGACAAGCTTGAAGCGGCATTGACTCCCATTCTCGACGTGGACGGCGTGCTGCGGTTCCTCGCAATCGACAATGCGCTTGCCAACTACGATGGTTATTGGGTTCGTGCGAGCGACTACAACATCTATCTCGATCCGAGCGGCAAGTTTCACATCCTGCCCCACGACATCAACGAAACATTTGGAGGTGGTGGCGCGGGCCCGGATCCTCTCGTCGCGTTGAACGATCCATCGAAACCACTTCGATCGAAGTTGCTCGCGTTGCCCAACCTTCGGGCCAGGTATCTGCAATACATGCGGGAAATCGCGACGAAGTGGCTCGACTGGAAGACTCTGGAGCCTCTGGTCACGAAGTACCACGCTCTCATTGCGGCTGATGTGCGAGCAGATACGCGAAAGATCGATTCGGTTTCGGGATTCGAGTCCGGTCCTGCAGCGATCAAGGCATTTGCAGATCGGCGGCGAGCGCAGATTCTGGCGTTTCCGCAGAAGTAGGCAACTGATGCTGAACGTTACTCTTCGGTGATTTCCTGTTTCGAGGCACGTTTTGGCGAGCGACCCTCTCCCGCCGGGAGAGGGTGTCGCGAAGCGACCGGTGAGGGATCTTCAGGCCGGGAAATCCCTCATCCGGCCTTCGGCCACCTTCTCCCGGAGGGAGAAGGTCACAATTATGAAACTCATCAATCGCCGCGAGCATTTAAGAAGCATGCTGGCACTCGCCGCAGCATCTACCCTGCTTCCGGTAGGTCCGCGCCCGCAGGCCCCACCGATTCCGCCCCGCGGCATTGGACGCCGCATCCGTCACCTTTCCTACAGCGATATTGGCGGCAGACCGGACAGCGTGCAGGTCATGCTGAACCGTCGACACGTTTATGTCGGCCACATGTTCGGCAATGGCGTGACAATCCTCGATGCATCGGACCCGCGGCGGCTGAAGCCCGTGAATTTTTTCACTGCCGGGGACTACACGCGGACGCATCATCTGCAGGTTTCCGATGATCTTCTCCTGCTCGCCAACGGCGCCAACATCGTGGCAATGCAGTCCTACGACAACCTGCGCGGGTACTTTGAGAACGCTCTGGTCGACAGCATCACCAACCGCAAGAAATTCCGGTCCGGCCTGAGTATTCACGACATCTCGCGCCCCGGCGAGATGAAAGAGATCGCCTTTCTCGAAATGCCCGGCTTCGGCATCAACCGCCTTTGGTGGCCCGGCGGGCGATATGCCTATGTTGCCGCGCATTTCGATGGATTCACCGATCATATCCTGTGCATCGTCGATCTTTCGAACATCACGAAACCTGAAATTGTGTCGCGGTGGTGGCTTCCAGGAATGAATCGCGCAGCGGGTGAACCCTCGACCGTTCCGCAAGGTCGCAGAGTGGCCCTGCACCACATGATCACCAGCGGCAATCGGGGTTACGCGGCATGGCGGGATGGCGGACTTACGGTCCACGACATCGGTGATCCCGCAAGACCAAGGCTGCTGGCACACGTCAACTGGTCTCCACCATTTCCTGGTGGAACGCACACGGCGCTTCCGCTGCCCAGCCGCAATCTTCTCGTCGTGGCGGATGAGGCCAACGCTGACATGTGCGCGAAGGGCACCTTCTATACGTTCGTTGTCGATATCCGGGCGCCCGAAAACCCGGTGACAATATCAACGCTTCCAACTCCCAAAGAGAGAAACTTCTGTTCCGGCGGCACGTTCGGGCCCCACAACCTGCACGAAAATCGTCCGGGGAGCTTTCGCAGCGAAGAGACAATCTTCGCCACATACAACAATGCCGGTGTGCGCGTTTTCGATATTCGCGACCAATTCGCACCGAAAGAGATTGCGTACTGGGTGCCGCCCACACCCAACAAGCTCATCGATCCACGTCCGAACGTTACTCTCGCCGCGAAGTCCGCGGATGTTTATGTCACAACCGAGGGCGTAATGTATGTCAGCGACTGGAACGCCGGATTAAACGTCCTGCAATTTGAAGGTTGAAGCGGGCCGGTATAGTATGCGTTCGATACAAATCCAGCGAGGTGACTATGCGCGTGATCATTGCGGCCGCGTTGAGCCTCTTTACCATGGCGGGGCTCGCTCTGGCGCAGGAATGGGTTCCTTACACCAGCAAACCGGATTTCTTTGCTCTGAATTTTCCCGGGCAACCCAGAGTGCAGGAAATCACTTATCCCACGGAATACAACCTTAAACTGCCTGCCCACGTTTACAGCGTGACGACTGGAATGAGTCGCTATTCGCTGACCGTGGTTGACTATTCGAACGCGGAGAAACTGCACGCGGAGCGAACGAAGTCGTGCCAGGCGGAGCTGGGCGACGTGGACGCCTGCAACCCCCTGTTCCAGTCAAGAACCGAGATGCGCGGAGCAATCGTCTTTGCAACTTGGGGCTTTCTCCAACGGGACGCAAAGCTGACACACTTCACCTACGCTTACGCGGACCTGGTTGAAGGACACCAACTGCAACTCACCAACAAAGACAACTCACGGACCTTCGCATCGATCTATATGCACGAAAACCGGCTTTATATTCTGGAAGGCACTGTACCCCAGGGTTCGCCGCCCCCGGGACTGTTCCAGCAATCCCTGCAGTTCCTGGATAAGGACGGGAACAAAATCCGTTATCAATCGATCTATTCGAACGGGTTCCCGGCGCCGCCCAGGACGATCTATCGCTGACGCGGGAGAGGGAAGCATGCAATTCAAATCATGGAGTCTCTTAGTACTTGGCGCCTTGACTCTTGCGGCGCCGACAGTCGCGCATCATTCGCACGGCAATTACGACGTGACGAAGTGGGTTCCCGTGGAGGGTACGGTTAAGGAAGTGCACTGGATGAATCCCCACTCGTGGATCTATTTCGAAGTCAAAGAGGAAGGCGGTAAGACCGTACAGTGGGCCATCGAAGCGGCAGATCCCACCGCACTTCAAAGGAACGGCATCAAGCGGGAGGACGTCCGGCCCGGAGATTTGATCAAGATACGTTGCCATCGTCTCCGAGACGGTTCCAATGGATGTCTTCTCGGTTTCGTCACGCCAATGCACGGAGATCCTGCGCGCGGGCATGGGATCGAGAAGGAGTGGGATTGAAAATCTGGCAAATAGGGGCAGAGAGCAATTACTGCCGGATGATGCGCGAGTTCAATGTGGGCACAAACGTAATTGCTCTCTGTCCCTAATTCCTCTGTCCCTTAGTGCTGCGGTTCGTAATTACGGTGACGTATTCGCGCGAGGGCACCGCGGAGCGGTGCCAGGAATGTAGCCGGGGGTTGAGCGAGCATAGCGAGCGATACCCCCGGTCATCGTTACCGCGAGATTCCTCGCACGCCTGCGGCGTGCGAGGATTTGGCGATCTCCTTCACCAGGGGTTGCGCGCTTCGCGCTTACCCCCGGCTACATTCCTGCACCGCTCCGCGGTGCCCTCGCGCGAATACGTGATCGTACTTACGAAAAGCAGTACTTAATTGCCAGAAACCAGCATCCGGATCATTCCATCCTGCCGTGATGTGATCAGCAGTTCGCCGTCGCGAGTCCGGCTGATATGCAGGTCCGCTCGAGAGATGCTTGCACCCATTGTGCTATTGACCAAGTCCTGCAGCGAGACGTCAACACGCGTGCCACTCGCATCCCGCGTGTAAAGCTGGATCTCTTCGATCGGAGCCACGGTTTGAGGGATGCCGTCGTCCGCCTTTTTCAACTCAGCCAGGTCGGTGGCGAAAATCCTTCCGCTCTGGATATCGCCAAAAATGAATTTGTTTCGGAGCGAAGCGATCCTTCCCCGGTAAACAAACCCATCAGTTATGGCTCGACCCTCGTCATGGTCAAAGATCGCGACAGGATACGTGAAGGCATCCTTCACACGTCCGCTCAGGACGTCCGCAGAAAGTGGGAACAGTTGGTTGAGTTCGCCGCCTCGTGACCGGCCATTTTCCCAGTAGCCTTCCCGCTTCATCCAGCCGTAGTTCTCGCCGTTACGGACGATATTGATCTCCTCGATGTGATTCATCCCGATGTCGGAAGCGAACATCGTTCCGTCCGTGTCCCACGAAAGCCTGTGCGCGTTGCGGAAGCCGTACGCATAGATTTCGCCAAGCGTTTTCGGGTCACCATCGGCAGCGAACCTGTTCACCATCGGAATCGTGTAGTCCCCGAGGCCCTTCATGCCGCCTGTCACCTTCGGACTGCGCGGATCGAACCGGAGTATTGCGGTCATGATCGAATCTAGGCGTTGCGTCTGGTCGGGATTGCTCGCGTTCGGGCCTCCGCCGTTACTGAAACCGTGATCGCTGCCGCTGGTATAGAGCAGTCCGTAGTCCGTATCGCCGGGTTTCGCAGCCGGGTTGAACTCCACCGCTCCCATAGGGTGCGTGAGATTCTGTACCACGTGAGCCTCTCGAAGGAGTTCCCTTCTTGTTCCCTGGAACACGTTCGCATTCGGCATGGTCGCATGCCATTCTGTGATCACATTGTGATAGGTCACGTCCTTGAGTTCGAATCCAGGCGGAATGAAATCCGGCGTCTTTGGGTTACCGGGGCCCCGTTCGCCATGCACCGTGTAGAACAAGCCGTTTTGAGCAAATTCGGGGTGAAAAACGAAGCCGATAAATCCGCTTTCGAGCCGGTTGTAAACCGCGTTGGGGAACGCCTCGGCCGTGTTTGCATAAATCTGAGGCGGACCGTTGGAGCCGATCAGATAGAGAAAGCCGCGCGAATCGTTCGCAAAGCGGCGGCCATCGGGGAGATCTCGCACATAGCTGACGCGCGCCCAACCTGAGGGCGACACGTCCTGATCCGCGGGACGAATGCCACGGGTGTCGGGTAGCCTGATCACGTCCCTGATTTCGACGGCAAGGCCCTTCTTCGCGATGGGCGCTGGAATGGGGTTGCTGGTGATCTGACCCTCGATCGCGCCGGCACTACAGATCGCGATGAGCAGACCTATGAACCGCATCTGTGTTCGCATAAAACGCTCCCGATTTGAAATTCGGTTAGTCCTTCAGGCCAAACACCCAGATGGAACCGCCTTCAGGAACTGGGGCGAGCAAGCCGGGCGCCAGACCGCGCGTCAGAGTGCCCTGCACCCCGCGAGCATCGACGCCCCATCCCGACATCACAGCGATGTATTGCTTTCCGTCGATAGAGAACGATGTCGGTTGGCTCAATATTCCGGAGTTCGTCGGAAACTCCCACAGGACCTTGCCGTTTCTTGCATCGAATGCGCGGAACATCCGGTCATTGGTTCCGCCGGTGAAGACGAGATCGCCGGCAGTAGCGAGCATCGGGCCCCAGTTGTGAGACGTCGCGAAAGTGTGCGTCCAAACCTTCTTTCCGGTATCGACATTCCACGCCTGCACTTCGCCGAAGTGCTTGGCACCCGGCACAATAGCTGTCTGAATCTGCGCCCCGCTGAAGCCGCGTGTGGGGTTGTACGTGACGGGCTGGCCCGTGAGCGTCGAGCAGATGTTCTCGTTGGCGGGAATGTAGATCATCCGGGTCTCCGGACTGAATGCGATCGGAGGCCAGTTCTTGCCGCCAGAAAGTCCGGGGCAATAGTTTGCGGCTTTATTGGTTCCCGGCTTGTGTAACGGGTCCACATCAGGACGCCCTGTTTTCGGATCGAGACTCTTAAACACATTCTGCGTCACGAAGGGCATGCCCTCGGTGAACGAGATCTTTCCGTCGCTGCGCTCGAGAAAATACAAATAGCCGTTGCGAGCTACGTCGATGAGGCCCTTGATCGTCCGGCCGTTGCGCCGATAGTCGACCAGGATCGGAGGAGAGACTTCGTCCCAATCCCACGACTCGTTCGGGCTGTATTGGAAGTGGCCTTTGATTTTTCCGGTGGCCGCGTCGATGGCAATCGTTGATGCCGTATAGAGATTGTCGCCGGGACGCTGATCGCCCATCCAGGGACCACCATTCCCAACTCCCCAATACGCAAGGTTCGTTTCGGGATCGTAGTTCCCGGTGACCCAAACCGAGCCGCCACCCGTTTTCCAATGATCGCCGCTGGGCCAGGTTTCGCTGCCAGGTTCGCCTGGTGCGGGGATCGTGTAGGTGCGCCAGATCTCCTTGCCGGTTTCGGGATCATAGGCCGCGACAAAGCCGCGAATTCCGTTCTCGCCTCCGGATGTGCCAATCATCACCTTTCCATCCGCAACCAGCGGGGCTAAAGACATGTAGTAGCCGTTGAGCGAGTCGGCGACCTGAGTCGACCACGCTTCCAGGCCGGTCTTTACATCGATCGCAACAAGGACGGCGTCCCCGGAAGCGAAGAAGACTTTGTTTCCATAAAGAGCGATGCCACGTGTGGTCTGGTGCAGCACGCGCGCACCCTGGATCGGAGTCCTCTTATAGGTCCATAGGACGCGGCCAGTCTTTGCTTCGAGGGCCATGACCTGGTAACCGGGCGTCGAAACAAACATGACGCCGTTGTTCACCATCGGTGGCGCCTCGTGGCCGTTGTTTTGCCCGGTAAGCGCCACCCACTTGAGCTGGAGCTGGTCCACGTTGCCCTTTTTGATTTCGTTAAGGGGGCTGTAGCCCCAACCGTCATACGAGCGGCGAACCGACAACCAATCCCCGTCTTCGGGTTTCTTCAACCGCTCGGCAGTAACGGGCTTGTAGTTCTGTAGGATGGGCGGCACAGGAGCTGGTGCCTGCTGTCCAGGCCCGCCGGCGCCAGGAACAGGAGGCACCCCCGGCGCCTGCTGGCTGGTTCCAAGTTGGGATGCACAGACGAGCGCAAGCAAAGCGATCGCCAAGACCGTAGTTGTTCTTTTCATTCTTTGTCCTCGATCAATGGAGGTGAACGTTATCAATAAGGGGACGGACTACTCAACCCCCAAACTCTGAAGGGAAGTTGCGGACGTTGTAATTGGGAGGGGCGCTCACCGCACGCTGTAGGGGCGGTCTGTGACCGCCCTCCCAATTACAACGTCACCGGAATTCCTCTTATTTACAGGACGACATCCAGATAGCTCGAGCCGACGTTGGTGAAGTTGAAGGCATGGAGCCCGAGGCGGGAAGCCAACTCCTGGCAGACTTCAATACCACGGACACTGTTGCCGTATTTATCCAGCCGGGGGGAAAACGTGGCAATACCGAGCTGACGATTCACGACGGAGATGACACCTCCGCTGACGCCACTTTTCGCGGGAACACCGACCTGATAGGCCCACTGGCCTGAAAAGTCATACATCCCGCAAGTAAACATGATCGACAGCATGTCCTTGACGCAACGCACATCGAAGACCTGTTTTCCAGTCACGGGGTTCACGCCCATATTGGCAAGCGTGGCCGACATCATGGCCAGATCGCGACAGGTGACAAGAATTGAACACTGCTTGAAGTAGAGCTCGAGCGCGATCTCCGCTTCAGAATGAACCATGCCAAAGTTCAGAAGGAGATATGCAATCGCGCGGTTACGGTGTCCGGTACGACTCTCGGAATTATAGACGTCGGTATCAATGGTAAGCTGCCGCCCTGCCGCAGCACTAAAGCGCTCCAGCATGTGTTCCATGGCGCGTTCGCCATGACGGGCGTGGAGGAGGGCGGTTACCGTGATAGCACCCGTATTGATCATGGGATTGAAGGGACGGTTCGATCCCCGCTGGAGCTCGATGGAATTGAACGCATCGCCGCTCGGCTCAACACCGACATGCTCGAAGACTTTTGCGTGTCCAAGTTCTTCTAGAGCCATACCGAAGGTGAACGGTTTCGAAATGGATTGAATTGTGAAGGGCTGGTCGCAGTCGCCCACTTCAAAGACTCGGCCGTCCGCGGTGGTAATGCAGATTCCGAAATGGTCCGGATTCGCTTTTCCAAGCTCAGGGATATAGGTCGCCAGCTGGCCGTCGTGGTGGGATTGAACCTGGCGATGCAGGTCTTCGATCAGGATCTGTACTTCGTGTTTCTCCATAGCCGCTCTAGTCCGATGTCGTTAGGGTTCAATTGCGACATCGATGTCAGCTTGAAGAAGGTACTGCCTCGTACCCACAGCCTTTTTAGACGACTGCATCGATACTGTCAAGGGCTATTGCCTACAGAAATGGTGGTTGCAAACAGGTTCACTCGGCCCGAACATAGAGGCCCCACAGGAGCGGCGTATGAGCGTGTCGATCGAAACTCGCAAGACAGATTCGGATGTTGTCGTAATGGACATCGCCGGGAAGCTATCAGCAGGCGAGGCCGGCCTCAATTTTCGAGGAGTGTTTCAACGGTGTGTCACGGAAGGCAGCGAGAAATTTCTAATCAATTTGAGCGGCGTTTCCTACATCGACAGCTCCGGACTAGGTGAACTAATCACATCCCACAACTCCCTGCGGAATCGTGGCGGCGGGGTCAAGCTTCTGAATCCCACCAAGCGAATCCGCGATCTCCTTCAAATGACCAAACTGCTGGGAGTATTCGAAATATTTGAAGACGAAACCGCGGCGCTGCAGTCTTTTCAACGCTAAGGCTCAGACCGAGACGCCTTCGAGAAGCCTCACACAATTCTTGCCGGACTCTTTCGCGCGGTAGAGTGCAGCGTCAGCCGCTTCGAGGACGACCTCCGGTCTGTCGTTATCTCCTGAGTTATCGGCAACCCCGATGCTGATCGTGATGTTTACGGTGGCAGTTGGAGCAGGCGTTCCCTTCTTTCGCATCCTCATTTCGAGCGGATTCTCGCGGTCATTCAGCTGCAGGCCCATATGCGCAATCGCATCGCGCATGGCTTCCAGGAAGGGCCGAACTTCGTCCACGGAACGGCCGTTGAAGACCAGTGCGAACTCTTCTCCGCCGTATCGAAATGCTCGGCCACCGCCCTTCACTCCAAACAGCGTCGAAGCCACTGTCTTGAGGATCTGATCACCTGCGTCGTGTCCATAGGTGTCGTTAAACTGCTTGAAGTCGTCCACATCACACATCGCAATCGTGTAGCGCCGGCGCAGTTGTTGCAGAACCTCATTGAACGCGCGTCGTCCCGGCAAGCCTGTAAGCTCATCCCGGTACGCCATGTCGAAACCATGCTCGAGCACCGCGAACGTGAGGACGAGGCCGACCGCACCGCCATAGAGGTACACCCCCCCGGGATGTACTCCCTGATTCATGGCGATAAAGATGACGGCGAGGCTCCAGAGGAGACCGGCTTCCACGCTGGTACGTCGCAGGCAGACCAGGACAAGCAGAAAGACGGCAACAGCCGCGAAAGAGACCAGTGCAGCCCATGGCAGCCATATCCACGCGGAGGGAAGTCGGCCCCATTGCAGGACCGCAAGGAATTTTCCGGGCGCGCTCTGACCAAACATCTGGATCAGGAGAACCTGCATGCCGATGATACCGCCCTTGAACGCGCCTTCGAAAGTCGCGAGCCCGCGCTCCTTCAGTAGCCCAAAGAGCGCAAAGTTCAGCGGCAGCAGAAACGCGATTGCCGGCCTGATGATGTCGTATTCGGGAGCCTGCCGGCCGAAGGTCCAGATAGACAAGCCAACAACCACGGACGTACAAAGGACGCGCGCGTAGTTATGGTACCAACTCAGTAGTGCGGATGCGCCAAGAGTGGCGAAGCAGATGGAAGCCGCGTACGGAAGAGCTGCCGCTTTCACAGTTTCTTCCTGCTGGAGAGCCCACGCGATAAACAGCAGGACCGCGCCCGGTAAAACCAGGCTCACGACGCGTCGGAATGTTAGGACGTTGCGCAATTTTCCCTTATGCCTCTTGCAACCGGGTCCTAGATCGATCGCCGCCGGAACAGCAGCAGCAATGCCAATCCCCACCCCGCGACACAAAACCAGGTGAGTGGCTTGGTAATCATGGAAGCAACCGTTGCAGTGGGACCCGCTTGATCGGGGACAATCGGCGGCTGATTCTCCAGGCTTGGAGGAGTCGGCAGATCCGCAGACGCAGACGCCGCTACGACTGGCGGTGGAACCTCCACTGCCCGCTTTGCAAGCTCCGTCTCCAACCGTTCCACTTCGCTCTCCAGGTGGCTGACGAGGGCGCCGCCGACAGCTCCGAGAGCCAGAGCGCGAGCATTTTCTGCGATCTGCGCAGCCGTGCGCGAAAACTGCGCGACGTCGCCACTCTTGGGGTCATCTTTGTAAGAGCTCTCCGCCTTGACAAGAAATTCCTGGGCTCGTTTCAGCGCATCTCGTGTCCGCTTCTCCTCAGCTTCTGTGGCCCCCGCGCTGCCGGTCCCAAGAATGCCGGATTTGGATGCAAGTTCCACAGCCTTCCGCGCCTGCTGAAGCGCATTTGGCGAGCGATCCGAAGCCATGGGTTTTGTGTCGTAGTCCCCATAATGCGTATAGAAGAAGAGACTTCCCGCGATTCTCTCGGCCAGCATCCTGCCGGTGTTCTCGCTGGCGCTGTAGAGCACGACCTGTGGACTGGGATCCACGACGGCATAGCTCGGTTCTGCGGTCAGCATCAGCCAGAATGTCTGGTAAGGCGTCGTGACATTGATGCTGATCGGCTTGTCGTCAACGAAGGTGATCTCCCCGAGATTGGCGGCCTTTCCATCCACGGAAACCGCCCACAAGACATACGTAAGGAAATCCAGCCCGAACTGGCTTGCGGGTTTGAGTCCGGTGATCTGTCCGCGATTGATATCGAGTTCGACAAATCCGGGCCGGCTCCCCACCTTCAACTTGATGTGAGCCCCAGGCGCGATAGACGTCCCGCGCATCATCACTTCCGTCGACGGGCCGAGATATCGGTAGCTCAGGATCTGGCCGTCTTTTTCTTTGACCTCCACAACGCGGAGTTGCGATGGTCTTTCCGGAGTGCTCCGACGCTGCGTGGCCGGGGAGGTTGCAGCCATTCCCAGCAGGAAGAGAGACACCAATAGCGGCGTCCTGATTGAATGGGTCGAAGAGGGCACGGCCCTTCCGCCCGCCACCCGACGCCCACCGCCACAAGAAGTCATCAACCACCAAAGTCGAGCAAACATTCAGCTGATTTTTAATAGCATGGGGCCTTTTGGCGTCTGTTAGCGTTTTTTGGGGGGTCTTTGGGCCCTGGAGGGACGGGCTCGACCTATTGCCCGACGTATTCCTGCTTGTACCGAACCCTGTAGTCCGGGTTCTGCGCAGAGATCTGAATCCTGTGGCGCTTGCCGTCTTTCAGGTCGTGACCGGGGTAATAGCCGAGAGTGTACTGATTGCGAAGTTCTTCGGCGATCTCATCGAGAGCAGCCTGCAACAAACTCGCCTGGGTATCGATTGCGATCGACCATGCTTTTCCCCCGCTGTCACCGGCGAACGAATTCAGAATCTCCATGTCGGCGGTATCGCCCCCATCGGGACCGTGCGCCGTTATTCCAAGTCCGATGCCTTCAATCCAGTAACATAGCGGCCGTTGCGATCCGTAACCGTCACGACCACATGAACGAGTTCAACGTTCACACGAATCCGAGCGGCAATCGCGATAACCAGGAGCAGCACACCCGCAAGCGCGAGCACCGCTCTTTGCATGATCATTTGATTTCCTCTGGGTTCGAAGTCTACAGGCGCGGGCGATGGAAGAATGCCATAAATATCCCCTCCATAAGGAGGGGTCGCTGAGCCCTCTAAGAAAATGCAACGCTACCTCAGCCAGGGCGAAGCGGGGGAGGTCATACACGGTGAAGCGTTCTCTGATCTCCCCACGCCGCGCCGATTGCTATGAGGTAGCGTTGCATTCTTAGATCGGCGCGGCTGCCCCTCCTTAAGGAGGGGATATTTGACGGGACGTAACGAACGAACATTGACTGCGGTTGCCAATTGCACTAACGTCGGCCGTCTTCAGGAGACCACGAATGAGTACAGCGTCGCTTTCATTCTCAAGACCGCGCTTCTATATGGGCCTCGCCGCGTTCATGAGCCTCATCGTCCTTGCAGGGTTCTGGCCCACATATTTCGGTCAGATCGTTCACGGAATTCCCGATCGACCCTGGGTCATTCATCTCCACGGCGTGATATTCACCGGATGGATGGTGCTGCTCATCACTCAGGTGATCCTGGTTGCCACCGGCAGAATCCAGGCGCATCGCACGGTTGGGACTTTCGGTATTGCTTACGGGTTTCTCATTCTTGCTATGGGCGTTGTCGTGAGCATCGCCGCCGCGGTCATTCACACCACAGCGGGCGACCAGACGATGGATACCGCGGCCGGCTTCCTGATAATTCCATTGGGCGATATGGTTCTCTTTGCAGGTTTCTTCATACCTGCAGTGATTTACCGTCACCTGCCCGAACTCCACAAGCGCCTGATGCTCCTCGCAACGACGGCTCTTCTCTTTGCGGCCGTGGGACGCATGAGAGATTCAATTCCTGTGTCGGCAGCAACCGCTCTTTGGCTTTCTCCCGTGATCCTGGGAATTGCTTATGACAAATGGACCCGCCGAAAGGTGCATCCCGTATATCTCATCGGTCTGGGAATCCTCGTGGTTGGATTCACGCGCATCTTCCTTGTGCAGTCTGAGGCGTGGTTGCAGATCGGCCGGGCTATTGTCCGAGCCTTCGGCTGAATCAACGGAACAAGAGTTCTCAATTTCAAGCTGTCGGTCCCTGATTCCCTCCAATTTCCGCTCAATGTGGTAATGTTATGTGCTTGCCGCTCATGCTGATCTGCTCGTTCCGATGTGAGAGATAAGGTTTGCTAATCGCAAATCTGGGGTTGTAACCATATGTGGACACCATTCGAAGCATCTGCCCGCCCTTTCCTTCGACTTCTGAGGCGTGGGTTATATCTCCTCGTTCCGGTCGCTGCGATCCTTGCAACAATGATCGCAGCCGGTCCACAGGCCAAGCCTCTGCGCCTGGCTTCGACGGCATGGTCCCCATTTACGAACGACCCCGGGAAGGCGCGCTTTGCGCTCGACCTCGTGCATACGGCCCTTGGCCGGGTTGGCATCACGGCCGAAACTACGATTATCGATGAGGGAAGGCTGACGCCTGCCCTTCTCAATGGCGAGTTTGATGGCAGCGCTGCGCTTTGGAGAGACGACGCCAGAGAAAAAGCACTGATCTATTCCCGTCCCTATCTCGAGAACCGGTTGATTCTCGTGGGGCGCTCCGGGACCGACGTGGCCGCAAAATCACTGGCCGATCTCACCGGCAAACGGCTGGCACTCGTCGAAGGCTACGCTTACGGGGATAAGACGAAGGGTCCAAATGGCCCAACGTATGTTGCGTCTGCCAGCGAAGAAGACAGTATTCAGAAGCTTCTGAACGGTGGTGCGGATTACACGCTGATGGACGAACTCGTGGTGGAGTACCTTCTCAAAAACCATTCGGCGGAAGCTCGAGCGCGGCTGGCGTTCGGCTCAACTCCGCTGATTGTCCGCACGCTGCACTTCGCTGTTAACCGTAAACTACCTGATGCCCAAAGAATCGTGGATCAATTCAACGCCGAACTGCTGGGCATGATCGCCGATCGCAGCTATCACCGCCTGCTCCAACTCGAATGGATATCTGCGGACGTTGACGGGGATGGCCGTCCGGAATATGTGGCGCGGAGCGATCAGCCTGGCCCGAACCCGCCGGACCACAGCTACAAGCTCTTCAGTGAACAAACCGCAGCCGATCCCTCCAGCGGCCCACGCTTCTATTTTGGAGGAAAGGTTTATACGAGCTGGTCCGCCGTGCCGGACGCGCATAAGGTACCGCGTGCGGGGGGCACCCTCAACGATGGCGCGCAGTTCAGCATCTTTACCTTCAAGTTTTAGCGGAGCCTGATCCTGTCGAGCGGCAGCTCACAAGCTCGCCGCTTGCGCCAGGCTGGCTGTAGTGCGAGAATTTCCGACAAGATTCCATGCTTGCACGACCCAGGAGACACCCATGAATAGGATTGCCGAAGTTGCTGTGGCCTGCTCGATGTCGATTGCGCTCGCCGTGCCGGTTCTGGCACACCATAGTGCCGCCGCCTACGACACTCAGAAAGAGATCAAGATGACCGGCACCGTGAAGGTGTACACCTTCAAGAATCCTCACGTCTATATGACGGTTGAGGTTAAGAAGGCAGACGGATCGACCGGCATGCTGGAAGTCGAGGCCGGCGCCGCGTCCGTATTGAACCCACTGGGTTTCAACAAGGATTCGGTCAAAGTGGGAGAGGTAGTCACCATTACGGGTAATCCCTCCCGAAATAGTCCCGACAAACTCATGCTGGGGAAGGATCTTGTCAAGAGTGATGGAACATACTATCCGCTGAACATCGCTTCGCGCAGCGTCTACGCGACCAAAAATGAAGTCGCGACCAGCATCGCGGGAACGTGGTTTTCCCCGCGCACTGAATTCACGCGTTTCCTTGGTGGCGCGAGAGGCTGGTCCGCAACAGACAAAGGCAGAACTGCCATGACCGCTCCTGCCGATCCCAAGGCAACGACGCAGAAGGACTGTGTCCCAATCGGCGTTCCGGCACTGATGTTCTATCCCGTGGCCAATACGATTACCGTCGAGCGCGATCGTGTGGTGATGAAGGTGGATTGGATGGATGCTCAACGCATTGTCTATCTCGATGGCCGAAAACATCCGGCCGCCGATCAAACGTCGTTGCTGGGCCATTCTGTCGGCCGGTGGGATGGGAAAACACTGGTAGTGGAAACTGCAAATTTCAAGGAACACCCGATGGGCCTTAGCACGTCTCTACCCAGCAGTACACAGAAGCGCGTGACCGAACGCTTCGCGCTCAGTCCTGACGGCAAAAATTTGGTCTACTCCGGCACCG
>Ga0070675_100001739_pt1 | contig 16079 bp, 14 predicted proteins | sample KBSM43metaG_FD_65343 | JGI IMG/M metagenome (GOLD analysis project Ga0070675, IMG submission 65343) | Miscanthus rhizosphere microbial communities from Kellogg Biological Station, Michigan, USA - KBS M4-3 metaG | ecosystem: Host-associated > Plants > Roots > Rhizosphere > Soil ...
GAGGCGATGGCGAAGCGCGAAGTCGAGCATGTATTTGTTGGCCTTGCCGGTCCTCATATCCGGAGTTCAAACAGTAAAGGCGTTACACCGATAGCCACGCGGGCGCGTGAAATCACGGGTGAGGATGTCAAACGAGTCATTGAAACGGCGCGAGCGGTTGCTTTATCGCCAGAGCGCGAGATCATCCATATCATTCCCCAGGAATTCACCGTGGATGATCAGACCGGCATTGCTGATCCGATCGGCATTACGGGAACACGCCTGGAAGTCAACGTCCACATCGTTACAAGTTCCACGACAGCAACTCAAACGATAGTGACTGCCGTCAATCGCTGCGGTCTGCTGGCGGAGGATACCGTCCTTGACCCTATCGCAGCAGCGGAAGCTGTTCTGAGTGATGACGAAAAGGAGCTGGGCACAGTTCTTGTGGACATCGGCGGTGGAAAGACGAGTGTGGCGATTTATCACCACGGCGCCGTCCGCCATTCGGTGGTGCTGCCCGTCGGCGGCGAACATTTCAGCAACGATATTGCGGTCGGCCTTCGCACAACGATTCCTGAAGCCGAGCGATTAAAACGGGAACAAGGTTGCGCCATCGCCTCGATGGCAGACCAGGACAATGTGTTTGAGATTGTGGGTATGGGCTCGCGCCAGCCGCGTGCAATAGCGCAGCAGGTGCTGAGCGACATCCTGCAACCGCGCGCGGAAGAAATTATTCATTTCGTGCGCAACGAGATTCGAAGCGCGGGCTACGAACGTCAGGCCGGCGCGGGTGTCGTGCTGACTGGAGGCGGGTCCATGTTGAAGGGATTCGCAGAGCTGGCCGAAGAGGTTCTGGACTTGCCGGTCCGCATCGGAATCACCTCCGGAATATTTGATGCAAAAGATTCTCATGTTTCTGCACTGCAGGGACCTGAGTTTGCCACCGTCGCTGGTTTAGTGTTGTACGGCGAGCGACGCAGAAGGCGGCAGGGCTTCCACGAAGGTTCGGGCTCGGGATGGCGCAAGCTCGTCTCGAAATTGAGAACATTCATTTAACGAGCGAGGGATCATGGCGGAAAAAAGAGCAACGATGACCGAAAGCGTGCCGGAAGCAAACATCCGATTCCTGTTTGAGGAAGGATTGCGGACAGGAGCATGCATCAAAGTGGTCGGCGTCGGTGGCGGCGGTTCCAATGCCGTCAACCGGATGATTGCCGCCGGACTTGGTGGCGTGGAATTTCTCGTCGCGAATACCGACGTGCAGGCCTTGAAGCAATCGAAGGCGGCCGTGAAGATTCAGATAGGCGCCAAACTCACCAAAGGGCTCGGCGCGGGCGCGAATCCAGATATTGGACGGCAGGCCGCACTGGAAGACACAGACAAGATCATCGAAGCGCTCGAAGGCGCGGACATGGTGTTTGTCACCACCGGTCTGGGCGGAGGTACCGGCACCGGTGCAGCCCCGATTGTCGCCAGTCTTGCTGCGGAGCTGAACGCGCTTACTGTCGCTGTCGTGACCAAGCCCTTCGCCTTCGAAGGCAGAAAACGTCTTGGCCAGGCTGAGCGGGGTCTCTCGGAACTGAAGGAGTGTGTCGATACCGTCATCACCATTCCGAACGAGAGGCTGCTTGCCACACTCGAACGTGGGACTAGCCTGTTTGATGCATTCCATATCGCCGACGATATTCTTCGACAGGCCGTACAGGGAATTTCGGACCTCATTATTGTTCCCGGATTAATCAATCTCGATTTCGCCGATGTCAAAACTGTCATGCACGGTATGGGAATGGCTCTGATGGGAACCGGATGCGCCAGCGGAGAGAATCGGGCTGTCGAGGCGGCCAAACGCGCCATTTCCAGCCGGCTTCTTGAAGAACAATCGATTCAGGGAGCACGCGGTGTCCTTATCAACATCACAGGCGGGCACGATCTGGGGTTGCACGAAGTCAGCGAAGCCTCTAGCATCATTCACGACGCTGCGGACACGGATGCCAACATTATCTTTGGAGCCGTCCTCGACGAGCGCATGAAGGATGAGGTGAAAATCACTGTCATCGCGACCGGGTTTGAAAAGAAGGCCGAACCCAGTGTCGTCGCGGCCTCGTTGGCGGCCACGACTTCCACACCCGCTCCTGCAAAGTCCATTCAGCAAATGCCGGATCTTGAGATCCCGACATTCCTCCGCCGGCAGCGGTAAGGGGGGAGAGGGAGGGAATTAGGGGAAAAATCGGGGCCAGGCACGCTGTTTCCCTATTTTCCCGTGAGTTCGATCGAAGTGCGCGAATGCTCGCGTAGGAAAATAGGGAAACAGCGTGCCTGGCCCCGATTTCCCCATTAACAATTATTAACAAACCGGTGTACGTTCTGCTGTAACTCTATGGCAGAAGAGGTCGTACCCTTGGATGTGAGCCGAAGAATCCTGTTCATTGCGTCTGTCCTTCTTTTGTGCGGCGTGGTGTGGGGAGCGCAGCAGACAGCTCCCCGGCAAACGACTCCAGCACAGCCTGCGACGAACACCACGCAACCCGCCCGGGCCAAAGTTATAGGCACCGTCAACAGCGCAGGTTCCGGACAGCCTGTACGTAAGGCGTCCGTCACGCTTCTGCCGGGGGGAAACCAGGGCAACAGGGGACAAAACGGGTTCGGAGGAACGGGCCAGGGTGGACAGCCAATCCAACCGGGGCAAGCTAACGCGCAGCCAGGAGCCCAGCAGGGCCAACCGGGGCAAACCCAGCGTGGCGCGCAAGGGCCGAATCAAAACAATCAGAATCGGGGCGGAGGCGGCGGTGGCGCGCGCAGCGTTATTACGGGTGACGACGGAACGTTCACGTTCTCTGATGTGACTGCCGGCACTTATCGCATAAGAGTCGATCGTGACGGATTTCTTACGCAGGAATACGGACAGCGCAGCTGGACAGGCACTGGTGTGCCGGTCACGTTGCAACCAGGCGAGACTTTAAATGGTGTGAGCTTCCAGCTCGTTCAGGGCGGAACGATCGTTGGCAGAATCCTCGATGAGAACCTCGAACCTGTTGCCGGTATTCAGGTGCAGTCGCTCACGTACACCTACCAGAATGGAACGCGAACCCTTGTTTCAGAGAGACAGGTTCAGACGAATGACCTCGGAGAATATCGTTTGTACTGGCTCACCCCCGGCGACCATTACGTCAGCGCTATTCCCGGCACGCGTCGCGGCGGCCTTGTGCAGGGGAACCAGGGTGGCTTCCAGCGCGGTGGTCCGGGAGGACCGGGCGGCCGCGGTAACGTTCCAAACGCGCCTAACCCGGCAGACGCGCAACCTGAAGTCACTTATGCTTCCACCTTTTATCCTGGAAGCGTCGATCCCGAAACTGCAGCGCCCATCCGAGTCAGCGCGGCAACAGAGGTTCGTGGGATCGACTTCGTTCTTCGTCCCACTCCAACGGTGAAAGTCAGCGGGCAAGTTGTGGGCATGGACATCGCACCTACTGCGCAGCAATTGCAACAACAGGCCCAACAGCAAGCCCAGCAACAGGCACGCGGGGGCCGAGGCGGAAACAACAACGGTGGCCGCGGCAACCAAAACAATAATGGTCGCGGACGCGGTCTATTCAGCGGCAACATCGACGTTCTGCTGACGCGTATCGGTACGAGTGTTTCCGGTAGAGGCGGTGGGGGTGGCGGTGGCCGTGGCGGCCGAGGCGGCGGCCTGAACGGGATCGAATTCCTGACGCCCGTCAATCAGGACGGCACCTTCGAATTCGCCAACGTGATCCCCGGCTCATATAACCTGATTGCTGTCCAGCAGGCTCAAAATCAAATCTATTCGACACGCACACGCCTGGAGGTCAGCCATGGCGGTGTTCAGGGGATCAACCTCGCGGTGCGCCCTGGCGTAGATCTGCCGGGACAGATCCTTCTCGACGGAACGCCTCCGGCGAATTTCCAAATGAACAGGCTTCGAGTGAGCCTGAACTCGCAGGATGATCTCCCCATAGGAAACTCGAACGCCCAGGTCGACGATAACGGTAAATTCAATCTTACGAACGTCCCTGCGATGTCCTATCGCATCAACCTGCAGGGTCTTCCAACGGGTGCATACCTGATCGCCGGAAGATTCGGGAGCACGGATGCGCTGGGCGAGCCTCTACAGGTGGATCAGACAGGCCAGCTTGCGCTTCAGATTGGCTTCGCGCCCGGGCAGGTTGGAGTGACGGTGTCCGACAGCGTCGGACAACCGTTTGCTGGAGCGATAACCGTCATGATTCCATCTGTTCGCAACCGCGTCGATCTCTATAAGACAGCGACCACCGACCAATCGGGGCAGGTGGTGTTTACGGGAGTCGCCCCGGGTGACTACAAAGTGATCGCATGGGAAGATGTTCCGCAGGGCGCATATCTCAATTCCGATTATGTGCAGCCGTATGAGGATCGCGGCCAGTCGGTTCACGTCGATCGAACCAGTTCAGTATCTGCACAACTCAAAGTCATACCGCGCAACCAGCAGTAGCTGTTTGCAGCATCGGACAATGGTATAGTTTTCTCGAATTCCGGAGGTCTGCCGATGCTTTCCACCCTTGTGTCGCTGCTCATGCTCTTCATGCCTTTGGCACAGCAGCAAAGCGCCCAGCTTTTGTACGAAATCCGCGCTTCGCCGACATTGATCATGGGGAAAGGGTTGACCTCCGGCCTGACGTATTACGATGTGGTCATCACCCGTCAGCCGAATTCGGGCGTTCTGGTAAAGCTGGATTATTCGCGAAGGAGCACGGCTTTTTCTTTTGACCTGCATCACCGCCTTGCCTTGACTCCGGATTTTCCCTATCCCGCCGAGATCATCACCAACATTGAGGTGCTTTCGGGAGGCACAACGAGTATCGGTACGTTCACGATTATCGATACGATCAAATCGGGGGACGCTTTTGAAGAAATGATCGATAAGGTCAGCAAGGCCGAAGTCGACCGCTCTGTGACGCCCATAGGCAAGAAGACAGTCACTTTGAAGCTCGCCTCAGGTTCGCAGTCGCTGAGCATTGTCGGGCAAGCGGTGACTCTCAAACACGGAACAACGACTACCCGCATTGACACTCCGGGTCAACGCATCGCGGTTATTTCGAACTTCAGATATCAGGAAGATCAGGCCGGCACGATCCTCAACGTCGACTAGTGGGAAGTCCCCCTCCTCCGCCCCAAAAAGGAGGGGGAAAAAGAAATTGAAATTGGACGAGTCCGGGGATCTCAAAACCGAAATTACAAGATCTTAGGTTGGACTGTGCTCTCTCTTTAAATCGCAGACCTGGGTCGAACTCGAACCCCAAAACTCGGAATTACGTTTGGGGGCCGAGTAGTCTGCCCCCCCACTCTTCATAGACTGATCCGAAAAAAGCAGGCGGACGGGGATCTTAAAACCGAAATTACAAGATCTTAGGTTGGACGGGTGAACTTGAAGTCTGCGAGTCCAATCTACCCTGTTGTAATTTCGGTTTTAAGATCCCCGGACTCGTCCAATTTCAGATTCTTCTTCTCGAAATTACCCTCTCATCGTGCCACACGCCCCCATCTTCGCTCTACGGGTTACCCTGCAGCTCTCTTGTAAGCTTCGATCACCTGCTTCGCGGCGGCTGTCCATGAAAACTTTGAAATGTGGTTCGTGCCGCGCTCAACCAGGCGGGCTCGCAGCGCGTCTTCCATCAGAATTGATTTCATACCGCGTGCGATTTCGAACACGTTTTCAGGATTTACCAGCAGCGCGGCATCGCCCAATACTTCGGGCAACGAAGAGGTATTGGATGCGAGTACCGGCGTGCGGCTCGCCATCGCTTCCAGCGGCGGCAGCCCGAAGCCCTCATAGAGTGATGGAAAGGCGAACAACACGGCGGATTGATAGAACACTTGCAAGACGGACTTGGGAACAAAACCAAAGAATCGAACATCCTGTTGAACACCGCTTCGGACTACGGTGAGCCGGAGGTATTGGTGATGACTCAATTCGTCTCCGATAACGATTAGCTTTAGATTTCGGAACTGTTCGTCGTCGCGTAATTCGCTTTTCAAGACCGCAAACGCCTCAATCAACCGGTGGATATTCTTATGCGGGCGTATACGTCCCGAGTACAGAATGAAAGGATCATGGAGCTGGTAACGTTCGAGCACTGTCTTGCGGTCCGTACCGTTTTCATCCCCAGAAAAGCGCTCGTCCAGCGCGTTGTGAACGACGGAGATGCGGTTGGCTTCGAGGTTGAAAATATTGAGCAGGTCATCCCGAGTTGAATTGGACACAGCGAGGATCTGAGTGGCGCTCTCGACTGCGCGTTTTGTCCGCCAGTAGAGTTCATATCGACGGAGCCGCGAGAGATTCTCCGGAGGAAACTTGACGTGAACGCAGTCGTGAATTGTCACCACCAGCCGTCCCGGCATCATGAACGGACAATCATGATGAGGGATGTGAACGACATCGGGGCTACATCTCCGCAAAGCCAGCGACAGCGAAAGCTGCTCACGCCACGACCCGGCTCGATCGGATTGGAGGAATTTCGTGAAGTTGGGACGCAAAGGCCCAAGTTCGTGAAAGTTCTTGTCCGTCCCGGCAAGCAGGTACTCGTTGCGATCATCCAGTTGCGAAAGATTCCGAACGAGATTCCAGATGTAGGTCCCGATCCCGAACTCGTTAACTCTTCGGATATCGATTGCGATGCGCATGAATTACTCGGGTCATTATAATGAAAACGTGTTGATGCGTATCGTGTACGGCTTCCTCGTCGCTGGTCTCATGGCTTCGGCGTCGCCATCGTTGTATGCCCAGGCGCAAAAGACAACGGTGCTGATCCATGCATTCGAGAACCAAACGGGCGACCGGACACTCGACTGGATCGGCGAAGGCATAGCCACCACCGTGGGCGACAGGCTGGGGGCCCAGCCTCGGATCTATGTCTTTGGTCTTGATGAGCGTGCCGCAGAATACGAGCGCTTTGGTATTCCTGAAACAGTTTTTGTCAGCCGCGCGACGGCTATCCGGCTTGCCTGGGATATGGGCGCCGATTTTCTAGTCACCGGATCGATATCCGGTACTCACGATGCGTTTAGGATCGATGCCCGGATCCTCGATCTCGTCGACGACACGGCCGCATCGGACATCACGATCGAAGGAAAGCTGGATGACATCATTCCGCTGGCAACGTCGCTCGCGACCGCGCTTGCGAAGCAAATCGTTCCCGGAGCGTCGCTAACGGAGTCCGACATTGCGGGGCGGCTTCCCGCCTCCAGGAGCGCGTTTGAAGCTTACATTCGCGGATTGGTTGCGACAGATTCTCAACGAAAGGTGGAGTTACTTCAGGAAGCAATTCGTCTTGATCCACAGTACAGGTCGGCGATCTACCAACTCGGTCAGGTGCATTACCTGGATTCTGACTACCAGGCCTCGTCGGATCTTCTGACGAAGCTTCCGTCGGACGCTCCCGAATATCCTCAGGCGCGATTCATGATCGGCATGAACGCCTATCACCTTGGAGACTATGCGGAGGCTACTCGTATCTTTGGCGCACTCCCGCCGAGCTACGACGTTCTAGTGAATCTTGGCGCTGCTCTATCTGTCACCGGGGATGCTACTGCCACCTCTGTCTGGCGGCGGGCACTAGAACAGAATCCATCAGGCTCCGAGGCGGCATTCAATCTGGGTTATTTCGCCTTCAGCAGGGAGGATTGGGAACTCGCTTCCACCCGCCTGGCGCAGTTTCTTCAAGCCCATGCCCGCGATTCCGAGACGATATTTCTCCTGGGGAGGGCTTACGACCGGCTTGGCCGCATGGAGGAATCGCGACGACTCACGGCCCAGGCACTCCAATTGTCACCCCGTCTCCAGCGCTGGCTTAACCAGCCCATTCCAAATCTGGCGCGCATTCGAGCCCAGTTCAATGCCACGGAACTTCGGATGTCCACGGGTGGCGGAATCTGGACCGATGCGCGGCGCACTCGAAAGGCGCAGGCTCAGACGGCCCAGAACGCTTTACAAGGCCAGCGACGCTGAGAACGCGGGCTCTTTGGCGTAGTGGACCCCGTTCGACCCTTGGTTGACATAGCTTTACACCCGCCAGAAAGGAAGCAAAACGATGGAAGAAACCACAACGTCCTGGAAAAACCATAGCTTTACACTCCTTATCTTCGGCGGCATTGTCGTGCTGTGCTCCATCTTCTTCGTGCTTGGAATGCTCGTTGGTCGCAACCAGGGGCAACAGATAGCCGAGATGAGATTCGCCGAGGAAAAGAAAAACAAATCCGTCGCTGTTGCCGGCGCAGACGATCTCAAGTTGAATTACTATGCTGAGACCACAGAGCCGAAGTCGGACCTCAGGCTGCAGCCGGCTCCGGAACCTCCGACCGCAGAGCCTGGCATTGCCGCGGCGCCTGTTAAATCCGGCAGTTCCTCATCGCCGAACCGTTCTGATACTTCATCTACGAAGCCGGCCGCGGCCGATAAGACATCGGCTTCGACGAAGCCGACTGCAAAGCCCACAGTGGCAAAGACTCCGGTCCCGACGAGCAAAGATACATACCTGCAGGTCTTGGCCACGAAAAATGAGAAACAGGCAAAGGCGGAACTGAAAAAGGTACAATCAAAGGGTTTTCCTAAGGCGCTGATCATGGAAGTCACCCTTAAGAACGAGAGGTGGCATCGGGTTATGGTGGGCCCATACAAGGAATCCGAGGTTAGCCTCGCGCAGTCAGACCTGAGAGCGAAGGGATACAAGGACGTGATTCTTCAGAAATAGGAGAGAAGTATGTACGACGAGTTGATTGAGGAATTTGGCAGGATCAAGACAAAGGGGGAAGACGTCCGGAGGTTCCTTTGACGCGGAATCCCGCCAGCGACAACTCGACGAACTGCAGACTCTGATCAGCGACCCCGGCTTCTGGTCGGATCAGGATCGCTCCAGCAAAACTCTCCAGCAGCGCGCGCGACTTGAAGAAGCCCTCGCCCTAGACCGTCAGATTTCAAATCAGATGGATGATGCTCAGGCCCTGGTGGAACTTGCTCGCGAGGGGGAGCCAGTCGAAGCTGAGTTGAAATCTGCAGTCTCTGAACTTCGAACATTTGTCGAACGAGTCGAAACTCAACTCTTGCTGTCAGGCGACAACGATCGTCTGAATGCCATCGTCAACATCCATCCCGGAGCGGGAGGCACGGAATCGCAGGACTGGGCCGAAATGCTCATGCGCATGTATTTGCGCTGGGCTGAACGCAGCGGGTTCAAGACGCGAATTCTTGAAGTCCAGGACGGTGAAGAAGCCGGAATCAAATCTGCGACTTTTACGATTGTTGGAGATTATGCCTACGGCATGATGGCATCCGAAACCGGGGTGCATCGGCTCGTGCGCATCTCGCCTTTCGATGCCGCCAAGCGGCGGCACACTTCTTTTGCATCTGTTGCCGTCTATCCGGAAATCGACGACACGATCGAAGTAACGATTGATGAGAAAGACCTCCGCATCGACACGTACCGATCTTCTGGTAAAGGCGGCCAGCACGTGAACACGACCGACTCTGCGGTACGGATTACGCACATTCCTACCAACATCGTCGTCCAATGCCAGAATGAGCGGTCCCAGCACAAGAACAAGGAAGTCTGCATGAAAGTGCTGCGCGCCCGCTTGTATGAACTCGAGATAGAGAAGAAGAAGGCGGAGTCAAAATCGATTGAGGACAGCAAACTCGACATCGGTTTCGGTAGCCAGATACGTTCTTATGTGCTGCAGCCTTATCGACTCGTCAAGGACGTTCGAACCAAGGTCGAGGTTGGCGACGTGGACCGGGTGCTGAATGGCGATCTCGAAATGTTCATGAAGGCGTACCTACAGGCAAAGATGCAGCAGACGGCGGGAAAGGGCTAGCGGAGACGTCTCGTCGCAACCCCGGGAGACCCATGCTCCGTCTCGATACCGATATTCAGTTCGTAAAAGGCGTCGGGCCACGCCGCGCCTCGCTGTTGACGTCGCGCGGTGTCCGCACGGTGGGCGATCTTCTTTTGCGGATTCCCAAAGCCTACCAGGATCGTTCAACCTTCGCGAGCCTCGACTCGCTGCGCGCAGGTCAGGACGCGGCAGTCCGCGCAAGGGTCTATCGGAGTCGGTCGATTCAGACGCGCACGCGTGGCCGCATTCTTGAAGTCGTCCTCACGGACGGGACCAGCTTCGCGTATGCCAAATGGTTTCATGGCGGGTCGATGAGCCTCTCACGCGGCCTGTCGGCGGGGCGGGAAATCATCCTCTTTGGCCGCGTCGATCGCGATAACTACGAATCGAAGCTCGTGTTTTTCAATCCCGAGTTCGAACTCCTCGATGAAAGTGAAACCACTCAGGGTAGCCCGTCCTCTGTCTCTCTCGATGTCGGCCGGATTGTTCCCATTTACGAAGAACTCGGAGGCTTGACCAGCCGCCAGCTGCGCCGAATCATCGCTGCAGCCCTGGCTGACCTCGCGAGCCCTCTGGATGATCCCATTCCTCCTGCAATTCGAAGCGAGCACGGTTTTCCCGACTTGAGGACGTGTCTTCAGCGAATCCATTTCCCGATCGCCGGCGACAACATCCACGATCTGAACCGGCGTGAATCGCCGGCCCACCGCCGGCTGATCTTCGAGGAGTTCTTTTTGCTCGAACTCGTTTTCGCGCTGCGGAAGAAGAAGTCGCAGTTGACGAGTGGTGTCCGCTTTGAGACCACCGACCGCATTCGCACCGCCGTAAAGAAGATTCTTCCCTTTCATCCCACAACCGCGCAAAAGCGCGTGCTGAGCGAGATCGTCGAAGACTTGAAGGCGCCGCATCCAATGAATCGGCTACTGCAGGGAGATGTGGGGAGCGGCAAGACCATCGTCGCTTTCGAGGCCGTCGTCGTTGCGGTGGAGAACGGCTATCAGGCTGCGATCATGGCTCCTACCGAAATTCTTGCCGAGCAGCACTACTTGAACGCGAAGCGAGCCCTCGCTCCACTGGGTTATTCGATCGGTGTGTTGCGCCGCGGGATCAAGAAGGCAGAAAAGAAGAAACTGTTCGATTCCCTTGCTGAAGGCAGCATTCAGGTCGTAATTGGTACGCACGTTCTTCTCGAGGAGAGCACAGTCTTCAGGAAACTGGGACTTGTCATCATCGATGAACAGCACCGTTTTGGCGTAGTCCAGCGACTGCGGCTCATGTCGAAAGGGGATCAGCCCAATACACTAGTCATGACCGCAACACCAATCCCGCGCACGCTGGCGATGACGTTGTACGGAGACCTGGATCTTTCCGTTATCGACGAAATGCCTCCCGGCCGATCTCCCATAAAGACGATTCACGAGACGGAGCGCAATGCGGATCGTGTCTATGGCAGGCTGGCCGAAGAGATGGGAAAGGGAAGACAGTGCTACGTTGTCTATCCCGTCATCGAGGAATCCGAGAAGGTCGATCTGAAGTCCGCGACAGAAGGCTTTGAAAAGCTCTCCACTGTCTTTTCTGGCCGTAACGTTGCATTGCTGCATGGGCGTCTGAAGAGCGAAGAGAAAGAAGCTATAATGCGCGCCTTTTCGGGCGGGAAACTGGATGTGCTGGTATCCACAACAGTAATCGAGGTTGGTGTCGATGTTGCCAATGCAACGGTCATGGTGATCGAACATGCAGAGCGGTTCGGACTCGCGCAGCTTCATCAATTGCGTGGCCGCGTGGGGCGGGGAAGCGCGGCGTCTCTTTGTGTGCTGATGACGCCGGACAAGATCGGCGAGACCGCGCGGGAGCGCATCGACGCTATGGTTTCGACAACCGATGGATTTCGCCTCGCAGAGGTCGACTTGCGTTTAAGGGGTCCCGGCGAAATGGCGGGCACGCGCCAGTCAGGACTGCCTGAGTTTCGTGTTGCGAACCTTATGGAGGATTCACTGCTGCTTGCCCTCGCGCAGAACGAAGCGAAGAAGTTCGTCGAATCGGAGGATCGCGCGTTGCAGCTTCTCAAGGACCTTGCGTCGCGCTCCAGCAGCATCGCTCCCGCGGGACTTGTGACGGTGGGATGATGCGTGTGATCGCAGGTATTTTTCGCAGCCGCCAGCTGAAAGGAAAGCCCCCGGCTGGGATACGACCCACCAGCGACAAGCTCCGCGAAACGCTGTTCAACGTGCTTGGTCCCCGCGTGGAGGATTCGAGTGTCCTGGATGGGTTTGCGGGCATGGGCGGTGTCGGCATTGAAGCCATTAGCCGCGGGGCGCGTTTCGTCTGCTTTGTCGATCAATCCCGGAAGGCTGCTGCGATCGTCCGTCAGAATCTGCAGAGCCTCGACCTGACCGAGGGATTCCGGATAATCGAGGCGGATTTGGGCAAAGCGCTGGATCTCTTCGAGCGGAAGGGCACGACGTTTGATATCGTGTTCCTCGATCCGCCCTACGAGCGGCAGGAACTCTATGAGGGCAGCCTCGCCGCGTTCGGCTCGCGGCCGCTGCTCAACGAAGGGGGAGTGCTCGTGATGGAGCATTCGAAGCGTGTGGGGCTTCCGGAAACCGAAGGAGTGCTGATGCGATACCGCATGTTGACGCAGGGTGACAGTACGTTGTCTTTTTACAGGGCCGGACACGCGTGACGAAAGTCATCTACCCCGGCTCATTCGATCCTCTCACCTTTGGGCATATCGACGTTATTGAACGCACGCGCCGCCTTTTCGATCAGGTGGTCGTCGCGATCATTACAAACCCCGCGAAGCAACCTTTGTTTACCGTGGAGGAACGTCGTGAGATGCTCGAGGCCATCGTCAAGAAACGCTTCCCCGATGTCGAGGTGGATGTCTTTCACGGCCTGCTCGTGGACTACGCCAAGCGGAAGCATGCGCAGGCCATCGTTCGAGGCATTCGCGCTGTCGCTGATTACGAATATGAATTTCAGATGGCATTAATGAATCGGCGGCTTGCGCCCCAGCTCGAAACAGTTTTTATGATGCCCGCGGAACAGTACTCCTATCTGAGTTCTCGCTTGGTAAAGGAGATCGCAGAGCTTGGAGGATCCGTCAAAGGCCTCGTGCCCGACATTGTCGAAAAGCGCCTGAGAAAGAGACTCCCGAAATCATGAAATTTGCCGGCCGTGTTTCCCGAATTTCCGTTTCCCAGACGATGGCGGTGAATGAGAAGGCGCTGCAAATGCGCGCGCAGGGCATCGATATAGCGGACTTCGGCGCTGGCGAGCCGGATTTCCCGACGCCGGATAACATCAAACAGGCCGGAGTCCGTGCGATTGAATCGAATTTTACGCGGTACACATCGATTGGCGGAACCCCGGATCTTCGCAAGGCAATTGTCGAACACCATGCGCGGATTTTTGGGTCGAAGTTCGATGTTTCGGAATGCCTGGTGAACGTCGGGGGAAAGCACGCAATCTTTAATACTGTTTCGGCGGTCGTTGACGATGGCGATGATGTGATTATTCCTACGCCCTACTGGGTTTCGTTCGCCGACATCGCGCGATATGCCGGAGGACGCACGCTGTTTGCCGAGACGCGCGAGCCCGAGGGTTTCCGTCTGACGGCCGGGCTCGTGGAAGATTGCCTCACCGCGAAGACACGTTTGCTGATTGCCAATTCGCCGAGTAACCCCAGCGGTGCGGTCATCGACGATGATGAGTTTGTCCGAATTGCTGCGCTTTGCCACGAGCGCGGCATCGTCCTGCTTTCGGATGAGTGCTACGCGAGATTCCTTTACGACGGGTTGAGACCATTCTCACTGGGATCGCACCCGGAGTTTCGCAATACGGTGGTGATCGCAGGATCCCTGTCGAAGACTTATGCGATGACCGGCTGGCGCATCGGCTATGTGCTCGGCCCGAAGGAGCTCATCGCAGCCGTTCTAAAAATCCAGAGCCATTCGACCTCAAATCCTCCATCCATTTCACAGAAGGCGGCGTTTGAAGCTCTCACAGGCCCTCAGGATTCCGTCGCCATGATGCTCGCGGAGTATTCGCGCCGCCGCGACTTTGTAGTCGAGCGATTGAATGCCATTCCAGGAATCCATTGCACCCGCCCGGGCGGCGCGTTCTATGCGTACCCGAACATTGCGTCCGTGTTTTCTCGCGGGATCAAGGACAGTTTCGATTTTTCTGTCCGCCTGCTCGAGGAGGCCCACGTCGCGGTTGTTCCCGGCTTCGCCTTCGGCACCACCGACCACATCCGCATTTCTTACGCGACGTCCATTGAGCAACTGGATCGCGGCCTCGCCCGTCTCGCGTCGTTCATGGCGAAGTTTCGGTGACTTGACAGCCGGTTTATTTCCGCTCTGCGTCACGGGCGGCGCTGAGGGTATTGACCAGGGAGTAGTTCCCTTCATGGCAGGCGTATTCAAAAATCGGGCCCGGCACCTTTTTCATCGGGATCTCCCCGGACCACGGTCTCACGAAAGATTGCGGATCATCGACGGTGAACTGGTAAAGGAGAGTGTCCTCATCGATACGCGTGAAGCGCTCCGTCAATCGCATGTTCTCGCCGGCTCCTCTGAAGTTCGTCCTATCCGTGAAATTCGACGACTCCACCACGAAGGTGTCGCCATCCCAATGACCCACGGGGTTCCCGAACAATTGGCGGACGGTGGATGGAATGTGCGGCCGTTCACTTACTGGAACGATTCGAGCGTCATGCATCATCTCACTGAGAATGACGACGTGCTCGGGCGTCTGCACGATCTGATGGTTGTTGTTGTAGCCGGCGGGAAGCATGGGCGGGCCGGCTCTCGCGATACACCGATCCGCCAACGACAAATCTTCGGGCCCATCCGCAGGATGCAGCCGTCTTGCTTCAGCGCGCGCCGCGGCTCTCTTCTGCGCATCGGCCGTGAGCGCGGGAATTCGGCCATCGGGCGGGTCCACTATCAATGATGTCCGCAACGATGAGACGACCTTCGTGCCTCGGTCCCACCAAAAATCGTTATAGCCTGTGGCGAGATCCGCTTCGGAATTAGTGTCACGGCGGTCGCCATTGTTCCGTTCCCTCGCCTGCTTCTCGTAGTCTGCCGCTTCGGCTGGAGTAAAGAACGGCTTGTCTGCTAGTTCACGCGGACGCTCCAGAGGCGTAATCGTGCCGTTCGTCCAAATGCCTTGCAGATCGGGATGCCCGTCGGGCATTCGTGGAACCGCGGAGTGCGTCTGGCCTATTGCGATTAATGACAGGGTGCAAGCGAACGCAGCCGCAACGAAGGCTCTTAATGCCGTATGCATGGAAGGATCATGCGTTCGGTGGGTGCAGGTGTCAACTTTCGCGAGTGGGGAAAGGGGAGCTTTGTGATTGATTAACTATGAACTGTTATTTGTGACGTTTAGTGGACTCTCATTTCTCAAATAACATTTCATAGTTAATCAATCACAAAGCTCCCCCTTCCCCACTCAAAAATGGACTTGACCATTGACTTGGTCAACTTAATGATCTAGTTTATGCCCATGAAGAAGCTAAACCTTCACGAGGTGAAAGCCCAGTTTTCCAAGTACATAGAGATGGTCGAGGGCGGTGAGACCGTCATCGTCTGCAAACGAAATGTTCCCGTTGCGGAGATTCGACCGATTCCCCGGAAGCATAAGAAAACTCCAGAGTTGGGATGGGCCGAGGGAACATTCGCCGTGCCGCCGGACTTTGATGAAACGTCTCAGGAAGAGCTGGCCCAGTGGGAAGGAGATGAAGGCGACCCACTACGAGAATTTCGCCCGACTCGCTCCGGCAAGCCATGAAGCTGTTATTGGATACTGCGGTTTTTCTAAAGACGGCATCGTCCGCAACCGATATCCCCTCCCGCGTGAAGGAACTTCTATTACACGAAGACAACGAGATCCACGTCAGCATCGCGTCATACTGGGAAATCGTGATCAAATGCTCGACGGGAAAACTGGCCCTTCCTGACGCTTCCGATCGATTTCTCCAGTCGCATCAAGAGAAGATCGGCGCGGAAATCTTGCCGCTCGACCAGGAATCCGTGTTGCACGTCACGCGTCTGCCCGACATTCACAAGGACCCATTCGATCGCATTCTGATCTGCCAGGCCATCGTTCACGGGATGGTGCTGATAACTCCCGACACACGAATCGCTCGATATCCCGTAAGAACGGCGTGGTAGGCGAGGGCGCTCAATGCCGAAACTCGG
>Ga0070675_100001743_pt1 | contig 16058 bp, 13 predicted proteins | sample KBSM43metaG_FD_65343 | JGI IMG/M metagenome (GOLD analysis project Ga0070675, IMG submission 65343) | Miscanthus rhizosphere microbial communities from Kellogg Biological Station, Michigan, USA - KBS M4-3 metaG | ecosystem: Host-associated > Plants > Roots > Rhizosphere > Soil ...
GGAGACGGCAGGCGTGCGGGTTGCGGAGCTGAGGTTTTTGGCGAGAGCATTCGAGCAGTGATTATGCTGGCCAACTTCGATTGAACGACGTGCTGTTGTGGACAGTCTGTTCGCCGTTCAGCTGGTTCTCAGATGCCTTAGAGCTTGTAACAAAACCCTGACCGGCCCAGGACTGCAGTTCGGCGCCTCACTCGAATAGTGCGATTCGAGCGCGTCTTGGGCCGATTCCTAAACACTGCGCGACGTGTCGATAGCAATCGTCTGGTGAAGAACCGCCACGGCGAGATCCTTCACCATTCAGTCTCACGTCCGCTGCGTTACTGCTTCTCATAGATCACGTCCTGATTAACCTGCCCCCGGTTGGTGACAGTCGAGACGCCTCTCATGGTCTTGCCATCTTCCGACACGACGTTTCTGACCAGTAACCGCCGATCGCCGTTCACCTTAATGAGAATCTCCCACGTGCGATCGTCAATGCGGCTAAATGAGTAGGTGAACTTGGCCTGCCGCGCCGGAGTAGCCACGACCGGCACGTCGACGCCGTCGAACTTGCCCGTGGCCTCTGAATGGTACGGTCCCTGCTGGTTCACGCCGTCGAGTGACACCTTGAACCCGTCTCCAACTGGCTCGAATCGAAGCGTTTCGTTCTTAGGCGCCGCGCCCGGCTCGTATTTGGACTTCGCAACGTCGACCTTCCAGGCCCCCACGAACTTTTGATTCTGGGCAAGGGCGAACTGGGGGACCGTGGGCACCAGCAAGCCGGCAACGAGAATAGCTCTCTTCATCGTGCGCTCCTTATCGTTTGGCGGCCGACCGGTTCATCCGTCGCACCGCTTGTGTTGCCAATGCGCGACTAGTCGAGAGTCAACACCGTCCAATGATCAAGGGACCAGATTGTGGCCGAAGTGGACGATCAAATGGTTGAAGACCTGCTCAAGTCGTCGACTTTCTGGTTTGTCGTGCTAGCCCTCGCATCCGTAGTCGGCCCGTACGCGCTACGCGTGCCGCCAAGAACGAGGCGGCAGTGGCTGTACATCGCGATCACACTCGCTTTGCTTACTTGGTTGTTGCCGCTGATGGTCTCGCTGCGCTCTCGATAAACGCCGTAGGAGCGACGGACCCTTCCACAGGGGCAGTCGCTCTACACTTCGCGACCAGTCAGAACCCATCCGCCAAGCCACGATACGCGCCGCCCCGGCGTAGTGTTATACAGGTCGGCCTAATCAGGGCTTTGCGGGGCCCATCACATCCCACAAGGCGCTTGTCCGCAACGGTTACAGACATGGCTTGGCGCAGCCGGTTTGGCGTTATCCTGCGAGCTTCGCAGGGTCGGCCGAGATATCCTGGTCGGCCTACTGTTGGTTATGCCGTTGACTGCAGGCCGCGGCCGTTCGAGAACGATTCGAGGTCATCGCCTGATGTGAACCCACCCATCTGACGCTCGGCCCGAAAATCAAAGGAATGCCATGGACGTAGCCACTCCCGTCGTTCAAGAGTTTTTCGATCAGTACGTGCGAAGTCGCAGCGCCATGGAGATTGATCACATCGCTTCTCAATACGCTGAGTCGTGCATCTTTGCCGCCCACGATGGCCCACGGGTTGCGGAGAAGCAAGCAATTCTTGAGGGTTTCCCAAAGGCCCTGGAATTGTTGAAGACGGTGGGTCACACATCTACAAAGCTTGCGTCGTTAGACGAAACGAGAGTGGACGAACATTACACCATGGTGCGCGCTCAGTTCGTATGGCGCTTTGAGAAGGCGGCAGCACCACCGATCGATGTCACGGTCGATTCCACGTTCATCCTGTATATCAAGGATGGTGTGCCCACGATTGTCTTTCATCATGAGCATGAGGACTTCTGGCAGGCACTGCGAACGCGCGGCGTGTTGCCGGCGCAGGGATGACTCGGTTGAACGTGCGCCGAACATCTGCGCGTTCAGGCAGCAGCTCTCGGCGCCCTAGAGCGAAGCGCGGCATAACAGGCGGCGTTGCACCAGTCGGCCGCCGGTGCGATCCTGAGCGGCCGCTGGTGAACGCTGGTCGTTACCCACGATAAACGCCGTAGTGTCGATTGATATTCTGGGGTTCGGCTGGTCGCGCTGGCTGGCAGAGCCCGGAACCATTGATCGAAATGGGGAGTCCTTCAGGCTCATAACCCAAGTGTCGCGGGTTCAGATCCCGCCCCCGCAACCAACCTTCCCCTTTATCTATTGATGTTTTCTGCGGTGGCGGCAGTCGTTGCCACGATGTTGCCACGCGGCCCGCAGTAGCCGGAATTGCCGACTCGATGATGGCTGGGCTCAGCTGCATGTAGCGCTGTGTCGTGGCGAGCCCACTATGCCTGCGCGCTCCTGAATGGAGCGGGAGCGAGCGTCGCATAGTAGAAATTGCCGCGACGGTCGACGCCGACTACCGGATCGCCGAACGTCGCGGTCGCATCGTGGGAGGGAGGCAGGAATTCGTCCACGTACGGCCGCCTCATCCGACGCGGCAAACCCCGATAGCTGGACGCGATCGACGACCAGACCGCGACCGCTGTGATTCGGGCCGACGTGAATTCCTACCGAATTGTTATAGACCTCGCTCTGAGTCGCGCGAACGAAGGGACGGAAACCGGGGAACTGCTGAACGTAATCAACCGACGTGACGTTCGCCTGGACGTTGTCGCCGCGCAACTGTACCTGCGGCACCACGTCGAGTGTTGTGCTTGCGGGCGGACTGTCGGGCAGGATTAGATTCCCATGGGCAAGCTCGTCGATGAGAATCTACATTCCAGACCGGACGTCCTGGTCGATGCCGAGTCTGTTGACATACGTCGTCGGCTGCGCACGTACCGGAGCCGCTGCCAAAATGGACGCAACGAGGACGAATGTCACTGCAAGCTGACGCTCCATACCTCCTTTGGTCCGCATCTCGAGTCATTGACCGATCACGAACAGCACCCCCTTGTTCTCGGTGTAGATCTTTCCGTCCGGACCAATGGCCAGCGGCGTGTATGCCGCGCCGAGCGCTTGATCCAGAAAGATATTCGCTTTCAGCGTTGCGCCCTGGTTGATTGCGTACAGGTTCCCATCCTCGCTGTTTGCGTACACCACGCCGTTCGCGTCGACGACCGGCGCATTGATGCACCATTCGAAGCCGACGTTGGGCCACTGCGTGCCGGACGTGTTGGGAACGCACGAAATCGAGCCATCGGCATTTCGCGTGCACGACTGGTTGTTCGCGTTCTGGAATTTCCACTCGACTTGCAGGCTCGGGCCGAGCTGCGTGATGAAGAACGGACCGTTGGTGCGTGGCGGGCAGATCGCGTCAGTGTTGCAGTACGACCCGAACTGCGGACCACCGCCGTACTCGTTGTCCTTGATCACGATGGAGTACGTGCCGTCGTGCTGGTAGATCGCCGGCGTCGAGTCCCAGCCGAATGAATACGAGCCCCGGAATTGTCCATTTGCGTCGAACCTCAAAAGGTGTCCGCGGGCGAAATCGTAGCGCGTGTATGACCCATACAGCAGGCTGCCGTCGGGCGTCACTGTGATAGACGAAGACGCGTCGTCGAGGACGCGTGCGGCCGGTTGCGTATTCTGCGCCGGATCGACGCCAGGAGTGGCGCCGATTCGGCAACCGCCTGGTGTGCCATTAGCCGGCAAGAGCGCGCCAGGGAAAGTGCCCGAGTCGTTGTTACAGCCGTCGTTGAGGCGATCGCGAAACGACGTCCACCATTTTGGCGTGAGGTCCGGATTGATCGCGGCCATCCCGCTGTAGCGGTTGCCGCCGTCCAGCAGGTGTGTTCGCGTGATCGTATAAATCGTGCCGTCTGCGCCGATGGCGGGCGCTGCGTTCAGCGCCGGCCGCATCGTTCCACACGGCGAGGACGGCGGCAGCGCGGTCGGACCCGGCGGCCAGGGCAGCTGCGATTCGTCAAACACGGTAAGGCAGGAGTCGTTCGGTCCCGGTGACGGCTGACTGTTCGCCGCTGTTCGCGTGACTAGCAGCGAGTAGCTGACGGTGGCAGAAGTGTCGTCAGGCGCCACTTTGACCAGCCACGAGTCGTCGATGTCGTGTTTATAGAAGCTGACACCGGCGCCTCCGTTGAACTGCTTGATCGCGTTATAGAAGATGTTGCCGTTCGCATCAGCGGTCGGCACGCCCGCGACAATGATGTTCGAATCGAACGAGCCGAACGGATTGATTCGCGTGATAACGGAGCCGGTCGCCTTGTCCAGCTTGAAGAGCGTGCCAGCTGCTCCAGGCAAGTAAAGGTAGCCATTCGCGAGCACGCCGTGAAACACGGGCTCCCAGAAATCCGCTTGTGAGCCCGGCGCCGTCCAGTCGCTGGTGAAACTCCAGAGCTGCGCGAGCTGCCCGGCCTGCCAGCGGAAACCTCTCTCGCCCCACGTCTGTGTCGAGTAGCGGTTCTTGTTGTAGCTGCCGCTCTTGAACTCCATGAACACACTCGTCCCGTCGACGAGCGGAACCTGATAGTGCGCGGAGAGATCGTTACCGGTCGCGGCCATTTCGGCCGGGACGAGCGGGTCGTAGACGATGCTGGCCAGGATCCTGTTCAGCGGCTGACCGGCCACTTCGACCTGCCCGGTATGCTGGGCGTTGAGCGCCCACTGCGGCCAGAACTGCGCAAGGGCGATCCACGGCGTTGCGAGGATCGTGATCGCGACTGCGCTCAACCGGATCTTCCGCACGCTTGCGAGCGTCATGGGTCACCTCCACTAGGAGAATGAACGGGAGGGTTTGACGAGCGCTTAAAGTCGCCGAATCCATCTTGGCTGTCAAATCAAGAAACCGAAAAAATCAATGCCAGCCATTTCTTCGGCTGTTCCCGCCGGCTTACCTGCGAAAAGAAATTGCTGAGCTCCCACGTGGATCGCTGCCGCCGCGTATCCTGGACGGGCTGGCGTGCGTAGAAAGAGGATATGGGTGATTCGGCCGAGCTGACTCCGCAAGGCCCGTTCGAGGCGCGCTATGTCGCGTTCCTCGAAACCGTGACGAACCTTCGGCCCGACCTTCATCGCTACTGCACGCGCATGACCGGATCGGTGATGGACGGCGAGGACGTCGTCCAGGAAGCGCTTTTTCAGGCCTACCGCAAGCTCGACACGTTCGACGACGCACGCCCGCTGAAGCCGTGGCTGTTTCAGATCGCGCACAACCGTGCATCGATTTCCTGCGCCGCCGCCAGGTGCGTCAACAGGCCGAAGCCGTCGCGATGGAGCCCGACGTCGTCGACGCGGAAGAGCCTGCGGGTCCTAGTCTCGACCGGGCCGTCGAACACCTGATCACGACGCTTCCTCCGAAGGAACGCGCGTGCGTGCTCCTCAAGGACGTCTTCGACGACTCGCTCGAGGAAATCGCGGAACTGGTCGACTCCACGGTGGGAGGCGTCAAGGCCGCGCTGAGCCGAGGCCGAGCAAAACTGGCGGCTCAGTCGTCTTTGCCCGGCGGCGGTCGTCGATCTGGCGATAAGCCCGGATCGCTACAAAGGACGCGTGTTCGTCGTTTCCGGGAAGGTCTCGAAGCCGTGGCCGCCTGAAGCGGCCATCAGTGCTGGCCCGGCGGCACGCGGAATGTCGAGATATCGGGGGGCCGCACCGCGCGCTCGGCCGGCTTTTGAAGCTGTGGCACCCAGTCGTACGGTACGCGTTGCGCACGATAGACGCGGTTCGTCCGGCTGCCGTTCTCAATTGCGAAGTACGGGTTGACGTATTCCCACACGATCTCCTTCGCCGCCGTCACCTCGAAGATGCGGCCGTCGGCCCCTTCGTCGATGAGCGTGTTGCCGTTCGGAAGCCGCTGCGCCGAACTGACGTAGTGGCTGGCGAACAGGAATCGCTCCTGTCCCCCGATCGAGTACTCCCAGATCTTTTCGAACGTCACCGGGTTGATTTCGAGAACGCGCGAGTCGATACGCGCAACGGAATTCATGCCGGTGGGAGCGACGGGATTGTCGTAGCCGTATCCCGAGCCGCCGCCGTTGTCAAACACGAGCAGGTTGCCTGCGCCTGGCAGGCCTTTTGGAATGAGATGCGGATTGTGCTGGCCGAGGATCTGGCCCAGCGTCCGCAGGGGCTTCGTTTCGCGGTAATCCGGTCCCATCCGCCAGACGACGTTGCCGCCAGGACGATCGATGATCGCCATGAAGCTGGCGTTGCGGCTGCTGATCAGAACGTTGTCGGGTTTGAATCGCGGGTCGCCGGCGTCGTACCACTTGTTGGGCCCGACGTAAGCCGCCGCGTTCACATGAAGCCAGTCCCCGCTGCCGCGTGCGTCGGTATAGGTCGGAAACCGATGAATGGCATTGCGGGCCGAGTCGCTGAATCCGAAGCCGTCAACGTGATCGCTCGCCAGCCAGTCCCACAGGATGGTTCCGTCCCATCCGACCTCAATCAGGCGATCATCTTCGAGCAGCTTGTCGCTGATCTCGGGACGCATCACGTTCTTATGCGTCAGGATCAGCGTGCGGCCGCCAGTCGTCATCGGCCGACTGTCGGGCGCGTAGTATCCGACGGCGCTCCCCTCGCGTTGCCAGTCGTGGTGCTGCCTCGCCATCCATGTGGACGGCTTGCCGGCCTCTTCGACGAGCTCGGTGCGATCGAACTTCCAGACGACCTCGCCCTTCCAGTTGATCTGCAGAAGGGCGATGGCCTCCTGATGTGGCTTGCGCTGGGAGGACCCGCCGACGAGATCACCGCCCGGCATCAGCCGAAACGGCCCGGGAGCCGCGGCGACTTCCGGCCAGCGTCTCAGGAGGTTACCGTTCATGTCGATCAGCACGGCTCCCTGCTGGTTCGGCGTATCGAAGACGGTGTACCCGTTCCACGCCTTCGCCGGATCGTAAATCGTCGTGCCCGTGGGATAGATGGATGGCGACGTGAACGGCGTTGCCGACGACAAGAGAAGCAGGGCGAGAACGATCAGCAGCCGTTTCATGGCACGCCCTCTCTAAGTGAGTGCAGCGCCAGGATTCTCACCCATAACGGCCGAGCGTGGCGAAGAGAATTCGCTGTTCTCTGTTCAGCGTCAATCCAGCCCTTCGCTAAACTAGGGTGATGCCACGTCCCTCACCTCGATCACGGAGGCAATCAGAGGCCCCCGACCCGGAACTGGCTGTCGCGGTACGCCAGCGGTCGCGGCGCCCAACTCATCCAGAGACCCGCGAGCGTTTTCGCGGGTCTCTTTGCGTACCCGCTGTTCGCTATTACAGCGTCTTCAGGAATGCGATCAGCGCTCGTTTGTCGTCTGCCGCCAAACGGAGCCCGAACTCGTGACCAGGTACGGCCCGTCTCTCGATGCCATAGCCCTTGAAACCGGTTGGCACGTAGTCGTCGCGCAATCGGGCCGGGTCGAACCAGTCTTCGAGTGTCGCGCACGAGCCGTCATGCGGAAACATGGTTCGGTACCAGAGTCCTTTGAGCGACGGCACCTTGTAATACCCAGTGCCACGCCGAGTCCGCAGCGCCAACGTCGAATCGGTCCGCACGGAGACGCGCAAAATGTCGTACATCTTCAGATGCTCCGGAGGGATCGGGAATCCTTCAGCCGGAGTGAGTTTGTTATTGGTGTAGAGCGGCGGCGTGTGACACGTGGCGCAGGCTTCTCGCGCGAAGATCTTCTGTCCTCGCTCGGCCAGCGCATCAAACGCGTTCGGGTTGGGTGGCGGCTGAAGTGAATAGACGTAGCGCGTCAGCGCATACAGCTGCTCGTCGCTGTAACGGAAACGAGTCTGTGCAGCCGGCTGCTGCTGCAGAACGTCGGCCGGTACGAATCCGCCGTAACTGGCCAGCAGGTCCAGCCCCTGGTTCATCGCGGCGTATCGCATGAAGTCGCCGATGCCACGGTGCAGCTCGAGGCCTGTGTGATCGAGATAACGCCGATCTTTGACCCCGATCAGATCGGGCACCTGCATCGGAAGAAACGTGTTGGTGCCTTGCCGCAGGCTCGTGCCGGGCGGAACGGCGTCGAGGACATCGGCGATCTCTGCAGCCGACATCGAGTCCAGCCGGGATTCGGGATCCGGCCGCACCCAAGGGGCGCTGTGAAGCGACCTGAACAGCCCGTGGATTTGCCGCGTGTATTGCGCCGGATCGCGCGACGCGGCGAGAGCGGCGCGCATGCCGTACGCGGCTTGCCGCTGGATCGGCTCGTTGCTCTGCGCGCCCTTGAGGATGCTGCCGTCGGGCATCACCCGCGTGTGGCAGCTCGCGCACCCCAGCGTGTGGATCTCCACGGCGCCTTTGGCTTTGACGACGTACCGGAGAGACGGCAGCACGCCGTCTTTCGAAACACGCGCGCCGGTTTTCTCGTACCAAATCGGGTTCCTGACATCGTCCATGCTGAAGAACCGATTAGAACCCGGCGACGCATCGAACACGATCTCGCCGGCTCGGATCCAATCGGCCTCTGTCTGAAGCGGCGGCGCGTGCCCCTGGTCGTCCCAGAGGATGACAGCCTCCTGTTCCTCGAGCCACTTGTGATAACCGGCCGGCTCGCGTCCGGGCGCGTACACCCGATAGCTTTTGTAGATGGGCCGCACCGGCATCCGGTAGTAGTCGTCGGCTGTCACATGTTTGGGTGACGCCGCGGCGTTTGCCAGAGGAGTCTGAGTCTCAGCGATTTCTGTATCGTCCCAGGTCCTCGGAACAGCATGAAGGCCATCCCGGTGCTGCGCGACGGCGCCGACGCCGAGTGCGGAGAGCAGCGTCGGCACCAAGAATCCCTGAAGCCTCATCCTCACACCTCCCTCGTCCCTTGCTATCTTCTGAAGCGACATTTCCTGGTGCGAGACACCACAGGCGTCGAAATTTCTTGCGGTGATCCTCTTCCCCCGCAGTGAGGCGGGTAGACCGCGTGCAGGCGCTGACGGTCTAATGCTTCGCGCCCGGTGTTGTAGAACGCGCGAAGTTCAGCCGATCCACGGCGACTTTGCCGTTGCTGATCACGAGGAGCGGATCCTGGACCGTGATGATGTCCTCGAGGGGATTCTTCTCCACCGCGAGGAGATGCGCCTTGTACCCCACCTCGAGCAGGCCGATGGATTTCTCGAGGCGCAGCAGTTCGGCGCCGACAATGGTCGCGGCCTGAATCGCTTCGAGCGGCGTGAAACCCATGTCGACGAAGTGCGCCATCTCCAATGAAACCCGGGGCAGCGCGTTCGGACCGTAGTTGAGGTCGGTCCCGGTCACGATTTTGAGCCCCATCTTGTGAGCTCGCCGGATCGTCTCGCGAGCCTGCGGCACGATATGCATCGCCCGAAGACGAACGGCGGGGTCCGGCGCGGACCCGCGTGCCGCGGCATTTCCGCCGGGTTGGGCGGCGGACCAGACGACGGTGTACGTGGGGTCGAGATATGTGCCCTTCTCCTTCATGAGGCTCAACGTCGCATCGGAGAGGTCGTCACCGTGCTCGATGCTGCGAACCCCGGCCTTCACGGCGGCCATCGCCGCCGCATCGCTGTGGACATGCGCCTGGACCGGGACGCCCTTCGCGGCGGCCTCGTCGACGATCGCGCGCATCTCCTCCTCGGTGAAGTTCTGCACGCGCGGATCCTGCGCGATGCTGGCCCCCGCCGGCGTCGCCAGGATCTTGATCCAGTCGACGCCGTGCGCGAGGTTCATCTGCACTGCGCGCCGCACCTTCTCGATCGTGTTGAGTCCGGACATCAGGTCCGCATATTGCGGGTTGGCGAGAAATGCCTCTTCTTGCAACCGCGGCCGAATCTGGTAACCGGCCGTCACGACGTCCGGTCCGATGACGGCGCCGCTCTTCACCAATTGCTGAAACCCAACATCCGCATAGCCCGGAACGAACAGGCCGGCGGTGCGCACGGTCGTCACGCCCGATTCGAGCGCGCGGCGGAACGCGGCGAAGTTGTCTGCGTGCGTGTGCGCGTCGATCAGGCCCGGCAGAACGTACATGCCCTTCAGGTCGAGCACGCGGACGCCCGCGGGCACCGGTCCGATGCCGATCGACGCAATGCGACCTTCGCGCAGCACGATCGTGGCGTTCGGGGTCACGCGGCCGTCGCGGACGTCGACGACGTGTGCATGAACAAGCGCGGTCGGCTGGTCCGGTTGCGCCGTCGACGGTTGCGCCACGATCGTCACAGGACCGCACAGTACGGCAGCGAGCACGGCAAGTCGACGCATGGCCCCCCCTTTTGAACGATAACTGATTTTCGATGGTGCCATCGAGACGTCGTCACTCCCACTACGCACCGATCCGGTCGATGCCACACCCTTTTCATCTATCTTCTGAAGCGACATTTCCGGGTCGGAGACACCACGGGCTGCAAAATTGATTTCTGTTATCCTTTTCGGGCAATTGAAGGCAGGGGACCGCATGCAGGCCCATGCAGGCGATATCACGCGGCTGCTGGCGGGCTGGCGCGGGGGCGACCGTTCAGCGCTCGATCGTCTGTTGCCGCTCGTCCGCGCGGAACTGGATCGCCTCGCCCGCCGTCACCTCGGCCGGGAGCGACCGCACCACCCGATGCAGCCTTCCTCTCTGGTGCAGGAGGCATTTCTCCGGCTTCTGCCTGGCGCCAACGTCGCGTGGCAAGACCGGGCTCATTTCTTCGCCGTCGCCTCACAAGTCATGCGACACGTGCTGGTCGATTATGCGCGCGACCGGTTGCGGCAGAAACGCGGAGGCGGTGCCGTTCATATTCCCATCGATGCAGCCGTGGTGTTGTCTTCGCAGCAAGTCGAGCAGGTCGTTGCCGTCGATGTGGCGTTGCAGCGGCTGGCGAACGTCGACGAGCGCAAGAGCCGGATCTTTGAAATGCGCTTTTTTGGCGGATTGACCGTGGAGGAAGTCGCCGAGGCCTTGGGGGTATCGCCGAACACGGTGATCCGGGATTGGAACTTCGCGCGAGCGTGGCTTCGCCGCGAGCTGGGCGGCGGCAAGAGAGCCGACAGTGGACCACCTGCATCACATTGAAGAAATCTTCCAGGAGGCGTTACAGCGCGATCCTGACCAGCGCGAGGCATTCGTGCGCGACGCCTGCGGCGGCGACGACGAGCTGCACCGCGAGGTGTCGTCTCTGCTGGTGAATCACGACGAAGCCGCCGACGGCGAGACATGGGCCGCCGCTGCAGCGGCGCGACTGATGGCTGGACAGCGCTCGCTCGAGCCTGGGACGGCGTTCGGTCCTTATCGAATCGAGCGCTTCCTCGCAGCCGGCGGCATGGGAGAGGTGTATCGCGCCCGCGATACGCGCCTGGAGCGGATTGTCGCGATCAAGGTCCTTCCCGCCGAGCTCGCCTCGGATCCGCAGTTTCGCGAGCGGTTCCAACGTGAAGCGCGCGTGATCTCGCAGCTCGATCATCCGCACATCTGCACCCTGTATGACGTCGGCGAGCAGAGCGGCGTGTTGTTTCTGGTCATGCAGTGTCTGGAAGGCGAGACGCTCGAGCAGCGATTGAAGAGCGGCGCGGTACCGCTCGATCATGCGCTTCGGTATGCGACGCAGATGGCGGATGCGCTCGCCACGGCCCATCACGCCGGGATCGTCCATCGAGATCTCAAACCGGGCAACATCATGTTGACGAAGAGCGGTGTGACGCTCCTCGACTTCGGGTTGGCAAAAGCAATCGGTTCCGCGAATGCCGCGGCCGGTGTGTCGATGCCGTCGACGACGCCACCGGGCTTGACAGCCCAAGGCACGATCCTCGGCACCTTCCAGTACATGACGCCCGAGCAGTTGGAAGGCCACGAGGCGGATGCGCGGACGGACATCTTTGCGTTCGGCGCGGTCGTGTACGAGATGGTGGCGGGGAAAGAAGCCTTCTCGGCCAACAGTCAGGCAAGTCTCATCGCTGCGATCCTCAAAGACGATCCACCGCGTCTGTCCACCGTTCAGCCGCTGGCGTCGCCGCTTCTCGATCACATCGTTCGTCGGTGTCTGGCGAAGGATCCAGAAGAGCGGTGGCAAGCCGCGAGTGATGTGATGCGCGAACTGAAGTGGATCGCGGACGCGGCCCCGGGTCTCGTCAGCAGCGACGCATCGCCTCGGACTTCGGTCCGCCGGTGGTGGATGATCAGCCTCGCAGTCATCGTGCTCGTCGCGGCGGTCGCATCGCTGGCGCTGATCGGGCGATTCGTGCGCCCAGCGCCAGCGGCGTCCGACCTATTGATGTTCGCGGTCGCTCCTCCCGAGGGCGCGACGTTTGTCGCGCCGGGCGGACCCGTCGGCCAGCCCTGGCTCGCGCTGTCGCCGGACGGTCGGGTCCTGGCGTTCGTCGCCCTGTCGGCCGACGGCCGGCAACAGCTCTGGACGCGGCCGCTCGCCACGACGAGCGCGCATGCGCTGCCGGGGACCGACGGCGCACAGGCGCCATTCTGGTCACCGGACAGTCGCTCCCTCGCGTTCTTCGCGCGCGGGAAACTGAAAGTGGTGGATGCGGCCGGCGGCACGCCGCAGATCGTCACGGATGCGCCAGGGTATTTTGGCAGCGGCACCTGGAGCCGCGACAACACGATCATCTTCGCGTCCTCGCCTCGCAACGAGGGCTTGCGCAGCGTGCAGCTCGGCGTCGCGCAGGCCAGCCACACCCTCACGCGCATTGATCCAGGAAAGGGACAGCGAGGGCACTTCTCGCCGCAGTTTCTGCCCGACGGCCGCCACTTTCTCTTCGGCGTGGGCGGCGCTGCGGTCGGCGGAGGCGAGGCGGAAACATGGGTCGGCTCGCTCGACGGCGGAGCACCACGCTTGCTCCTGCGCGCCGAATCCGCGGCGCATTACGCGGAGCCCGGGTACCTCATGTTCAAACGCGGCCCGCTCGTCGCGCAGCGGATTGAACAGCGCGACGTGCAGCTGGTCGGCGATCCCGTTCCACTCACCGCACCGGAGGTGGGATCCAGTTCCGTGGTTCCCTATCTGGCGTTGTCCACCTCGACGTCGGGAGCACTGGCGTACGGGGCGACGCAAGCCGGAGAAACACGCCTGGTCTGGCACGACCGCACCGGCCGGTTGCTTGGCTCAGTCGACGTCACCGGCGCGTCCGCGCCGTCACTCTCTCGCGATGGCAGGATGCTGGCCGTGTCGAGGACTCTGCCGCAGACGGGCACGGACCTGTGGCTCTACGACGTCAAGCGGGACACGCCGACGCGACTCACGTTCGACTCGACAAGTACGCGGTCCGGCGTCTGGTCTCCCGATGGCAAAGCAGTGGTTTTTGCCGCCGCCCGGAACGGTACCCTGGGCCAGCTGTACAGGAGGCCGACCACCGGATCGGGCTCGGATGAACTCCTCTCGAAGATTGACGGCTCCACTCCGAGCGATTGGTCGCTTGATGGTCGTTTCATCCTGTTCCACACCAACAACAACCTCGATCAAGGGAACGTCGATCAACGGAACGGATTCGATCTGTGGGTCCTCTCAGTGGCGGACCGCCAAGCGAGACCGTTGGTGCGGACACCGTTCCACGAGATACAAGGCGCGTTCTCTCCCGATGGCCGCTGGCTCGCCTACGCGTCCGACGAATCCGGGGTCTTTGAAGTGTACGTGCAGGCGTTTCCTGACAGTCAGGCCAAACAACTCGTGTCGCGGGGCGGGGGCGCCGAGCCGCGGTGGCGCGCGGACGGCCGTGAGCTGTTTTACGTGTCACCCGATCGACGCATGATGGCCGTGCCGACGACGATCGGTGCGGCGTTCGAGGCGGGCACGCCTGCCACGCTCTTCGAGATGAATGTTCGCGGCCTCGCTTTCACGTCCGGCACACGGTACGACGTGACGCCTGACGGGCAAAGGTTTGTCGTGCAGGAGTTGACCAGGCGCGACAGTCCGTCCGCGCTGACTGTGGTCGTGAACTGGTCCGCCCTCTTGCCCAAAGAACGCTAGGTTCCCCCACGGTCAGGTGATTTCTAGGGACAAAGGTTATAGAAGGGTTGATCCGATTTCGGAATGCGTATCACAACGCTCCGCTCCACAGCTGCAAGTACCGGCGGTTCCTCACTGACACCTTGGTCGTGGCTTCTATTTCAATCCCGAACTGGCCGGACCAGTTGTTGGATGACGCGGGGTCGTCGTCGATCATTGCGGCCATCAGTTGGCCATTGACGATGTGCAGGAAAGTGCCGCCGCGGGCGATGACGACGTACTCATTCCAGTCATTCTGTTTCACCAGCTCGCCGAGCATCTGGCGATCACCGATCGTTCCCATGAGCCGCTTGCTCTTGTCGCCGAAACCCTCGACCACCTGTCCGCGCCATGCGAGAATCCGCATCGGCGTGTTCTCCGAATAGAACTGGCCGGTATAGACGCGGCTCGGCCAGAAGTCTGCCTGGGCCCGGTCATCATCCAGTTCAGATTCACTGCGCCGACGTTCGCCGTCACGTTCGCAGGAATGTTCGCGGCAATGTTCGCGAGCCAGGGCAGACCCGTGCGGCTGCGGTACTGCAGCCGGTGCCGCCGCTGCCTTCGACCTTCACCTCGAACTTCAACGTGAAGTCATGCGCGTCGAGCTTGCGATAGACGATGTAGCTGTTGCCGCTCGGATTGGTCGGCGTCGACTCACCGACGATGGCGCCGTTCTCGACGCGCCAGAACTTCGCATTGCCATCCCATCCGGCGAGCGATTTGCCGTCGACTATCGAGACCTACCCGTCGTGGTCGTTGAAATCGTACGGGCTGGGCTCCGTGAAGTTCATGCCGCCGCGACCGCGCCCGGCGCTAAGCCGCTTTGGAGATGGACAGCCGTGCCCGCACCGAGGCCGAGCGTAAATGCCACCACGGTGAACGCGAACAATGGATCATCCAATTGACCAAGCTTGCCGCCGGCGATATGGCACGACGACGGCCTTGGCGCGTTCGACGAAGACAGGCGCGGTGTCGGCCGACGAGGGTCACGCCGGTGTCGCTTGAGAGTCCGGATGTTCTCCTTCGGCCCGAAGAGCGGCTCTAGTCCTTCAACGTCTCCGGCCAGACATGAACCCCCGCCTGCTGTCCGGCGTCCCAGAGCTGGCGGTCGAATGTCGCCAGCGTGATTTCTGCGCCGACCGACTCCTGCCAGATCAAGGCCGACGCGAGTTGCACCGCGTCATACCCGCGCAACGCCGAGTCCCACGCGAGGGCTTCCGCCCGGGCCACGAGCCCCTCCGTTACCGGCACCTTCGCGAAGTCCGGCCATTGACTCGCGAACGCGCGCTGGGCCTTCCGCCCCTTGTCCGGTCCGACGAGCCCCATCCGGACGGCTTTGGCCAGGGCGGCGGCCACCTCCGCCCGACTCACCAGTGACGTGGCCACGATATCGGCCTTGGCACACAAGTCGGCGGTTTCTCGCGAACCGCGCTCCGCCACGTAGCGCTTGACCAACGCGCTCGCGTCCAAATACAGAATCACTCGCGATTCTCGCTGATCAGATCCGCCACCGTTTTCCGGCTGCCGCGTACCCGTGCGACCGGCGTCGTGGGTTTGAGTCGCCGGCCACTCCACAGAATGCGACCCGCGGTGGCGAGCACCGCTAGTCGCTCATCCAATGAGCTGGCGTCCGCGATCATCCGGGCCACAGGCCGACCGTGCTCCGTCACCACGATCGTTCCACCGTTCCTGACCTCGCGGACGCACTCGCTCAGTTTGGACTTCAATTCCCGTATTCCGATGCGGCGCTCGGCCATGACGTCCCCTCGATTGAATGAGACTACATTCTATCATATGAGACCACATCGGCTCATTTGCGCGCTGGCGTAGGAGGCGTTTCGCGGCCGTCATCGAGGAGGTCAACCGCTTTTCTCGCGAATGGCTGGCGGCCGTCGCACCAGAGTCTCCGGAACAGTTCGCAGTGGTCGCGCGGTCGATTCGCCGACGGTCATCGAGACTGCTACGACTACTTTCAGGTCGCGATGAGCCGGAGCACGTCCTATTTCATCTCTACAAGATGGTTGAAACCATCGAGGGCCATTACGGCGGCGAGACGAAGCTCGCGAATGACAGTCCGGTGATAGCCATCGCCATCTGTTAGGAGGACTGATCCAGCGTATGGCTCGTGGTCTTGGCAACGTCGCCCTGCTGGCGTCGCGCCGGATGCCGCAGACGCGCATCGCCCCGA
>Ga0070675_100001745_pt1 | contig 16047 bp, 11 predicted proteins | sample KBSM43metaG_FD_65343 | JGI IMG/M metagenome (GOLD analysis project Ga0070675, IMG submission 65343) | Miscanthus rhizosphere microbial communities from Kellogg Biological Station, Michigan, USA - KBS M4-3 metaG | ecosystem: Host-associated > Plants > Roots > Rhizosphere > Soil ...
GCGATCACGTATTCGCGCGGCGGGCACCGCGGAGCGGTGCAGGGAATGTAGCCGGGGGTAAGCGCGAAGCGCGCAACCCCCGGTGAAGGAGATCGCCAAATCCTCGCACGCCGCAGGCGTACGGGGAAACTCGGTAACGATGACCGGGGGTATCGCTCGCTATGCTCGCTCAACCCCGGCTACATTCCTGGCACCGCTCCGCGGTGCCCGCCGCGCGAATACGTGATCGTAATTACGAAACGACATACTTAGCCAGGGCGAAGCGGGGGAGGTCAGACATGTTGCCTCGTCTTCAGATTCGCATCTGATCGGCCCCGACAATGACCTCGCCGCTGAAAACCTTCTTCAAATCGGCAGTCAAAGGATCAGTGCTTCCGCCCCGCCCTCCGCCGACCTGATGGCTGAGCACCACGGTCTTGACCTTGGCCGCAGCGGCCATCTTACCGACCTCCTCCGGGGTAGAGTGCGTTTCGCGAACGTGGCGTGCGATGCTTTCCGTGTTGTTATTGGCCGGCGCCGCTCCTCGCGCGTTCGCATTTCCGCCATTCGCAGTCCCCAGGACTTCACAGACAAACACGTCTGCATCGCGCGCCAGTTCGATAAGGTTTTCCGAGTAGGCCGTATCCCCTGAAAACACGATGGAGCGTGTGGCCGTATTGAAGCGATAAGCAAACGAGCGGTAATCCATCTTCGCCTTCGCGCGATCCGGGAAATGGGCGTTTTCGACCGCCTGCACCGTAACGCGGTCATCCTTGAAGACTTCCGTAATCTTCGGCGCGGCAAGATCGCGGCCATGAAAAATCGTCTTCGGATCGACCGTACGGCCCTCATCGACTTTGCGAATTTCGACATTGGCCCTGGAAAATGCGATCGCTGCTTCGACCATGGCGGTGGTGCCGTATGGCCCGTGAATCGTGGCCTCTCCCGGGTTCTGCGTTCCCGTCCACTTCAGGGCAAGAAACGCCGCAATGTCCGCGGTGTGATCATCGTGAAGGTGCGTGACGAAGATGTTGGACATGCTGCCCAGGGTAATTCCAGCCTGAACGGCAGATTTGAGTGCACCATACCCACAGTCAACAAGATAGGGCCGACCGTCGACGATGACAGCATTTGAAGCCTGGGTGCGGTTCGCGGTGATGCCTGGACCGCCCTGCGTTCCTAGCAAAACCAACTGTGTCCCTGTTGGCTGAGCTGCCTGTCCCCTTTGCCCGCCCCGTACCTGCGCAAGAACAGGCACCGCAATCGCCAGAGCACTAACCTTCAGCAAGTCGCGACGGGTCCATCCTTCAGCCCCATTCCTAATCGGTCTCATGAATCCTCCTCAAAATGATCAAACCACAATATCCCAAACAATGCTCCTTCCCACGGAGCACGAAATCCTGGTCTCTACCCGGGCGGTTTAGCGATCGTCAGAGTTTCGGCTTCCTCTTGTGCCACTCCGTCGCCTGTTCATAAGCGTGGGCAAGTGCGAGGACATTCATCTCACCGAAGTGTGCTCCGCTGATCTGCAGGCCGATCGGCAACCCCGCTGACGTGAATCCGCACGGAACGGAGATGCTGGGCACGCCGTACATGTCGAAGGCGACGTTGTTGTTGCCGCCGCCTGCGCCGCCGGGCGCGGAAAGCAGCGCCGGAGGCGTTTTCATTGTCGGCGCGATCAGGAGATCGACCTTCGTAAAGACTTTCTTGATGTCACGGCGGACCTTGTCCAGATCGCGACGGGCCTGAGCATATTCGGCCCCGTTGGCATTGGCCGTCCGCTGGAGCTGCGCTCGAGTTCCGGGCTGGTACTTCTCGGGCGATTGCGTGATCCATTGTTTGTGATAGGCGTAAGCCTCAGAGCCCCACAGAGTCGCTGCATTACCGACAGGCGGCAGCTCCACGTCCTCCGTGGTTGCGGTAAGCTTTCGCAGAACAGCCATCGCCGCGTCCATCGCCTTTGCAACTTCGGGATTCAGGTTATCGAAGAACGGTCGTCGCGCGATGCCGAGCCGCAGCTTGGAGGTCGACGTTTTCATGGCTCGTGTGTAGTCAAGAATCGGCGCGTCCACAGAAGTGGGCTCCAGTTCATCGAAACCTGCGATCACGTTCATCATCAACGCGGCGTCCTCGACCGTCTTACACATGGGACCCACATGATCCAGCGTCCAGGAGAGTACGAGAACGCCGCGCGTACTGACGAGCCCATAAGTCGGCTTCAATCCAACGATGCCGCAATGAGACGCCGGCATGCGGACAGACCCGGCCGTGTCCGTACCGAGAGCCGCATAACAGAAGTCCGAAGCCACAGCGATGCCCGCTCCACCGGACGATCCGCCGGTGACATGCTCCGGAGCCCAGGGGTTATGCATAGTCCCGAAGTAGGTGACGTTCGAGCTCCCACCGTAGGCAAACTCGTGCAGGTTCAGCTTACCCAGCAGGACCGCACCGGCATTCTTCAAGCGGTGTGCAACTTCGGCATCCGTGTCCGGGATGCGATTCTCGAACAGTTGACTTGCCCCCGTGGTTCGAATGCCCGCTGTGTCGATGTTGTCTTTCAGGGCGATGGGTATGCCGTGGAGCGGGCCGCGCCATCCCCCGCGCTGGATCTGTGTCTCGGCTTCGCGCGCAGCGAGGATGGCCTGATCCCGGATCACGGTGATGAAGGCGTTGAAGGCAGGATTGTATTTCTCAATCCTTTGCAGGCACGCCTGCGTGAGTTCCACTGGTGAGACCGCTTTGGTGCGGATCAAGTCCGACGCCCGTCTCAGTGTCAGGCTCGCCAGATCCTGGGATTGTCCGAAGGCAGGCCTGATGGCCCACAACACAGCCGCGCCTGTGCCGGTTGCAAGAAAAGCTCGACGGGATGTCATGCGCGGGATTCTAGATCAGTTCACGAGAGGGTTGCCAGTTACGTTAATCCTGGAAGATCCAGGCCCTCGAGTAATCGGCGATAACTGCGTTGTGCCTGCGTTACTGCTTTTAGCCCGCTCGCACTCACCGTGAAATAGCGCTTCGATCGGCCCCCACGCTCGGGAGTGGGATCACCCATCCGCGATCGGACCAAGCCCTTTTCCTCCAGCCGGTCCAGCGTGGTGTACAGCGCCCCAGGCGCGGGGTCGCGGCCGGCACACGTGGCGATCTCACTTCGAATCGTTACGCCATAGGCGTCGTCATCCAGACGGAGAATGGCAAGCAAGACTACTTGTTCGAACTCGCCCAGAAGTGGGGTGGAAGCCATGAACTACATTGTAGGTAAAATTAGCGCCTGTTGGCGAAAAGAATTTTCGGTCTGCGTGTTATCGCAGTACCTGCTGTGCCAGGTCATGCAGCTTCTTGACCTGCAGGGGGTAGCGATCGCCCGTGCCGGGTCCCTGGAATCCCCAGTGGATTGTCTGCACTTTGCCCTTCTTGTCGCTAAAAAGAGTTGTCGGGTAGGCGAAAAAATTCTCGATCTGACTCTTTAGCTGTTTCTCGACGTTCGCATCATCGACGCTGCCGCAGTACAGCAGCGGGTAGGTGAGCTTGTAGCGGTCACGGAAGAGCGTCAGATTTTTCCTGGCCAGTTCGGCGTCGTCTTTGATTTCGAAGGACAGTCCCACGACTTCGAATCCGTCTTTCCGATACTGCTTGTACAGGTCCTCCAGCACCGGCGATTCATCCATGCAGTTGTGGCACCACGTTCCCATGATGTCAACGGCCAGCGCTTTCCCTTTGAAGCGTTCGTCGGTGTTGCGGACTGTCTCCCCCATCAGCGATGTGCACGCAAAAGCGAACGGATCGTTGGGATTCTTCATCCGGACTTGCTTGGGTTCTGCCGATGCTGAATCTGTGCGAGGCTGCAGCTTGAACGGCTGAGGCTTGTCGTTGTGCGCAGCGTGAAATTTTCCGGTCCAGCTTTCGCCGACCCGTTTCAATTCAATCGCAATGCCCTGCCATCCCGTGAACCGGTGTAACTGAAAGCCATCCTGGATTGGCCTGCCTTCGAGCAGTCCGTAGTCCCCATCAGGTGCGATGAAGGTGCCGTAATAAGAAGCCGGTCCTTCCTGCCAGATGGTTGCGATGGTTGTTGCTTCTTCAGGCGTCTGGTCCTCGAAGAGGACCTGGTAATTCCCGGTGGGTACTGTCTGCGAAGGTCGGACATCCGGCAGGTCCGGCGACGCGGAAAACGGAAACGACTTCGTTCCGGCCGCCCGATGACGAAGATATTCGCCCTTCAACTCTTTGCCATCCCATGTTCCTCGCATTTCGGCGCCGTACTCGGAGAAGCTGAATGTCAACGCATTCTCATTCCTGGATATCTCGGGGATCGGTGTCTTCTCGTCCCCGATAACGAACGCTCCCGTCGCCTTGGCGCCGGAAAAATCAAGCTCCATGCGGAAAGGAATAGACGTCTCGGGCAGTTGCACCATTCCACGCCAGGTCGCATTCAAAGGCAGCGGACTCGGCCGGCAGCTTGCGAGAACGAGCAGCGCAACAAGGCTGAGGGCTTTGAGAAGGTTCGTCACAGACGCCCATTGTAGTCGAATGCTATTGGGTTTCGGGGTCAGACTACTCGAACCCCAAACTCCGATACTCTGAACTGTGAATTGCGAGTTTGGGGTTCGAGTAGTCTGACCCCGAAACTCAGTCGGGCCTTTTTTGTTTGCTCGCGTAAATCGATTGGCGCTAAAAGGTAGCTCCATGCGATCTATCCTCAGGCTCTCGCTCTGCGCTGTTGTAATCATCGCGGCGGTTACTCCAACCGGACAAACACAGACTCCAGGTACTCTCGACATCTACGTCATCGACGTCGAGGGAGGAAACGCCACGTTGTTGGTGTCTCCCTCTAAGGAATCGCTATTGATAGACACGGGGAACAGCGGCGCCGGGGCTATCCGCGACGCTGGACGCATCATGGCGGCTATCAAGGATGCGGGGCTTCAACAGATCGATCACCTGATCATTACGCACTGGCATGGCGATCACTTCGGCGGACTGGACGCGCTGGCGCCCCAGATTCCAATTCGGGAGTTCATCGACCACGGCCCCAACGCGCAGCCCAATGCGGCGACCGACCAATACATCAAGACGACTTATCCGCAGCTCTATGCAAAATCCAAACACACTGTCGCGAAAGCGGGTGACAGGATTGCGATGCGCGGCGTCGATATTCACGTTGTAACTTCAGCAGGACAGACGATTAAGACAGCACTTCCAGGCGGCGGCGCAAAGAATCCTTACTGCGCCAACTTCAAGGACAATCCCGGAAATGACGAGGATCCGCAATCCGTCGGCGTTCATGTCAAGTTTGGTTCTTTCAAAACAATGCATCTCGGAGACCTGACCCGGAACAAAGAGTTCGATTTGATGTGCCCGAACAATCGTATCGGGACCATCGATGTGTTACTGGGGTTGCATCACGGACAGCCCACTTCGAATTCTCCGGTGCTCGTGCATGCCGTTCATCCGCGGGTTGCCATCATGAACAACGGCACGCGCAAAGGCGGAGACCCGGAAACGATGACCACATTGCACCTGTCGCCTGGCCTGGAAGATCTCTGGCAGATGCACTTTTCGCAACTAAGTGGCCAGGAATACACGGTCCCGGGAATGTTTATCGCCAATGTTCTTGACGACCCGCAGTCTTCAATTCCAATCGCCGCGATCTCGGCGCCTCCGGCGGGAGCAGCGGCCCCTCCGGCCCCTGTCCACAACGGACCGGCGTACTGGATCAAAGTTTCAGCGCATCAAGACGGAACATTCAGCGTTACGAACGCGAGAAATCAATTCACGAAAACGTATTCGCGGGGCAAGTAGGTCGGTGCAGGTTTCGGGGTCAGACTACTCGAACCCCAAACTCGCAATTCACAGTTCAGAGTATTGGAGTTTGGGGTTCGAGTAGTCTGACCCCGAAACCTGGCCTGATTTTCGGATCACGCCGGCTATGGGCACACCGTCGTGCCACGGCTGAGCACAGTCCCGTCGCAAACGATGGTTCCCACTGTCACGCCATTGATAGTCGACTTCGTTCCAAAGCTCAACCTGATGTCGGTGCCATTGGACTGAACCGCGGATGGGTTGGGCAGCATCGTTGCAAAGGTCAGGCCTGCAGCGTTGTCTGCGTCAATTCCGAAAATATTGTTTCGGACATTCAGACCCCCGGTGATGCTTGCAGTCGATCCCTGTAGAAACAGCATTCCGACGGGGTTGTTTTCGACGACCAGCCTCGCAGCTCCAAACGGGCTGGATATATTTCCATTCACCAACAGGACCCCTGGACCGGCATTACCGGAGGACGTAATCGCGATCGCACCGGGAGCGAACCCGGCTCCTGCGACAAACAGCTGGCTCTGGCCGATAACGATTCCCGGCCCCTGGTTGTTGTTCGTGGTGAGCCGGCTTGCCTGCGAAGCCTGGAATCCAAAGATCACCAGGCTCGATTCAGCGCTGATGATGACGCCTCCGGTTACATTGTCGTGAACGTGCACATGACCACCGCGGATTTCCGCAAGGCTTTTCCCATTCAACGTCAGCGATTCCTCCGTATTACGCGAGATATCGATTTCACCGCGAAAGATTACGGTCGAACCCGAATAGGCATCCAGACCAATACTGTTGTAGCGCGTCGTGGAGTCAATCACCTCCGCGGCCGAGTTCGATAGCCCGATCCCGGTGAAGTTCTCCTCGAGTACCGTGTCCTGAATAACCATGTTGGCGCCGTGCACGCCAAAGATGCCTTCGCCCGTGCTGTTTCGGATTAACCACCCGCTGATGGTTACACCGTGGGCGCCATCCACAGTCAGAAGCCCATTAAACTCCTGTTCGTTTGGGCCAACTCCTGCGCCATCGAGTATGGCGTTACCGCCGCCGTCCAGGGTCAGGGGCCCTTTGGTCACCTTGATCCTCTCGCGGCAGGTACCACGCACGACGATGGTGTCGCCGGGTTTGGCGAGTTCAATGGCCTTGCTCAATTTCGGGCCACCGCCGTCGCAATCGACCTGAAATCGAGCTGGGTCACTCTTCTGTCCAAGAACCGTCGGCACCGTCAGTAGCATCGTCACAATGAACCATCCGTAAGCAATGCTTCCCTTCATGAGTTGCCTCCTTAAGATTGTTTCCGTTTTCTCAAACCTGCCCTCCTAAGGCGCGAACGGCCTGCAATTGGGGCCACCATCTGTGATAACTTTTTTTGCGACTTTTCAACTCAAGGCGAGTGTTAGTGGGGCGATTCATGGCGGCGCCGGGTGAATACGACATCACGCGATTGCTTCTTGCGTGGAGTGAAGGCGACGACGATGCGCTTGGCAAGCTCGCTCCGCTGGTAGAGGCGGAGCTGAAGCGATTGGCCCGCCACTATTTACGCGGGGAGCGGCCGGGACACACTCTTCAACCCACGGCGTTGATAAACGAGGCTTACCTGCGGTTACTCGATTGGAGAAAAGCGAGCTGGCAAAATCGAGCTCACTTCATGGGCATCGCGGCCAACATGATGCGACGCATCCTCGTGGATCACGCTAGACGCTACCGCTTCCTCAAGCGCGGCGGTGAAATAATGAAAGTTTCATTGGATGCCAGACAACTCGGCACACCCGGACGCGACCCGGATCTGGTTGCCCTGGATGAAGCGCTAACCCGATTGGCCGAAATAGACCGCCGAAAGAGTCAGGTGGTCGAGTTGCGTTTCTTCGGTGGATTAAGTGTTGAGGAAGCCGCGGAATTCCTGAAGATCTCGCCTCGGACAGTCAAGCGTGAATGGAACCTTGCCCAGGCATGGCTCCACTGCGAGTTGACCGGAGGCGGCGAGCATGACGCCTGAACACTGGCACCGTATTGAATCGCTTTATCACGCAGCGCTTGAGCTTCCGATCGGCGAGCGAAAGGATTTTCTGGCCCGGGCTTCATCAGGCGACGAAGTGTTGCGAAGGAAAGTCGATGCCTTATTAAAGTCTCACGATGAAGGCGCCGGCTTCCTCGACAAACACGCCTTCGAAGTCGCAGCCAGAGCGATGTATGGCATCCAACCCGGCTCACTCCTCGGAGCGACACTCAGTCACTACAAAATTCTTTCCGTTTCTGGCGCCGGTGGAATGGGCGAGGTGTATCTGGCCGATGACGTTCGATTGCAGCGCCCGGTAGCTCTCAAGATATTGCCGCCGGAAGTCCAGCTGGATGAAGAACGGTTGCGGCGTTTCATGCGTGAGGCCAGGACCGCTTCTGCCTTGAACCATCCGAATGTTGCGACGATTTATGACGTTGGAGAAAGTGATGGCGTCCACTTCATCGCGATGGAATATGTCGAGGGGCAGACTCTGGCTGAGAAGATTGAGGGTGGGGCGATAAACCCTGCGCTGCTCATCGAGATTGGGAGGCAAGTGGCCGATGCTCTGGATGCCGCCCATCTCAAAGGCATTACGCATCGTGATGTGAAACCCGCCAATCTGATGCTCACACCACGGGGCCAGGTCAAAGTGTTGGACTTCGGACTGGCCAAATTCACCCGCCCCCGGGAAGAGCCTTCGAGCGCCGTCTCCCACACGGCAGGAACCGTGCCCGGCATTGTCATGGGAACCGTGGATTACATGAGCCCGGAGCAGATACTCGGAAACGACGTCGATCACCGTTCGGATATCTTCAGTTTCGGCGTCGTTCTTTATGAGATGGCAACCGGTAGGCTGCCTTTCCCCGGATCCACGACCGGAGAGCGCCTGGGCCGACTCCTGCATGTCGATCCGGAATCGATATATCAGTGGAACCCGAATGCACCACGAGAATTGGAACGCATCGTCCGCAAATGTCTGGAGAAAGACCCGAACCACCGCTATCAGTCTGCGCGGGAATTGCGCGATGACCTTATAACTGTGCAGGGCGACAGCCCGCCATTGCACGGCGTCTTGCAGCACGTCGATTCTCGGATGGAGGCGCGGAATCGCGGAGGTTGGCTTGAGGCCTTACCCAAGCGGTCCATGGTCCTTCTGCCATTGCTGTTTGTGGCACTCATCGGTGGGCTGGCGGCCTGGTGGCCGCGCCGGACAAACGTGCCCGTCCAATCGGAACTGCCACCTCTCCGAATCTCCACGTTCCCTGGGGCACATCGGGAGGCGAGTTTTTCCCCGGACAGCAACAGAATCGCCTTCATTCGTGACGTTGATGGTTTGCCTCAGGTCTGGGTTAAGTCACTTGCAGGAGGCGAACCCCTGCAGATCACGTTTGGGCAACCGGCAAGCCGGCCGCGGTGGTCTCCCAAAGGCGACCAGATTCTCTACGTTCTTCTCTCTGCTTCGAATACGCCGCAGGGATACCCATCCGGCGATCTCTGGCTGGTCTCGCCCGCAGGCGGCGCTCCTCGAAAGCTGATCACAGACGGAGTCAATCCAAACTGGTCCTGGGACGGTAAGCAACTGGTATTTGAGAGAGGTGCGGACCTCTGGATGGCCAATGCCGACGGGCTCGGACAACGACGGATAGAAACCCTCCCGTCGACAGATATTTTGTTGGCGCAACGCCTTCCTGCGCTGTCACCTGATGGGACCCTCATCGCTTTCTTTCAAAATGAGTCATGGGCGCCGTGGGGAGATATATGGGTGATCCCGTCCCAGGGAGGCGTGGCACGCCGCCTGACGCGGGATGCGTCGTGGTTTGGCGGGCTGACGTGGACTCCCGATGGCCGCTTTATCGTGTTCTCTTCCGAGCGCGCGGGCAGTCTGACGTTATGGAGGGTTCCTGCTACGTCAGGGAAGCCCGAATCCGTATTTCCCAGCATCGGAGAAGACAGAGACCCGGAAATTTCCCGTGACGGTCAAAAACTTATCTACACAAACACACACACCACTTACACGGTTATTCTCACGGATCCCACTACCGGCCAGTCGGAGGAAATCTATTCATCGCCGACTCGAAAAGCCGCGGCTTACGTTTCTCCACACGGGGAAACGATTGCGTTCACCGAGATGACGGAAGCTGGCATGCAACTTTTTACAATGCGGACCGATGGCACAAACCGGACGCAAATTACGCGAGGAACGAAAACACAGAGCGCCATTCCGCATTGGTCACGGAACAACTCTTCGCTTTACTACTACCAAATATCATCGACGCCCTCCTTTAGAAAAATTCCCGCCCAAGGCGGTAAAAGTATCGAAATTGGTCCCGGGTGGACCTGGGGCACACACAATGGGGCGGAAGTCGATCCAGAGGAGAAGCGGATTATTTACTCGAAGCTGGATCGAAATGCCGCAGTTCAAACCACAATCCTGGACATTCAAACTGGAGTCGAGACGCCGTTCACGACCGCGCTTCGTCATCCGCGCTGGTCGTCAGACGGCAGGTTCGTGGCGGGCAGGGATTCTTTCGGCAACATCACCATCTGTCCCACGGACGGAAGCAAGTGTCGGCCTCTCACGACCAACGGGTGGGCGCCAAGATGGTTATTCGGCGACTCTCGGATTTACTTCGACCGCGAAGGACCGATCAGAACAATCCTCCAGATATGGTCGATCTCTCGAGATGGCAGAAATGAAAAGAAACTGGCGGATCTAGACGATTTCTCAAACTTTGTCGACTACTCCTCCACCGGTCAGATTGTATGGGTTCGAACCCGCAGCACGTCGAGCGAGCTTTGGCTGTCGACTCACGCCCGCCAATGAACCGCCAGAGGTAACAATCCTATTGCCGGTATGTCAAAGATACCTACGGTCTGGATCTTTACGCACGCTCCTGACGGAAGTACCTGTGCGTAGAAGGTCGCGGTGCCCCGGGTGTCGCTTCGCTCAACCAGGGGCTAATGTCCGCGCAGCCCTTTCGGGCTGCTAGTTTGCACGCCGGAGGCGTGAAGGAAATTAGCCCCCGGTGAGCGAAGCGTAGCGAGCCACCGGGGGTAATGTCCGCGCAGCCCTTTCGGGCTGCTGGTTTGCACGCCGGAGGCGTGATGGAAATTAGCCCCCTGTGAGCGAAGCGTAGCGAGCCACCGGGGGTTGGTAAATCCTGGAGAAACGCACGCCGGAGGTGTGCGAGGAGAAATTGGCGGTTCAGCAACAGGCCTGGCCACATCAAGAGAAATATCGCGAAGCTTCTTTGATGGAGCAGACGGGGTGGTGGTTCAACTTCAACAAATCTTTTTGATCTTGAGCAACCACCCCGTCTCTGGCCATAAGGTCGCTAACGCGTCTTTTTCTTAGTGCCAGAGACACCCCTCCTGGCCAGGAGGGGCAATCCGCCACGGCAGCTGGCTTGAATTCGCTATGAATCTCGACGACAGGTTTGCAGCGCGTATGATTCATCAAATGGCAATACGGCGGGCAAGTATTGTGATTCTCGTTGCGTTATTTGTCTCGAGAGGAGCTTATGCCGTTGAGCCTCAGCAGGAAGCGCTTCTCCAGATCCGAGGGCACACACAAACACTCCACATCTACGGAACACGCGGTCGAGGCGATCCCGTCATCGTATCGAGTGGCGATGGTGGATGGATTCACCTCGCGCCTCACGTCGCCGAACTCTTATCCTCAAAGGGATACTTTGTCGTCGGGTTTGACTCCAGGGACTATCTGGAAAGCATGACTTCAGGCAAGTCCCGGGTTCGAATCGAAGACGAGCCCGCCGACTACAGAGTCCTTGCCGAATTCGCGTCGCGAGGCTCGACAAAGAAACCCATCCTGATCGGCGTGTCGGAAGGAGCAGGCCTCTCGATATTGGCGGCAACCGATCCTCAAACAAGAGGGACCATCGGAGGTGTTATCGGGCTCGGCCTTCCTGATATGAACGAGTTGGCGTGGCATTGGAGGGATGTGGCGATCTACATCACACACGGAGCCCCGAAAGAGCCGATGTTCAGCACCGCGGACGTCATCGGCAAAGTTGCGCCACTGCCGATTGCCGCTATCCATTCGACCCACGACGAATACGTTCCCATCGATGAAGTGAACAGAGTTTTCGCTGCTGCCAAAGAACCCAAAAAACTTTGGATCGTGAAGGCTTCAAACCACGCCTTCAGTGACAATCTGGGAGAGTTCGACCAGAGACTTATGGAAGCTCTCGGATGGGTCATAAGAAATCAGCCCGGATAGACATGCGGGAAAAGCTACTGAAGGCTCTGCCGGCAGTGGCCGGCTTCGTTCTGTTCGTGCTCGCCCTCGAAGTTCTCCGGCACCAACTGAGAACGGTGTCCTGGCACGCGTTGACGACAAGTGTACTGAATACACCGCCCCAGCAATTGCTCGCAGCGCTTCTGCTCACCATTCTCAATCACGCAATCCTGACCGGTTATGATTTTGTGGCTCTGGCCTCCATTGGGAAGAAACTGCCTGCCTGGGACGTGATCTCGACATCCTTCTTGTCCTACGCCCTGGCAAACAACGTGGGTTTTGCATGGCTGTCCGGGGCGTCCGTCCGGTACCGTTTCTACAGCCGATTTGGAATCACGGCAGGAGACTTGTCCCGGATCGTCCTTTCCTGCACAGTAACTTTCTGGGTCGGCCTGCTGACGCTCGGTGGGCTGAGTCTTGCCTTTGGCTCTTTTCCCCAGATAGACGGGCTGCCCGTTGCGAGTTTGCTAGTGCCGATCGGTTGGTTGCTGTCTGCAGCCGCGCCTTCGTATGTTCTCCTTACCGCACTCCGACGCGCGCCCATCAAGATCAAGAATTTCGGGATAACACTCCCGCCGGTACGACTTGCTGTGGTGCAAGTTCTCATTTCGATTACGGACTGGTTTCTTGCGACGGGTATTGTGTTCTGGCTGTTGCCCCGAGGCAGTGTGCCATTCAAGAACGTGATGCTTGCATTCCTTGGAGCACAGCTGTTGGGCCTGGCCAGCCATGTGCCCGGTGGTGTCGGCGTATTTGAAGGGCTCATGATCCTGCTGCTTCAGCCTTATGTCGATTCGGCCACGGTGCTGCCGGCTCTAATTGCTTTTCGTGTTGTCTATTACTTGTTGCCCCTCTCGATAGCGATTGTCGGTTTGGTTGTGGATGAGGTGCGCGAGCGCCGCGCTCAGGCCGCTTACGTCACCGCCGCCATCGGCCGGCTTTCGAAACAATTCACGCCCGGTGCGGTCGCCATCATTACGTTCGTCGCAGGACTGGTGCTGCTTTTCTCGGGAGCGACACCGACGGCGGAAGGACGACTGGCTTTCCTGGACCGGTTCCTTCCTCTGGGTGTCCTCGAGACTTCTCATTTTCTGGGAAGTGTCACGGGTGCCGCGCTCCTTCTACTCTCGCACGGACTGGCACGGCGTTTGGACGCGGCCTACTGGATGGCTCAGACCGGCATTGCGGTGGGTATTGTGACTTCGTTATTGAAAGGCGCGGGCTATGAAGAGGCCCTTCTTCTCGCCGCGGTGCTGGCTCTCCTGCGCACCTCAAGAGTTGCTTTTGATCGGAAGGCAGCTCTTTTTGAAACGCGCTTTTCCGCGGCGTGGACCGCTTCAGTGGTCGCCGCTGTGGCGGCTTCGATATGGCTCGGCTTCTTTGTATTCAAACACGTGGAGTACTCGTCGGACCTGTGGTGGCAGTTCGAGCTTCACGGAGAAGCCTCACGGTTTCTGCGCGCATCTGTTGGTGCTTCAATCGCGGTTCTCCTGTTCGCGGCCGCGCGCTTGCTGGGGTTCGCTCCGCATGAGGCGCCTGATCCAACGGACGCGGACCTCGCTGCTGCAGAAGCGATCATTGCACGACAGGAAGAGACGAGGCCGAATCTTGTTTATCTGAAGGACAAATCGATTCTGTTCGATGAGGAACGCACGGGCTTCCTGATGTATGGCGTTCAGGGCCGTACGTGGGTCACCCTCGGAGATCCTGTTTGCGCTCCAGAGCGGATTCCTGAGTTTATCCGGATGTTCCTTGAACGCTGTGACGACTTTGGTGGGACACCTGTGTTTTACGAGATCAGGAAACAGAACATCCACCAGTACGTCGACTTCGGGATGTCCCTGATCAAAGTCGGGGAAGAAGCCAGAGTGGACTTACGGCAATTTTCGCTCGAGGGGCCTCGGAACTCACGTCTGAGGCAGGCCTATCGCCGGCTTGAAAGGGACGGAGTGTCGTTCCGAGTCCTGCCATCTGAGCAGGCTGCTCCCAGAATGGACGAACTCCAGGCAGTATCCGACGATTGGTTGAAGGGCCGTCCCGCTGAAAAGGGATTTTCACTCGGCTTCTTTGATCGTTCGTACCTTTCGCACTTTCCCATCGCCGTGATTGAGCGCGAAGGGCGCATCGTCGCGTTCGCCAATATTTGGCAAGGTGCAGGAAAGGAAGAAGTCTCCATCGACCTGATGCGCTACCACCATGACGCACCGAAGGGAATCATGGAGCCGCTTTTTGTTCACTTGCTGTTGTGGGGCAAAGAACAAGGTTATGCGAACTTCTCATTGGGATTGGCACCCATGTCTGGTTTTGAACAGTCTCCTGTTGCGCCGCTCTGGATGAAACTCGGCATCCTTCTTTATGAACATGGAGAGCGGTTCTACAACTTCCAGGGGCTGCGCTCCTTCAAGGAGAAGTTTGGCCCCGTCTGGACTCCGCGCTATTTGGCCTCACCGGGCACGCTGAAGTTGCCGCGGATTCTGGCCGATGTTGCCGCGCTGGTTGCCGGCGGCTACCGTCGCGTGCTCCTGAAGTAATTCTCATCAGGCACAATTCGTCCTATCCTTCATCCATGAAAAGCGCGACTCTTCTCTTTGCCCTCGCGGTTGTCGTGGCCATCCCGATCGCGGCTCCTGCGCACGTGGATATCACGTGGATGTCGATTGCAAACATGTATTACGAGATCGGATCGCTGGGAATTGTCACTGACGGGTACTTTACGCGTATTCCGCAGTCCGAGTTCTACGGTGGCGGAGGGGGTCTTGCCTACACGCACAAAGCTTATCGTCCCGACGTAGACGCTGTGACCCGCGTCATGAACGCATTGGGCGGACCATCGAAGATCACTCTTCTTCTCACCGGCCACAGCCACTTTGACCATTCCTTTGACACCGCCACGTGGTCGCGCCTTACCGGAACGCGCATTATCGGAGCGAAGACGACGTGCCTTCAGGCAGAAGCAGAAAAGATTCCAGCTTCGCGCTGCAGGACTGTCGTGGGGCGCGAAAAGATTGAACTCGCAGACGGAGTCACGCTTCGTGTCGTCCGTTTCAATCACAGCGGCGATCCATCAAATAATCCGGAACAACACAATCCTGCCGAACTCACGAAGGTGCCGTCTCCAGATCCGGAGACAGGCGGGTTGCGTGGCGGCGTTGCCGAGGATTTTCCCAACGGCGGAGGTGTGCGCGCATTTCTTTTTACAGTCGATGGTCCGGATGGGGAATTCGCATGGTTTTTTCAGAACTCCGCGAGCGCAGTAGATCTGAGCGTGCCCATCGTTGTTGATGGAGTCGACTACGGTGCACCGCTTGAGAACCTAAAGGCGGCGATGCAGGATGCCGGTCTGACTTCGGTGGACCTGTGGATCGGCACAGGTGGAACGGCTGTCGCGCGATTGCTTGTTCCGGTGCTCAAACCGAAAACTTATCTTCCGATTCATTGGGATGGTCTCTACGAGCCGTTCGGCGCGGGTCTGCCGCGCGCATATTCTGATCCTGCGTTGGAGCAGTTCCTCATGAGCGCCGGCATCAAGCTGATAAAGCCCGGCCAATACATGGACAAATGGCGACTCGACCGAAACGGCATTCAGCCTTTACCGAATACCGCTGTCAAGCGCGCGCTTGGATTTTCTGACGTTCAGAGTTTTGCGAGATAGGTGTCTCAGCTCTTGAGAAACGCCTGAGCCTCTCCTGGAAATCCGAGCATTGGCGAAGGCGGTCCTCGCGCGAGTTAGAAGTTCGTTCGCTAAGACGGAGGCGATCGATTGCCCCTCCTGGCCAGGAGGGGTGGACGCGACACCAAGAAAAATATCGCAAAGCTCCTTTGATGGAGCGGACGGGGTGGTGGTTCAACCTCAAAACATCATGTTTGATCTTGAGCAACCACCCCGTCTCTGGCCGGGCCTGTTGCTGAACCGCCAATTTCTCCTCGCACGCCTCCGGCGTGCGTTTCTCCAGGATTCACCAACCCCCGGTGGCTCGCTACGCTTCGCTCACCGGGGGCTAATTTCCTT